>ULTW01052908.1_pt1 | contig 39269 bp, 27 predicted proteins | sample 1957961 | NCBI WGS metagenome assembly ULTW01 (sample SAMEA4835744, study PRJEB28245) | human gut metagenome | biome: gut microbiome; material: fecal sample | place: Denmark | collected 2008 | reverse complement strand
TGGCAGGGATGCCATACCCTCCTATGTTAGCCGAGCACCTCAATAGCCTTGCGCATGCGCTTGAGTGTTTCCTCTTTGCCGAGGAACGCCGAGATGTCGAACATGCCCGGACCCTTGCCGATGCCTACGAGTGTGAGGCGGAAGGCGTTCATCACGTCGCCGAGCTTGTAGCCCTTCTCCTCAACCCACTTCATCACAACCGGCTCCTGACCCTCTACCGAGAAGTCTTCGATGCCCTCGAGCACGTCTGCCAGCTCGCCCATCACCTTGGCTGAGTCAGCCTTCCAGCGCTTCTTCACGGTCTTCTCGTCGTACTCCGTCGGAGCGATGAAGAAGAACGAGCAGAGAGGCCACAACTCCTTCACGAAGTTGACGCGGTCCTTCATCATTGCCACTACCTGGGTGATGCGCTCCATCGACTCGTCAACACCGTTGTTGGCTACGATGGGTGCGAAGAGGTTGGCTACCTCCTCGTTCGACTTCTTCAGCATGTATTCGTGGTTGAACCAGATGCCCTTCTGATAGTCGAAGCGTGCGCCTGCCTTCGAGCACTTGTGTATGTCGAATGCCTCTACGAGTTCGTCGAGCGTGAAGAGCTCCTGCTCTGTGCCTGGGTTCCAGCCCAGCAGCGCGAGGAAGTTGACAACGGCCTCGGGGAAGTAGCCGCTCTCGCGATAGCCCGAAGAGATGTCGCCCGTCTTCGGGTCGTGCCATTCGAGCGGGAACACTGGGAAACCAAGGCGGTCGCCGTCGCGCTTAGAGAGCTTGCCCTTGCCCTCGGGCTTGAGCAGCAGCGGCAGGTGGGCGAAGGTAGGCATGGTGTCCTCCCATCCGAATGCGCGGTAGAGCAGCACGTGAAGCGGTGCGCTGGGCAGCCACTCCTCGCCACGTATTACGTGCGTTATCTCCATGAGGTGGTCGTCGACGATGTTTGCCAAGTGGTATGTAGGCAGCTCGTCGGCACTCTTGTAGAGCACCTTGTCGTCGAGGATGTCGCTCTTGATGACGACGTGTCCGCGGATCATGTCGTCGATGTGCACCTCGATGCCCGGCTCCACCTTGAAGCGTACTACGTACTGCTCGCCGTCGGCGATGCGACGCTCCACTTCCTCCTTCGGCAGTGTGAGCGAGTTGGTCATCTCGCCGCGTGTGCGTGCGTCGTACTGGAAGTTCTGTATCTCGGCACGCTTAGCCTCAAGCTGCTCGGGCGTGTCGAAGGCGATGTAAGCCTTGTCGGCAGCCAAGAGCTGGTCTACATATTTCTTGTATATGCTGCGACGCTCGCTCTGGCGGTACGGACCGTGTTCGCCACCGAAGCTCACGCCCTCGTCGAACTTGATGCCGAGCCAACGGAACGACTCGATGATGTACTCTTCGGCACCCGGTACGAAGCGGTTGGAGTCGGTGTCCTCGATGCGGAAGACGAGGTCGCCGCCGTGCTGACGTGCGAAGAGATAGTTGTACAATGCTGTACGGACGCCACCTATATGCAGCGCTCCCGTAGGACTTGGTGCGAAGCGCACCCTCACTTTTCTATCTGACATATTTATTCTGTTGTTTTTTGTTTTCGATGCAAAGGTAGTGCAATTATTTCGTATTTTGTGATTTTTTTTGTAATATTGCACTCGAAACCTGTAAGAACCTCCTTAGGAGGGTATGGCATCCTGCCATACCCACGCACCCAGCAGATGCTATGGGCTGATACTGTTGGGGCGTGAATATGACATCGTACCCACGCACCCAGCAGATGCTATTGGCTGATACTGTTGGGGCGTGAATATGCAAAGATGGCAGCGTGGGTATGGCAAGATGCCATACCCTCCTAAGAGTATAAACAACTAAAGGCTATGAATAGATATAATCAATGGAAAAAGTTTTCGTGGCGCAGCTTGCTCGTGCGCGTGCTGCTCGTCGTTGTGACGGTGGCACTGATAGTGTGGGCGTTGCCACATAATGAGCGTCAGCGTTATAAGTACGACGTGGGTAAGCCGTGGATGTACGGCTCGTTCATCGCGAAGTTCGACTTCCCGGTGTACAAGACCGACGCAACGATCAAGGCGCAGGAGGACTCGCTGCTCGAAACCTTCCAGCCGTACTATAATTATGACAATACGGTGGAGGCGAAGATGGTGAAGCGCTTTGTTGACGACTATCGTAATGGCATCCCAGGTTTGCCACCGGTGTACGTGAAGGTGATATCCAACCGCTTGCACATGCTCTATCAGCGTGGCATCATGGACACGCCGGCGTACAACGAGATATATCGCGACTCTACCACCGAGGTGCGCATCGTCAGCGGCAATAAGGCGCAGAGCATACGCTTGTCGGAGTTCTACTCTACGCTCTCTGCCTACGAGCAGCTCTTCACCGACGACGTGATTGCGCAGCAACGCCCCCTCTTGCAGCGTTGCAACCTCAACAACTATATCGAGCCGAACCTTGTGTACGACAAGAGTCGCTCGGAGACCGAGCGCAACGACCTCCTCTCGTCGATACCGCCTGCCAGCGGAATGGTGATGAGCGGACAGAAGGTGATCGACCGTGGCGACATCGTCGACGAATACACCTTCCGTGTGCTCAACTCGTTTGAGCGCGAGATGCAACGGCGCAGCGCGTCGCAGAGCGAGCAGATAGTGATGCTCATCGGACAGATTGTGTTCGTCGCCATCCTTGTGACACTCTTCACCATCTACCTCGGACTCTTCCGCCGCGACTACTTCGGCAAGCCGCGCTCTATCGCCATGCTCTACACGCTGGTGACACTCTTCCCTGTGCTCGTGTCGCTCATGGTGAGCCACAACTTCCTCAGCGTCTACATCCTGCCGCTGGCTATGGCGCCGATGTTCGTGCGTGTGTTTATGGACTCGCGCACGGCGTTCGTCTGCCACGTCACGATGGTGCTCATCTGTACCGCTGCCGTGCGCTACCAGTATGAGTTTATCATCATCCAGCTCGTAGCCGGACTCATCGCTATCTACTCGCTGCGCGAGTTGACACGCCGTGCGCAGGTGTTCAAGACGGGCTTGCTCGTGGCTGTGGGCAGTGCGCTCATCTACATGGCTATGCAGATGATGCAGAGCAACGACCTCTCGCTCATCGACACCGATATGTACTACCACTTCGCCGTGAACGGCGTGTTCCTCCTGCTCTGCTATCCGCTTATGTACATCGTGGAGAAGATGTTTGGCTTCGTGTCGAGCGTCACGCTCTTCGAGTTGTCGAATACCAACCGCGGACTGCTGCGCGACCTCTCGGAGGTGGCACCGGGTACGTTCCAGCACTCTATCACCGTGGGCAACCTCGCAGCAGAGATAGCCAATAAGATAGGTGCCGACTCGCTCCTCGTGCGTACCGGTGCCCTGTATCACGACATAGGTAAGATGGAGGACCCCGTGTTCTTCACCGAGAACCAGGCAGGTGTCAATCCGCACGACAAGATGTCGTACATCGAGAGTGCGCGCATCGTGATGCGCCACGTCACCGAGGGCGTGCGCATGGCTGAGAAGGCAAACCTCCCGACGTTCATCCGCGACTTCATCCTCACGCACCATGGTCGTGGTGCTACGAAGTATTTCTATATAAAGTATCAGAACGAACATCCCGACCAAGAGGTGGATATAACGCAGTTCCAGTACCCTGGTCCTAACCCGTTCACACGCGAACAGGCCATCCTTATGATTGCTGATGGCGTTGAGGCTGCTTCGCGCTCACTCGTGGAGTACACGGAGGAGAGCATCTCTACGCTCGTCAACCGCATTATCGACAGCGATGTCGACGAGGGCTTCTTCAAGGATTGCCCTATCACGTTCCGCGACCTCGCCCTCGCCAAGCTCGTGCTCATCGAGCGTCTCAAGTCGATTTATCACACCCGCATCTCTTACCCCGAAGCAAAAGGGTAACTCGAGGAGGGTATGGGTACTCTCTTTTTGCTGCTTTGTTGGTGCACTTGAGACAAGTGCACCCCCTGAGTAGCCTAAATATTTTTGTGCGAAATGTGCTGTAATTCAATAAAAAGCAGTAACTTTGCAGCGTATTATAAACCAATCTGTAATAACGAATTACACCTACAACCAATATGTAATAGCGAATTACATCTACAACCACTCTGTAATAACTAAAATTACATTATAAACCAATCTACAATGAAAAGAATTACTTTATTCTTTATTGCACTCTTTGCGTGCCTCTTCGTGGGCGTGCAGAGCACGAGTGCTGCTGCCTCAAAGAAGGCGGCTCCTAAGACACCGGAGTTCGTGACATCGGGCGATGGTGGTACTTACTACTACGTTAAGTTCCTGCGTAACGAGAAGGTGATGTCAGTAAGTTCTGACAACTGCATCCGCCTCTACGCAGGCAGTGGCGAAAGCTCACAGCAGTGGCGTCTCGTCGGAACGCAGAACAACTTCCAGTTCCAGAACAAGGACGGACAGTACATCGTGGTTAGCTCGCAGAGCCTTGGCGCTACCTCTACTGGTGCTGCTAACCCTACCCCGTTGCGTCCGAGCACATCAGAGCAGCCTGGCGGCTTCAAGCTTCAGGTGGCTCCGAACACAGACAACGGCACGGGCTGGGAGATCGTTGCCAACTCTAAGTCGGGCTACAACGTTGTGAACCTTTGGGGCGACCCAGGCGACGGCAACTCGATCGGCTTCTGGAAGACCAACGACCAGAACAACGTTGTTGTGTTCGTGAAGCCCGACACCGACCTCGGTGCAGCCGACTACAAGACAGTAGGTTCGATGACCTTCAAGCCTGAGAACAAGCTCACACTCTGGTACACCGAGCCAGCCACAACAGCTAAGCTCTACAGCGGCGGTCAGGGCTACTCTAACTGGATGGAGTACGCATTGCCTATCGGCGACGGACAGTTCGGTGCTTGCCTCTTCGGTGGCGTGTACAGAGACGAGATTCAGTTCAACGAGAAGACTCTCTGGAGCGGCACACCAGCACGCTCATCACAGGGTGGCAAGGGCTACGGCAAGTATGAGAACTTCGGTTCTATCTACGCTAAGGACCTCAGCGGCGAGTTCGGTCTTACCACCGACAAGGCAGCTTCTAACTACGTTCGTTTGCTCGACCTTACCACAGCTACAGGCAAGACAATGTTCAAGTCGGCTGCCGGCGTTGAGTACACACGCGAGTACATCGCTTCCAACCCTGCACGCGTCGTAGTGGCTCACTACACAGCAAGCAAGGGCGGCAAGCTCAGCTTCCGCTTCACAATGGCTGCAGGCTCAATCACAGCCGACCCGACATACGCTAACGGCGAGGGCACATTCAGCGGCAAGCTCGAGACCATCAGCTACAACGCACGCATGAAGGTAGTGCCGGTAGGCGGCACAATGACAACCGACGACGAGGGTATCGAGGTTATCGGTGCTGACGAAATCATGGTTGTGCTCGGTGGTGGCACCGACTTCGATGCTTACGCGAGCACATATACAAAGAACACATCGGCTTTGGCTCAGACCATTTCTGACCGCGTGGCAGCAGCTGCTGCTAAGTCGTGGGCAGACCTCTACGCAGAGCACGTAGCCGACTATCAGAGCTTCTTCAACCGTTGCGAGTTCGACCTTGCCGGTACGAAGAACGAGATGACAACCAACCGTCTCATCGACTCATACAACAGTGGTCGTGGCGCAGACGCTCTCATGCTCGAGCAGCTCTACTTCGCTTACGGCCGCTACCTCGAAATATCTTCTTCACGCGGTGTCGACTCTCCGTCGAACCTCCAGGGTATCTGGAACAACATCAACGGCGTGGCTTGGAACTCGGATATCCACTCGAACATCAACGTACAGATGAACTACTGGCCGGCTGAGCCTACAAACCTCAGCGAGATGCACCTGCCGTTCCTCAACTACATCTGGGCAATGGCAGAGAAGCAGCCGCAGTGGAAGCAGTGGGCTAAGCTGCAGGGTCAGAACCGCGGTTGGACTTGCTTCACCGAGAACAACATCTTCGGCGGTGTGAGCGCATTCAAGAACAACTACGTTATCGCCAACGCTTGGTATGCTACACACCTCTGGCAGCACTACCGCTACACACTCGACCGCGAGTATCTGAAGCGCGTGTTCCCGGCAATGCTCTCAGCATCGCAGTTCTGGATGGACCGCCTCAAACTGGCTTCTGACGGCACATACGAGTGCCCGAACGAGTGGTCGCCTGAGCACGGACCAGAGTCGGAGAATGGTGTTGCACACGCACAGCAGCTCGTTTACGACCTCTTCAGCAACACTCTTGAGGCTATCGACGTGCTCGGCGACGACGCAGAGGTGTCGGCTACCGACCTCGCTACGCTGAAGGACCGCTTCTCTAAGCTCGACAAGGGTCTTGCTACAGAGACATACACTGGCTCCTTCGGTTCGGCTATACCTACAGGTACAAAGATTCTGCGCGAGTGGAAGTACAGCTCATACACAAGAGGTGAGAACGGCCACCGCCACATGTCGCACCTCATGTGTCTCTATCCGTTCTCACAGATCGAACCAGGCACAGAACTCTTCGACGCAGCAGTCAACTCAATGAAGCTTCGTGGCGACGGTGCTACAGGCTGGTCAATGGGTTGGAAGATGAACCTCTGGGCACGCGCCCTCGACGGCGACCACGCCCGCACAATCCTCAACAACGCCCTCGCTCACAGTAACGGTGGCGCAGGCGTGTTCTACAACCTCTTCGACTCGCACGCTCCGTTCCAGATCGACGGCAACTTCGGTGCTTGCGCCGGTATCGCCGAGATGATTATGCAGAGCAACTCGGGTCTTATCCGCATCCTGCCGGCTCTTCCGTCAGCTTGGACAGAGGGTCACATGCACGGCATGAAGGCTGTAGGCGACGTAACCGTAAGCATCGACTGGAAGAACGGCGAGGCTACACGCGTCACACTCACCAACAACCAGGGACAGACAATGCGCGTTCACTACAAGAACCTCGCCAAGGCTAAGGTTTACGTAGACAACGAGCTGAAGGAAGTGGCTGTAGAGGACAACGTAGCTACACTCACCGGTGCTAACGGCTCGGTAGTAGTGCTCGACTTCGACGGCTCGTTCACTCCGACCGGCATCGGCGCAGTGAAGACCGACGTTGCACGCGACGGCTACATGTACAACGTAAGCGGTCAGCGCGTAAACGATACATACAAAGGCATCGTCATCAAGAATGGCAAGAAGATGCTGAAGAAATAAAGACTCTTGAGAGGGTGTGTCGTTGACACACCCTCTTTTTTTTTTAGATATGCGCAACAACAACAATGTTGCCGTAGCACTATAACAATGTTGCCGTAGCACTATAACCGTGTTGCCGCAGCACTATAACAATGTTGCCGTAGCGTGGTAATAATGCGACAGTTTTGGCATTGTTATCACCCAATCAATCCCAATGTGGTTAAAATGTTTTTAAAAAGTTGAAAAATTACCCCCCCCCGTACGTGAAATTCTGTGCTTTGTTTGGTTGTTTATCGTGTTTTTTTGGTAATTTTGCAAATTAAAAGAGTGTAAAAATTACAACAATTATAACGAAGATAAGACACAACGATTTCATAGTTATAGTATGACAGACAAAAAGATGGCATTGGATCGCGGTGAACTCCCGTTGCGGTTGGACAGAATAAACGAAATACTCAACTCTGCGGAGATGGGCATTTACAGGATTATTATGCGCAAAGGCGAGCATCCACGGCTTCAAGGTTCAACAAAGCTGCGTGAACTGTTAGGCGTAGACAAAGACTGTAGCTTTACAGAGGAAGAGTTCTACGACTATTGGTATTCGCATATTGCCCCGGCAGATGCGTTGTCGAAGGGCACGTCGCTTGAGGAGATTTTCGATCAAGAACATTTTGAGAGCACATACCGCTGGGATCACCCTACGCTGGGTTTGCGCTATGCACGTTGTGGCGGTGTGGTATCGGTGAAGGAGGATGGCACACGCGTTATAGAGGGCTATCATCAGGACTTTACCGAGCAAATGGGGCGCATCATGCAGGACGAGCTTGTTGTGAAGTCGTTAGCCAATGTCTACTCCTGCTTGTTCTACATCGATTTGGATACCGGACAATATACGTCGTACGTCAACACGCTACACATCATCACGAAGTATATGCCGCGTACGGGCAATGTTCACGATGCTATAAAAGTGTTCAACGAGCAGCTCTGCAAGCCCTGCGACCGTGCGGCGTTGGAGGAGTTTAACGACCTCTCCACCATAAACGAGCGATTGCAATTCAACAGCGTTGTACGCATCCACTTCCGAAGCACCATCTACGACTGGTTGCGCTTGGCGTTCATCGTCTGCGACCGCCATAGCGACGGCAGGGTGAAGAGCATGGTGGCAGCCGTGAAGGATGTCTCCGAGGTGAAAGAGATGGAGCGTGAGCGCATGGAAGAGCTGAAGCAGAACATTCGCGCCAACCGCTCGAAGACGCAGATGCTACAGAACATGACCCACGAGATACGTACTCCGCTCAACGCCATGTTCGGTTTTTCGCAGCTGCTCTGTATGCCCGATGGTTACGTGTCGGAGACGCAGAAGCACGAGTACTTCAACTATATATTAAACAGTTTCAATATGCTCTCGATGCTCATCGACGACGTGCTGGACGTAGCCGATGCCGAGCACGGCAACTATCGCGTGGAGAAAGGACGCTTCGCCGTGAACGAGGTGTGTCGCAATGCGATGCTCATGGCAGATATGCGCCGCCACGCCAACGTCAAGATGTACTTCACGTCGGACGTGGCAGACGATTACTTCATCGAGTCGGACAGCAGACGCATACAGCAAGTGCTCGTCAACTTCCTCACCAACGCCTGCAAACACACCGTGCAAGGCAGAATACATCTGCACCTTTCCGCCACGGAAAACCCCGGCAGGCTCACCTTCTCCGTAACCGACACCGGCACGGGCATACCGCCGGAGATGGCGGAAGGCATCTTCGAGCGATACAGGAAAGTGGACTGCAACGTACAAGGCTCCGGACTCGGACTGCACATCTGCAGCATCATAGCCGACCGACTCGGTGCCGAGGTGAAGCTCGACCAGACATACACCAAGGGGGCGCGCTTCCTTTTCATTCTTTAAGTATAAACTCCTAATACTGAGTACACGACATTGATAAGCAATCTCCTGACAGCTGGATACCAGTATCCTGATGGACACTCGGTAGACTTTTACGGAGTGGAAGTGGTTCAGTTTTATGTGCAACGCTTCCTTCTATATTTCTCAGACTATGCAATACACATCCGTGTGTTGTATGGTATGATATTGCTCTGCATACTTACGCTTATCGTACTCTTTGTTCTTTTCTTCCTGAAAATCAGGCGCAACAACCGCGACCGGCGTGCGTTCGAGGCTGCACGCGCCGACCTCTACGATGGCTTCTACCATGTGCTCACCTCCGACACCATGTCTAACTATGAGGATGTGGAGATAGCCTGCAACGCTACGCTCGACAACATCAAGAAGAAGTATCGCCCCGAAATACTCTCCCGACTCGTTTCCGAGATTTGTATGGATTTGAGTCGTGAGCTGCCAAGCATACCTAACGCCGAAACACTCTGTGCGCTCACCGGCGTCAAGACTTATTATGAGCGCAATCTTGCCACAGGACATCTCGTATTGCAAACTCTGCAAAACGTGGTGAACATGCACATCTGTGTGAGCGAGGGTCTCCTCGCCGTCTACATCAACCATTACAACGACAACGTGCGACAGATGGCGCGCATGTGTCACGTCATATCATCACAAGCCGACCCTTACCACTACTTCATCAGCGACCTTGAGAACGAGCATGGCGTGTGGCGTCTGATGATGCTCCACCGACTCTTTGCATGGCTTTGGGCTAACGACCGGCAGATGCCGCAGTTCCTCATACTCACCGAGAATATAGAGAACGAGGAGTCGGTGCGCTTTCTGATTGAAGAGGTGGCTTACTGGGGCAGCGAGCGCGAGAAGGCAGCGCTACATACGCTCTTCCTCTCGCCCAACTACACCTACCGCACAGCGGCACTGCACGCTGTAGCACTTCTGCACGATGCGTCGCAAGAGCAGGCTGCACTCGACTCCTACGACCAGCAACCCGAGTCGGTGCGCCGGGAAGTGCTGCGCGTGCTGGCAGCCATCAACTCGGGCAAGCACGTCGACTTCTTCGTACACGCCTATCGCACATCGTCGTCGAAGGAGACACGCGAGGTGGCACTCGCCTGCCTCTACTCCTACGGCAGTGCCGGCAGATACGCCTTCGAGGAGTTGCGTGGCGAAGTGCTTGAGAGCAAGACCGACCGTGTGCTGCTCGATCAGATTGACGCAATGGCTATTATCAACCAAATGAGGATGCTTTAAAACTATGTGGGAGTTCTTACTATATTTCTTTGGCTATACCATCCTGGCATACTCAATGTTGCTCATCGCAACGTATGTCATGCTACTCGTCTTCGCCTACCGCTATAGTACGGGCTATAAGCGTTGGTCGGACGACTATATACGCAACATGGTGCAGAGCGCACCCTACGTGCCGAGCATCTCTATCGTGGCTCCTGCCTACAACGAGGAGAAGACCATCGTCGACAACGTGCGCTCGCTGCTCAATATGGACTACCCTAAGTTCGAGGTGTGCATCGTCAACGACGGCAGTAAGGACAAGACCCTCGAACTGCTCATCAACACCTTCGACCTTGTGGAGGTGCCGTTCGACTACGTGCAGAAGGTGCATAGCGCGCCATTCAAGCGTCTGCTCCGCTCTACCAACCCCGACTACGCCAAGCTCGTAGTGGTGGACAAGGTGAACGGCGGAACAAAAGCCGATGCCGTGAACGCCGGACTGAACGTAATCTCTACGCCGTATTTCATCAACACCGACGTAGACTGCATCCTCTCTAAGGATGCCATGTACCAGTGTATCTTCCCCGTCATCATGGACGAGACGATCATCGCCGTGTCTGGCACGATGTCTATGAGCAACGGCTCAACGCTGCACGACGGCAAGCTCGTCGATATACGTCCGTCGAGTCGCCCCGTACCGCTCTTCCAGGACTTGGAGTACAAACGCTCGTTCCTCGTCGGCAAGATGGGATGGAGCAAGATCAACGCCATGAACAACGTGTCGGGCGGTTACGGACTCTTCTCTACAGAGGTGGTCATCAACGCCGGCGGCTACAGCAGCTCGTCGTTCGCCGAGGATATGGATATGATTACGCGAATGATAGCCTACTGCTGCGACTTCAACCGCAAGTATCGTGTGGTGCAAATCCCGCACACGTGCTGCTGGACCGAGGGTCCGTCGACCTTGCACATGCTCTATCGCCAGCGCACACGTTGGGGACGCGGACTGATACAGACCATGTGGGAGCACCGCCGACTGCTCTTCAACCCGAAGTACAAGCGTCTCGGAGTCATCACGATGTCCTACACGTTTCTCTTCGAGTTCCTCGCACCGATCATAGAGTTCTTCGGAACCATTATGATAGTGTACCTCGCCTTTACGGGCGGTGTCAACTGGAGCACGTTCTTCGTCACCTACTTCGCCATATACGTCTTCAGCTTCATGCTCTCGGCGTTCGTGGTGTTCTACGACTATCTGCTCGGCTGCTCCTACACCAGCGTGCGCAGCTATCTGAAGCTGCTGCTGGCGGCAGCTCTGGAGCCGATTGTCTACCACCCGATAATCGTGGTATGCTCGTTAGTGGGCTACTTCAAGTACATAACACGCCAGAAAGCCGTGTGGGTGTCAATGGAACGAACCGGCGTGAAGCACGCTACTGTGCCTGCAGGCGGCAGTCAGCCAGCTCAACAGTCGGCACCGCAGCCAAATGCAAACCAAACGAACTGATTATTATGAGATACAAAATACTGACCATAGCAATACTCTTCTCGGCTGTTCTGACCTCTACGGCGCAGAACACGCAGAACCGCGAGCATCTCAGCCGTAAGTACATGCCTGCCAAGGAGGGTCTGCCTGCCTACTACGAGCAGCAGGCACGCGCTCTGTTCAAGAGCGGGAAGTGGGCTGAAGGACGCAAGATGGTGGAGGAGGGCTACGACAAGTATGGCTCGCTTTCTGCCTACAACGAACTGTTGGGCACCTATTGGTATCACTACAAGAACTACGACAAGGCACGCTTCTACTTCATACGTTCCATAAAAGACGACAACGGCAACCTGCAGTCGAAGACAATGCTCATGCGATTGGAGGAACTGACGAAGCACTATAGCACGGCGATCGTCTACTGCAACGAACTCTTGGAGGCTGCACCCTACGACTTCACGCTCTGGAAGAAGAAAATAGAACTCTACCGACTCGACGGAAACACCGTGGAAGCAACACGTCTGCTGCAACGACTCGCCGAGATATACCCCGACAAAGTGGAGGTGAAGAAGGAGATGGCGTGGGACTATGACCAACGCTATCGCAAGCTGGTCAAGACAAACAACCTCGTAGGACAGGAGGAAGCACTGCGCAAACTGATCGAAATATCCCCCAAGAACTCCGAATACCAAATGGCACTCTGCAATCTGCTGCTGAAGACAGGACGCTTGGAGCAAGCTGCCGACCTGGCAGGACACGCCGCAACGCAGGTGAAGCAGCCACTGCCGTTCGTCGAGAAGAAGGCAAGCATACTCGGCGATATGACCCGCTACAGCGAAGCGTTGTCGTATATCAGCATGTCGGAGCGCACACTCTCGGGCGTGCGAGGCGCACAAATCAATCGGCTGAAGACCAAACTGGAGGAGGAACGGGCACGCTATGCGGCTCAGAACGACCCCTACACCGCATACGCACGCCTCTATGAGAAGAACCATTCGGAGGAAGCACTCACCTATCTGCTCAATACGTCGATGAGCCGAGGCTACCTCGACGATGCGCTGATGTACATCCGCGAGGCTCGCCGTCGACGTGGCGACACGCAAAACCTGCTCTTCCGCGAGTACACCGTGCAGCGCCGATTGGGCAACAAGCGCGCTGCCATTGTGCTGTTAGAGCGTATTCACACCATGTACCCGAGCAATCAGGAGGTGAGCGAAGAGCTCTGCGCTATACGCTTGGAGGAGGTGCGCCGACAGATGGATCTGAACAAGTACGAAGAGGCGATACCGATGCTGGAGAAGTTGCAGACATTCAGTGTCGACCAAGAGACAAAGACCGCCATCGAACGTCGTCTCCTCACATGCTACATACAAACCGGTAAACGACAGAAGGCACTCAACCAGTTAGAGAAGTCCTACAGCGACCCTGCGAAGCGTGCGGCTATGTACGAGGAAATAGTGACACCGTATATCAAACAGCTCATGGCTGAGGGCAGACTGCGCCAGGCAGAGGCGGAGATAATAAAGGTGCTGAACAACGAGAACCCTTCTTCCGACATCTTGCGTATGGGCATAACCACTGCGCTACTTCTGAAGAAGAACAACGATGCTGTGACGCTTGTGGAGTGGGGACGCAAACGCTATCCCACCGACCCGTTCTTTGTGCTGAAGGAAGCGCAACTGAAGGCAGAGGTAGGCGACTACGAAGCAGCACTGCAGCGGCTGCGTCCGATGGTAGACGAGTACATCGGCGACTCGGTCGTTGTCGGTGCGTACGCAGGATGCTGCGAGGCGTTTGCCATGAAATACATGGAGGAGAAACGCTATGATGAAGCCATGCAGCTCATAGACGAAGCCATGGTCTACTATCCCAATAATAAGCAGCTCATACTCGCTAAAGCCACTATATACGAGAAGCAGAAAGAGTGGAAGAAAGCCATTGAGCAGTATCAGCTATATCATCCTTCGCCCTACGAGCTCGGCGAGTACAACAATCGTATGACAATGCTCAGACGACGTGCCATGTACAACGCTGTGGTCATCGACTACCAGCGAGCACGTCCGGCAAAGGAAGACAACATCAGCTCGAAGGCGTTCCTCTCATACTCGCGCTACGCTAAGCGCAACGCCTACACCGTCGGCGTGGGATATGCCGGTCGCGACGGTGCAACGAAGGCGGTTGACGGAGGCGACGAAGGTGGAAGCGGAGTGCAGTTGAGCGGCGAGTGGGAACACGAGTGGAACGACAAGCTAAGCACAACAGCAATAGTTAGTTGGGCCAACAAGTTCTTCCCGAAGATACGTGCCGAGCTCAACGGCACCTACCTGCTGCCATACGAACTGACTGCAAAGGGCAGCTTGTCGTATCGACTCATCGGCGGCGACAAGAACACATCGCTATTGAGCCTGGGCGTGGGGGCTACAAAGCCTATCAACATCTTTGAGGTTGGAGCCGACTTGCGTACGTTTATAATGCTTGGCGAGAAGTCAGCCAGCTTCGACGGGCACTTCTTCGTCAACGGCAGCGTGATAGCTAAGTGCTATCCCATCGAGGGAAGCAAGACAAACTTGTTCCTGACGGGCAGTGTGGGTAACGCACCGGAAGTGTCGCTCATCGACAATTCAATGCCGATAAGGTTCAGTCAGCTCAACACGATGCTCGGCTTTGGTGGCGTCTACTCGCTCAATGCGACGCTCGATTTCGGACTCTCCGGTCAGTGGTACACCATGTCGGTGAAGTCGGACGATGCAACGGGTGTTAACAATAGTAAGAACTATCTATATCTGAATGCAAATGTTACAATCCATTTCTAAATCTTTGGCGGCACTCGTCGTGGGCGTTGTGCTCGGTGGGTGCCACAGTAATGCGCAGACAGCGCAAAGCACAGCCCCCCTGTCCGAATATCACGGGTTGTACACGCCTTCTAACACGGAGGAGTTTCAGACATCCATGCACACCAATCATCCCGATTACGACTGGGGAGTGTGGGGGCATAACCTCGCAAAGCTCGTCAAGGACGAAGCCACAGACGATATGTACGCCATCGTCGACGGCAAGCGCAGCCACAAGCAGTTCTGCTTCTCCAGCAAGTCACTATATAATAAGGTACGCGAATACGTACTCGATCAGTACGGTTGGGGCACTGCCGACTACAGTGAGCGCATCAGCATAATGCCTATGGACAACAAGACGGCGTGCACCTGCGACGATTGTACAGCCCGGGGCAACACCTCCACCAACGCAACACCTGCCGTTACGGCGTTCGTGGAGCGTTTGGCAGAGGAGTTTCCGCGCCATAAGTTCTTTACGTCGGCTTATCACACAACCAATACGCCGCCCACAACGTCGCTCGCTGCCAACGTCGGAACGTTCGTGTCGAGCATAAAGCTGCCTATGAGGGTCGACTTCACAAAGACGGAGGGCTACAACGAGTTCGTGCAGAACGTGAAGGCATGGCGCAAGCAGTGCTCACGCATTTACGTGTGGGACTACGAGCGCAACTACGACGACTATCTGTCTCCCTTCCCCTGCCTGCTCGCTATGCAGGCACGCTTCAAGTTATATCGCGACTTGCAGGTGCAGGGCGTGTTCGTCAATGGTAGTGGCGACGACTACTCGGCGTTCGACGATATGCAGACCTATGTCCTCGCGCTCCTCCTGGACAATCCGGACACCGATGTGCACGAGTCGATAGCACGCTACTACCGCGAGCACTATCCGCAAACCGCCGATTTGCTCACCACATACTACTGGGGACTGGAGCAACGCGCACAGTCGACCAACCATCTGCTGCCGCTCTATGGCTCCATGCAGGAGATGTGCGAGTCGTATCTCGATGTGAAGGAGTTTGTCAGCTTCCGTAGCCAGCTCGACAAAGCAAGCAAGCTTACTGTGGGCGACGAGCGCAAACGCCTCAACGCACTGCTCACCGCCCTCGCCTATACGCAGCTTGAGATGTACCGCACCGGACTGCTCGCAAAGGACGAGGAGACGATTGGCGAGATGCGCGAGATACTGAAGGGACATAGCGAACTGAAAGGCATGAACAACCGCGACGAGTCGGGACACTCTATAGACGATTATCTGAAGAAATGGGAATAAACATGAGACATATAAAAGCCACTCGGCGCACAGCCCTGCGCTCTGCGTTCGGCATACTGCTCCTTGTGGCTCTGGGATTAGTGGGCAGCACTACGCTCACGTCGTGCCACAAGCGGCTCGCACTGACCATCGTGGAAGTGGAGGACTCCGTGCGCCACTATCCCTCTCTGGTGCTCGGCGACGAACTCACGATGGTGTACGTGCTGCGCAACACGGGCGACGAGATGCTGGTGATAACCGACATACAACCGGCTTGCCCCACTATCGAGTCGGCTGCGGAGAACGTAACGACGATACCGCCAGGCGAGGAGGCTGCGCTTACGTTCGTCTATCATGCCGACAAGAACATCGGACTGGCACGCCACAGCATACGCCTTTACGGCAATATCGCACCGAAAGGTGTGGCTGAACTCGTGTTCGACACGCATGTAGTGCGCCCATCGATTGACCTCTCCGACCACGAGGAGTATCATCAGAAGATGCTGCGCTCTGTAGGCGAACACCTCCTCGACGGACGCTATAGCGAGAAGGGATACTATACGGATGACCATCCGTCAAGAGACGAAGAATAAAAATAAAATAAAATAAAATAACAAAACAACTATAACACGTAATAATTATGAAAGAGATTGCAGGTGTTTGCTCCAATACATTCAAAATCCTTATTGTCGATGACATACCATTAAACTTGCTTTTGCTCGACAAGATGCTTAAGCCGTTCGAGTTTCAACTGGTGAAAGCTTCCAACGGACGCGAGGCACTGCACGCCATACAAGAGCGTTTGGGCACCCCAGAGGAAATAGACCTCGCCATTGTCGACCTTATGATGCCCGACATCGACGGCTACAAGGTAATAGAGGTGCTGCGCAACGGTTCTAACGACGGCGAGTTTAACATTCCGGCGCATAGCAAGGAGAAACTGCCGATAGTGATACTCTCGGGCATGAATTTCAGCGAGGACATAAAGCGTGGCTTGGAGCTTGGTGCCAACCAGTTCGTTACAAAGCCCGTTGTCATGGCGCAGCTCTATAGCACTATCACCGAAGAATTAACAAAGAAAATACAGGCAGGTAAATGTCAATGACAAATGATTTATATTGGGTGTCGGTGTTGGGCTACATAGTCATTACGCTGACTATCCTCATACGAGAACGCAAGTATATATACCACAACGAAAAGGTGGGACGTGCCTTCATGCCTCTTGTGTGCATCTCCTTGACGTTTTTTGTCGTCGACTTCTTATGGGGGTTGTGCTTGGTGAAGGCTATACGCTCCGATGTCGTCTACTACGCTTCGTCGGCGCTGCTCCACGTCTTGGCTGTTGTCACCACCTTGTCGTGGCTTTGCTATGTGCTGCAATACATAAGGTGTCCGCGCAGGTATCGTTACGTCATTCAATTCGTATCAACTGTTTTACTGCTCTCCGAGGTGGTGTTGGTCATCGCCAACTTCTTCAGTCCGGTTCTGTTCCGCATCGTCGACGGCGAGTACATGCGTTGCAAGTATGCCCTTGTCACAGCGTTCAACGTCTACTCGGTGTTTGTGGTGGTGTTGTTAGGCACGCTCTTCACCATGATGCGCAGAGGCATAGGTGCTAAAGGCTGCACAAGGTGCAAGGCAGTGTTGTTCTCTTCGCTCATACCGCTACTGCCGGGCATCATGAATGTGAAGTATTTCGCATCGCCCTTCTTCAGTATGGGCTTCATGTTGTCGACACTGATACTGTATGTGTTTGTTGTTACAGCTGCTCGTGAGAAGCTTTATCAAAGCAAGACGAAGTTTCTGCAGAACATGAGTCACGAGATACGTACATCGCTCAATATGGTGTATGGTTTCGCGCAGTTGCTCGGTATGCCCGAGGGGTCGTGGACTGATGAGGAGCGCGAGAAGTACAACACCTACATCAACGACAATTATCGTATGCTCGACCTGCTGCTCAACGACCTCATCGAGTACACGCAGACCAACCAAAAGACGTTCGGCGTGAGCTGCGAGCCGGTTGATGTGGCAAAGATATGCGATAGCACGCTACAGTCGCTCCAGTTCGCGCAGTCGAAGTCGAAGCAAGTGCAGTTGCAGAACGAGCTGCCCGACGGCTTCACCATAAAAAGCGACGCACGACGCATACAGCAGATACTGATGCATATGCTCTTCTACGGTGTGCAGTTCGCGTCGAGCGACGAACTGCTGCTGAGTGCCAAGCTCAATGCCGGCGCACTCGAACTCGCAGTAGTAGACCCCAACAACAGCATGTCGGGAATGAAAGAGCCGCCCGTGTACGTTAAGGGTACGCTCTACGACACGGATGTAGACGACCTCGGCGTGCGTATCGAGTTGTGTCGTCGAATGGCACGCCTCTTGGGCGGATGTATATACATCGACACGAAGAGCAAGGACGGTGTGCGCATCGTCTTACAAATGCAGAACATACTATAGTTTTTTATAACATTAATTCTTTAACAGTTTAATCAAGCAATTATGAAGAAAGTATTATTACTTATCATGTCTGTCATAATGCTGACAGCATGTTCGTCTGACGACGATGGTGCAGGCGTAAAGAACAATGCGCCCTCAACGCAAGTGTTTGTGATGGGGCAGGAGGTTAAGTTTAATGCGGCAGCCCCCGTTTCCGTCTTGGCAACGTATGCTCCGGCTTATTATTTCGTTCGTGTGGACAACCGTATCCCGAACATGGGAGCGTGCAAACCCAACTATTATTGGCCGCGCACTGTGCGTGGCGGTTCGGTCTTCGCCGAGGGCAACAAGGGTACAGTGAACACCACTTATCCCTACTGGAAGTTCTTCGGTCAGGACGGCATCACCAAGTACGTGTACGACACTACGGGCAAGGCTGTGCAGGCTACACTCGGCGACGTACCTTCTTACGCGTCGCTGATGTCTGCCAACCAGGACTGGTCGCTGGATGTTGACGAGATTGACACCAAGGACTTGCACATCATCTGGTATGTGTCTAAGTTCGAGAGCGGCGTTTGGCATGTCGACGGTGTGCTCACATTCAAGAGCGTTGACAACATCACTGATGTGCCAGGCATCAACAAGGATAATAAGTTTGAGGACTCTGCCGAGACTCCTTCGCTGCCTAACGACGGCAAGGGCAACATCGAGGTGGATATACACCAGCAGGAGCACAACACATGGCAGGAGATTAAGACCACGGTTCATGTGCGCGACCTCGTAGACAACGTCGTAGTGGAGATTCCGCTCGAGTACGAGAACATCGCTGAGTCTGACGACTTCGCCATCCGCACTTACGACGTAGAGCTCGAATCGCGCATCTACATCAACGGCACCGAGTATGCTCTTGACAGCACCAACCCCGTGAAGGTGACCATCGAGCACCGTGCCGACAAGGCTGTGTTCACAATCGTGTGCAAGGAGGCCAAGTATCTGGCTGCGCTGCGCAAGGAGTTTGAGGATGGTGTAACGGTAGAAATCCACACCTATCCGAAGAACCTCACACCAGAAGTGGTATGGGGCAAGCTGAAGAACTCTACCGTGAAGGTATCGCCTGCCTCGTATGAACACCTTATCTTCAAGGGTGCGACGAGTGCGTTGTTCACCGAGTAGGTGAGTGCATAATAGTATAAAACGAAACGAGGTCAATGCGCGTGCATTGACCTCGTTTTGTTTATGCTTGTATATTGCTGTTTGCTTAGAATGTGATGTTCACACCGGCTGCAAACGCGCTGTTGTTGCGTGTGTAATCAGAGTTGTAAGTGTTAGACACGCCGGGAGCGAGAGTAACAGTCTCCGAAGTCTTCACGTGGTTGTAGAATGTGTGGAAGTAAGCCACGGAGAAGTCGAGCTTCTTTGTGATGTGGTAAACGCCGCCCAAGCCAACAGAGTTGGAGCCTACAACGAATGACTTGTCGTCCATGTACTTGTCTGTCAAGCCATAGTTGGTGTTCTGCCAACCGGTGCTGACCGTAATCTTCTTTGTCACGTCGTACTCAACGCCGGCGTTGAACTCGAGTGTGCCGCGCTTCTTGAGCAGCTTGTTGCGGTTGTTGTACGATGTAGCGTTATAGTCGTCGAACCAGTGGAAGCCCACGTTGATGTGCAGCTCGTCGATAGGGCTGTAGCCCACGCCCACGGTGAGCAGCGACGGGATGTCGCCCGCAATCTTCTTGCCGTCAGCGTACTCGCCGAGAGCCTCGTTGATCTTCGAGTCGAACTGCTGCTTCAGACCTGCTGTTGTAGCCACAACGGTCGGGTCTTCGAGCACCTTATTAGAAGTCTGTTCTGCCTTGATCATAGCCTGCTCCTGCGGCATGCCTGCTGCCATGAATGTGCCAGTGAAGAGCTTGTTCATCTGGTTCTTCAAGTTGTCGTCGAGGTTACCGATAGACGGCAGCTTGTTCACCGATTTGTTCTTCAGACGCATACGAGTCTTGAACTCGTACTTAGCCGAGAAGTTCCAGCGTCCGGTCTTGTAGTCGACAGCCAACATTGGTGTGAAGCCGATGCCGCTCTGGTCGCAGCTCAGCTCGATGTTAGCCGAGTTCTCCTTTGATGGGTCGAGCACCTGGTAGAGCGGCATATTGCCCACCTTGATGTTCTCAACATATCCATAGTAGTTACATGTAGCGTAGATGCCGCGCAAGCCGGCGTAAACGCTGAAGTTATCGTTCACCTTATATGCAGCACCAGCCGAGAGACCGAAGTAGTACTGACGACCATGCATGTAGCTGTTGAAGCTGTAAGCACCCTTGCTGCCGAAAGCCTTGTCGGAGGTGAACATCGGTTTGAATTTGGTAGGGTCCTGTGGGTATCCCGGAACCAGGATCGTGTTTGCAGCGTGGTCGATAGCCTTAGCCAAGCCAATAGCACCCATGGCAGTCTCGCCAACGATTTTCTCGAACGAACCGAGTCCGTTGTCGAATGTACACTTACCGCCACCGCCAGTCAGAGCGAAGTTGCCCTGCAACGACCATCTGCCCTTGTTGTAGGCATACTGGAAAGACGGGATAACGGGAGCGAAAGCCTTACCCTTGAAATCGCGTGGAGTAGTGGGGTTGTTCACGTTGTTGGTGAACAACTTGTAGTCGTTCTTGATTGTACGTGTCTGGTATGCCATCTGCCAGTTGATAGCGAGGTGGCTTCCTTCGCCCATAAACACAACGCCGGCAGGGTTGTAATACACACCATCAATACCAATAGAAGCCTCGCGGCTCATCATACGATTAAAAGCGACGTGCTGGTTGGTGTTAGTGAGAAGACCACCGGCGAAAGTCGCACTGCTTGAGGCAATCGCTGCTGTCAAGCATACTGTTTTAAACTTGTTTACCATAATTACCTTAAATAATTGGTTGCAAAGTTAGCTGAATTGTTCTAAACTTCGGCTGTATCATGGTTTATTTTAATAACTATTAACGCTTTGCGGTTCAACTTCTCGTGTGCGTACGTTATACTTTTGTCACCGCTCGCGTTCGCCGCCCAATCAGATTGCGTCCGCCGCCCAATCGGATTGCGTCCGGTGTCCGATCGGATTGCGTTCGGTGTCCGATCGGATTGCGTTCGCCGTCCGATCAGATTGCGTCCGCTGCACGATGGTATTTGTAGAGCTAAGGCGGACACCGAACGCTTGATTATGGCAGGCTGCGTGGGTATGGCGGGCTGCGTGGGTATGGCAGGGATGCCATACCCTCCTATGTATCACCAAAATCAATAAAAAACGTTTAAATGTAGATGCAGATACACGTAGTGTAGAAAAAAAAGAGTAACTTTGCAGCATAGTACTATTTTATACGTATATATTCATTAACAGCAAATTAAGATCAAGACCAATTCCTTGCGACGCGCTGATGCGCCGTTGGGAGTGTCACCCCTTTTGTTTAAACGTAAAAGAAATATGCACAAAGCAGGATTTGTAAACATAGTAGGCAATCCTAATGTGGGCAAGTCGACGCTGATGAACCAGCTCGTCGGCGAGCGCATCAGCATTGCCACGTTCAAGGCGCAGACCACGCGCCACCGCATCATGGGCATCGTGAATGAGGAGGACGCGCAGATTGTCTTCTCGGACACGCCCGGCGTACTTAAACCGAACTATAAGCTCCAGGAGTCGATGCTCGCATTCTCGGAGTCGGCGTTGCAGGATGCCGACGTGCTGCTCTACGTCACCGACGTAGTGGAGAACCCCGAGAAGAACCAGGACTTTCTCGACAAGGTGAAGCGCATGACCATACCCGTGCTGCTGCTCATCAACAAGATTGACCAGAGCGACCAGAAGACGCTCGGCGACACCGTGGAGCGCTGGCATCAGCTGCTGCCCAACGCCGAGATCCTCCCCATCTCGGCAAAGAACAAGTTCGGTGTCGATATGCTCATGCGCCGCATCAAGGAACTGCTGCCCGACTCGCCGCCGTTCTTCGACAAAGACCAGCTTACGGACAAGCCCGCACGCTTCTTCGTCTCGGAGATTATCCGCGAGAAGATTCTGCTCTACTACGACAAGGAGATACCGTACTCGGTGGAGGTGAAGGTGGAGTCGTTCAAGGAGACCGACAAGCACATCGACATACACGCCGTGATATACGTGGAGCGCGACTCACAGAAGGGCATCATCATCGGACACCAAGGCGTGGCACTGAAGAAGATGTCGACCGAGGCACGCAAGTCGCTCGAGAAGTTCTTCGGCAAGAGCGTATATCTCCACACCTTCGTGAAGGTAGACAAGGACTGGCGCAGCTCGCAACGCGAACTCGACAACTTCGGATATAACCCGGAGTAAACTCCCCTGAATAGCAAAGAGGGGACACTCTCGTCAGACTGGCGAGGGCCGGAGTCAGGTCAGCTTCGGAAAATCGTTAACAAGGATGCAGAGACCACATCCTACAAGCCTCCGTGAGATGCGGAGGAAAGAATGACTAAAAGAATATGGCAAATTTAGTGGCAATAGTGGGACGCCCGAACGTGGGCAAGTCTACACTGTTCAACCGCCTGACCAAGACACGTCAGGCAATCGTTAGCGACACCGCAGGCACCACACGCGACCGTCAGTACGGCAAGTGCGAGTGGAACGGACGCGAATTCTCTGTAGTAGACACCGGCGGATGGGTCGTGAAGAGCGACGACATCTTCGAGGATGCCATCCGCAAGCAGGTGATAGTGGCAACCGAGGAGGCTGACGTGGTGCTCTTCGTTGTTGACGTGCAGACCGGACTCACCGACTGGGATCAGGACGTGGCAACCATCCTCCGCCGCACCAAGCTCCCCGTGATACTCGTGGCTAACAAGACCGACAACAACGACCAGATATACGACGCGGCTGAGTTCTACGCACTCGGACTCGGCGAGCCGCAGTGCATATCGTCGGCAACCGGCAGCGGCACGGGCGACCTGCTCGACCTCGTGCTCACAAAGCTCAAACCCGAAGTGAAGGAAGACGTAGAGGACGGCATACCACGCTTCGCCGTAGTAGGACGCCCGAACGCCGGCAAGAGCTCTATCATCAACGCCTTCATCGGCGAAGACCGCAACATCGTGACCGAGATAGCAGGCACCACACGCGACTCTATCTACACACGCTATGACAAGTTCGGCTTCGACTTCTACCTCGTGGACACAGCCGGCATACGCCGTAAGAACAAGGTGTCGGAAGACCTGGAGTTCTACTCAGTGATGCGCTCCATCCGCGCCATCGAGAACTCCGATGTCTGCATCCTCATGCTCGACGCAACACGCGGCATCGAGGCGCAGGACATGAACATCTTCCAGCTCATACAGCGCAACAACAAGTCGCTCGTGGTGGTTGTGAACAAGTGGGACCTCGTGGAGAACAAGGACCAGGCAGTAATCAAGACCTTCGAGAACGCAATCCGCCAGCGCATGGCTCCGTTCGTCGACTTCCCGATCATCTTCGCTTCGGCACTCACCAAGCAGCGCATCTTCAAGGTGCTCGAAACAGCCAAGGAGGTGTACCTCAACCGCAAGGCGCACGTGGGCACATCGAAGCTCAACGAGGTGATGCTGCCGCTCATCGAGGCATACCCACCACCATCAACAAAGGGCAAGTACATCAAGATAAAGTACTGCACGCAGCTGCCTAACACGCAGATACCGTCGTTCGTGTTCTACGCCAACCTGCCGCAGTATATCAAGGAGCCGTACCGCCGCTTCCTCGAGAACAAGATTCGCGACAACTGGTCGATGCACGGCTGCCCGATAAACATCTTCATCCGACAGAAGTAACTAAAGGGGGTGCAGTTGTCTCAACTGCACCAACCTATCTGCATCAATCTAACTGGTTGGTGCACTTGAGACAAGTGCACCCCCTATTTGCACCCTCTATTTACACCAATCTATGCGACACATTATATATTTAATAACAACCTTGTACTGTCTGGCCCTCGCCTCCTGCGGCAACAAGGCATCAGACGTCAGCCCCGACGAGCTGGCTGCGCGTGCGGCGAAGCTCTACTACGAAAATCTGCTGCACGGCAAGTGTGAGGCATACATCGACGGCTTCTACCGCCCCGACAGCATACCCGAGAGCTACCGCGAGCAACTCATAGTGAGCGCGAAGCAATACGTGGGACAAATGAAGAAAGACCACCAGGGACTCGTGAGCGTTGAGACTGCCGGAGCACGCACCGACACCGCGAAGCACGTGGGTGAGGCATACCTGCTGCTCGGCTTCGGCGACAAGACGAAAGAAGAAGTAGTAGTGCCACTCGTGCTGCACGACGGCTGTTGGATGCTACGCTGAGAAGATCACATAAACAAAAAAAAGAGCCATGTTGCATCAACTGCGACATGGCTTTTCAATTAATAGTAAAGTGATGACTATCAGTTTTTCTTATTCTTTGAGAAGGTAATTATTAGGTGATTGTTTAAAAGGTACTTATCTGCTCGCTTCGTCCTGTAAAAAGACCGCTCGCAGACGGTTTGTGTCTTATGGTCTTGGTAGGTTGTTATGTATTGATGATAATTTTCGTTTGCAAAGATAGTTTTATTTTCTAAGATACCAAAATTATCTGCCACTTTTATTTTGAATTACTTTAATTTTGTTCTGTTTTGGTTGCTTTTTTGTCATTTTTTCAGATTTTGCGCAAAATATTAAGCCATATCAATGCGTTAATAGAATAATAATCCGTAATTTTGTCTCACCCCTCCTCATTATCACCATCTCACCATCTCACCATCATCACCATCTCAACATAACACCACCTCACCATCTATGTCAACCATATCTCCCTTTGCCCGTCCGCTATACGTTATGCTCAAACCTGTTGGCGCAGCCTGCAACCTGCGTTGCGAATACTGCTACTATCTTGAGAAGTCGAACCTCTACAAGGACACGCAGAAGCGCGTGCTCACGGAGGAGATGCTCGAGCAGTTCACCCGAGAGTATATCGAGGCGCAGACCTCGCCCGACATCCTCTTCACATGGCACGGCGGCGAGCCGCTGATTCGTCCGCTCTCGTTCTACAGGAAGGCTGTGGAGCTGCAGCGCAAGTACGGCGCGGGTAGGCGCATCTCCAACTCGATACAGACCAACGGCACGCTGCTCAACGACGAGTGGTGTCGCTTCCTGCGCGAGAACAACTGGCTCGTGGGCATCTCCATCGACGGACCGCAGGAGTTTCACGACGAGTTCCGGCGCACCGTGTCGGGCGGACAGACATGGCAGAAAGTGATGCACGGCATACGCCTGCTGAAGAGGCACGGTGTGGAGTGGAACGCCATGGCGGTGGTGAACGACTTTAACGCCGACTATCCACTCGACTTCTACCACTTCTTCAAGGAGAACGGCTGCCAGTATCTGCAGTTCACGCCCATCGTGGAGCGCACGGTGAGCCACGCCGACGGCAGACATCTCGCCACGCTCACCGATGCTGCCGACGCACCGCTATCGGACATGAGCGTCACGCCCGAGCAGTGGGGACGCTTTCTCTGCACCATCTTTGACGAGTGGGTGCGCCACGACGTGGGCAAGATATACGTGGAGCTGTTCGACTGTATGCTTGCCAACTGGGTCGGCGTGACACCAGGCATCTGCATGTACGCCAAGGAGTGCGGACACGCCGGCGTGATGGAGTTCAACGGCGATGTCTACTCTTGCGACCACTTCGTGTTCCCCGAATACCGACTGGGCAACATACGCGAGAAAACCATCACCGAGATGCTCTACGGCGAGCAACAGCAGCACTTCAGCGAGCTGAAGCACAAGTCGCTGCCACAGGAGTGTAAGGAATGTCGTTGGGAGTTTGCCTGCCACGGTGAGTGTCCGAAGAACCGCTTCGTAAACGATTGCTACGGCAACCCCGGTAGGAACTATCTGTGCCGAGGCTACCAGCAGTTCTTTGAACACGTTGCGCCGTACATGGAGTTTATGAAGAATGAATACCTTAACCAGCGTCCGCCTGCGAACGTGATGGATAGGGTGGAGGAGATAGAAAGACAAAGGGGTTAAGCCGACGGCTTACCCCCCTTTTTGTCTATGTGTTTTATACAGCTTTTGTCTGTTTTATACAGCTTTTATCTGTTGGCTTGCGCTTGACGGATCTTGTTCATTTCAACCTCCTTTACACGTTTGAAGAGGTCGGAAGCGAAGACGAGGTCGTTGAGTTTCTCGTTCGTAGCACCCATCACGTCGTCCTTCGTACCCTGCCACTCGTTGTTACCTTGGTAGATGAAGAGGATGTTCTCGCCGATGCCCATCACCGAGTTCATATCGTGCGTGTTGATGATGGTCGTGATGTTGTACTCCTTCGTAATAGACGAGAGCAACTCATCGATGACGAGCGACGTGTGAGGGTCGAGACCCGAGTTCGGCTCGTCGCAGAACAGATACTTCGGGTTGAGCACAATGGCGCGCGCAATAGCCACACGCTTCTGCATACCGCCCGATATCTCGCCCGGATACTTCTGTTGGGCATCGCCGAGGTTCACGCGGTCGAGGCACTCCTGAGCACGGCGCACACGGTCGCGGTAGTTCATAGAAGAGAACATGTCGAGCGGGAACATCACGTTCTCAAGCACGTTGAGCGAGTCGAAGAGGGCTGCACTCTGGAATATCATGCCCATCTCTCGGCGCATCTGCACTTTCTCTTCCTTCGACATCGCCACGAAGTTGCGGCCGTCGTAGAGCACATTGCCACTCGTAGGCGTGAGCAGCCCCACGAGGTTCTTCATCAGCACGGTCTTTCCCGAACCGCTCTGTCCGATGATGAGGTTTGTCTTGCCGTCCTCGAAGACGGCGTTGATGTCTTTCAGCACTTCCTTGTCGCCGAATGACTTATATAAGTGTTTTACTTCTATCATAAGATGTTGAGATGTTGTGGGGTTGAGATGTTGAGATTTGTTGTTGAGGTGTTGAGATGTTGAGGTGTTGAGATGTTGTGGTGTTGAGATATGTTGTTGATATAGTAATGTCAACATCTCACCATCTCACCATAACAACTTCAGCTTGCTTAGCTGAGCAGCTGAGTAAGGAACACGTCCGAGAATAATATTAACACACTTGAGCTGACCACGGCGTCCGTACTCGCCTTGCCAACCTCCACCGAACCACCCTCGACGGTGTAGCCGAAGAAGCTCGACACGCTCGCGATGATAAACGCGAAGACAAGACTCTTGATGATACTCATCCACATGAACCACGCGTTGAACGAGTGCTGCAAGCCCAGTGTCAGGTCTTCGGGCGAGAGGATGTGTCCGATGTACGCCGTGCCGTAGGCTCCGAGAATACCCGTAGCCGAGGAGAAGATGACGAGGAACGGCATCAGCGTAACCAATCCCAAAATCTTCGGCAGGATGAGATAGTTGGCAGAGTTGACACCCATTATCTCTAAGGCGTCAATCTGCTGCGTCACGCGCATTGTGCCCAACTCCGAAGCGATGTTCGACCCCACCTTGCCGGCGAGGATAAGACACATGATACTTGAGGAGAACTCCAAAAGCAAAATCTCACGCGTGGTGTAGCCCGACACCCAGCGCGGCATCCACGGACTCTGAATGTTCAGCTTCATCTGGATGCAGATAACGGCTCCGATGAAGAACGAGATGAGCAGCACGATGCCTATGGAGTCGACACCGAGCGCAGACATCTCTTTGGTGTACTGCTTCAGGAACATGCGCATACGCTCCGGGCGCGCAAACGAGCGTCCCATCAGAAGGATATAACGTCCTAATGTGTTTAAGTATTTTAATATCAACATAGTTGCTAACTCATTATTAATATGTATTAATGCTGCAAAAGTAGCAATAAAAACATAAAAACTCAGCATTACACCTAAGTTTTTATGTTTTATTTGTGGTATTTCTGCCAATTTGCACTACCTTTGTACAATAATATAATCACAAGAACATGAGCGAAATCGACATAATGAATGGTCAGGCGGCTGAAGCTGCAGCAGAGGAGAAACCCCACTGCATGGTGCTGCGCACCGAAGGACTGGTGAAACGATACGGCAAGCGTACCGTTGTCAACGACGTGTCTATCAACGTGAAGCAGGGCGAAATAGTCGGTCTGCTCGGACCGAACGGTGCCGGCAAGACAACGTCGTTCTACATGACTACCGGACTCATCGTGCCTAACGACGGCCATATCTATCTTGACGACAAGGATATAACCGACTATCCCGTCTATAAGCGTGCACGTGCCGGTATCGGCTACCTGCCGCAGGAGGCGAGCGTATTCCGCAAACTCAGCGTGGAGGATAATATCATGGCGGTGCTCGAGATGACAAAGCTGACACACCATGAGCAGTTGGAGAAACTCGAAGCGCTCATTGCCGACTTCAACCTCGGCAAGGTGCGCAAGAACATGGGCGACCAGCTGTCAGGCGGCGAGCGCCGACGCACAGAGATAGCACGCTGCCTCGCCATCGATCCGAAGTTCATCATGCTCGATGAACCGTTCGCCGGCGTAGACCCTATCGCTGTGGAGGAGATACAGCACGTGGTGTGGCGACTGAAGTACCGCAACATAGGCATCCTCATCACCGACCATAACGTGCAGGAAACACTCACCATCACCGACCGCGCCTACCTGCTCTTCGAGGGACGCATACTCTTCCAAGGCAAGCCGGAGGAACTGGCGCAGAACCGCATCGTGCGCGAGAAGTATCTCGGCTCGCAGTTCGAACTGAAGATGAAGGATTTCCAACTCGTCGACGAGCAGAAGCGCAAGCGCGACCGCGAGCGCGAACTGCAAGGATAAACAAGAACCTTTAAGGCGTAACCAATAGAAAATGAAAATACTTTTTGTTTCAGACATTCACGGTTGTCTGCCAACGCTGCAGCAAGTGCTCAGCTTCTACGACCGCGAACACTATGATATGCTCTGCATATTAGGCGACATACTCAACTACGGTCCGCGCAACCGCATACCCGAGGGTATCGATCCGAAGGGCATCGTCGAACTGCTCAACGAGCGTAAGGACAGCATCGTAGCCGTGCGTGGCAACTGCGACGCAGAAGTGGACCAGATGCTGCTCGAGTTCCCGATGATGGCAGACTATGTCCTCGTTGTAGACGGCACGCAACGCTTCTTTCTCACACACGGACACGTCTACAACGAACAGAACCGCCCTACGTTGAAGCACGACATATTCATCTACGGACATACCCACCTCTGGAAGCTCGAAGCGACAGAGCAGGGCGACGTGGTCTGCAACCTCGGCTCCATAACATTCCCAAAAGGCGGCAACGAACCCACTTTCGCAACCTACGATGACGGCGTGCTACGCGTGCGCAGAATGGACGGAACAGTGCTGCAAGAGCTTGTTAAAAAAACAAATTTTTGACCTATATATTCTCTATTTCCATTATTAATGTGTAATTTTGCACTTCCGTGGAATATAATAAGTAAAAACAATAAATACAAACAACGAAGAAATGAACATTTCATTTGAAAATCCCGACAAAGTGAATGGTCTGTTGACTATCACAGTCGAAGAGTCAGATTTTCAGGACTCTGTCGAGAAGACACTTAAAGACTACCGTAAGAAGGCTAACATCCCTGGTTTCCGCCCGGGTCAGGCTCCTATGGGTCTCATCAAGCGCCAGTTCGGTGCATCTGTACGCTACGACGCTGTTAACAAGTTCGTAGGCGAGCAGCTCTACAAATACATCAAGGACAACAATATCCAGATGCTCGGCGAGCCTCTGCCTTCTGACAAGCAGGAGACTCCGGCTGACATCGAGAAGCCAGCTCCTTACACATTCGTATTCGACATCGCTGTTGCTCCGGAGTTCAACATCACTCTCGACGGCCGCAACAAGATCGACTACTACACAATCAAGGCTGACGAGAAACTCATCAACGAGCAGGTAGATATGTACGCAGGTCGTGCAGGCAGCTACGAGAAGGTAGAGGAGTACGATGGCGAGAAGAACGATATGCTCAAGGGCGACTTGCGCGAGCTCGACGCAGAGGGCAACACAAAGGAAGGCGGCATCACCGTTGAGGCTGCTGTTCTCATGCCTTCATACATCAAGGTTGACGAGCAGAAGGACCTCTTCAAGGGTGCTAAGCTCGGCGACATCATCACATTCAACCCACGCAAGGCTTATCCGGAAGGCGAAGCAGAGATCTCTGCTCTCCTCAAGATCGACCGCGAGGTAGCTAAGGAGCTCGAGTCTGACTTCAGCTATCAGATCACAGAGATCAGCCGCTACAAGAAGGCAGAGATCAATCAGGACCTCTTCGACCAGGTGTTCGGTAAGGACGAGGTTAAGAGCGAGGAAGAGTTCCGCAACAAGATTGCTGAGTCGCTCAAGCCGCAGCTCGAGACCAACTCTAACTTCAAGTTCCTCCTCGACGTTCGCGAGTACTGCGAGAAGAAGGTAGGCGAGCTCACATGGCCGGACGCACTCCTCAAGCGCGTTATGCTCCTGAACAACCAGGACAAGGGCGAGGAGTTCGTAGAGAAGAACTACGCTGAGAGCATCAAGCAGCTCGAGTGGCACCTCATCAAGGAGCAGCTCGTTAAGGCAGCTGAGGTTAAGGTAGAGGACGCTGACATCCGTGAGGCAGCTAAGGAGATGGCTCGCATGCAGTTCGCTCAGTACGGCATGACAAGCATTCCTGAGGAGTACATCGACAACTACGCTAACGAGCTTCTCAAGAAGCGTGAGGCTGTTGACAACTTCGTAGAGCGCGCAATTGACGTGAAGCTCGCTGCTGCACTCAAGAACACTGTTACTCTCAACGAGAAGGAAATCACTCTCGACGAGTTCAACGAAATGATGAAGTAATAAGTCTATTCAATGATAGATAAAAAAACTCCCTTGCAGAGCAATCTGCAAGGGAGTTTTTTTAATTGGTAATTATTAATTATTAATTTGTAATTATTAATTAGTAATTGAACTTGTGAGAGTTCAATTACTAATTTCAGCTTTCAATCCGATTTACTCGTTCTCTGGAGCCTTATCGATAAGGTCCATGAACTGGTCGAGCTTCGGAGTGATGATGATCTGTGTGCGGCGGTTGCGCTGCTTGCCCACCTCAGTAGAGTTAGCAGTCACGGGGTTGTACTCGCCACGACCACCTGCTGTGAGACGCTTCGGGTCTACACCATACTGGTTCTGCAGAGCCTGCACTACGCTCGAAGCACGCAAGCAAGAGAGGTCCCAGTTGTTGCGGATGTTCTTCATCGACGCAGCCTTTGCGTTTACCGGCACATTGTCGGTGTTACCCTCGATGAGCACCTCGTAGTCCTTATAGTCGGTGATAATCTTGGCAATCTTGCTGAGAGTCTCCGAAGCACGCTCGTTGATTTCGTACGAACCGCTCTTGTAGAGCATGTTGTCTGCAAGCGAGATGTAAACAACACCCTTGAGCACCTGCACATCAACTTCCTTCATCTCCTCCTTAGAGAGCGAGCGTGTGAGGTTGTTGGTGAGCACCATGTTGAGCGAGTCCGACTTCGACTTCACCTCAACCAAGTGGCGGATGTACTGGTTCGACTCGTTAATCTGGTCTACGAGCTTGGAGATGTTGATGTTGTTGTCGCCTGCGTTTGTCAAGCTCTTGTCGAGCGAAGCCTGCAGCGCAGCGTAGTCAGCCTTCTGCTGCTTCAGCAGTTCCTTAGACGCATTGAGCTGCTCCTCAAGAGCTGCCACGCGAGCCTTTGATGCAGCGAGGTCCTCCTTTGCTGTCTGGTAGTTGCCGGTGAGCTCCTTGTTCTCATTCTGGCAGTTAACAAGATCCTTCTTCATTGCGCAGCTTGAGAAAGTGAACAAGCCTGCGAACATCGCGATTGCGAATACGTTTCCTTTTTTCATATCTTTATTGTTTTTATCTGTTTGCAAAGTTGTATTTCAATGCAAAGTTAGCACTTAAACTTCAAAACTACTATATATAAGATGTTTATATAATTAAAATGTCAATTCGCTTTAATTTAATTTAACTGTAGGTGAATGTGGCAGTGGTGTGTTTAGATGTAATTTTTTGTTCTTTTTATAGGGATATTTCATTTAAAATGCTTTATTTTGCAAATAGTAATGCTATTGCATATAAGTGACTAATCAAAACTAAAAACAAAACATACATACGAATGAAGAACTTGAAGTATATGGCTGTGGCTGCATTGCTGGCGTGTGGAGCGCTCAATGCCTCGGCGAAAGACAACGTAGAGTACGTGGACCCGTTCATCGGAACAACTAACTTCAGCATCTGCAACCCGGGTGCGATACGTCCGCACGGACTGATGTCGGTGGTGCCGTTCAACGTGATGGGCTCCGACCTCAACGTGCAGGACAAGGACAAGCGCTGGTGGTCGGCGTGCTATGAGTATAACAACAAGTACTTCACTGGCTTTGCGCACGTTACGCTCAGCGGTGTAGGCTGCCCCGAGATGGGCACACTGCTCACCATGCCGACATCGGGCGAGCTCTGTGTCGACTATCGCAGCTATGGCTCCGAGTACAAGAACGAGACGGCGCGTCCGGGCTATTACAGCACCGAGCTTACGAAGTACGGCATCAAGTGTGAGGTGGCGTCTACGCTGCGCTCGTCTATTGAGCGTTATACCTTCCCGAAGGGCAAGGGCAACCTGCTCTTCAACCTCGGCAACGGACTCACTAACGAGGTGGGTGCTTCGCTGCGCCGCGTCAGCGACACCGAGTTTGAGGGCACACGCCTTCTGGGCACGTTCTGCTACAATCCGCAGGCGGTGTTCCCGATGTACTTCGTCGTTCGTGTGAACAAGAAGCCCGCTGCTTACGGCATGTGGAAGAAACAGCCGGCTTTCGGCAACGCTCAGGCGCAGTGGGACTCCGACCAGGGCAAGTACAAGCTCTATCCGGGCTACGGACGCGACATGGCTGGCAACGATATAGGCTATTATATGTCGTACGATTGCGCCGAGGGCGAGCAGGTGGAAGTGCAGGTAGGCGTGTCCTTCGTGTCTATCGCCAACGCTCGCGAGAACCTCAACGCCGAGCAGAAGGGCTTCGAGTTTGAGAATGTAGTGAAAGAGGGTCACGACGAGTGGGCACGCACGCTCGACCGCGTCACCGTAGAGGGTGGCACCGAGGACCAGCGTCGCGTGTTCTACACCGCTCTTTACCACACACAGATTCATCCTACTGTATTGCAGGACGTGAACGGTGAGTATCCGAAGATGGAAAGCAACGAGAACGGCAAGACCGCCGGCAACCGCTACACCGTATTTTCGTTGTGGGATACCTACCGCAACCTCTCGCAGCTCGAGACACTGCTCTATCCCGACAAGCAGGTGGACATGATCAACTCGATGATTGACATGTACCGCGAGTGGGGATGGATGCCTAAATGGGAGCTGTTCTCACGCGAGACATGGACAATGGAGGGCGACCCTGCAATCCCTTACATCACCGATGCCTATATGCGCGGTCTGCGCGGTTTCGACATCAACGAGGCTTACAAGGCGTTCCGCACATCGGCTACTACCGAGGGCAAGAACAACCGTATGCGCCCCGATATCGACCCGTACATCGAGCGTGGCTACGTGCCGATGGGCTACTATGCTGCCGATATGTCGGGCGACAACTCCGTGTCGCACGCTCTTGAGTACTACCTTGCCGACAACGCGCTCTCTATACTTGCTGGCGAACTCGGACACAAGGCTGATGCCAAGCTGTTCCGTCAGCGCGCTCTCGGCTACAAGCACTACTACTCGAAGGAGAGCGGCACGCTGCGCCCGATAACAATGGACGGCAAGTTCCTCTCGCCGTTCAACCCTGAGGACGGCTACGACTTCACCAATGCGCCGGGCTTCCACGAGGGTTCGGCTTGGAACTACACGTTCTACGCTCCGCACGATGTGCTGGGAATGGCTAAGCTCATGGGCGGACAGCGCAAGTTCTGCGACAAGCTGCAGATGGTGTTCGACAAGGGCCTCTACGACCCTGCTAACGAGCCTGACATCGCCTACGCATACCTCTTCTCATACTTCAAGGGCGACGAGTGGCGCACGCAGAAGACTGTCAGCGAACTGCTCGCAAAGTATTACACAGCGCGTCCGGACGGCATCCCCGGCAACGACGACACTGGCACCATGTCGGCTTGGGCTATCTTCTCGATGATGGGTCTGTATCCCGACAACCCGGGCGATCCTTCGTACACGCTCACCACTCCGGTGTTTGACAAAGTGACGCTGCATCTCGATCCGAAGTTCTATCCGCAGGGCGACATCACCATCGAGACCGACCGCACATCGCCGTCGCAACTCTACATCAAGAGTATGACGCTCGGCGGCAAGAAGCTCAACGGCTACCGCATCACTCATAAGCAGCTGATTGATGGCAGGACGCTGCGCATGAGCCTGAAGTAAATTAGTAATGTTTAATTATTAATTGAACTTGCGAAAATTCAGAAAATAACTTTTAAAACTCAAAAGAATTATGAAAATCAGACATCTTAAAGTTTCGGCTGTGCTTCTCGCAGCCACGTTGTTGACAAGCTCGTGTGTAGGTTCGTTCGCTCTGTTCAACAAGTTGGCAGGCTGGAACAAACAGGCAACAGACAATAAGTTCCTTAACGAACTTATCTTCATCCTCATCTCGCCGGCATACGCGGTATGTACCTTTGCTGACGTGCTCGTCATCAACTCTATCGAGTTCTGGACAGGCAGCAATCCGATGGCGCAGCGCGTAGGCGAAACGCAGGAGATTACGGGCAAGGACGGCAAACTCTACGCTGTGACCACTCTGCGCAACGGCTACAAGGTGAAGTCGCCTGATGGTGAGGTTATCAAGTTCAAGTACGACAAGAAGACCAACTCTTGGAGCAAGGAGGAGAAGGGTAAGATTGAAGAGCTTTTCCGCATCAACGATGACGGCACTATCCAGGCTCGTCTGCAGGACGGTCGTTCAATCACCGTCACACCCGACGCAGCCGGTCTCTACGAGGCACGCATGGCTACAGCCGGTGCTTGCTTCTGGGCACAGCGATAGTCTTTTGGTTTTATTGTATTGCAATAATATAGACGTAAAAAGAGGAGTCTCGGTTTGCCGAGGCTCCTCTTTTTGTTTGTTATGCTTGTACGCTTACATGCTTGTCTGTGTGTCAATACTTAGCGTACGATGTATTTCTTGTTTTTGCTAACGAGCACGCCGTGCTTAGCTGTAGCTTTGCGTCCGCTGAGGTCGTAAAATGTAGCATTAGCAAGTGTCTCCGTCTCGTTGTTTACAACGTTCTTGATGGCTGTAGCATCATTAGCCTCTACGCCGCCGAACATGAACACGCTGTTAGCAGGCAGAGTGAGTGTGAGCTGCTGGTCGATGTCGATAGCCTCACCCTCGGTGAGACCCTCCAGGGCAGCCTGGTCGTCGAATGGCTTTGTGAGGACGATCTTGCCAGAGATGTTAGCTGGAATCTCCAGAGCCTCACGCAGAGTGAGAGTGATTGACTTCGCCGCCACGTCGCCGTTGCGCAGGGTGAGTGTCGACTTCTTGCCGTTCCATGCAGCCCAGCCGTAGATCTCGTGTCTGTAGCCGTTCCACGGATTGCCACCTACCCAGTGAGCGTCCATCAGTACGTCAGCGTTATCCTTCTGCCACTTGATGAGGTCAGCGAGGTCAGACCACAACTTGCCGTTGTTGATCTTGTCCATGAGCTTATAATCGTTGTAGAGCTCTACCATGCCGCTACCGCAAGCAAATGCGCAGCGCAGCTCGTTGAGAGCGTTCTCGTAGTTCATGTTCTTGCTCACGTCGCCGTGCTCGGTGAGGATGAAGCCGTGAGTCATCAAGGTGTTGATTGGACACAGAGGAGAGTCGGTAACGTAGATGTTGTACACCTGCATATCGCGGTATGTGATCCATGCCTCGCGGTCGTTCGGGTTGGTGCCAATCTTCTTCCAGTCGGCATCCTGGCGCCATGTCGCGTCGGTAATCTTGTACCAGAACGGTGAAGCCCATGTGCCTACTGTAGTGTTGAAGAAGATGTCTTCCTTGAGGTTCTCGCGGATGTACTGCTCCATACGGATGATGCCCTCAGCGTTCTCGTTGCCGGTGTCGCCCGGGTCAGGACCTACGGCTGTACCCTGAGCAGAGATGCCGTCGAACTTGAAGAAGCCGAACGAGCCATTGCCGTTCTCGTCGTGCTGGTTCTTCACGAGGTTTGTGGCTGCTGCGAGGAATGTGTCGTAGTATTTCTGGTTAGAAAGCTGCATACCACCGTTGTTCTTCCAGTAGTCGCGACGGTAGTCGCCGCTCTTTCCGTAGCCGCCTACCGGACCGAGCCAAGCACCTACGCTTGCGCCCATTTCGGCAGCCTGCGAAGCTATGTCGCGCATCTCTCTCGGGAAACCGCTATGGAATGTCCATGTGCCGTAGTTGTCCCATCCGTCGTCGATTACGAAGTTCTTCGGAGCCACGTTGTAGCGGTCCCAGAGGCTGCTCTTCCAGTGTGCCACTACGTCGAGCACGCCGTCGGCAGTCATGTTGGTGTACTCTTTGCCGGGAGCGGCGTTGTTGCGGTCGATGTTGAGCTCATACCAGCTGATGTAGCATGGGTTAGCACGCCAAGGCACTGCACGCTCGCGCTCAGAGTAAGCCAGGAACGAACGGCGCTTCTGTGTCTCGCGTATGTTCTTTGAGCTCTGCTTGCCGTCCTGCGCGATGAGACCTACGACGGCAGACACCTTCCATGTCTCGCCCTTCTTCAGAGTGGTGTGGCGGCTCCACATACCCTGAATTACAGAGTAGTCGGTGTTAGCCACGTCTTCTACGGTGTTGAATGCGGTAGGAGTCTCAAGACCTGCGAATATCTTGTCGTTCAGAATCACCTTGCCACGTGTGTTGCCGATGGTGCTCGGCTTGCTGCCCGCTGCCTTGGTGTCCACCTTATACGACATAGGTATGATGCTGAACATATCCACGTTGTCTACGCCGGTGAGTTCCATCTCGGTGCGCAGGTAGTGGCTGCCAGAGCGCAGCACGGCGCGCCATACGATGCTGATCTGCTGTCCGTTGTACGAGTATGTGTAGTTGGCCTGCAGAGCCTTGCCTGCATAGTGCTTCACGCCGCGGATGGCGTTCGGTTCGGCAGCGAGGTCTACCAGCTCCACTTTGCCGAGTGTCATCTGGCTTGCAGCCACGCTCACGCCCGAGCCAAAGTTAACGTAGAAAGGCTCTGTGCCAGCCACGAGGTTCATGGCCTTAGAGCCGAGGAAATAGATAGCCTTCTCGGTGTTGAGGAAGCTTGCCTGAAGCACCTTGTTGCCCAATGTGTAAACGTTATTATCTTTCCATGCTGTTGCGTCGCCAACCTTGTCCTGCTGTATCGGGTAGAGCCATGCGTTGGTGTATGGCTCGCTGTCCTCGAGCTGTGGCAGGTCGTAGTAGGCTACGGTGATGGTGTTTGTTGCGGGGTCGATCTGTACGGTTGCGAACTTGCCGTCCTTTTCAGTAGCAGTCACGTCGCTCGGCAGCAGGGTTCCGCTCACAGTAATCTTATCGCCGTCGTTGTATGTCTTGCCGTTGATTGTGACGCTTGCGCCACTAACGGTGTACGTGTTAGACACCATCTCCTGCAGCACCCATGCGCTGCCGTTGTCCTGCTTGCCGTTGTCCTGCCACAGACCCACGGTGGTGGTCTTGTTGTCTATGGGGTTGAAGTCTACGCCGCCGTGCCAGTTCATGTACTTGTCAGCCTTGCCGGTAGAGGTGATCGGCTGGAACTCGTAAGCCGCTGTGCCGTTCTGCGCTGTTGTCTTGGTTGCTTTCCACGGTTGTGCGCTCGCCTTGTCGCTGATGAGCTTTGCCTTGCCTGGTCCGTTGCTGTAGCTGTAGGCTTTGTCGTACGAAACCCACACCTTGCTGTCGACGTTGTAGATGAGATACTGACCTTCTGTGCTTGCAGCATAGAAGGCGAACTTGCCTGCATTCTCGTTTGTACGTGTAGGCGATGTGTACGGAGTCATCATCAGTCCGTTACAGTTGCTGATGGTGTACACTCTCTCGGGATTGTTTACATTCGCCGAGGTCTTGATGTCACTGGTCTGCGCCCAGGAAGAACTACCCCCCCCAATAGCTAACAGAGCCAATGAAAGTAGATAACGAATACTCATTGTCTTTTGTTTTGCAACACTTGTAGTTAGTAATACTTTAAAAGTTCTGAGCAATCAAGATGTTTTGATTTGTTGAAGTAGGCGGAGCCGGATCGCTCAAAAAATGTATATGTAGAGACTGCATACCCGGGTGTTGCAAATTCAAGCAGCAATCTCTACAATAGACGTTGCAAAGGTACAAATAAAAAACAATATACCTTGCTTTGAACAGAATATTTTACAATCGGTTATATTCGTAAATGTATGATTTTTGCAAGAATTGTAATAAAGCATAACAATGTGTGTTAGATATAATTAGATTGTTAAAAAATAAGAATAACTATAGGTTGTTATAGTTTAAACCTTTATATTTGCAACCGAGATTTTTACTATTTGTGCTATGGAAAGAAATGAGATGTTTTATTATGTAATTATCCTGTTTGCTCTTTTAGTCGCGGTATTGCTTTTAGTCGACTTCATGATGAAGCGTGCGTTAGCGAAAGGCAAGTCGGAGGAGAGTGAGGGCGAAAAGCCTTCGAGAGTTACAAAGTTCATGAACGGTGTCGACTTCTTTCTGGCATTGTCGTTCTTAACTATTGCCGTGAACCACTTCCACGTGTCTGTTTATACGCTGATAGCCATGGCTTTAGACTTCGTTTTAGGCGTATATACATTGTATCTGTGCCTTACGTTGCGCCAGAAGAAACTCACGCTCAGCGTTATCGTGAAGTTGGCGATACTCGTATTGCTTTACGTCTTGTGTAAGTAACCACTGAACATATACATAAAAACGACATATCTTAGGGCTTTCTCCCTGAGATATGTCGTTTTTTGATGTACGCTCGGCATGAGCATTGTCTAACGGG
>ULTW01048092.1_pt1 | contig 39348 bp, 51 predicted proteins | sample 1957961 | NCBI WGS metagenome assembly ULTW01 (sample SAMEA4835744, study PRJEB28245) | human gut metagenome | biome: gut microbiome; material: fecal sample | place: Denmark | collected 2008 | reverse complement strand
GGATCCCGGCCCGCATGTCGATCATCACGGCCACGAGCATCACCGCCCAGATGATGATCTCCAACAGGGCGGCCCGCCGCAGGACGATGGCCTCGAGCCCGAATGTATCGAGGAGGATGTCGAACATATCACTACACAATCAGGATTGCAATCAGGAAAGGGAGCCACACGACGGCGCCTCCGCATAGGGTGGCCACGATATCGCGGAGATCCGTCTTGGCGTCGGCCTTTTCCTTGCCGACAGCCGCCACGATCACCGCCACGACCGAGGCCGTCAGCGCCAGCCACTGGGGAACGAACCACACCAGCGCCAGCAGGACGACGGCCGCGATGTCCGACCCCAGCGCCTGGTGCTTGTACTTGTCGGCCCCGATGCCGTTCAGCCAGCCGACGATCTTGTCAAAAATCTGCTTCATGGTCGTTATGCCTTTTCAACGTAGAGCCCCACCAGCGCACTCAAATCGTGGTACACGGCCTGTCCCGTGGAGCGGGTGCACTTGTAGGTCACGCCGTTCTGTGAGTAATATTTGCCCTCGAACAACTCCATATTCCCGTTGTACGGAATCGGGTCGTCCAGCGTTCCGGCTGCCGTCTCGTTGATCTCCTCGTAGAGCGCAGCCGTAAGTTCCGACGGGGCCTGATTCTCCCGTACCGTGGCAATCTGCTGGCGGACCTTGTAGAGCCGCCCTTCGTATAGCACCTTGAATCCGGCGTCGAGCGACTTGCCGATGAACGAAGCCCATTCGGGATAGAGGTCCTTGATCTCCAGCGACTGTTCGTCGGATAATGACATCGTATTCACCGCCATAGTGGCGAACATGGCCACCTGCCTGATCGTCGTGTCGGGGATCGGCTCGGGGACATACGGCGCCGGCTCCGGAGTGTACTCCTCCCACGTCACCGTGATACGGTCGCCGTTGTCGGCGTAAACTTCCCGTAGTTCATTGCCCGGCGTCGTGATCTCCGGGCGCTCCGCATATTCCACGGGTTTGTACCCCATCGGGCCGAGGATCTCCAGCCCGGGGTTCATGACGACCATCCCGTCCTGCCGTACCTCGCCGGGTGCCGGGATCAAATATCCGTTTTCAAGTTTTGCGTATTGCATAGCGATTGCTGTTTGTTATTCGTTGTAGAGGATCTCCGGCGCGCCGTTTGCCGCCATGTCGTAGCCGCCGATCGACTGAAACAGCGGCTCCATGTACTCGTCCGACAGAGGCATTTGCTTCGCGCTGTCGAGCCAGGATGTTGCGATCGTCTTGTCGTCCCGACCGTACATCAGATTCTGCGGCAGGTATTCCGCAAGTAGTCCGTCCCTTTTCGCCTTCGGTACGACGTACCCCATCGGGTCGCCGTTGTTGTCAAGGGCCTTCACCTCGTCAGCGCTCATGACACCTTTGAAGTGGCGGTGCAGAAGGTAGTCTCCTTGGAAATATAATTTATTATTATCCAAATAATATCCTACGTTATACAACGTCATAGGATCACACGCAGGAGACTCCTTAACTTTCTCGCCATTGACATACAGAGTCGTATTTGAATCAGTGATTACATATACAATATCATACACCGAATTAATAGTTACTGCTTTTGAATACATGATATCGCCTCCGCCGTATGTTTGAACCAGTCCGGATGCAGTAACATCTATTCTTGGAGTTTGACTAAAACCTTTTGTATTAAAAACAACTTGCAATCCGGAAGATATGATAGTAGGCACAAACACACACTGAATAGTACACGGCCCTTGAAGCAAGGCTGGATCAGTTGTAGAGAATCCGCCCTGCGCCGTGAGAGCCCCGCGCTGCATCCTCTTGGCCTGCCGGTAGGCGGCCATCTTCTGCACGTTGTTGTAGTAGTACAAAAGACTATTCATCGTAGGTCATGTTGCCCGCACCGAACAGGATGCAGATGGTATAACTCTTGTTTTCCTCGGGTTTCGTCCAACCTGTTATATTGAAATTCTCCGGGAAGGAGAACTGCGTAGCCGTAGCTCCCGACGTGAAGCGGATGATCGACGGTCTTATCGAGTTCTCGACGCTCGCAATATTCAGCGAGGTCAGCTCTCCGCATACGTACATCGTCCCGCCCTTAACATCCAGCGAAACGGCAGAGCCATCGACCTGCTGCACGATGGTGCCGTCGTCGGCCCTGAACTCCGAGGTGACGTACTGCTGCGTTTCGAGGTCATAGAACGCCCAATAGGCCATGCCGTCCACCTCGACGATCTTGGGCGGATTGTCGGCCAACTTCTCGACCCGTGCCGTTTGCGTGCCCGAATTTTCCGCGGCGACCTTAAGGACGTCCGTAAGCACCACACCGTCGGATAGGATTGTGCCGTCCGGCTGCGCCGTCAGAACGGGCGTGTCGCCCTTGGGGCCCTGCGGCCCCGTTTCTCCGGTGTCTCCCTTCTCGCCCTGCGGACCTTGGGGGCCTTCCGGGCCTTGGGGGCCTTGATCTCCCGTAGCACCAGGGTCGCCCTTCTCGCCTCGAGCCGGATATTCCGAAACCACATACTGCTTCGTGTCCTCGTCGTAGAACGCCCAGAAATAGCCTTGATCGTTGAGCACGATTTTGGGAGGGTTGTCGGCAAGAGCGCTTGCCCGATCTGCAGCTTCATTGGCCTTATCAGTCGCCGCATTCAATTTGCGGAGGACCTCAGTGAATCCCGGCATACACTCGCAGCCATTGGCGGCTCCGATAGCCACCGAGCAGTACACGCCGGCGCATTCGTCTACGAACTGCTGGGTGAAGGGCTGGATCGGCATATTGTCTACCTGGAAGTCCAACTCCGACATCATCGTCAGGATATTGCGGAGCACCTGCGTCCCCGTGCTTTGGATCTGCGTCTGATTGCTCTTGTCGGCCAGCAGGCGGTCGACATAGAACAGGGTCAGCCGGTATGTTGCCAGATCCCCGCTCACGCTGGTCAGATGCTCGCCCTGCGTGTAGGCGAACACCGCATATTTGGCATTGGGGATGGCGTTGAGCTTGAAGATGTCGTTGTCGATGACCATCGCCACGCTCTGCTGTTGCAGGGCGACGGCTTCAAGCGTGCGGATTGTTTCTTCGAGCGTCATTTCTTTCCGTATATTTTGCCACGAGCGCCGCCCAGCCAGATGCTGCACGTTGCGGAGCTGTGAAGGTTCTTTCGAATGTGGTAGCAGTCGTTCTGCGTCAGCTCCGGGAGCTGCGCATAGTGTTCCATGGCGAAGCGCTGGATCTTGGCCGCATAGAAGTCCGCCTTGCTCTGGTAGTAGTTCTGGATGTTCGAGATCTCGGCAAGCGTACTACCCTGCACGTTGGTGTCGGTAGTCTTCGCCACGCCGATGTTCCCGATCTTGTATCCTACCTTGTAGGGCAGCCCCGCGATCGTCTGATAGGCGAGGAAGTATTGCGAGACCTCGATCAACTCCTTGTATATCGCATTCTCGGGGTTATTCACCTGCCCCAATTCCACGATCTCCTTCAGTTTGTCCGTGAGGGCATCTCCGAGTATCTCCCGGAGGTTGATCTCCTGCGCCTCGCGGATAGCCGGAAGCATATACTTCCCGGCGAGGTTATCGCTGATGTTCGAGATGCTCTTCACGAACTCTTCAGATGTCAGTAGAACTTCTGCCATTTTGCGCAAGTGTAAAAGGTTCGATCGTCATATAGTTCTGGTCGCCGAAGATTTTGCCGATGGATCTGCAGATGAGCTTCTGCACCGGCATGATCTGCGTCCTGTTGTAGAGTCTGAAAGCGGCGTCGTACTCCTCCTGCGAGAATCCCAGGTTTTCCGTCGGGATGCCGAACAGATTCGGGTTGGCCCGGAAAGCCGTGAAGATCTGCTGACGGCTTCGTTTGGCGAGGGAGTCGTAGCGGTCGCCGTAATCGGGCACGTCGATGTTCTCGATCGTCGTGGCGTTCTCCTTCGTATCATTGTAGGCGATAACGATTCGCCCTGCATTGCTTTTCCCGGCAAACTTCTCGTTGATACCCTTCTCGATTTCCTCCTGCTCCTCGTCTGTGGGGGTTCCGTTATTGAAATTCACAAGAACAGATCCCATGAATCCGTTGTTGATGGAGTTCAGGTGGTATTCGTCGATGCTTCTCTCGATCTCGCAGGCTTTGAGACAGGCGGCATACTTGGGCCGCGGGTAGGTGTGGTATGCCGTGTTCTTGACGAACAGCACGGATGAGGCGATGCCGCGCGCCTCCGGGATGAACTTCGGATACACGAGCGTCTTGACCATTGAGAAGCGGCGATTCCACGTCTCCGAGTAGTAGAAGACTTCGTTGTCCTTGTCGCAGCGCAGGTTTTTCATATCCATGGCGTACAGCTCGGCTATGTCGCCGCTCTGGCTGCGGATCACCTGCACGGCGAATCCGCCGTAGGTGAAGAACGAGACGGCCAAGTCGCGGACAAGGTCGTCGGCTGTCTGCTTCTTCCGGTTCATGTACTGACCTTGCAGGGCTCTCGACACGTTGACCCGCTCGCCGCAAACATAGTCGGCCGACCCGTCAATGATGCTCTGCAGCGATGCGACATTCTCGCAGAGATCTTCGAGGTAGTCGGGATATGCATTATGATCACCCCACTGGATGAACTCCCGGCCGGGATACTTCTCCTCCTTGGGTGAGATGATAGACTGCTCTATGTACGGGTTCAACGCCGCGAACGACAGCGATATTTTCTTCTTGTCATCTGCCATACTGCTTGTATTGAATTGATTGGGCAAATTCCGATATCGGCTCGTCGTAATCGCCCACAATCATAAGACCTGAAGCCATCAGACACCCTCCCTGCGTGAGTTCGTACTCGTATTCGCCCTCCGTCATGCCATCCGGGAATGACACGGTTACCTCGTAATACAGCGGGCCGAGCACAACGCCGTCCGGCTTGATGCCCATGCGATCAAGCCCCACCGTATTCTTCACGGAGAGGACGAACACCCCGGCCTGCGTCATGAACATGCTGCGCGGGATGTAGAGCGTCTGTACGTCGGATGTCTGCTTGGCGTAGATCATTGCTTTTCCCTTTTCGTTTGGCGCTTGGGCGCCACGGTCTCCGGCTGTGCGTTTTTGGCTGCTTCCATCTCTTCGAGATCTGCGAAGTAGATAGCGCCCATCCGCTGCAGGAAGTTAAGAACACAGGCCCCGCAGTTGCTGTTCACGCGAATGCGGTAACCCGTCGCCCGCTCGTAGATAGGCACCATCGTCTCAATGGCCATGCGCCCCACGTGCCGGAGGTACTTCGACCGCACCGCCGTACGGAGATTCATCTCCCACTTCGATACGATTGCTATTTCTTCTTGCGTCAGTTTCATGTTTCAGAAAAAAGGGCGCACCGGTTGTCGATGCGCCCCGGATGGTTGTTGGTTAATCGACGATAGTCTCGATGACCGATGCCTCCACCTCGTAAGGGAAGGCGAGCGACTGATCCTGCAGTGTGATGCTGTACCGGTTGGCGTCCGATGCCGCCGTCCCGGTCTGACCGTCTCCGGCGCTGGCCATCACCGGCTCGTCATAGCCGAGATACCAGAATTTGCCGTTGTTGTCCTTGACGATGACGGCCATTTCGCCCGTGGCCATAGCATTGATCTCGATGCGCTTCGCCGTTTCCATCTTGCTGAACAGCATGACCAGGTTGGTGCTGACGTAGTTCACGCCGTTCGCCTGGTCGACATTCAGCGTCGACGTCATGCTGCTGGTGCCCTTGCGGAAAAGATACTTCTTGAACTTCTTTTCCGCCACCATAGTGATGGCGTTGATCTGATCCGACTCGTCGGTCACGTTCTCGACGTCGTCATAGTTGGCGATATATACCTCACGAATGCCGCCCATCGTCGAGGCGCAATCGTAGGGGATGCCGTTAAAAGTTTGCGAACATGCCATTTTCTTGAAGTTTATGGCCCGAGCGAACCGAAGCCCGCCCGGGCCTGGTTATCACTTTGCTGCCGCTTCCTCATCGGTGGGCGCAGATGCCAAATTGGCCATCATTTCCGTGGCGATGGTTCCGAGTACCACGCGGTCGGGGAATGCGAACTGCGTCCCCGCGTTCCACTTGACCTTCATCTTGAAGACGTCGTCGTCGTCCGAGAACCACAGCTTGATCTCCTCCTTGTCGCTCTCGACGTCGCATCCGTAGAACATGTTCTCGCGGTACGTCGCCAGGATGTTCTTCTTTCCGGCGAGGCCGAGCGTACTCGTTACGCGGACGTTGGTGCCGGGGAAGATGAACTCGCGGGGCGCCTCGTTCTGCGGGCCGGAGTAGTGGTAGTAGTTCTTCTCCACCATCTCCTGCGTGAACTCACGGAACAGCTCCGGAGACACGAAGATGTAGATGTCGCTGCGCTCGATGATCTCCTCGGGGATGGCCATGTAGACCTGCTTGATGGCGTCGTAGGCCGGGGTGTCCTTGGCGATGGCCACGTCGACGACATCCGCCTCGTCCGTGGCGATCTTGAGCATACCGTCGAAGCGTTTGAGGTTATCGTCGCCGGACGACGTGTCTCCCTGCCATACGGCGATCTCCATCTTGTTGTTGATGTGGCTGATGATGTTCTCCATCAGGTACTGCTCGAAGGGCAGCTCCTCGCTGGTGGCGCCGATGCGCACGAGATACTCGGCGTACTTGCCCAGCAGGGTGTCGGGACAGAAGTCCATGTTCACCTTGATGAGGCCCGTCTCAATCTCGCGCTGGGTAAGGGTCGCGGTACCCTGCGCCGTGAATCCGCAGCCGTTGCCGTCCTGGAAGGTCGGGTCGGTGTCAAGGTAGTTGATAGCGGCCTTGGTCTTGATGCCGGTCTGCTTGACCATCAGTCCGATGGTGCGGCCGCCGAACACAACCTTGTTGATCAGCGGCAGTTTGTTCTGCTCCACATACTCGGGGAGCGACGTTGCAATGATGTTGTTCGTTGCCATGTTGTCTGCTGTTTTTTGGTTACTTTTTCACGTTCGCGCCTACGACTGCGGCCAGGTGATCGAGCCGCGAATCTCCGGTCTTGCCGGGAGTGAGGTTTCTGAACTCCTCGTGTGCCGACGAAGCGGCCGGGGCCTGCTTCATGGCCTTCACGTCGGATTTGGTGGATTCAATCGCGCCCATGAGCTTTTCGACCATGTCGCGGATGTCGGAGATCTCCTTGCGGATCTCCTGCATTTCGGCGTCACGGGACGACGGGTCGCCTTCCGGGCCCATCGGGTCGGTCCCGCCTGCGGGAGGCGTTTCGCCCGCGCCGTCAACCTCTGCCTTCGGGTCGACGATCTCGGAGACCTTGCCATCCACGACAGTGATGGTTTTTCCATCCTCCGTGGTGTACTGGCCATCGGGAGCCGCGCTGCGCTCACCGCTTTCGGACTCTTTGTGCACCATGTCGCCGGCCTTCAAGTCCTCGTCTCCGTCCCAGTAGAGCGTGCCCTTGTCGGTGGACACTACGCCGAACTCGGCCAGGAGCTTTGCCAGCCGAGTCTTGAGTTTTTCAAGTTTTGCCATTTCGTTGATTTGTTGTTTATTGAACTGATGTGAATCCTTGGACACAGAGAAGATCCCCTCGATGGAGAAGCCTTTGAACTTCCCGGCTTTAATGTCCTCCCACACGTCATCATTGGCCACGTGATACTCGCCGAAGAGGCTGCCGTCCTCCACGTCCTCGAAGCCCGCCGGGTCGATGCCGGCCGATTTGTCCTTGATGAAGAGCTGCACGAGGTTGACCCCATCGACGTCGGATCCGGGGATGTGCATTGTGTTGACGTTACCCTGGTTCCCCTGTTCGAGAAACCGCTCGGTCATGCGGCGAATCGTAGGAGCCGAGAAGATGATGTAGAACTCCTCACCGGTGGGGGCGACGCGATAGATCGGGAAGTCGGCACGCATGAGAACACCGCGCACGAGTCGCTTCTCCTCGTTGGAGATCGCGCACACGGGGATCTTCTTCTCGGCCGAGAATGCCATGAAGTTGCGATCAACGGCCGGATCGTCGACAAGAGATACGCACACCATGCCGTCCTCGTTGTCGCTCAATTCTGCCCAGTAGAAGGGTATATTTCGATTAAAAGTTGCCATTCTACCGGGAAATATTCATTGCCCGTTTTCTGTCCAACAGGGCACAAAAAAAGGCCGCAGTTTCCTGCGACCTTGACCCGTCATCCGGGCTGTTAGAAACTCGTCTCCGACTGCTGGACCTGCACTCGCCTCCCGGCCTGCTCGACGTCCGAATAGACCAGGTAGACGCGCTGACTGCTGGCCATCTGATTGAGTCGTTCCTCCTCGCTGGCACCGGTGAGCGAGCGAACCGTTTCAACCTCCTGCACCACGGCCGGAGGTGTGACGACCGCCGGGGTGGTAACCGTGGCACCGGTGGAGCTGGACGACCCGTATCCCGTGCCACCCGAAGAGTCGACCGAAAGAATGCTCTTGATGTTTGCCAAACCCGTGGCAATGGCTGCCGCCATGTTGATGGCTCCCAATACCGGACTTGCATAGGTGGGCACCGGCATGAAAGCCGCCTGGTAGGCCGCTTGTGCAGCCTGATAGGTCGATATGGTTGCCGCAGCCACAGCCATTGCCTTGCCTACTGCCGTGCTCTCGCCTGCAAGCTGCGCACCGGCTTGCAGGAGTGCCCCGGTCTGCTGGGTGATCATCTGCTTGTGCTTGTACTCGGCATCGGCTATCTTCTGGCGTTCTTTGGAGTTCTTCAATTCCTGCGAAACGAGATCCTTGTCTGCCTCAAATTCGGCGGCCATTTCTTCGTCGAGTGCTTTGAGAAGCTGGTCGTTCTCCTGCTTCAGATACTTGGCCTGGATATCGGCAATCTCCTGCCCGTATTGTTCTAGCATCAGTTTGCGGCGCTCCATCGCCAGTTCCTCGGCGATCTGCTTCTCGTCGACCATCGTCTCGAAGGCGGCCAGCTCCTGCCGGAACTGCTCCTGCGCCAGGGCGAGATCCCCGCTCTGCGTGCCGGCGCCCTGTTCGGCTTGCATCAGGGCCGTTTCATCCCGGAAGGCGGCGTTGGCCTCCCGGATAGCTGCATTCGTCTCTTCGGCGATGCGCTGCTTCTCTGCGGCAGCCTTTGCCCATTCTTCTTTCAGCTTCTCGTTCTGCTCGCGCTCCTCTCTCAACTCCGTCCGGCGGCGTACTTCATCCTCGTGGATCACCTCTTCCCAGGCGTCGATGCGGGCCTGCAAGGCGTCTTCGTACCCCTTCAAAGTTTCAGCATTTGCCTTTTGCTCCTTGGCGGACATCTGATTGTACTTCTCGCGATATTCATCCACAGCCTGCTGTGCCTTGTTCATCGCATCGGTAACCGATCTTCGAGCCAACGCATTCGCCTCTTGCTCTTTCCCGTCTGCCCGAAGCAGTTCCACTTCTCGGGATATTTCAAGGTCGAATCGCTCCATCTGCTCCTTCTGCTTCTCCAATGCTTTGGCGCTGGCTTCGGCCTGCTTCTCGATCTCCTTGTTGCGAGCGTTGAACAGAGCGAACGCCGCAGCGGCGGCAGCGGCCAATGCCGTAAGCGTGGCGCCCAGCGGCGTGGCAATGAAAGCGACAGCCGCCTTTGTCATGCCAACGATGCTGTCCTTCATGCCGGTGAACAGCGACGGAATACCGCCACCCTCGACGCTCAACTTTCCGAGGTCGACAATCAGCCCGGCCTGCGGAGGCAACACCTGCTTCAGGGCCTCTTCGTATCCGCCTACATTTCGCTGGAAATTGCCCATTGAGGCGTCGACCTCCTTCAGCTCCGCGTCGAGCAGCTTGATCTGCCCCAGCATTTCGGTGCCGACATCTCCCTCCCGCTGCTCCTTGCTCAACTGCCGGTAGGCATTGCGGAGCTGGCCCAGCGTCTGCGACATCTCGACGTAGGATCCCTTGGCCGCAAGCAGGGCCTTTGTCGAGGCGTTCAGCGAGGAACGGACGTCGCCCTGCTCCGTGCGGAGTTTCTGCAACTCTTCCAGATTCTCCTGCAACTCCTGGTTGTAGTCGTCGACGGCCATCCGGCCCTCGTCGTAGTCCTTGGTGATTTGCTTGATCCGGGCATTGGTAGCGTCGATGCCCGCCTTCAACTCCTGCATACGGGCCACGAGGAAGCCGAACGACCCCGTGTTCTCGTCGATGATCGCCCGCAGTTCTTGCATACTCTTGACCTGCGCATCCTCGTTTTTGGCGCTGATCTCCATCGCCTGGTTGACCTCCTCCTGCGCCTGCGACATTCGGGCCTGCGCCTCGGCGAACTCCTTGGTCCCGGCCGTCAACTCGGATAGGGTCTTTTTCAGTTTCTCGATCTCCTCCCGGAGTTCCCGGATAGTCTTCGAGCTGGACGTTGCATCCACCTCGATCACTCGTTTGATATCTTCTGCCATTATTTTTTGGTTTTTTACGAAAAATGTTTATCTTTGCCTTTGCTTGGAGTCTCGTCCAAGCGGATAGCCTTGTTTCACTTCGGTGGAATAAGGCCTTTATTTTGGCACAACGAACTCTTGGGTGAGTTCGCCGTCCCTTACGTGAGCCCTTGATTCAAAGTAGCAACGGTTTGAAATCTCCTTCGAAAGGAAACTCGTCCCCGCTACCACGGCGACCGCATAAGTAACGACACGATCCATATCTCCGGTGATATTGTAGCCGAAGCCCGTCGACCGGTTGGCTTTGACTATGTGCAGATATCTAAGCCCCGTTCTAGCGTCCGTATCTATTCTCCATCGATAAGTGTTTGTCAAGCCGGGAGCAGGAATCGTTATTTTCCCGTTTTCCGACACAGGGAAATTATTGTATGGTATGTGCCATCGACGATAGGAACGTCTATGGACACGTTGGAACCCATTGTTCGGTGGCAAGCTAAACCTACCGCTTCCTCGCGTCAAAATAGAAATTCGTTCTCCATTCCTCAGCGGCCTGGATGTTTGCACGTACAGAGATGTGCCATCGGTGGTAAGTTGAAGTCCAATATCATACGGAACATTCTGTCCATCGGTGTAGGCCGATGTATCCATCACCTTCACGAACTCGCATTGTGTTGTACCGACGGTCGTCAGTGAGTAGTTCGATATGCCGTTCAGCCGCCAGATGGCTCCGTCGAAGAAGAAGAATTTGCGGAGCAGCTCTTCCCCTACCTGAATGCCACGAAAGTCGACATATGCCGAGCAGATCCGCGTGTCTACGTTGTACATATCCTCGATGTACTTCTGCCAATAGCGGGTGTAGATAGCCGCTTCGGAGTCTACCGACAGATTGGGGATGTCGATCTCGGCCGGGATGCCGAAATCCATCGTCTGCTCGATCTCGTTGCCGTTCAGCCAATGACGTCCGAATATCGGCATATCGCTTGCGGCAATTCCGTTCGACAACTCCCAGCATGGTCCACCGTTCAGATCGTACATCGCACTCGAATCGTCGGTAATGATGAATCGGGCGTAGGCCGTTGCTGCCGCCTCGTCATCTGCAATGCTGCCACGCAAGAAGAGCAGGACCCCAAACCCATCCGTCGCGCTCTCGTCATCCGTATGGCATTGCAGCTTGGGGATGACGTCGTAGGACGGCAGATCGGAATTGAACGGCGTGACGGTGGCGGTGCCGTCAGGCGTGATACCCTCCATATCGATGCTCGTATCGGGATCCGTGCCGTTCAGAAACAGCTTGTACGACGCCTGCCCATTGAGAAATGTCGAGCAGATGCGAAGACGCCCGGCAAGGTCTCCCGTCGGGCTGGTCACGTTGTTGAAGTAGATCGACTTCTCCAAGACTTCGGCGCCTCCCGCGAACTCTGAGCTTTCGAGGACATCCGTCGTGTCGGCGTTGAAGTCGTAGCCCGTGTTCACGCGCTGCGCGCCGTACTCGCGGCCGTACTTCTTCTTGTAGAACTCGACAAACTCCCCTTCCAGCTCGCCCGAAGCGAAGGAGAGCCACTTCGACTCGGAGACCAGCGGCGTAGTCTTAATGTCCTTCGACCGGTCGATGCGATCCTCGATGTCCACGACATCCTCGGTGTAGAGCGAATTGCGGGTCAGCAGCGACACGGTCTTCGAACCCTTGTCGTAGGTGTACGACAGCCCGAAAGTCTTGGAGTACGACAGCAGGAATTCCGCCGGGGTCATCGTGTCGGACAGCATGATAGACTGCGTAATCTTCGAATCGCTGTGCAGCTGAGCGCCTATGTTATATTCCAGAGTCCCGGATGATACATTCACACCGTATAACTTGACATCGTATGTTCTCAGATCAACATAGTTTGATGATAACCTCATATTCTCGTTCGATGTCATCGACCACGTTACGACTCCGGATACTCTGGCGTAATTGATAATCCGTACCCATACCCGAAGGACTGCGATCGTAGATCCCACTCCTGATACAGTCATGGTTTGGATGGAAGCATTCGGAATGCTATGCGAAGATCCCTCACGTGTCGTAACCTTATCGAGCCTTCCGCATTCTGTGAGCCGGGCTCCGCTACCGTAATATGCCCCATCCAAGATCCCGAGATTTGCCCAATCCATCGGCGACATCATCGAGTCCAGTTGAGACGATATGTATTCCTGGATTGGGCTTGCCGCTACAACTCCTCCTAGATCGTCCAGCAATTGAAGCTGCAGAAACAGCATAGTTCCGTGATACGGAACGTTTGGGAGGTTTGCTGGATTATTGAGATAAGCATAGTCGCCACTCGCAAGGGGGGATGTTGTCAAATAAATGGACGGCACCAGTGATACGGTAACAAGTGCATCCGGTGACGTGCTGCCGGGATTGAGCGTTGCGGTCAATCCGGCTCTATAATCCCCCGCATACACATTTCCAGAAGATGCGTTCCCGCTAACGTCCCATTCTCCAGACTCCCCATCCTGCTCGTATGTTGTCAGCAGCGGAAGCGTTACCCATGCCTTCTCATAGGCCTCGTTTGCTGAATTGAAGAACACGCTATCAAGGTTCAGCGTGAAGCCTTTCGATGCGGCATAACGGCCGATCGCCGCAATCATGCCCTTCACCGAGAACACGGGCCGCTGCAGGTAGCTCCGCAGGTCCTTTGTCTGCCACTCCGTGAAGTCCTCGCCGAGATCGTACAGCGCGCACCCGTCGATGGTCGAATAGCTGTTCCCGCCCGACGGATAGGACGTCTTGCCTCCCACCAGGGCAGGATCCCCGACGGCCGTGTCCGCGCTGAAATCCCCCTCCGGCAGTCCGTTGTAGGCCGGTGCGAAATTCACGACCTGCCACGGTCCGTCAGTCCCGCTGCGGAGTGCCGCCCACGCCTCGGCCACGGTCTCCTTGTTGATCGTAAACTCGATCTTGTCCTCCGGGTCGTCGCTCAACAGCGGGAGATCGGCCAACGTGAGCTCATTGCCCTCGTCGTCATAAGACAGCGTGTAGAAGAACGACCCGAGACCGCCGTATAGCGTAACGCCATACGTTACGGTGCCGTTCTTGTCGGTCACGCTGTCGAGCTTCATGTATCCGGATTCCAGCAGTTCCCCGGCCTCGCTGTATATCGAGAACGGAGTGCGGACCAGCGGGCTGAAATCCGTACCGGTGCCGCCACTCCCGGATGTGGTTCTACGGTCGGCCCGGAACATCATGCCGAAGATCGCATCGTTGTTGCGCGTCGACGGCAGCGTCACCTGCTGGGAATAGCTGTTCTTGACGACGGCCGGGCTGTTCAGGTCGTCGGCCTTATAGTTCATCTGCACCAGCGAATCGGTGGAAAGATCGGCCTCAGCATCGCCGATGTATAGTCTGATTGTTCGTCTCATATTCTCACGAAATCCTGCGCAATGGTTACGTCTATCTGATAATTCACGAGCTTGGCCCCGTTGTTGCGGAAGGTCTTTTCGGTCCACGACTTGGCCGTGAGTGTCACGGGCCGGATGATGTTCTCCACGAGGTCGTGCAGGTATACATTTGTCGACCCGAAAAGATGGTGCATCCTGGCCGACTCCTCGTCCGTCAGCCAGTCGGTAACGAGCGAGATCGTCCGCTCAATGTCGTTTCGGTAATTCACCGTGCCTCGGTCCGACAGATCTGCGGGTGAGTATACCTTCTTGTACGTCGCACGGGTGTAGTTGTCGACTCGCTTGTCGTTGCCCGTCATCAGAAGCGAATCCCAGCCCCCGAAGGCGTTGACGTAGTACAGCACGTATCGGGCGCATGGCTTCACGACCTCGTAGGTCATGATCTCGGTGCCGCCCGTCGTGTTCGCGGATATAGTGACGGATGTCGCATTTGACAACAACGCTGTGTCGCCGCAAGCCACGCCCGATGCGGGATCTCCATCGTAGAGTGTTTGCGTCTGAGGCGTAGATCCTTCGATCTGCGCAATCACTTTGAACGCCTCATACATCGAGGCCAGCATAAGCTGCCTTGGGTCAATTTTACGCTGTACCGGGTCCGATGCGAAGTTTGGGGTGGCGCCTTTGTAACTCCAATCGTTGGAGAAATCTACGGTCGCAAGTACCGTCCCGGACAAATCATATACGACAAATATCCTTTGCATTTCATTGATAGCCATGAACCCCGTGGTGGCCTTCGCTATTTCGGCATTCGAAGACAAGAAAGGAGCGCATACGTCTCCAATGCCAAACAATATCTCGGAAGCACCTGGTCGTTTGTAGGCTTTACCTGCGTAGATAGTGGTCCCGTCGCACTTGATGATATAAGAAATCGACCCTTCTTCTGTCTGCACACTCACGGTGTGATCCTGCCAAATAGGTGTTATTGCCATACTCGTCTATTTTTTGGGAAATATGCAATCCGCGGATTTCGTCCGCGGTCATCGCGTCACGAGGCTGTCGAGAGCCCCATCCACGGCATCCGACAGATCGGCCGTGATTGCCCGTCCTATCTCGTCGATGAACTGGGCATAGGTCAGCCCCACCGCCGTGTCGAGTGCGGGCGTAGGCTTGATGCCATCCTCGGCGATCTTCCGCCCGATCAGGAAGGCGAGCTGCTTCTCCGTGGGCAGCTTGCCGTTGTCCATCGGCCGGGGAACTACGGGCTTCACTCTGATCCATTCCAGGATCTTGTCCAACGGTGGGAACCGGCTCAACGGCCGGCGGCCGTACTCGACATACTTCCAATAGTCCTGCAGCGACAGATCCACGGCGTATGTGGTGCCGTCCCGGTTGACCATATACCGGACGCTCTGCGACAGGAGTCCCGAAGCATCCTTTCCTCGGTCTCGCAACTCCTTTCGGTATGCCTCGCATACGGCCTCGCCGTATTTTGCCAACACGGCAGCTAGGTTCGAGAAACTGATCAATGTGTTCGAATCCATTCCTGATGCTCTTTTTTCTTTTGTTCGATCTTGTCCCGGCGATATGCCAGCATGTTGAGAAATTCAATGACCGGCATCTCCCACACCTCAGCCCACGGCGTGCGCGTCAATTCAGAAACGGCATCGACATTGGCAATCCACCCCCACTTTGCAGAGAACGGATCAACCGGTTCGTCGCCTGGATAGCCTCCGCCGTCTGCGGGTTCTTCGGCATCTTCTTTACCGAAGAGCGTAGGGTATTGATTGTTGACCGATGCAATCTTCTCAAAAAAAAAGCGAGCAACCCCAAAGCAGCCGTCACCGGCATGAAATCCCGGATTGCCTGCTGTACTTCGAGGATGTCGTAGCCGTCGTTGTACTTCATGCCCTTCGGCACCAGGAAGCAGGAGAGTAGTTCCGCCTGTCGACCTTCGCCGGCGTTTGAGAAATTCTGAAAGTCGATGTACTGCGCCGCCGTCATCTTCCGGACATCGGTCACGGGTACAAGGGTCAGATCCCCGAACCGGTACTGCCTGGCTACCTCCGACGGCCGAGGTGCCGTGCAAAGGAATCCCGCCCGGTCCATCATGGCCCGGAACTCCGGTACCTTCAGATCGAGGAGCTGGTCGACGGTCATGTCAGAGAGAATCGACAGCACGTGAAGGTTCAGTTCGTTCGTATCGCCTTCGTGGTCGGCCCGTGCTCGAAGCAGGGCCTCATACTTGCCTACCGTGAGGCTGTTGTAGTTGGTTATCATAGTCTGCTATCTGTTGATGATCTTGTAGTGTCCCGACTTTCGGAAGTCGGCAAAGGGTGAATAGGCAGCGTATCGCATCGCATCCATGAAATGGTCGGCGAATGCCTGCGGCTCGTTCAGCGGGCGCCCGTCCTTGTCTTTCGCCCAGCAGTAGTTGCGGGCCTCCTTGATGCCCTCGACGCTCCGCTTCGTGATGAACATTTTATACTGCTGCATGAAGGCGATCTGCTCGGCCTTGCGTGTCGCCTTGTAGCTCGGCTTGCAGTTGAATCCGGCCTGCGCAATCTCGGCGATGCTCTTGGGCTCTGCAGCATCCGCGAAGATAGGGATCGTCCGCTTCGGCACCTTGTACGCATCGAGCGTTCGGATGATGTCCCGGTTGAGCATTCCGGTTCGGTATTCGAGCTGGTCGACGTAGATCTCCTTTCGCCCGGTGTGCACCTTGACGTGGACAATCACCGTCGGGTCGTTGGTGAATCCGAAGTCGATGCCATATGTCTCGACCATATCCGACGACTCGGGCATGGCTTCGATCTGCGTGAAGTCGAAGATCACGCCTTCGGCCTGCCCGATCTTGCCCTCACCGTACACCCGCCACCAGTTGCCCGATCCCTTGTTGCTCTCGATCTCGGCTACCTGTTCGGGAGTCAAAAAATCGTTGTCCTTGTACGTCGAATGTATCGACACGCACTCGGGCCGTCCCTGGATGTTTTCATGCACCCAGAACTCCTGCACGGGGTTGTAGTCGATGATGATGCGGTCCCGGGTTCGGATGAAGAGCTGGCGGGCCGTTTCGTAGTCGACGTTCTGCGCCTCGTTGATGAAGAGCCGGTCTCGGGCCGGGCCGTGCACCTTGCCGGGGCTGTCTGCCGAAAAGAACTCGATCATGCCTCCGTTGGGGAAGGTGAAGATGTTGTCGGTTCGGTTCCATTGGCGGTCATTCCATATCTCCCAGCTCTGCATGATGCTCTTGAAGTCACGGATGGCTCCTCGCTTCAAGTGGGGAAGAGTCTCAGATACCACAGATGTGATCTTCGCCGGGCTCCCGTCGGCAGCCTCGGCCAGGGCCTTCAATACAAGCATCTGCAGAATCGAGTATGTCTTCCCCGATCTGGCACCTCCGCACGAATCCAGGTAGCGGGGATGCAGGTTCCACGCCGGCAGCAGCTTCTCACGGAAGTTGCGGGAGAATGTAGCTTCCGTGATCATGTCATTTGTCCTTTACGGCCTTCGCCAGCTCCTCGGCCAGCTTGGCATCCCCGACCTGAATCACAAAGCTCGGGGCAATGACTTGCGCCTGCTTCAACTCGTCGAGGAGTGTTGCGATGAACTCCGCCGCCCGGGTATCTGACTTGTCGATAGCCTGCTTGTACTGCGAGGCCACGACCGCCGCCAGGTAGGGAACCTCCTGCTCGGTGCCGTCCTGGTTGACGATCGTCGTCTTCATGGCCGCGAGCTCCCGGGCATACTCGCGCATGGTCTTCAACTCGCGCAGTGCCTTCTGTGAGGCCTTCCCGCCCTTGCTGGAAAGCCTGCGATGCTCCTCCGGCGGCAGCTTCGATATGTCACGCAGATTCTTATTCGTTGCCATGGCCGTTTATTTTGGAGGTGAGGAAATCAAAGAATGCGTCGGCCGCATCCTGCAGGAACTGGATGGCCCGATGGATGCGGGGCGACATGGCCGACAGAACCGCCACCCACGAGAGAGTGGGCAGCGAGAATTCTCCGACGGCGATGATGTAGATGATGCCCGCCCACCAGATCATGCAGAGCGAGCAGTCGAAAGGGCGAATCCTGGACACCTTGGCTCCGAGCCATCGGGATAATGCGCCCTTGATACTTTCCATTACGCCGCTGACGTCGATGATATAGACGATGACAACGGCGAGGAGGAGAAGGTCAAAATATGGTCTCATTTCATGCTCTTTTTAAGTTTGCGACGAATTTCGGATACTCGGTTCTGCACCGTCGACTTGCTGACACCGAGAGTCTGCGACAGCTTGCGGACACTTCCCGTGTCGGCATACAGGATGAAGAGACGGCGGTCTGAGTCTGACAACCTTCGGAGCGCCGCCTTGCAACGGCGTACGCGGGAGTCGTCTTCGTCGAACACTCCCTTGCTGGCCGTGTACTCCTCATCGAGGAGCCGCAGCCGAATGTGGCGATCGTCATTCATCTTTCAAGATGTCGCTATGCTGGGCGAATCTCCGAATCTGCCGATAATAGGGACTCGTCCGTGAGAAATATAAATTCTCGATAATCCGTACAATAAAAAAGTTGAGCGCACCCCGTCTATGGATGCGCATCAGCTTCTCTTCGTCGTAGTTGAGCAGGGCCTCGTAGACCATCTGTACGAGGTCCGAGAGGGAGCGATGGCGGCGATGGCAGACGTTTGCCACCAACCGCTCGACCAGTCCGTCCCTTGCAATGTTGTCGATAAGTTCTCGCTTCGTCATGTTGCAAACCCGAAATAAATCACTATCTTTGTTTTGGGCAGGGGTGATCCTTCAGGGTTGCCTCTTTTTTTATTCTGTTTCGAGTAATTCCGGATTGTCGTGGATGTTGCCGATGATATTGTAATTGTAGAAATTTTCTACTGTAAGATATGGGTATTCTTCGCGAATGTTATCAATATTATTATCCCAGATACTTTTAAGGCGAACATTCAACGTATTGTAATCAGGTTCACATTCTCCTCCCGTCAGCTTATCAAATCCGATCGGAAGACCACAAAAATTAAATGACCCATGCTCAAACTTGACTACATCGACATTTCTGACTACTTCATATTCTTCAACTTCAATGTTTGGTGGAGGATAATTACCTTTCTGTTGATACGAAAGGTTCATATAAAAGCATTCGATAATGTCCCCCTCGTAAATATCCCGCCCGTCCTTGTCTTTCAGCCCCGTGAATTGGCCGATGGTTCCCGGGTCTACTTCGTGCCATTGTTCATGGTGATCTACGAACTCCACGATCATGCAGGTACCATAGTCGTCTTGCAGTAGGCTACCTACCACCAACTCTCCGTTGTCGAGTCGCTTTCCTCTGAATTTGATTTCGCGTTTCATGTCTGTCTGTTATCTGAAAATATCTTTCGCTACTCTTTTGCATATACGGTGCTCGATCAGCGATTCAAGCCCGTGTATATAGAACGTCCATTCCTGCATTGCGGTAGGATGTTTGTCGGCAAGTGCGACGAACTTGTTGTGAGCATCGGCCAGCAGGTCGAGGATCTCGCGTTCGTCATCGGTGATAAAATCTGATTTTTCGGTTGATTCTTTCGACATATCATCCCGTTTTACCGATTATCCCCGTTCCCGTCGATCACGCCCCTCTGCTGCCTGCTGGCCAGCTTGTCGAGGTTCATGCGGGCGATCTCTTCCAAGTCCCAGCCCATAGTCGAGCAGAGGCCCGCAAGTTGCCACAATACGTCGCCAGCTTCCAGCATCATTGCCTCCTCCAGCTCGTCGTCGATTCGACGGGTGGACGGATGCCGCATGTGGTCGTCGGAGATCGTCGCCTCTCCTTTCCGGATCGCCTTTGCGACCTTCGAGGCCAGTTCGCCGACCTCTCCCACGAGGTTCAGCATCATGTAGGAAAAATTGTTGCAGGTGGGCATGCACGTCGTCATGGCCTGCCGTTGATATTCTGTCAGTGTCATAGTTGTTTTTTCGCCGTCATCCGGCTGTTCGTGAAATTCTTTGCAGGCAGGATCATCGTGCAGCACCATAGCGTTGTCGATACTACAACGTCCTACCCCATCGAAGTTGTCGCATTCATAATTTGCGCATTCGTCGCATGTTTTCATACGTCTACGGTTATAGTTCGTGAATATACCGCCATCCGATCGGCGCGTTGTTTGGAGCACACCATCCGCCGCCCGGGGCCTTCTGCCACCATCCGCACTTGTCGTATCGCATCACGTCGTAGGTGTGCCCGTCCGCGTGAACCATGACCAGCACCTCGACGTCCGTTTCCGGCAACTCCACATTCGGATCGAGCCAGCGGGTAAGTTCTTCGCGCTCCGACTCGGCTACGGCGATAAACGACCTTCCGCTTCTTAATCTTCCACAAATATCATCGCACAATGCGCAGTCACTATCGCAATACTGGCTTGCGTACTCTTCGGCTCTTTCTTCGATCGTTTTCATAGGTCTTTTGATATTCTATTACCTAAATACTTTGTAAGAAAATCTTCTCGTTCTGCCTCACTCATTGATTGCCACTCGCTTTCTGACACAACAACGTTGCCCATATACTCCCGGTCATTTTGGTAAACGTGCACGCATACGCTATGTGCGTGAGGCATATTTTCGGCGATGTAGAATGCCATAGTATTTCTAATTATTTCGAGGTTTTGCGAGAATCTCGATATTTTACCAATTCGAATTGATAGACCACGACGTAGTGGTTCGATTCCCATGTTCCACGGCCCGAAACCTTGTCGATCAGCGCAGCGAAGGCTTCGCGGGGAGTGCTGCCAAGTTCTACAAACGCTCCGTATTCGTTGGAACAACCGTATGGCCGAGATGTGGCCAACTCCTTTTCGTATCTTATTCCCTCCCGCAAGCAACTTTCGTCGGTTATCTCCTGCAACCGCTCAATCCGGATGCCGGTGATTCGGATCCGGTGAGGCATAAGGTCGGCCCGGGTGAACATCTTGTTTGTCCAGCCGGGCGACTGAATAGCCGACACGGGCGTGCCGTCATCCTTGTACGATACAATGTAGTCGGGGTTTACGCCCGCATCCTTGTAGCTCTGCGCAACAGCCACAACCTCGCCGATATAGTACCTTGATTTGCCTAACCGCCAATTCGCTGGAACTTGTCGTCTTGTCATAGTCTTGCGGCTATCCAGCACCGCCTGCGTCAGACCGTATCGGTCGTTGAACATGATTTTTTTCATTGTCAAAATTCCATTTTGGGGTTCTGCTTCTCTTCCATCACTTTGTTGACGCGCTCGATCTCGGCGTCGATCTCCTGCTCCAGCCGTTTGCTGTCGGAGAGTGCCCGGCCGGAACGCGTTCGGAAATACTCCTTCTGCGCCTTGCGCATCCGGGAAACCTTGTCGAAAAACTCTTTGGGGGTCATAGCTCAATTCCAAAATAATCCTCCAGCCTTTCTTTGCAGTTCATGCGCCCGAACATCCCGTCTCGGGCCAATGCGAACTCCTGGTAGCTGTCGAAGAACACATTCTGCATAAACAGTTCGTATATGTTGGAAAATTTTTTTTTACTTTTAAGCTCTCCTTCTCTTTCTCTATTCCACCATATTATCCCATTTCTAATCCATTGACGAACGAGTTTAGGATATTTTCTGAAGTCAGAGAGCCCGTTATCGGATGCAAGAGGGCACCCCATACACCCGAGCCGTCTGTTTACGCAAAACTTGCCGTTCTCATCGTAGTATAGCGGGTGACACTTGATGCCGTAGTGAGTTATGAAGTTTTTAACATCTTCGTCAGTCCATTCCAGGATAGGAAGAAACACATTGACGTGGTTTTTCTTCGACCCATAGATGCGACACATTATCGGCTCTTTATATAACTCCGCCCGCTTGGTACTTTCTGACCTTCTTATGCCTTGAATAGAGTTGTCGAGTATCTTGTATTCCTTTAACTTATCGCAGCAGAACCGAGCACGACGGGTAGGGAATCCTTTGCGCTGAATCAATTCGAAAAAAGTATGAACTGGCTTCACTATTTCCACGCCGTTATCCTTGCAGTGGGCTACGGTTCCGGGAGGGTCGATAGTCGTGTTCTTGTAAATGGCCCGATAGTTGATCCCGGCCATCTTAGCCAGCGCAAGGATAACATCGCTGTCCTTCCCTCCCGAATAGCTCAACTCGACCTCCGTATCTCCTAAGTGTTGGAGTAGTCGGATGCTCTGTTTGATTTTCCTATCGAGATCGCTCATACCTGCAGATAGTTTTTCACCACCTCCACGGCCTCGTCAAAGGTCCGCGCAATGGCGTATTTGTTCCCGGCCTTCTCGAACGCCTCCTGCCAACGCTTCTGCGCCGGGCTTTGGCGGCTGCTCTTCTCCGTAGTCTTGAACTCGATGCCCAGGGCACCATATCCGCCCCTCGGAACCAGGAGCAGGAGATCGGCAGCTCCGGCCGTCATTCCTTCGGCTTTGAGTATTCCGGCTTCACGTTTACCGCGAAGGCCGCCGTTGGGGACGCTCGTCAGGTTCAGCGCATATTCCGGGAACTGCAGCCGGAACCACGTGACGAACGACTTCTGAATATTCGATTCGATGTGTCTCATTTTCTCAAACTTTCTCCGTTGAACGCTATGCGGTGGCAGAGGTACATCACCCGGTCATATATCCGGTCGCCGTATCGGTCGCGGATCGCATCGCCCGAGAGATTCGACGACATGATCAGCATCGTGTCGGGGTTGTCCTGCGCCTTGTTGATCGCCTCGACGACGATATTTCGGCGCGTTCCGTAGTCCATGCGGTCCACCTCCACGCCGATATCGTCCAGAGAAATCATTTTGCGCCGCAAAATTTCGTCTATATTACCCTGTTGGCTACCGCAGTCCACCACCGAGACGATACGCTGGCAGAAAGCCCGAATCAGCATCGGAATCGCGTATCTCACCAACAGCGACTTCCCGCGCCCGCAGTTTCCGAAGAGCAGCAGCCCTTTGCCGTGGTTGTCCGAAAGCCACTCGGCGACCCGGTCGTACTCCGGGAGCCACACAAGCCTCTCGCCCATCGACGACATCACGGCCGTCATTGCCTTCTGCAGCTCCTCGCGGGCATTCGGGATCGCGATCCGCATCCGCTTCGACGGTGTCGGATTCCCTTCCACCAGGAGCTGCCGTAATACTTCTGCGTAGTCCATAGGTTAAAAATCTTCGAAGTGTTGGTTGTTGTCAAAGTGTGTCGCCGGATGCTGAGCCGTGGATCTCGAACGCGTTCGGGTCGATGCCCCGGGTTGATCCCGCCGTTTGCGCATCCAGTTGTTGAAGTGCCTCATGCAATCGCGCTTGTCCTTGTCCGTCTCGCCATTGTCGATGCAATGTGCCACGAACTCGTCGATGCGACGCTTCACGGCCTCCGGATCCATGTGATTGTTCATGCAAAACGCCTCCAGCCATTGCTGCTGCGACTTCATCCACGCGGCCACCTGGTCGATAGGAATGTATTCGAACGTCCCGGGCGGCACCTGCGGGGGTACTTTTTCCGCGCAACCTTTTTCGGGGGTTGCCGAAAGGTCATATGCGGAATCCTCGGGATCGACCTGATCATCGCGCGTTGTTGTAGTAGTAGATAATATTCTTTTCTTTACTTTACTTTGTGGGGTTTTTGTCGACAATAATTCCGCTGCGGATGGGTTATTGTCGTCAATAACTCCGGTGCACCCATTTTCTGCTAACAGATACTTTGCGTCATGCGGTAATCCGCGTCTGCGGGTTATGGAGAAGAATCGCTTCTGAATGCCTCGACTCGTCAGAACCTTCACCGAGTCAAACAGGGATTCGTCGAAGAATCCCCACCTGACCAAGCGGTTTACTATTTGGTCGATCAATTCAGGACTCACACCCGGGAGATCACGGAGCAGTTTGTATTTCAGCGGCTCATTCCACAGTATGAAGTATCCGTTCCGGTATACCGCACAAAGCAGCTTGATGACCGTGATTTCGCCCTTGATCCCAAATTCTCCGGATATGGCTGCGATCTTTTCATCGGCAAAGAAGTCAACATCCAACGGGAAATAGTCTAATCCTGTCTTGTTGGGTCTTGCCATGTCATTTTCGATGTACTTTTCGGTGACACTCTTCGCAAAGAGTGATCAGTTTATCCAAGAAGTCCGCCTCGCGACCTACTATCGACACACCCTTGTCGTCGTAGTATGTCGTGTGATGGACCTCCAACGAATAGTTCCTGCCGCAGATCTGACAGCGGTGGCCGTCGCGTAGTCTCACCCGACGGCACACCTCCTGCCATTCCTTGCTCTGCAGCTTCTTCACATAGTTACTCTTCCGTCCCGGACGGTGCTGAAGCCTGCTCATACGTCTCGTTCATGTCGATACCCAGCACTTCGAGGAATGCCTGCTTGTTGGTCTCGAGATTGGCGAAGAGACTCTGCTCGTCCCACGACGGAATCTTGTCAACCCGGCACAACTGGAATTTCCCGTCTATCCAGGCGTAATACAGGTAGTGGCCGCACAGGGCCATGCGAACCGTTGACTCCCCTGGAAGATCCACCTCCTTCTCGCCCCTCTTCACCTGATATACCAGATCCCGGATCTGCGTCATGACGGCCTGCAACTTGTCCTTCGCCTCCTTGATGATGGTCTTGCACTGTGCTTCCACTTCCGCCAGAGCATCTTCCAGTTTCGGCTGCTCGTCCTCCATCAGCTCGGCGTAGTTGGCCCGGATCGAAGCCCGTTCGTAAGCATCCAGCAGGCGGACAGCCTTGGCACTCGGCATGCTTTCGGCGATGAATTTCCCGGACAGATGCTTGCGGATCTCGTCCATATTCGTGGCACCCTCAAAGATCACCTTCGGGAACGATACGTTTTTCGGCAGCTTGAATTCCGGATGTTCCGGAACATAATTCTTTAGATCGATCATGATGTTGTGGTTTGTTGTGGTTTGTTGTGGTTTTCGGAAAGATATTGCGGAAGCAGCTCCTTCTTGATGTAGTCGGGTAGCTTGCACTGGATGATCCCGTGCGCTCCCTCCTCGGCCTTGGCGTCGAACCCCGGCCATGTGTCGGCATCCTGGCATTGCTTCACGATATCGAGGGCCTGCGCGTACTTGTACTTTCCGACCTGCAGATCCTCGGCGTCCCAGTAGAACACCGCCACCTGGAACGGAAGCACCGTCTGCGCCATGACCATCAACGTCGCCGTGAACTCGCGGCCCGTGATCTCGCTGGCGACCTTCAAATACATGCCCTCGGCCAGTTCGTAGCGGTACTTTGCGCAGTCGCGCATGAACGCCTCGACGGATGTCGCGTTGGTGGTCTTCACCGACAGAATAGCATTCACGCCGAAGTTCTCTTCCAGGAGCATCCCGTCGGGGCGGATCTTCACTTTGAGTCCCGTCGACGCATCGCGTCCGTACATCGAGGTCTCGGTCTTCACATAGGGCATGATGCGCGGAAGGATGCCGCCTCCGTAGGTGTTGAAAGAAACCTTCATGGCCCGAATGATGTCGTGATACGTGCGGTCGATCAACGTGTACCCGGCCTTTTGACATTGCTCCTCCTTGTCCGAGGCCATAGCCTTCAACGTCGGAAGTTTCCACGACGGGTCTATATCCACCTGGGGCTCATTCAGTAGATCCGTATAGAATCGGATCAGATCGACACAACCTCGGATGGTTCCCCGGTCGGCCTTGGGTTTCACCACGACCTGCTCGAAACGCCTGGGTTCGAGGATCGCCTCATGTGCGAATGTCCCCAGTTCGAAGTGCTTGCCGTCTGGCCGAGCGATCTCCTCATTGCGGGCGATCAGATAGTGACGCGGGGATTTCAACGCCTCTTTCAGCAGCGAGGAGCTTTCACCGGGCGCTTTGAGATATGTATCCATCCAGTCGTTCGCCACCCGGCCGTTCACCGCCAGCGCATAGTTGTATACGCGGCTCGGTTTCTCGGGGAGGTTGTCGAGGCGGTGGATGAACTCCTCAAAGGGCGTGTACTCCGTCCGGTCGAACTGCAACGGGCAAAGTTCACCGCCCGTTACAGTCGCCTCGGAAAGATCGTATGTCTGAAACCCTACCTCCATGGCTATTTCTTGATGACAAGCCGCTTGACGCTCCAGTTGTCAGACTTGTAGCTGTTCGTCGAGTTCTTCTTCTTGCCCAGGTAGGTGATCTCGAATGCATCGCCCGGTTTGATCGATGCCTGGAACGACTCGAAGATACCCACCAGGCGGCGCGATCCGTTGCGAACGGCGCGAAGATCCCCGTTGACATGCTCGGCAAACTGAGCTACCAGCAGTTCGCGGGTTTCTCCTGTCTCCATTTCGACTACGTTCTCCATGTTCAAACCCACGAAGAACAGGCGGCGGGTCTCGCCCTCCTTCTCGGGCGTCCAGTATTCGCCCGACATTTCGATAGGTTCGGCCTCGGCTTTCGAGAGGTCGGGAAGGTTGCGGAAGTCTACCGTTGCTACGGCGTTCATGTTAGTGTTTTCCATAGTCGTGTGATTTTATGGTTATTGAATTTTGAATATTTCTTGTTGGTGATTCTTGTAGTAGGCGTTCAGCACATAGACGATGCCGGGCAGGCTCTCGTCGTTGTCCACGTCATATGCCCCGACAACCTCGAAGCTATTCTGCAACTCGGCATAAGGCTCAGATATTCCCATATAGGTATCTCCGCCAGGCTTTTCGGTCCACTTGTAGTCGTGGCGGATGTCGATCGACCAGGGACCGAGGAACACGTCCATTTCCTCGCTGGTGTATATCACCCCATCCTGGTCGCAGTCCGGCTTGCCGGATATGGCCTTCACGGCGCTGCGCCAAAACTCAAGTAGCGATTTGTCTTTCAGGCAAAATTCCGCCGTCTGCCGCAACACGCTACGCTGTCCCTTGATGAACTCACTGCGGTAGATGCCGTATTCGACACCGTTGATAGTGATTATGGGCATGACTTTCTGTGTGTTCATGATTAGTCAAATTGTTCAAATAACCTATTGAGAATGTCATCCACGGCGTTGTAGATGCGCTTGTCGGAGTATACAATACCGAACACCGCCGCAATGGCTACCAGCCATAGCAGCAAGGTTACGAGGCTTGCCATAGTCAGAGATTCTTGTAGATGTGATGCAGGCTGTCGAGCGTCGACTTGACGCCGTCGGTGCAGGCGAAATTGCTGTTCCGAACCTGGTGGCACCATTTCGAAACGGCCGCAATAGCGCATCGGTAGAACTCCTCGAAGGAGAGGGGTTTGTCAATCACATCGCACTCGATGATCTTGACGAGGTCCGATTTTGGAAGTCGGTTGTAAGACGTGGTCGGGGTACCTTGTACCCGGGTCCCACTTGTGTCGTTCTGTCGCATTTGTTGAACACAAGTTTGGTTAAAGTATGGTATAAAAAGAGGGCGTGCCCCCTATTCCTGCGACAGAACCACAACTACGTAGCGTAGAAGTGCAACGGAGACACGCCCAAAGGCTGTTTATGTACTTTTTTTGACTACGTAATGTAGTTCTGTCGCGCTACAAATATAGCTATTCATTTTGAATTGGCAAAATTTACCTTATATTTTTTGCCAGCCGTTGCGACCGCTCGCAGTCGCGCTTGAACTTCTCGGCGCGTTCCTTCGTCGCCTTGTCGGGTGATACCAGGAGCCACGTTTTGTGGCCAACGGGGAGAGGTTTCAACTGCTCACCTCGGATGTTCTTGTATGCGTCCATAGTCTATATGAATAGTTGTTTCTGAACTCTTGAGAGGACCTTTTCCCGGGCTGCCCGGCAGAAGTCCTTCTTGATCTCGAATCCGTATGCCTTGCGGCCCATATTGGCAGCGGCGAGGAGTGTTGTCCCGCTCCCGGCGCACGGGTCTATGATAACGTCTCCCTTGTCGCTGAATATCTCGATCAACCTTTCGAGCAGCGGCACGGGCTTCTGCGTCGGGTGAACCTTTGGGGTGTCGTTGTCTCGAACCCAATCGAAGCAGTTGAAGATCATGCGGCCGCCGTTGTTGAATTTTGGCAGCCTGTCCCGATATAATATCAGCCCATATTCGCAGTTACCTACTACCTTCATGTTGGCTTTGAGCACCTGGGCAGAGAAGTCCTTCCGAAACACCAGCGGAATATAGTGTTTCAGCCCGTATCGTGAGGCCAACTCGATATAGTAGTACATCTGTTCAAACGGGCAAAATAGAATCATGCACGACGCCCTTCCTTTACTTCTTTTGCCCGAATCCTCGTTATCTTTCTTTTCAGGCTTATCCTTTCGCAGCATCTGACTGCAGAAGTGCATGAACTCCGCCGGGCGGAAATCCTTGTCGGTGTCGAAGAACTGCTTTCCGGAGAGATCGCTCTCCCCTTTTTTGTTGTCGCCGTCGATATACCATGCCGGATTACTGGCGTAGGCATTTGCTCCAAGATTATACGGGACGTCGGCAATGATAAGCTGTGCTTTCGGTATGCCGTAAGACTTGAAGTTTTGGAAGTGGTCGTTGAATAATTCTATCTCCTTCATATAGCAGATGGTTTGTCGCCCTGCCGGGATTCGAACCCGGAATTTCAGAACCAAAGTCTGACGTGTTGCCGTTACACTACGGGGCATTGTGGGCCTTGCAGGGCTTGAACCTGCGACCTTCGGATTATGAGTCCGCTGCTCTGACCAACTGAGCTAAAGGCCCAAATCCGCCCCTTACCCTGCCGGGCAAGATTGGGGCGGAACCGCCGCGGGCCTCACGGATGGCGGCGGAAGTGCGAAAAAATAAAACTGTTTTTACATTCCCGGACATTGTCAGGCGCCGGGAGCCTGTTTGATGAAGTATTCCTTGAACTGGACCCGTCGGCCAGTCCGGGTAGTGTCGTAGTGCTTGACGTCATCGATCGGCTGTCCGCGGCGCCGCAACCGGCTGACGATCTTCCGCAGCTCGGTAGTTTCGAACAGCCGCGATGCCTTCTGTACCGTCAGCCTACCGCCCGCCAGCAGGTAGGCGAGGATCTCGCGTTGTGGGTTTCGTACCATATCCTTGTAGTTTTGGTTTGCACCCGGATAGGCGGTCAAGCCACACCGGGTAAGTCGTTTCGGCTCCGCGGATCGCTCCGCATCATCGCTCGATGATTGGTATTTGTCGGTTGCCCGCCCGGTCGCCGCCAAGTCGGTCTCCGGGTTTAACGTCGTTTCAGACGATCGCCACAATGTCAAAGAACTGCCGCATCGCTTTGCTGTAGGGTTATTGCCAGCGAAAGACCCCTCACCTCGAAGGGTGGCTATTTGAGGGTGCGGCAGGACTTGCACCTGCAACGCTTTCATTGTCGATTGATCGGGGAACGACGTTACGTCTCTTGAACTTATTACCCGATCGGCATCCCTGCCATGCGGTTTTGGGCGACCGGTACGAGGGTTTTCAACCTCTCTACGATTTCGACCAGTCCTTTTGCGTTCGACCGCTTCAGATTCCCGTGTATCTCATTGTTCCACCACGCACCCGGATTGCTATTTTATCCCCAACCACCACTTTATCGCGCATTTGATGATGCCTTTGCGGCTGGTCTTGTAGTCCCGGAGGCTCTGCCGGTATGCCTCCTCCGGCGTCAGGTCGTAGACCTGGAATTCGACCCCATGATAGGGCCAGCGTTCTGTCATTGTCATATCGTGTCTGGATTGATTCCCCATTTCTTGCATCTCTTGATCCGGCGCAGATCCTTTTTCGTGTGCGTCACCACCTCGTCGCCGAATATCAAAACCCGGCCGCTGGTGGACTTAGGATGCCGTCGCAGGATACCGCGTTTCAGATAGTCTCTCACGGTGTCGCGGTTGATCTTCAACGCCTCGCACGTCTCGGCTACCGTAAGCGGATGGTTCGCCATGATCCGAAGGGCCCGGTCAAGCTGCTCTTTCAGTGCCATATTCTCGGCAAGTATGTCATTCGTCGAATTCAATGCTATCATAATCCTGTCCTCCGATTACATATTCAACTTCCCGGCGACTGCGTCGTGCCCGGCGTGCCGTTCGCTCAAACTCCCCGCCTCCGAAGGTGTAAGCGCAGAACAAACCCAGCAGGCAGGCGGCCCCGATGCGACGGATTATCTCTTCCAGCTCAATGTCGAAGTTCGCGCAGAACCACCACGCCACCAGCCCGTGAATGGAGTGCCGGCCGATCTTCTCGTAGATATTCTGCGTGTGGCGGATCACCGTGTTGTACGATATGCATAGACGGTCGGCGATCTCCTTGCCGCTCAATCCCTCCACGTACCCACGCGATACGCGTGCCTCGGCCTTTGAGAGTATGGAATCCGTCTTCATGGCTACTCTCCCCAGGGATTCTTCACGCCAAATGCGGCAAACGTCTCTTCGATGCGACGGGCGACGTCTACGTCGAGGTATTTCGTCTGGCCGTCACGGTACTTGCGCCATATTGGCTCGGAGGCGATTCCGATTGCTTTCATAAGCGCAGCCTTCAACTCCTTATGCTTGCCGTATGCCACCTCGCGCAGGCCCTTGTTGAATGATTTCGATCGCGGATATTGCATTTGTTCTCAAAAATTTATATATATTTGCTATTTCAAGCCGTGAACCGTCGCCGTATCTTTGCGGTATCGGTTGCGTTCACATTGCAAATATAAGTATAATGCAAGCATTATGCAAGTAAAATGCAATTATTTTTATGGGTATAGGTGAAAGAATAAAAAAACTGCTTGAATATAAAGGCGTTACTCCTTATATTGTTTCGATGCATACAGGTGTGTCGCAGGCGACAATGAGCCGAATTATCAATAATTCAACGGCAAAGCCAAGCAGCAGCACAATAGAATTACTTGCAAAATACTTCGACACAAGTCCGGATTGGATTCTAACCGGACGAGGAGAGATGACTAAATCGGAGAATAATGCGTCAGACGGGAAGGGAATACCTTATTATGACATGGATGTGACGGCATCCATAACGGAGTCGTTTCACGACGTGCGCGAAGAGGTGCAATACTATATCAACTTTCCGCCACTGAACGACTGCGACGCCGCATTCCCCGTATACGGCGACAGCATGGTCCCGGACTTCTACCCCGGAGAGGTGATTCTCGTCCGAGAGATTCGCAATGTCGATTCGATGCTTTGGGGCGAGCCGTATCTCGTCATCACGAATGCCGCCTGCGATAATCTCCGAACGATAAAAAACGTATATTTGTCGGAGGACCGGCAAAACTTCATACTTCGGGCGACAAACCCGAAGTATGCCGGCGACACGATTGTCCCGCGCAACGACGTACTGAAGATATTTTTGGTCAAAGGAAAGCTGAACCGCCGACAACTGTAAAATGACGGACCCGTACGAAATATTGGGGCTGACACCGGATGCGACCCTGGAAGAGGTGAATAAGGCGTACAAAATGTACGTCAGCAAGCTCCATCCGGACAAACACGACGGAGACCCATTTTTCGACGATCTGATCAAACGGGTGAACGAAGCCTACAATGATATCGCTAACCCGGGTAAAACGCGTAGAAGGAGCCGAAGAACGGCTGACAGCGGGATCAACGGCATGGCGGCGGAGATCGAACGACTGAAGACCCAGTATGCGCGTGCGCTGGAGAATGCGCAAAAGGAAATATCCCGGCAAATGGCCGAGGTAGCACGCCGCGATGCGGAGATTGTGCGCCTCCGATCAGAGACCGAGAAGTTGAAAGCGCAGCACGAGAAGGACCGAAAAGATATGCAGCTCACGGTCGGAGGGGTTATCGTTGTGGGGTTGATGATATTCCTCGTCGTAGCGGTTGCGGCCGACTGGATCAATCCGACATTTGTGTTTGTTGTGTTCGCCGCAATATTCATCATAAGTATTGTCGCAAATATCAATCGAATAGCTAACAAGTGAAAGATGTATAAGTATATAGTAATATTGTTATCCATTGTATTGGTAGGATGTGCAAGAAACAATGAAACAGAAACACCCAAATATTCAAACCGCACCGTCTTCTTCGGAAGTGCATATATCGAAGGATTTGGAGGCGTGTGCATGATGGCAGACACTCTGACCGGAGACGGATTCGAGGTGCTTGTGCCCGATTACCTTGCCGAGTTAATACCCGATGTACAGTCGACCGTCGACATGGGGAAAACGTACACCGATGAAAATTATGAATTCTATACCATCTACGGTCTGAAAGGTGGAGAATATTATCCTACGTTGAACATTGTGCTTGACGGAGGTGCAAGGTTCCAGGCGAAAGTTAAGGTCGTCAACTTCACCGACCAGGGATGGGTCTTGGAATCATGCGCTCCAAATTTACAATCAGGATGGCCCAATATCATCATCGGCACCGGAGCGGCGAAAAAATACTTGTGCAACACGACATTCAATCCCAACGGTTGGAAGAGCTGGTCGGACATATCCATCACCTCCGAAAACGGCATGACCTTCAATTTCATAAAAGATTGCATGACCGAGCGTGTTGTCGTACCGTATGACTGGAAGATTAAATAACAGATACTATGTCAGAAAAAATTCTCAAAGAACTGAAATCATCGGCCGCCGTTGCAAATGCCATGGGATATCTCTTCCTGGCTGTGGGCGTCATCGCTGCGGCATTCGGAATCTACAACCTCATCGTCGGTGAGCTCAACGCCGGATATCTGATCGGTTCCGGAATCGGATCGTTCGCGTTCGGCGCACTGCTGTGGTGCGTGGCATCCATTGGCAAATTCCTTTTGAGCCGGGATAAATAACACCATGGTCACCTTCATCATCACCAACAAGCACCGCCCGAAGGCCACGGTCGTGATGCTCATGTCGATATTCGGCAAGCAGTATCGCAAGAGCATCGGAGTAGGTCTACCCCCGAAGTATTGGAATGCGGCGAAGCAGCAGGCGAAGGTGACAGCCGATTTTGACGGGAACATTGTCAATGCCGCCATTGACCGCTGGGAGGAGATAGGCCGCCGCGCATACCGCTATTTCATGGACCGCCGACGGGTCCCTACATCCGAGGAGTTCTCGGCGAAGATTGCCGAATTGTCGGCCTCGGGGCGTGAAGAGCCGAAGGCAGACCCGCAGTTCCTAGCCGAGTATCTTGCGAACATCTACATTCCGCGCTATCAAAACGTCCGGGGGATTGACACGGTGAAGATATACCGGGTCGTGCTCAACAAGCTGCGGGAATTTGAGGCTTTCGCCCGCTACCGGGTGAAATTCGACCACGTAAACATCGACTTCTACAACCGCTTCAAGCGGTGGTTCTTCGCTCAGGGCTTCTCGCGGAACTACTTCGGGAATATCATGAAGGTCATAAAGCAGGTATATAAGGAGGCACGCGATGTCGACCACCTGCATGACGGCACCGGCACTGACCACCGGGACTTCACGTGTCCGAACGACACGGCCGATTCGGTGTATCTGTCGCCGGAGGAGTTGGACCGGATTCGCGAATTGAAGATCGACGAATCAACAGTGCAGGACTCGAAACACCCCATATCCGGCGACTGGCTTACGAAGCGCATCTCGGCGCTAAACCGAGCGCGCAATCTGTTCCTGATCGGCTGCTACACCGGGCTCCGGGTGTCTGACTTCTCGCGGCTACGGGATGCGCATATCGGGAAATTCATCACGATAAAGACGCAGAAGACCGGTACGCCGGTCGTCATCCCGATCCATCCCGTCGTCCGGGATATTATCGACAGCGGGTTCGATCTGTCCGATACTGTAAGCGACCAGAAGCTCAACGCCCACATCAAGGATTTGTGCCGTATGGCCGGCATAGACGAGGAAGTGCTCGTCAACAAGAACGTCGGAGGGCACAATACGGAGATAGTGCTCCCGAAATACCAGCTTGTCAGCTCCCACACGGCCCGCAGGTCATTTGCAACGAATGCCTACAAGGCGGGAGTCCCCACCATTGCCATCATGAAGATCACGGGGCATCGCCTGGAGAACACGTTTCTGAAGTACATCCGCGTTTCTGCAGAGGAGAATGCCGAGATATTGAGCAACCACCCGTTCTTCAAGTAGGGGCAGTTTTTCGCTCGTATAATACAACGGATTATATAACAAAAAAGATACCGCACTGATTTTCAGTGCGGTTAGGTTGAGCTGCCGGGACTCGAACCCAGAACGACAGAACCAAAATCTGCTGTGTTACCATTACACCACAGCTCAAACAGTCGCTCGAAAGCGGGACAAAGATACGAAAAATTTCACAATTACCAACTCCCCGCCCGAAAAAACGGGAAGCGCTCACGAAGCTGGCACACAAGGTTCGGAGGGCTTCGTACAGGATCAATGCATCGCCAGATTCCAGTAAACCGACTCGACCAGCGAGGAGGCCTCGCGCAGGGAGATGCAGCCCGTATTGATCATCAGGTGGTAGTGGTGGCAGGCGCCCCACTTCCCGCCCGTATAGTACTCGTAGTGGGCTATCCGGTTGTGGTTTATCCGCCGGATCTCGGACTCGGCGCGATCGGCCGGAATGCCGTACTCCTCCACACAACGCTGTTGCGCAGACGACGCATCGCAATAACAGAAGACCTTGATCGCCTGCGGCGATTCGCGCAAGATAAAATCGGCGCAACGGCCGACGATCACACACGGTTCACGTTCGGAAAGCTCCTGCACGATCCGGCTCTCGGCCACGAACAGCACGTCATCGGCCGAAAGGCCGCGTTCCGGGGTAATGCCTCCGCTTTGCGAAAAGACACATTTGAGCCAGAAGGAGGGAATCGACTGCTCGTTCTTCAGGATGTACTCCTCGTCGATGCCGCTCCGCTCGGCAGCCAGGCGGATGAACTCGCTGTCATACAACTTGATGCCCAATTTACGCGAGAGCATCTCGCCCAGCAGGTGGCCGCCGCTGCCGTACTCGCGGGCGATGGCGATGACGACAGGGCGCTGTCCGGCAGGCGCCGTCGGGGTTGCGGGTTGCGGGGTTTCGAAAATCCACCGGTCGAGACACCCGTAGAAGGGACTGACGAAATGGACGATGGGGCCTACGACGAGCGCAGCGATGACCGTACCTTCGCGCACACCGTCGATGACGGACATGAAGACAAGAGACAGGACGCACGCAATCAGGACCAGCGCCACGTCGAAGCCCAGCTTGACGTACCCGAAATCGCGACGGATGCGACGCGAGATGGCGCGCACGAAGTACTCGCCCGAGGTCATGGCCACGTTTACCTTGACCTCCAACGCAATACCGACGGCCAAAACGACACACCCCACGAGAAGATATCCCAGTTTGCTGAAATATTCAACCGGCTCAACCCACCAAAGCAGGCTCATCGCTCCGTCGATGAACAAACCGAAACAGAACGAAATGGGAATCTGAAGCAGATAGATCCGAAGATCTGTGCGCAGGTCATTGCGCGTCATAAAGAAAAGTTCCAGGAAGACGAACCCCACATTGACAATGATGGTCCACTCGCCCATCGTCAGCGACGTGAAGAGACTCAGCACATAGGTAACGCTGGTAATCGGAGAGGTGCCGAGCAACGCCCGGGTAATGAAGGCGACACCCAGAGCGTTGATAAACAACGAAACGACGAACAACAGATAACGACGAAGAAGATATACATTCATGAATATGTCTTTTGAGGGTGCGAAGATCGGGCTATTTTTCGGATTTTACGGCGAGAAAAGACGACCCGTATTCGTCAAAAACGAAACAATAACTAACTTTGCACGTCAAAAACCTCACTTGATGGACCATCCGCGCCTCGCAACCACAACTCCATACCCGGACGAGACTTACGAGCGGCTCAAATACCGCAGAATCGATCACGGAATATTGGCTGAAACCGGACCGGAACGAATCGGCAACGGATTCTACGTGCTGCTGTGCAACGGGGGTACGGTCCGTTTCACGGGGCCCCGCAACCGGACGGAGCTTTCGGAAGACGACCTGCTGATGCTGACGCCCGGAGTGACGGGCCTGATCGACACCTGCGGTACGGCAGGAGATACAGACCTGCTCTACATCGCCCCGAAATTTTTCGACAGCCTGCCCGACGGACAACCCCTCTACCAGCAGCTCACGTGGCTGCGCGGCGACGGCGACATGCCATTCCTGCACCTCGACGCCGGACAGGCCGGGTTGCTCCGGCAAACCCTCGCACTCATCGCCCGACTGCCGCAAAGCGTGCGGACCTGCCGCGAGAGCATGCTGCGCCACCTCTGCGGGGTGCTGCTGCTCCAGATCACCGACCTGGTGAGCCGGACCAACGGCAAAGGGCCTGTCAGCGTCAAGCATGCCGACGAGATCTTCCGCAGTTTCAAACGGCTGCTGGTCGGGCACTACAGGGCATGCCACACCATCGGGTTCTACGCGCGGCAACTACACATCTCGGAGACGTACCTCGCCCGGATCGTCCGCCGGACCACCGGACGGACCGTCCGCGACCAGATTGCCGAACTGCTCTGTGCCGACGCGAAGAAACTGCTCGAATGCACGGACCTCGACATCAAGGAGATCGCCGACACGCTGGGATTCTCGGACCAGTCGGTTTTCGGGAAGTTCTTCCTGCGGCGGACGGGAGTCTCCCCCTCGGGATTCCGCGCGGCGAACGGGGCGTCCGAACGGCCGGAGCACAGGCTGACAGCCTCCCCGGCAGACGGAGAGCCGCAATAAGGCTCCGGAAAACGACTGCGGGCGGAGATCCCTTCGGAATCCCCGCCCGCAGCGTAACCGGCAATCTACACCCGGATCAATAGACCGAGAATTCGTAAATACGCGTGGTGTTGCCCTCGCTCTGGTCGGGTTTGGTGACCAGCAGGCGCACGTAGCGTGCCTCGACGGGCGTCGCAAGCAGACGGTCCGTCTCCAGGGAGGTATTGTCCCGGACCGTATCCACTCGCTGCCAATCCCCGTCGGGCGTCGTGCAAACCTCCAGGCTGTACTCCTTGGTGATGTAGTCCAGCGACTCCAGACCGGCATGCATCACGTACCAGCCCCGGATCGGCTGAACCTTGCCCAGATCCACCGTAATATATTTGGGACGGGCACCACTCACGTCGCACCACTTCGTCTCCGCATTGTCGTCCAGAGCACACTCGGCACGCTCCTCGCTGCTCACCTCTCCCGAACGGGCAACAACCAGCCGGTCGAAGGCCAGGTTCCGGTTGGCCTGCTCACCTTCGTCGGCGCCCTTCTCCGGAAGCGAAACCCGCAGCAGGTCGCACGCCGGCGTCACGGCATTGTTGGGATCCGAGGCCACCGTAGCGGCAAACACCACGATGCGCGGGTCGTCCGGAAGAATAAGTTCGCGGGCACCTTTCGGGATATCGATGCTCGTGCAGAACAGGTAGGTGAACTCGTAGGGTACATCCCGGTTGGCGATCATGTCGTGCTTGTGCGTCCCGCAGAACAGCACGTCCGCACGCTTTAGGTAGCCCTCCGTATGGCCCGTGTGGCCCCACTGGCCGATGAAACCGCCGTAGTAGGGAACCAGCACCTCATGCTCCTCGCCGTCCACCGTGAAGACGGCCCGGTTGTCGTGGCGCGTCGAGGCGACGACCAGGTAGAGCTTGTCGTAGTCACCCGAAGGAAGGGCTATCGTATCGCGACGGCACTTCACGCCGTTCTCCGCCTCCGGGCTGCCGAACTCGAAGCCGATGCCCCTGTACTCGATCTTCGAGGGGAAGAGCTCCGCGGCGTACGAATTGCCCTTGCCGTCGAAGTTGGCATCCGAGCGGTACGGATTGTACGAGGCCGTCTTCAGGTTGTACGGCAGCCCTACCGGGCGGCAAGCCGCAGGAGCGACAGCCTGTGCCGGGGCGGCGAGCTTCACGCGGAAGGTCTTCATCGAGAAGGGCGCGGCCGTGAAGCGAAGCTCCCGGCCCGAGAACGTGGCGCCGCCAATCGGCGCCTCGTTGCCGTTGAGCTCCTCGGCCTCCACGATCTCGCCGGCGAAGCGCACTACAGCCTGCTGCGGTGCCTGGCCCGAGGTCTCGTAGAAACGGACGACGTAGTCCTCCGAATCCTCGGCCTGCTTGAGCGCGCGAAGCGCCACGTGCTCGTTCAGAGACTCCACGAACGAGAAGCTGCGCCCCAGCGTTCCCCGGTGTTTCGGGGCGACGAAGGCTCGAAGAGGCTGGTTCAGCACCTCGGCCTTGCGGACCGTGCCCCCGCGGCGGAAATCACCGTCATGTCCCACGATCGAGTAGGTGAAGATGTGGTGTCCGTAGTCCTGGCGGTTCTGGTAGCTGTAGCCCCCGCGCGTCGAGGGCGTGTGAAGCAGCGTCAGTCGAAGCGTATGGTCATCGGGCTTGTCCCAGCCGTACTTGCAGTCGTTGAGCACCGAAACGCCGTAGCTCCCGTCCTCGGCCGTCAGGTCAGCCCACTGCTGCGCGTAGACCTCATAGGCCGTATCGGTATTGTTTCCGCGGGCCACGGAGCCCACGCCCAGGTCGTACGTCGCTTTCGGGTTCGACACGCTCAGCGGGAACTCGGCCTTCAGAAGGGCATCCGTCGAGGCCCAGTCCACCTCGTTCACAATGTCGATGCGGTCGTCCTGACCTCCCTCGGTCAGCGTGATGTACTGCCGGAAGGTCGATTCCCCGTGCGTGCGCTCCACACACAGCGATGCACGTACCGGACCCTGTTCCGCCACGCGGATCTTCACGTCGCCGCAGATCGGCTCGGGATCCGCGTCGAGCGTCTTCTTCAGGATCTCCCACGCCGGCCAGCTGAACGACTCGTTTTTGGTGAACAGCGCCAGGCGGATCGACTTGCCCTTCTCGACCAGTTCGCGGCCGGAGCGCTTGTCCTCGATCGAGCAAATGTCGCCGTTCGCATCGAGCGTAAGACGGTAGATGCTGTTCTCAAGCGTCCGGTCCTCCGCCTTCAGCCCCGAGGCGGCGGTCCGGCTGCCGCCTCCGCGGACCTCGTAGACCGCATAGCCCGCAGCGGGAACCTCCGCGCTGAAAAGCACGTGCAGGAGCCCGTTCTCGAAGCCCAGGATCTGATGGGGAACCCGTTCGCCCCGGGCGTCGTAGACCGTGACACGGTCACTGCGCGACGGCACCGTGGCCTCGACGAGATTCCGAACCGGGAAACCCGCAGCATTGTAGACAACGACCGGGGTACCCTTCACGTCCGTGCGCAGCGAGCGGGTCACGCTGCCCACCGAAGTCGTGAGAACACCGGCGAACTGCTGAAGCGACAGGAGCTCGTCGTTCCACGAAAACTCATACGCCCGCGGAATGCTCGTACCCGTCAAGTCGTCGTGGAACTGGTGCCAGATGACCCGTTTCCACGTCTCCGTGAGCAGTTCGCGCGGGTATGAGACACCGCCCAGCCAGTCCGCGGCCACGGCGCTACGCTCCGCAGCGTCGGCCAGAAGCTCGTTGCGCCGGTTGTAGAGTTTCATCGCAGCCTGCGACGTATAGCAACCCGTGGCGTGGACATCCATCAGCAATTCGCCGTCCCACACCGGAAGTTCCGGATGGGCGTCGTACGGGAGGTAGTCCTTGAACAGCTGGTCGCTCGTGGCGCTGATGATCTTGACGGGACCGTCGCCGTGCACGCCCGCCTCGACGGCACGAACCGACTCGATGGTCGGAGCGCCGCCCGTATCGCCCGTACCGTAGTAGTGGTAGACCGTCCGGATCGGGCTCTTTGACGTGATGCCCGAGAGATAATCGCTCTGGCTCAGGTCCTCATAGCGCCATTTGGTCGTGTAGTTGTGCGCATCCATCACCGCCATGATCCGAGAGCCGTCGATGCCCTGCCAGAGGCCG
>ULTW01015466.1_pt1 | contig 40144 bp, 25 predicted proteins | sample 1957961 | NCBI WGS metagenome assembly ULTW01 (sample SAMEA4835744, study PRJEB28245) | human gut metagenome | biome: gut microbiome; material: fecal sample | place: Denmark | collected 2008 | reverse complement strand
ATAATTTTACTTTTTTTTAAATTATTAGTTAATAAATTATTTGAATGTTCTTTTCTCTAATGTTGTGTCTACCTTATTTGTTATAAGACAAAGTTCGGTTTTTTACGTTACTAATCGCAAAGATAATAATTAAAAATAAAACACGAATCGCATTTAAGAAGATTTAACGAGATATTGAAGGTATTTAATCAATATCCCGTTAATTAGGTCGTTTTATACGCTTTTCATGTGCGTTTTTACTCTTTTTTCTTCGTTTGTTGACGTATCTTTTTGATTACTTCAGTTTGCTCAAAGCTTCCTTAATTCGGCGTATAGCTTCGATGATATTTTCGTCGCTTGTAGCATAGCTCATTCGGAAGCATTCTGGGTCACCAAAGGCATCTCCACCTACGGTTGCAACGTGTGCCTCCTCGAGGAGATACATAGCAAGGTCTGTAGAGTTGTTGATGGTTCTTTCGCCTGTGCTCTTACCATAGAAGCTACTGCATTTAGGGAAGAGATAGAATGCTCCTTGAGGTATGTTTACCTCGAGACCTGGTACTTCTTTTGCCAATTTCACGATGAGATTACGGCGACGTTCAAAAGCTTGACGCATATCCTCTACTGCACTCTGGTCGAGTGTATAGGCAGCTTCAGCAGCTTTCTGACTTACTGAGCAAGTTCCGCTGGTGTACTGACCTTGTAGTTTGTTGCATCCCTTAATGATCCACTCTGGACCAGCCAAGAAACCGATACGCCATCCTGTCATAGCATAGGCTTTAGACACACCATTAGCGATAATTACCTGTTCTTTCATTCCAGGTTCCTGAGCGATGCTGTGATGCTTGCCGATATAGTTGATATGCTCGTAAATTTCGTCGGCTAAGACGAATACTTCCTGATGCTTTCTCAAGACATCAGCAAGGGCTGCCAATTCTTCCTTAGAGTATACGCTACCAGTAGGGTTGCTTGGAGAGCAGAGGATGAGCATCTTGGTCTTGGGAGTGATAGCCTGTTCGAGTTGTTCGGCTGTCATCTTGAAATCTTGGTCGAAACCGGCGTTGACGATGACAGGTACACCACCAGCCAATTTCACCATTTGTGGATAGCTTACCCAGTAAGGTGCAGGGATGATAACCTCATCGCCAGGGTTGACCAGTGCGAGTACGGCATTGCACACACATTGCTTGCCTCCTGTACCTACGATAACCTCGTTGGTGGTATAGTCGAGATGATTCTCGTTTTTCAGTTTGGCAACAATTGCTTTTCTCAGGTCAGGGTAGCCTGGTACGGGTGAGTAACGTGAGAAGTTCTCGTCGATAGCCTGTTTGGCTGCCTCTTTGATGTTGTCAGGTGTGTTGAAGTCGGGTTCTCCTACGCTCATGTTGATGACATCGATGCCTTGAGCCTTCATTTCACTACTTTTCTGCGACATCGCCAGCGTTGCTGATGGTGCCAATCTGTTAAGACGATCTGATAATTGTGCCATAATTTATATCAATGTTTATAATTCGACTGCAAAAGTAATCATTTTATTTCTTTTGCGGAAGAAAACATGTTATAATTTAACTTTTTGTATATAAATTGTTACATTTTGCCATGCTTTAACCTAAGTGTAGCACGTGTCCCATGCGATCTCTCTTAGTTTTGAGGTAACGCTCGTTGTATGGGTTGGGTGTCGTTTCGATAGCAATGTTCTCCACGATTTCCAGTCCGTATGCTTCCAGTCCGACGCGTTTTACAGGGTTATTGGTCATGAGTCGCATCTTGTGTACACCGAGGTGACGCAGCATTTGCGCGCCACAACCATAGTCGCGCTCATCGGGTTTAAAGCCGAGGTGTGTGTTGGCATCAACGGTGTCGTAGCCTTCTTCCTGAAGTTTGTAAGCAGCTATCTTATTCATCAAGCCGATACCTCTTCCTTCCTGTTGCATGTAGATGAGAACACCCTTACCCTCTTTCTCTATCATCTCCATGGCCTTATGCAACTGTTGTCCGCAGTCACAACGCTTGCTACCTAAGATATCTCCAGTAGCGCATGAAGAGTGTACGCGAACCAGGATGGGTTCGTCTTCATTCCATTCGCCCTTGATGAGAGCCATGTGCTCCAGACCATTGCTTGCCTGGCGGAAAGGTATGAGGTGGAAATGTCCGTATTCAGTAGGAAGTTCTACCTCTTCGCCGATTTCTATGAGTGATTCTTTCTTCAGTCGGTATTCTATCATGTCTTTGATGGAAATGACTTTCAGGTCCCATTCTTTAGCAAACTTCAAGAGCTGTGGCAGACGAGCCATAGATCCGTCTTCATTCATAATCTCCATCAAGGCGCCAGCAGGGTATAGGCCTGCCATCTTGCAGAGGTCTATGGCAGCCTCTGTGTGTCCACTTCTGCGAAGCACACCATTGTCTTGTGCGTAAAGAGGGTTGATGTGTCCTGGACGTCCGAAGGTCTTTGAGGTGGAGGCAGGGTCGGCGAGAGCCTTAATGGTTTCTGCTCTGTCGTGAGCAGACACGCCAGTAGTGCATCCTTCGAGCTTGTCGATGGTGACGGTGAATGGAGTTCCGAGCATAGAGGTGTTGTCGGAGACTTGATGAGGTAGGTCGAGTTCTTCGCATCGGCTGATGGTGATAGGTGCGCAGAGCACGCCACGTGCGTGCTTGAGCATGAAGTTTACCTTCTCAGCGTCTATCTTTTCTGCAGCGATGATGAGGTCGCCCTCGTTTTCGCGGTCTTCATCGTCTACTACGATAACGAATTTTCCTTCCTTGAAGTCGTTAACGGCTTCTTCAATGCTATTTAATTTTAAGTCTTCCATTTTACTTCTTGATACCTTATTATATATATAGTTACATTTCTTTTGTTCTCATGATGATGTCGTTGTTCAACTGCTTCACCACTTTTAAGTCTCTATAGAGTCTGAGTCTGAAACTCCACATTCTCAGATAGAGTATGGTGCCTACGGGAACGATGAGAGCAGCCAAGATGTTGAGCCACTTATATTCGAATGGGCGTGTGTGGGCCTTGGGTGATAGTACGGGATACTGGTTGATGTTGTGTAGAATAAACTTGTTCTTGGTGTTAGAGAGGTCTTCTATCACAGCTTCCAGTTCGTTACTGATGCGCTCTATCTCATGATCGGGCTTATACTTAAAGAATACATGAATGAAGTTGGGCCATTTCTTGAGTCTATGCTCTTGGTTGTAGGCTTCAATATCTTCGTTGATGCGCTGCAACTTGATGGCGTCTTCTGCGTAAGCAGGGTCGTTGATGATAACTTCCTTTCCAAAGATGTGTCGCTTCACTCTGATGCCCAGGAGTTTGAATACAAAATCTTTGTACATGTCCAGGTTGAAGACGGTAGAGTCGTTCGTAGCCTTGTATGTGACGAATACTGCCAATGGAGCGAGTACAGCAGTGGCGAGTCCTTTGCCGAACCATATTGCCCAAATACCGCTTCGACTCATACGATAGCCCGTGTTATCAAGAATAAAGAAGGTGATGAACACCAATACTGAGATGATGACAGGGAATCCCAATCCTCCTTTTCGTATGATGGCGCCCAAAGGAGCTCCGATGAAGAAGAATATGAGGCACGATAGAGCCAGTGTAAACTTATTGATGGCCTCCATTTCATGGTTTCTTATTACGCGGTCTCCATCACTGGTAATCATACTCTTGAAATCGAGGTCGTTCATAGCCATCTGCACATCCGAAGAAGCATAGTTTACCACCGAAAGCTTTCTGTCTGTAGGTAACTTCTCGAATATCGAGTCGATGTTTACCTTAGTTGTGGCAGCCATCTTCTCTGCCTTTAATGAGTCTTCTTTGCTCATATATGGTTGGTGATAATATCTCACCCTTGCGTCAGAGAGATAGATGCGACCGATGGAGTCGTAGGCGTGATTGATGGAATCGACGTCATGCTTGATTTTAGCCAGACTCTTAGCTTTGGCGTTGTTTGATAGCGAACTGGCGTCTGTCAGACTAAAATCATTGTCGAAGTCGAGAACAATCTTTTTCGAGATAAACGTCTCTCTTCTATATGGTACAGCAGCACTATTGGCGAGTTCGCTACTCTGCATGTTCTCAAACCATTCTCCGCTATATAGGCTTAAGACGAGGTGTTTCTTTTCGGCAGTACTTTGCAGCATACCCGAGTCAGCCAAAATGATGGCCGCATCTTCGTAGCTGTTGGTCATACGATAAATCATGATGCCATATAGCTTTCCTGTCTTGAGGTCTTTCTTCTGCACGTAGAGGTTGCAGTTAGGGATGCCGTCATAGAAGATTCCTTCAGGAATTTCCAGCTCAGGACTCTTCTGCTTCATGGATATGAGGAGCTGTGCCAGCTTCATATTGGAGCTGGGACCTACGTTGTTCTGAAAGTAAAAGGAGCTGAGCATCACAAGAACCGTGATGATGATCAGCGAACGGAAAGCTTGCATCAGCGAGATACCTGCTGCCTTGATAGCTGTGAGCTCAGAGCTTTCGCCTAAGTTACCGAAAGTGATGAGCGATGACAGCAAAATGGCTAATGGCAAGGCCTGTGGTACAAGCATGAGGCCCATGTACCAGAAAAATTGAGCCATGACCTCTACCGACAAACCTTTACCTATCAGTTCGTCTATGTATCTCCATAGGAACTGCATCATCAGCACAAACTGGCAGATGAAGAATGTTCCCACGAAAAGCAGTCCGAATTGCTTCGCGATGAATATATCTAATTTCTTGAATCTCATTTCAGCATGCAAAAGTAACATAAAAAAATCAGAAATCATTCTTTTTTTAGTTTTTTATATATTTAATTGAACCTGTGGGGCTTCTTTTTACCTAATTAGAAAATTCTAATCTCACATGAAAGGCTTCTAATAGGCTTTTTTATGTCTTGTTTGATAATTTGTAATTTTGCGGGCATGAAAAGAAATCGTTTTATTTTGTTTCTTACTTAACTTTCGTACATGCGAAACTTCAGTACATTATTAAGGTAACTACATTTTCAATCTTCGTTTTTAAGTCAGAGGCGTCATCGTATTTGTTTGAATAAAGTATGATAATTGTAAGGAATAAGCCACTTCTTATAGATGAAAAATACGAAAATGATATTTTTTTGTAAAATTCTTGCGAAATAATTTGTTCAGTTCAAAACTTTGTATTACCTTTGCACCCGCAAACAAGAAATCGTTTGCTCGGATGGCGGGATAGCTCAGTTGGTTAGAGCGTCGGATTCATAATCCGGAGGTCCCGGGATCGTAGCCCGGTCCCGCTACGAAGAAGCACTTATGAACTTTGTTCATAAGTGCTTCTTTCGTTTTCTGAAGTTAAGGCTTAAAACTGCCCGAAAAAATGAAAGTACTTGCGATGGGCAACGCAAGTACTTTCAATCGTCATCGCAAGTACTTTCAACAGCCATCGCAAGTACTTGCATTTTTTTAGCCATTTTAGTGGGGTAACTATGAAAAAAGTTTAAAGTTATGGGCTTTTAGAAAAATATTTGTATTTTTGTACTTGAAATAGAAGTCTAACTATAATCTTCTAACCAAATTTTGACTTAGTATGACAATTAGAGTTTCTACACGTATAAGTTTCTTATACCTTATTATATTATGTGCCTTGTTGTTCACCTCTTGTGCTCATAAGCCCAAAAAATATATTATCGGTGTGTCGCAATGCTCCATGGATACGTGGAGGGAGAAGTTGAACAGCGAGTTGCAAACTGCAGAATATCTTAATGATTCTGTTGAGGTGCGTTTGGCTTCTGCTAATGATGACAATGAACGCCAGCTATCGCAAATCAATTATTTCATCGATCAAGGTGTAAGCCTACTCATTATCTCTCCCAATCAAGTAAATGCCATATCGCCTGCGCTCGAACGAGCTTATAAGAAAGGCATTCCAGTAGTCCTTGTCGACCGCAAGGCGCAGTCGAAAAAATATACCGCTTTCATAGGTTGTGATAATTATCTCTTAGGTAAGTTGGCTGGTGATTACATAGCTCAACAACTTAAGGGAAAAGGACGTATCGTCGAGATACGAGGACTGGATGATTCCTCTCCTGCCATGGATCGTCATCGTGGTTTTGTAGATGCCGTCAATGCCTATCCAGAGCTGCAGATAGTGGCATCCGAGTCGGGTGACTGGAAGGAACAAAGCGGTTCGAAGGTGATGCGCCGTGTGCTGGAAACAACCCATGACTTCGACTATGTCTTTGCACAGAACGACCGTATGGCTTATGGTGCCTATCAGGTGGTTCGCGAGCATGGTTTGCAGAAAAAATGCCGTTTTGTTGGTGTAGATGGTTTGGCTGGTGAGAATGGAGGACTCGAACTGGTTCGTAATGGGGTGTTCGAAGCATCGCTTCTTTATCCAACCAAGGGCGATGAGGTCATCTCTCTGGCGATGAAGATATTACGCCATGAACCCTTTGCACGCGACAATTATTTACCCACGTCGATTGTTACTAAAAGCAATGCAGAACTTGTCTTAATGGAGGCTAAGGATAGCGAACAGCAACGTAATAGCCTGAATATCCTTCATGAGAAAGTATCGCAGTATGATTCTGCTTATCATGTGCAGCGACTCTTTACTTTAGGATTGGTCTTGTTTATGGTATTGATAGTCGTTGCTGCTATTTATATGTTCCGCAACTACCTCATTAAGACTCGCCTCAATGAGCAACTGGCTCAGAGCAACGACGAACTGAAGCGACTTAATGAGGAGGTGCTCGAATTGACCCATTCTCGATTGGTGTTCTTTACCAATATCAGTCACGAGCTACGAACACCTCTTACGCTCATTGCCGACCCCGTGGAGATGTTGCTTGAAGATACGTCTATCAAGGGAAAGAGTCGCGAACTCTTACAGATGGTGCAGCGCAATGCGCTGTCGTTGCAGCAGTTGGTAGGCTCTATACTCGACTTCCGTAAGATACAGAACGGCAAAATGGAACTGAGTTTGAGCCGTTTCGATTTGCCAGAGGCCTTGCAGCAGTGGACGGGCGACTTTGCTATGACGGCACAGCGTAAGAAGATACAGTTGCAGTTGGATACCACACATTTCTCTTCTTCTGCCGATGTTGTGGCCGACAAGGAGAAACTTGCCCGTGTTGTCTTCAATCTTCTGAGCAATGCCTTGAAGTACACCCCTGCAGGTGGCTTTATTCATGTGTCTTTGGCGGATGAGGGAGAACGGCTTCGTATCGAGGTGCAGGATTCGGGTAAAGGTATCGACAAGGAAGAACTCACCAAGGTGTTCGAGCGCTTTTTCCAGGCCAAGGGTGCGGCGAGTGGAACGGGCATCGGACTGGCTTTGGTCAAGTCGTTCGTAGAGTTGCATCATGGTGAGGTGAAGGTAGAGAGTGAACCAGGAAAAGGCACTTGCTTTATCGTCCTGCTGCCCCGACAGCAGGAGGGTCTTGTAGAAGAGCCACAGCCGGCTGCTGCCGATAAGTCCTCTTCTTTCAGCGATGACGGAACACTGCAGTATATCGACGACGGAGAACGTCATGGCGGCAAATTGCAGCAAATTATCAGCGAGCATGGTGAAAAGCCCACCATACTGATCATAGACGACAATAACGACATTCGACAATATGAGCGAACCCTCTTGCAGGACTATTATTTTGTGCTCGAGGCATCTGATGGCAGGGAGGGACTTGAGATAGCCCGCAAGGAAGTGCCCGATCTGGTGATATGCGATGTGATGATGCCAGTCATGGATGGACTGGAGTTTACGCAGCAGTTGAAGACCAATACCGCCACCTCGCACATTCCAGTCATCATGCTCACAGCAAAGAATCTGGAAGAGCATCGTGCAGAAGGTTATGAGCAGGGAGCTGACTCTTACATCACGAAGCCCTTCCACAGCAAAGTGCTCTTGGCACGTGTGGAAAATCTGTTGCACCAGCGTGCCCATCTGCGTCAGCTCTTTGCACAGGGTGCTGCCGAAGGAAAAGAAACAGAGGAGGTGTCCAGACTGGACGACCGTGACAAGGCTTTTGTCAAGCAGTTGCACGACATCATCAAGTCGCACATGGGTAACAGCGATTTTGGTGTCGAGGATATCGGAGCCGAGATAGGACTGAGCCGTGTGCAGCTTTATCGTAAGGTGAAGGCCATCACCGGCTCGTCGGTAGTCGACCTTTTGCGCAAGGCTCGTCTTGCCAAGGCCCGTCGTCTGCTCGAAACTAACAGCATGAATATTTCTGAGGTGGCTTATGAAGTCGGTTTCTCATCGCCTTCTTATTTTACCAAGTGTTTCAAAGAAGAATATGGTATGTTGCCTGGTGATGTGATAAATTCTTAGGCGAAAAAGGATTTTTTATCCGATTATTTATTCGGAATATATTGCAAATCGTTCATAGAGTGGTAAATATGTTGTTTCTGAACATTTTTATTATTCTATGAACGATTTCTTATTTACCCTTGTATGCTTTGTTTGTAACTTTGCAATCGAAAGCTAAAGGGAACGATTTCTCTTACTCTCTAAACAACGAGAGCGCAAACATTTATACAAGAAGTTAGGTTTTTAGTTAATATAAGGTAGTATTTGTTTTTTAGGTAGATAGATTATTGTATGGGGGTGCATTTAAACGTGATGTTTAGATGCACCCCCTTATTAGCCCTTGGGCTGTGGATAAAAGTTTGTTTTTTTTACGACTGCCTTTTTCTGAGTATGATAAGCACAACACCAGCTAAGATCAGTAGAATACCTATACCCAGTCGCAACGAGAATGCCTCGCCAAAGATGAATACGCCGATGCAGACGGCTGTAACAGGTTCGAGCGCTCCCATGATGGCAGAAGGGGTAGAGCCTATCAGGTTGATAGAGATCGTCATGAAGAATAGTGAGAGCACTGTAGGCAGCAATGCCAACTGCACAGCACAAGCCCATTGTGTGGGCGTGTGAAGCATCTGTAAATGATTGCCCGATAGCCATGCAAACACTAAAATAGCCATGAAACAGAATACCAAAATCCAAAAGGTAAACTTCAGACTCGACATATTGGTTTGCCATTGGTTGACGGCTATGATGTAGATGGCATAAAGCAAGGACGAAGCCATGACAAGAGAAAAACCTGCCGTGCTGAGTTTGGCATTGCCGTCGCCCTGATAGAGCATACCGACACCTGCCACTGCTAATAGGATGGCCATTGATGTGCTCCATGTCACCTTTTCGTGGAAGAAAGCTGTCATCAGCAATGCTGTCATGATGGGGTAGACGAAGAGCAAGGTGCTGGCAATGCCTGCAGCCATATAGATGAAACTTACATAAAGGGTGATGGATGATAGGGCGAAGAATGTTCCCAAGAGGGCGAACTTGATGGCGTGGCCCCACTTGATGGCAAAACTCTCTCTGCGCACCAGCATGATGATGGCAAACATCAGTACTGCCAGTCCGTATCTATAGCTTAGCACCGTTCCTGAGTTGTAGCCATCGTCATAAAGTTCGAGCGTACCCAATGGGTTTGTACCATAACAAATTGCAGCTATGACAGCTGCAGCAAAACCTTTTACCGTGTTGTTGCTTGATGGTTGTGGATTCATTTTTATTGATGTGTCGTTACTATTTTTTTTCACAGACCTTACTCTTTGGGAGTTTTAGGCTTATTTTATTTTCGGCATGCAAAAGTACATCTTTTATCTGAGAATAGAGAAAAAATAACAAAAGAAATGGTTCATGTTGTTACTTTTCCGAAAATAAATTGTATCTTTGCGCTGATGTTAGAGATAAAGCATCTAAAACTTGAATACATCTCAAAAACCAAACAATAAAAAACAAATGGAACAGATCAAGAATGACCAGCTCACAGTAGAGATATCTTCTCTCGGAGCAGAACTTCAGAGCATTAAGGATGCTCAAGGTAACGAATATCTTTGGGACGGCGACGAGCAGTACTGGAATCGCCATTCTCCTATACTTTTCCCTATCGTCTGCGGCTTGTGGAAAGATACCTATCGTGTGGATGGTAAGGAATTTCAGTTGGGGCGTCATGGCTTTGCACGTGATACAGAGTTTCAGCTCATCAGTAAGAACGAAGACCGCATCACATTTGCACTGACCGACAATGAGGCTACACTCAAGGATTATCCTTATCACTTCAACTTAGCCATCTCTTATCGCTTGGAGGGTAAGAAGTTGCATGTTATCTGGCATGTTGCCAATACTGACGACAAGCAAATCTACTTCCAGATTGGTGGTCATCCTGCTTTCCTTGTTCCTGGTGCTGAGAAGGGTAAGCAACTGAAGGGACAATTGAAGTTTGATAATGCCGAGCCTGAGCGCCTTTATGGTAATGTGGGTGGTTGCGTTGTTGAGGGATATCACAAGGTAGCTACAGAGAATGGTGTATGGTCGTTTACTGAAGATAGTTTTGCTGATGATGCCGTTATCTTCGATCGCAGTCAGCTCAAAAAGATTACTCTTCTCGATGAGGCAGGTCAGCCCCATCTCTCTCTCGACATCAAGACTCCTGCTGTGGGTATCTGGAGTCCTACAGGTAAGCATGCTCCCTTTGTGTGCATCGAACCTTGGTATGGTCTTCACGACTGGGCAGAGTATGACGGCGAGTTCAAGGACAAGTATCTCATGAACAGTTTGCAGCCTGGTGCCAGCTTCATGAGCGAGTATACTATTACGATAGAGAAATAATGATTGGTTAATCATATTTTATACGTAACACATATTATTATATAGAAACGATGAAAGAAGAAATGAACCTCCCTGAGAATGCCTTCCGTGAACTGAAGGACGGCGAACAGTATGAGCCTTTGATGGGCCCCGATAAGGCTTATCCAGAGGTCAATGTGTGGTCGGTAACCTGGGGTATTGTGATGGCTGTCGTCTTTTCTGCGGCAGCTGCTTATCTTGGACTGAAGGTAGGTCAGGTGTTCGAGGCTGCCATCCCTATCGCTATTATAGCCGTAGGTGTAAGTACTGCTACTAAGCGTAATAAGGCATTGGGCGAGAATGTCATCATACAGAGTATCGGAGCCTGTTCGGGTGCCGTGGTGGCGGGAGCCATCTTTACCCTGCCTGCCATCTATATCCTGCAGGCCAAGTATCCTGAGATGACTACTTCGTTTATGAAGATATTCTTAGCTTCTGCTCTCGGAGGCGTTTTGGGAATCTTGTTCCTTATACCTTTCCGTAAGTATTTTGTGAGCGACATGCATGGTAAGTATCCTTTCCCTGAGGCTACTGCCACCACACAGGTACTTGTGAGCGGAGCCAAGGGAGGCGACCAGGCCAAGCCTTTGCTCATAGCAGGACTGGTGGGAGGTTTGTACGACTTCATCGTGGCAAGCTTCGGCTGGTGGAATGAGAATTTTACAAGCCGTGTGGTAGGCATGGGATGTGACCTTGCCGACAAAGCAAAACTCGTGTTTAAGGTGAATACGGGTGCTGCTGTATTGGGCTTGGGTTACATCGTCGGTCTGAAGTATGCGCTTTACATCTGTTTTGGCTCATTGGCTGTATGGTGGCTCATCGTTCCTGGTATGAGTCTGCTTTTCCACGACCAGGTGCTCAATGCTTGGGATCCTTCCATTACCTCAACTGTAGGAGCGATGTCGCCCGAGGAGATTTTCCGTGCCTATGCTCGCAGTATCGGTATCGGTGGTATTGCCATGGCTGGTATCATCGGTATCATCAAGAGCTGGGGTATTATCAAAGGAGCAGTAGGCTTGGCTACTAAGGAGTTGAAGGGTAAGAGTGGTGTTGATGAGGAAGTGAAGCGCACGCAGCGCGACATCTCGTTCAAGATCATCGGCGTCGGTTCGCTGGTTTGCATTCTTGTCACCTTCCTTTTCTTCTGGTTTGGTGTGATGGATGGCAATCTGCTCTTTGCCGTTATCGCCATTCTGCTGGTAGCCGTTATTGCTTTCCTCTTTACTACTGTTGCCGCCAATGCCATCGCTATCGTGGGTAGTAACCCTGTTTCTGGCATGACGTTGATGACGCTCATCTTTGCCTCTGTGGTAATGGTGGCAGTCGGTTTGAGAGGTCCTGGCGGTATGTTGGCGGCTCTCATCATGGGTGGCGTGGTATGTACTGCACTTTCAGTAGCAGGTTCGTTTATTACCGACTTGAAGATAGGTTACTGGTTGGGTACTACTCCCAAGAAACAGGAGAGTTGGAAATTTCTTGGCACCTTGGTGAGTGCAGCCACTGTGGGTGGTGTGATGATGCTCTTGAACGAGACTTACGGCTTTGCATCAGGTTCGTTGGCAACGCCTCAAGCCAATGCTATGGCTGCAGTTATCGACCCGCTGATGAATGGTGTGGGAGCTCCTTGGGTGCTTTATGGCATTGGAGCCTTGTTGGCCATCGTGCTTACCTATTTCAAGATTCCAGCCTTGGCTTTTGCCTTGGGTATGTTTATCCCTCTCGAACTCAATGTACCTCTTGTTGTAGGTGGAGCCATTAACTGGTGGATTACTTCTCGTTCTAAAGACACTCAGCTAAACAAAGAGCGTGGCGAGAAGGGTACACTCATTGCCAGTGGTTTTATTGCCGGAGGTGCCTTGATGGGTGTGGTGAGTGCGCTGCTCAAGTTTGGTGGCATCGAGGTGAGTGTTGCTGACAGCTGGTGGACCAATCCTTTGTCTGAGGTTTGCTCGCTCATCGCTTATGCCCTCCTCATTACCTATTTCGTGAAGGCTACGAAGAAATAAAGGTCATATATATAGTAATGTACAGAACTTTCGCATATCAGGAAGTTAAAGGAGTTAAGGAAGTTAAGGAGTTAAGACGTATGTCTTACTGCTTAAAAACTACGCCCAAAAGACTATTGTCTTAACTCCTCAGCGACCATAGGGAGCGATAACTTCTTTAACTCCTTTAACTCCTTTAACTCCTGAACTTACAATAATGTATAAACAACTTATGAAGAAAACAATCTTTTCATTGCTCCTGCTTGCCGTATGCAGTTTAGGAGCATCGGCACAGAGTGCCGATGACCTTGATGCCAAGTACACCCAAGGTTTGCTCAAAGTGGGAACTCAGGCTCCCGATTTTGTACTCAAGAAAGCCAAAGCCGATCAGCCTGCTCTTTCTTTGTCTTCTTACAGCACCCATCAGGAAGGCACATTGTTGCGTCCTGGCTGTTGGGTAGTGCTCGACTTCTGGGCAACCTGGTGTCCCGACTGTCGCAAGGAGATTCCTGAGGTGAAGAATATCTATAAGAAATATCGTAGTCTTGTAAAGCTCATCGGCGTGTCCTTCGACACCGACAAAGAGAAGTTGAAGGCGTTCCGCGCAGAGAATGAGATTAAGTGGAGCATGTTTAGCGAGTACAAGAAGTGGAAGGAAACCAATATCTCCAAGGCTTATAACATCCAGTGGCTCCCTACCATGTATCTCATCGACCCTGAGGGCAAGGTGGCATATACCACTGTGGTGGCTGCCAATATGGAAAAGAAAATTGCCGAGCTTGTAGCTGCTGGCAAGATTACTCCCTATATTCAGTCTGCAGAATATCCTGGTGGAATGAAAGCCTTAGGCAAGGCTATCTCTGAAGAGCTCCAGTTCCCAGAGGTGGCAAAGAAGTATCATGCTACAGCCAAGGTGAAGCTTTCATTCATCGTCGATGAGGAAGGCAATCTGTCGGATATCACCGTGAAGGAATACCAGGGTCAGCCTCTCTCAGGTGCAGCCTTCTCTAAGTTGAGTCCTTCTGAACAGAAAGATGCAGATATTCAGGTGAAGACCGTGCTTTCTATGGAAGCCATCCGTACCATAACAGCCGTTGGCAGTCGCACCAAGTGGAATCCTGGTTCTGAGAGAGGCAAGGTGATGAAGACTAAGTTCACGCAAACGATAAACTTTAAACGATGAGTCGTTTTTCAAAAGTAGGGCGATAAAAATAAAAAATCGAAAAAATATTTACCCCGAATAGGGGTACTTACATAGAACACAACTTTTATTAGGGCTGTTTGTCGTCAATAGAACGGCAAACAGCCCTAATAAATTAAAAAACTCCACAGCACAAATATTTTCCTTGTTTTCTTTTTTAATCTTGTTTAGTTTTCATATCTTTGTAGTCAAATGACAACAATTCTATCAAGAATAAGTCTATTGGTTTTAATCTAACCTCTGAACAACAACCAATATATCATTCATGCCCTTTATAACGGAACACTAATAAAAAAAGAGTTAAAAAACAAACAATATGGAACTTACAACTCAACAAAATATAGTATTTGAACAAATTAAAGTATTCCTTAATAGTGATGCTTCTGTTTTCATCCTTCGTGGCTATGCAGGTACTGGTAAAACCACGATGGTTAAGGTTATAGCTGACTATATAGATAAAAATCGCAAATTAATCATGATGGCTCCTACTGGACGTGCAGCAAGAGTTCTTGCTATGAAGACTGGACATGAAGCTGTGACAATCCACAAAGCTATTTATGCAAAAGCACACGTTGAGCCTAAAAAAATCAAGGATGTCGCAGAGTATGAGTTTAAGTTCGTCTTCCCCATCAACCAATCTGAAAATGGAGGCAATATTGTTGCTATTGTAGATGAAGCATCAATGGTTTGTTCTCGTAAGATAGAACATGAATTGTTTATGTTCGGCACTGATAATCTGATGGAAGATCTCCTTACGTTTGTACGACCTAACTTTGGCGGTAAAGTGATCTTTGTAGGAGATCCTGCGCAGTTGCCTCCAGTTGGAGAATCAGTATCTAATGCATTACGGGCTGAGTATTTTAAAGAGAAAGGTCTGAAGGTCATTGAGGCTGAGCTTACAGAAGTGCTTCGTCAAAAGGATGATAGCGTTATCCTAAAGAATGCTATGATGATACGTGATCTCCTTAAAAAGGACAAACGTAACCAACTTGTATTTGAAGAACAAAAGGATGATGTGGAAACAGTTCCGTCAGAACAGTTCCTTGATAAATACCTTAATTACAGAAAAGAATCAGGAAGACACGATAGTGTTATAATATGCTATTCAAATAAATCTGCAAACAGATATAATAGAGAAATCCGCAAGGCTCTTTATGGAGGGGAAGTGCCTCTTAGAAAAAATGACATTTTGCTCATTACACAAAATAACTATAGGCTAAATCGTATGAACGGAGAGTTTGTTCCTGTATTTTCCATTGGTGCAAGAAGCCAACAGTCCGCTCCTGTATATGCCCAAATAGGTGGAAATAGGCAACGCATTGTTATTACTTTAAACTTTATTCAGGTGACAGTTCCTGATGGCAATGGCAATCCGATGCCTTGTATGTTGCTTGAGGATTTACTGACAAGTGATAAGGCAACGATTTCAATAGATGAAAACAGAGCACTATATATAAATTTCTGCATGAGGCATCCTAATTTAAAACAAGGTACAGAAGTTTTTGTAGAAGCCCTTCTCAATGATGAGTATTACAATGCTATACGTGCAAAATATGGATATGCCGTAACAGGACATAAATGTCAAGGAGGCGAATGGGGAAAAGTTTTCGTTGACTATACTGGTAGAACAGGACTTGATGACGACAGTCTGAGATGGGCATATACAGCTACAACACGAGCACAAAAAACGCTTTATGTTTCCAATCTGCCACATATCACGCCTTTCTCTAAATTCAGAATTGAACCAATACAAAAGTGCAAGAACATACCTCTGGAATGTAGAATCCTTAATGAGGTTCGGTCTACACCATTCCATGACGAAAATGTCGACAATGGCATTAGAGCAAAATATCATTGCATTGTGAAAAACATGGAGTATACTCCTTACAAAATAACAAGCGTACAGAGTCGTCCTTTTTTGGAGATATACAACATACAAACGCCTGACGGAGTTGACAGATATGATCTCTACTATAAAGCTGGTAGTATTTTCCAACCTGCAAAGGCAGCAACTACAAATCTGCATACTCCTCTGATAGAAATGATGTTGAATGACGAACGAGGTATGTCTTATAAATTCGATTACGTTCCTTCAGACGATTCTCACTCTAAGTTGCTTGATTTGATTAGGTCGGCATGTGATACTATAAGTGTTCAGATTACAAATATTGTTGAACACTCGGAAGATTTCAGTACAATATACTATATGCGTACCAGTGGAACATTCTCATATATAAAGGTGTATGTTAATTCTGATGGGTTTATCACATACGCCAAACCAATGTCACTGAAAGGTAAAGATGATGGAGAACTTAGTGCAATAATAGAAATAATAAACTCACATTTTATATAATATGGCAAATGTTAGAGATATAACAACAATGTGCAAGCAAGGTCAAGTGCAAGAAGCATACGACCTTGCTAAAGCTGATTTAGCGGCTATACCAACTGATGTCTGGAAACAAAGAGCGGTTGGTTGGGCGCTATATTACATGATAAAAGCGGATTCAGAAGTTGGCGACTACGCCAAACTGTTAGAGCATATTGACGAGCTTAAATCATTAGATCAGCTGACTATAGCCAATGACAGTATGATTTTTGACAAAGTGCAGTTCCAAATAGCAAACTTCATCAAGAATCATATATTCTTAACAGACATTGAAGCATCTTCAAAACTTTCAACGTTGTTTTCGAAGTTAAAGGATTATAAATTCAAATCATCCAAAGGTCATTCATTCCTTCTGCAAACTATTCTAAAATTTGAAAATTGGTCAGAAATGCCAAACTTCTTTGACTGGTGGAATTTGGACAATCTAACTACTGAAGACTATACACCATACATCAATCAGAAGGGACAAAAGATAATGACTTTGGCTGAACGTGCATTCATTGCCAATTCAAAAGCATTACTTAGGCTGAACGATCTTGGACGTATCGAGGAATTCCTGCCCAAGATGGACAATCTTATGAATAACCATAAGGAAATGATGTACCCTGGTTATTTCTACGGCAAACTTCTCTTGGCTTTAGGAAGCAATAGCGATGAAGCCTTGAAAGTTATTATACCTTTTGCGAGAAAAAAGGCTACCGAGTTTTGGGTTTGGCAGCTTTTAAGTGATGTTTTCACGGATGATGAAGACAAACAATTAGCTTGTTTGCTACGTGCAGTTCATTGCCGAACACAAGAAACCTTCCTTGGTAAAGTTCATATCAAATTAGCCAATTTGTATATAAAGCGTGGATTACTTAACTCTGCACGCTATCATATTGATGCTGTAACACGATGCTATGTTTCACAAGGTTGGAGACTACCAAACGAAATAGATTGCTGGATACACCAGCCGTGGCTTAATTCTACAATACCAGACGGAAAAGCCCCGATTGATTATAAATCTATCACCGATGCTATCCTTTGTGATGGTGCAGAAGAATGTATAGCTGTTGTAACATACGTTGATCAAAATAGCCATAAGGCGTTTATTGTTTATGGCAAAGAGAAACGTGCTGTTCAAAAGTTCCGCTTTAAAGTGTATACTGGAAATACATTGAAATTACATTATATTACCGATATCGAAGGTAGAATGAAAATCCTCAGTTCTACAACAATTCATTTGCCTTCAGATCTTGACTACGCAAAATTTGTAGAAGGCAATATTGATAAAAGAGATGATAAAGAATTCGCATTCTTAAAGTCAGGTCCTATCAGTTGCTTTGTTTCGCCTAATATTGTAAGAAAATACGGCTTAAAGAATGGTGATAAGGTCAAGAGTCTTATTGTCTATGATTATGACAAGAAAAAGGAAGCATGGAATTGGGTTTGTGTAAATGTTAAGAAATAAAGACATATATGGAAGAGTTAACACATGATGCTAAAATAGCAGTATTAAGAATATTAAACGACATTGTTAATGCTGATAATATAGTTAAGGATGTTGAGATTGATAATATGAATGAAATTGCACGTTCTTTCGAACTTGCTGATAACTACATGGACGAAGTAAACAACCTTGTCACTTTGCAAGCTTTGTCAATAGTAAGAGCATTTTCTGTTGATTTGAAGGAGAAAATTGCTCAGATGATGGGAAAAATGATAGTTATTGATGAGGATATTAATTATAATGAGGTAAAACTCTATAATGCAGTCTGCGAGTCTTGCAATATAGAAAGAGATTTCAATGTAGAAGACTACCCTGGTCTTACTTTTAGTGGTCCATTTGTTAATCCAGAAGATTTAATGAATATAATTTAACTATTCTTTGATGATTAAAAATTGAGCACTATTGTATGATGTCAAGCTATGACATTTTTATGCTCGAACTCGAACTGAAACGAAATCTCCTCCGCAAGTACTCACAAGAGAATGCTCGCTGCAAATGGAAGGAATCCAAGAATCCGAAGAACTTATTTAAAATACAACAAGCGTAAGTTATGGCACTCGCAATAAACATAAACGATCTGCTCAACAAGCAGAAGATTGAATCCAACCGCATTGAGTTTAAGAAAGGTTGGAATCCAGGGAGCATATATCACAGTATATGTGCTTTTGCTAATGATTTTGACGACCTTGGTGGTGGATATATCATCGTTGGTGTAGATACCGACGATAAGACAGGTATGGCAATTCGTCCTGTAGAAGGTGTGCCAATTGAAAAGATTGACGGCATCTTGCAGGAGATGGTTGCGTACAATAACAAGATGTCTCCATACTATTTGCCTCGTACCTCCGTGGAAGAAGTGGACGGCAAACAGGTGATTGTAATTTGGTGTCCAGCAGGTAGTTATCGTCCTTATTCCGTACCAGTGAATGTTACAGCAAAAGGTTCAAAGGAGTATTTCTACATCCGTAGTGGAACAAGTAGCATAGAGGCAAGAGGTGAAGTCCTTGTTGAATTGCGTGAGTTGGCCAACCGTATGCCTTTTGACGAACGAGGTAATAGCGACATACAGTTGGAAGACATATCATTGGTACTTCTTCGTGATTATCTTGTCAAGGTGGGTAGCAAGTTGGCTGATGAGGTGATAACAACACCGCTTGCTACGATTCTTGACCAAATGGAACTCTACACTGGTCCGAAAGAGAATCGTTTGCTTCGTAACGTGGCAGCCATGATGTTCTGCGAGAACCAAAACAAGTTCTTCCCATACACTCAGATTGATGTGGTGACATTCCCTAACGGAAAGATGAAAGACCCCAACAATTTTACCGAAGTAACATTCAAGGGCAGTGTTCCGCAGATGATAAAGCAGACAATGGATTACATCAAGAGCAATGTTCTCAAAGAGCATGTGCGTAAGGTGTCGGGCAGACAGGAAGCAGAACGTTTTTGGAATTATCCATACGACGCTATTGAGGAAGCTGTTGTAAACTCCGTATATCATAGAGATTTCTTACAGCATGAACCAATAGAGATAACCATTGAGCCGAGCGGAATATCTATACTGAATTGTCCTGGTCCAGATAGAAGTATCTCCAAAGAAGATATTGCAAAAGGCGATATGCTGAAAAGCCGTCGCTACCGAAATCGAAGGTTAGGCGACTTCTTGAAAGAACTCGACCTTACAGAAGGTCGCTCAACCGGTGTTCCAACAATTCAAGCGAAACTGTCAGAGAATGGGTCACCACGCGCCATCTTTGAAACGACAGATGATCGCTTGACTTTCTTGGTTACTATTCCGATACATGAAGGGTGTTCAGATAGTTCGGAAACAAAGTCGGAAAATTCGGAAACATCTCTGAGTATTTCGGAGGAAAGTATAGAAACGGTTGGTTTTGGTTCGGAGAAAAGCACTGGAAGTTCGGAGAAAACTTCAAATAGTTCGGAGAAAATACTCGAACTAATTAAACAGAACCCCAAAATATCAGCAGCAGGAATCGCCATGGAAATTGGCATTAGCTCGCGAGGGGTTGAAAAGCAAATAAAAAAACTTCGTGAGGCTGGTATCATCAAACGCAATGGCGCAGACAAGGGTGGCTATTGGGAAATCGTAAATTTGGACAACGACTAAAATTGTAGAACATGTTATTCGGAAACAAGATAAGGGCTCTTAGAGACGAGCAAGGAGAATTGCAGCGCCAATTGGCAGCATACTTGGAAATAGACACGCCCATGTTCAGTAAGATTGAGCGTGGGGACAGACGAGCAAAGCGTAGTCAGGTGATAATGTTGGCTAAATACTTTCATGTGGATGAAAAGGAAATGCTAACATTGTGGCTTACTGACAAGATATTGGATGCGTTTGAAGGTGAAGAAGAATTGGGACTTTGTGCCATTGAAACCGCAAAATCAAAGATGGCGGATACCTTCACAGAAGAACCGCGATAAAAAATTGTCCACACTTTGTCTACATATATGCAAAATATTGGCGTTTTATTTTGCAGTTTCGTGAATTTGTACTAATTTTGCAATAGGAATCGCTTGAAATGGGGATGATAATCATGGATTTGTGTCCACATATTGTCCACACGATGGGGCTTCTTAGTACGCAAAGCACTGAATTTCAGTGTGGTGCGACATCTCGGGGTTGACTGGATTTGACGGCGAGATGAGATGGTACGTAAGCACGCGGAGGCTCGTTGGCTACCTCCTAAATCTTAGTGAACAAACAATTAATTGGCGAAAATAACTACGCTCTCGCTGCTTAATCGAAGTATAGTAGATTAGCTTTATTCCGTCACAAGGTGATGGAACGGGACATCGCTCAACGGATGTGGTTCCGAATCTTGTTGGTCAAGCGGTGCAGGTAAATCGGAAATAGCGCTTGTAGGCCTCGTTGCAAGTGTGAAGTCTTAGAGGATAAGGGCATGGTTGGTGGTCCAGGTCTTGCCATGTCACGAAAACCAAAGGCTGGAATAAGCGTGTAGAAAGCGTATGGTTTCCTTGTGCGGACGAGGGTTCGAATCCCTCCAGCTCCACTCCTTATACAATAAAAGCTGCTGATTCATATCAGCAGCTTTTGTTGTATTTTATCCCTTAGGCAGGGCTGTTGATGGGCATCAAACAGTCCTGTCTGTATTATTATTTGATAACCACCTTCTTGTTGTTGATGATGTAGATGCCATTGCTCAGGTGAAGCTCGCTCATTGAAGAGGCGGTTGCAATCTGGTTGCCTTGCAGGCTGTAAACCTTCACACCCTTGTTGCCGAATGATGTTGTGATGCTCTCAATACCAGCTAACTCACCATCGGTGTAGCCTAAAGAGAGAGTCTTTGCTTCGTAACCTTCTGGCAAATCCAAGTAGGCACCGAAAGCATTGGTAGTAGCTTCGGCATCGCCTTTCTTGAAGGTGCAGTCGGCGGTGAGGTTGTATTTACCTTCTACGTTGCCTGGAATGTAGGTTCCTACGAATGTTGTGCCAAGGCCATTATTTGTATTGACAACACCCTTGTCGGTGAAGGTGAACTCGGTGACAGCCTCGTTGTAGTTGGCGACGAATGGAACGTTGGCTTCAATATGATCTGCTTTCTCGAAAGTAACGACAGAGTTATTGTCTTCTTTGTCTACGATTTCCTTATAGGTAGCGATGCTTTCAGCCTTCATGTCCTCCTTGCTTACCCAGAAAGGCAGACACATAGTGTTGTAGCCAGCGTTTACAGAGCGTTTCAGGGTTACATTTGCAGCCTGGAAATCTTCATTGACCATGAAAGCCTTGGTGTCGAAGAGTACGAGATTAGCGCATGTTCCGTCTTTCACCACGTTGTCAGCCTCGTAAGCTTCATCAGCATATACGAGAATATTGCTGTTGTCGCCTCGCATAGCATTAATATCAGCATCCTTTACGATGCAACCTCGCATGATAATATTGGCAGGCTTGCCAGAAAGTTTTGTTTCCAATGTGGCAAAGTCGTTGTATTCAACCTTTTGCCATTCGCCGTCAACATTCTGACATTCTCCCTTCATCCAAGCACCCTCCAGCTTGATAACTCCCTCAAGTGAGTTGGGTTCTATCTTTGAGAGCAGCTGACCATTCACCGTAGTAGCTGGCTCTATCTGAATATTGTCGATATAAACTTCCTGTTCTCCCACTACATCACCAGTCTGGGCTGTGATGGTCATAAGGCCAGGATTGTCGAAGCTGCCGTTGTTGGTATAATCGAATATTACTTTCTGCCATTTTCCTGCCTCACTGTAATAAGATGCTACTTTCTTCCAGTAACCCTCTGAGCCATCAGTAGGGTCGGAGAGTTCTATCTGTATGTTTTCTGCTTGCGACTTCTTGATCATCAGAGATACACGGGTGCTTCCCTGTAAAGAGGGAGTCATCCACTCGCGGAAAGGCAGTTTCACAACCTTCTTGTCGTTGGTCATCACAAACTTCAGACACTTCTCAGAAGTGTTGATGCCGTCCGTCTCTGGGTTAGCAACCACTTCGGGATCACCATCGGCCCAGAAGCCAATAGCCTCTTTACCCAATTCCTTGTCCTCACCATTCCAAAGAGTGGTTTGTGCGAATGTTGCTACCGATGCCATGATGGCAACACATAGAGTAAATACTTTTTTCATTTTTGAATCTTTTAGTTTAACAATGTTCAGGTTTATTATGAAGAGAAGAGGAATATTGGTTCTTTGCTTTCCTCTAACTCTCAGCTTTTAGTTCTTTTGTAACGATAATGCAAATTTACGATATAGTAGAAACGTATATGACCAAATATCGTTCTCTCTTTGAAAGAATGAATTCAGTTATTATTCTCAGGCAGGGTTGTTGATGGGAGCATCCTTCAGACTGCCTTATATCTGCCAGTATAAATTTGATTTCTTCTCTTCTTCGTCATCGTCTGACCACAAATCAACGTCGTGGGGTTTGGAATGGAACTCTCCATCGTATTCTCCTTCCACAATATCTACCTTGATGTTCTTGTCTGGTGATCCTGCCAGTATCGTAGCTGTGGCACAATGACATATAGTGACAGCGGGGCTTATGTATGTTTGCTTTTTCATTTGATGATTACTTTTTTGTTGTTGATAATGTAGATGCCATTGTTCAGGTGCAGTTCGCTCATAGAAGATGCTGTTGCAATCAGGTTGCCTTGCAAACTGTAAACCTTCACACCCTTGTTGCCGAATGATATTGTTGCGTCTTCAATACCTGTAGATTCAACATCAGTGAAATCTAAAGAGAGAGTTTTAGCTCCGTTGCCTTCTGGCAACTCTAAGAAGGCACGAAAAGCTTTGGTTGTTGCACTAACGCCACCTTTTTGGAAAGTGTTGTTGGCTGTAAGACCATATTTACCTTTTGCGCTGCCTGGGGTATAGGTTCCTACGAAAGTTTTGCCAAGGTCTTCGGTTTTGGCAACTCCTTTGTTGGCGAAGGTGAACTTGGTGACAGCCTCGTTGTAGTTGGCGATGAATGGAACATTGGCTTCAACATGATCAACTTTCACAAATGTAACGACCGACTTGTTTTCTGCTTTATTCTCTTGGATTTCCTTAAAGGTAGCGATGCTTTCTGCCATCATGTCTCCCTTGTTTACCCAGAAGGGCAGACACATGGTATTGTTGCCAGTGATTACAGAGCGTTTCAGGGTTACTTTTTCTGCCTGGAAATCTTCATTGACCATGAAAGACTTAGTATCGTCGAGTACAAGATTAGCGCATGTTCCGTCTTTCACCACGTTGTCAGCCTCGTAAGCTTCATCAGCATATACGAGAATATTGCTGTTGTCTCCTCGCATAGCGTTAATATCAGCATTCTTAACGATGCAGCCTCGCATGATAATATTGGCTGACTTGCCAGAAAGTTTTGTTGCCAATGTGGCAAAGTCGTTGTATTCAACCTTTTGCCATTCACCGTCAACATTCTGACATTCTCCCTTCATCCAAGCACCCTCCAGATTGATAACTCCCTCAAGTGAGTTGGCTTCTATCTCTGAGAACAGCTTACCATTCACCGTAGTAGCTGGCTCTATGAGGATATTGTCGATATAAACTTCCTGTTCTCCCTCTACATTACCAGTCTGGGCTGTGATGGTCATAATGCCAGGATTGTCAAAGTTACCATTAGTAGAGAAGTCGAACACGACTTTCTGCCATTTTCCTGCCTCACTGTAATAAGATGCTACCTTTTTCCAGTAGCCTTCAGAACCATCAGTAGGGTCGGAGAGTTCTATCTGTATGTTTTCAGCTTGCGACTTCTTAATCATCAAAGACACGCGCGTACTGCCCTTAAAAGAAGGCTGTATCCACTCGCGGAAAGGCAGTTTGACAACCTTCTTGTCTTGGGTCATCACAAACTTCAGACATTTCTCAGAATTGTTGATACCATCCTTCTCTGGGTTTGCTACCACTTCGGGATTACCATCATTCCAAAAACCAGTCATTGTTCCCAATTCTTTGTCTTCACCATTCCAAAGTGTGGTTTGTGCGAATGTTGCTACCGATGCCATGATGGCAACACATAGGGTAAATACTTTTTTCATTTTTGAATCTTTAAGTTTAAATTAGTTATCATGTTTTGGCTTATAATATGAAACACGCATGTGTTATTAGCTTATCTTCATATCAAAGTTTTATTTCTGACAGCAAAAGTACTATGCTTAAAATTGGTGTTAATATAGAAATCGTTCGCTCAATGGAAAAAATGTTTCATGTAATCATTTCTTTTTATTTTGCAATGTTATTTGTAGGTCTGCAGATTCTTTAGACTTTATCAGCATTGTATGATACCAATTTCAACTGCGTGTGACATCAAAATAGGAAATAAATTTATGGTTTTTGCTTTTGTTGATATATATGCTATAATTAAGTTTGGTTATGAAGGTAATAGTCTCGAAAGTTCAATGTAGAATAATATAAAAAGTGTTCTTTAGATGAAAAAAATGATGCAAGAAACATTTTTAGTATGCTATGAACGATAATTATCGGCTTTAGTTAGGATATATTTGTTAATTTTGCCAGTGAAAAAGCAAACGCTCTTTTAAGTAAACCAAATTGTGAACGACAAAAAAATAACAAAACCAATAACGAATAATGAAAATAACAAAAACAATCATCGCCAGTATGATGCTTCTGTTGGCTTGCTCAACAAGCTTGGCCCAGGAAACTCAATTCCTGAGTAACAACCATTGCCTCTATCGTATTCACCAGAGTGAGAAATATCTCCTGATACCTGTTCAGGAGAGTGCCGAACTGAGTCATGTCAAGGTGATAGCCAACAACCAGCAGTTGAAGACTTTTAATGTCCGCCTTGCCAATACGCACGTAGATTATTACGTGCCTCTCGACTTGGAGGCTTACAAGAGCCAGAAGGGACTGATGCTCGATATTCATGTCGACGGACAGGCTCGTAACGATGGCGGTATTGCCAACTTCAGATGCTGGAAGGGAATGAAGTTCTCCGACAGCTTCGACATGAAGAACCGTGAGCAGTATCGTCCTCTCTATCATCATACTCCTGCCTATGGCTGGATGAACGACCCTAATGGTATGTTCTATAAGGATGGCGTGTGGCACCTTTATTTCCAGTACAATCCTTATGGGTCGCAGTGGGAAAATATGACATGGGGACATTCTACCTCTACCGATTTGGTAAATTGGAAGTTTGAGGGTGAAGCTATCGAGCCAGATGTGATAGGAACGATATTCAGCGGCTCTGCTGTTGTCGACAAGAAGAATACCGCTGGCTTCGGCGAGGGTGCTGTCGTAGCTCTCTATACCTCGGCTGGTGAGAACCAGACCCAGAGCATGGCCTACAGTACTGACAACGGAAAGACTTTCACCAAGTATGAGGGCAACCCTATCATCACAAGCAACGTGCCCGACTTCCGCGATCCTCACATGTTCTGGAACGAGGATATCAAGAAGTGGAACATGATTCTTGCTGCCGGTCAGCAGATGAACATCTATTCTTCTGACAACCTGAAAGACTGGACTTACGAGAGCTCTTTCGGTGCAGAGTACGGCAATCATGGCGGTGTGTGGGAATGCCCAGACCTGATGAAATTGAAGGTTCGCGGCACCGACAAGGAGAAGTGGATGCTTCTCTGCAACATCAATCCTGGCGGTCCTTTCGGCGGTTCTGCCACACAATACTTCATTGGTGAGTTCGACGGACATAAGTTTACTTGCGAGAGCAAGCCCGAGGTCACCAAGTGGATGGACTATGGTAAGGATCATTATGCCACCGTCACTTTCGACAATGCTCCCGACGGACGCCGTGTGGCAATAGCATGGATGAGCAACTGGCAGTACGCCAATCAGGTTCCTACCCAGCAGTACCGTTCTGCCAATTCTATAGCCCGCGATTTAGGACTCTTCGAGTACAAGGGCGAGACCTATTGCAGTGTGACTCCTTCTCCCGAGATGACAGCTGCACGCAGCAAGAAGACATCAAAGGCTCTCTCAGAGGCTTGCGAGGCTGTGGTCAATGTGAAGGGCAATGCCACTATCACCCTGAGCAACGACAAGGGCGAGAAGGTGGTGATGACCTATAATGCCATGGCTGAGACCTTTGAAATGGACCGTACAAAGAGCGGCAAGACCGACTTCAGCAACGAGTTTGCTGCTGTCACTAAGGCTCCTACCTATGGAAAGATCAGCCAGTTCAGGATCTTCATCGACAAGAGCAGCGTCGAGGTCTTGGATGCTGAGGGCAAGATGGCGATGACCAACCTTGTGTTCCCAAGCAAACCCTATAATAAGATTGTTGTGAAAGGAAAGAGAAAGGGTAAGTATCAAGTTTACAAGCTTGGAAAATAACAGCTAATATTCACTTCAAAAAAAAATAACTAACAAGATATGAATAAGTCTATGAAATTGACCTTGATCCCTGTGATGCTCTGTTTCTTCGCCATGGGATTTGTTGATTTGGTGGGTATTGCCTCCAATTACGTGAAAGAAGACCTAAACCTAAATGATGCAACAGCCAACTTGTTTCCGTCATTGGTGTTCTTCTGGTTCTTGATTTTCTCTGTGCCTACGGGCATGTTGATGAATAAAATAGGTCGTAAGAAGACCGTACTCCTTTCACTCATCGTGACGGTTGTGTCTCTTCTTCTGCCCATCTTTGGCGAGACCTTCGGTATTATGCTGGTATCGTTCTCACTCCTGGGTATCGGTAATGCGTTGATGCAAACATCGCTCAATCCTCTGGTTTCGGCAGTGACCTCTGGTAAGAATTTGGCTTCTACCTTGACCTTTGGTCAGTTTGTAAAGGCTATAGCCTCATTTATGGCACCTTATATTGCTATGTGGGGTGCGGTAGCAAGTATTCCTGAGTTTGGTTTGGGATGGCGTGTACTCTTCCCCATTTATATGATTATCGGTGTGTGCGCCACTTTGTTCTTGGCAGGTACTCCTATTGAGGAAGAGAAGGTAGAAGGCAAGGCATCTGGATTCCTTGATTGTTTGGCGTTGTTGGGAAAGCCTATCGTGCTGCTTTCTTTCATTGGTATTATGTGCCATGTAGGTATTGATGTCGGAACAAATACCACTGCTCCCAAAATCCTGATGGAACGTTTGGGGTGGACACTGAATGAGGCAGCCTTTGCCACATCACTCTATTTTATATTCCGTACTATCGGATGTTTCACAGGTACAGCTTTCCTCCGCATGATGAAACCACGCTTGTTCTTTACCATTAGCATTGTGATGATGGCTCTGAGTATGGTTGGACTTTTCTTCGGTGAGAGTAAGTTGGTGCTTTATGCTGCTATTGCCTTGGTGGGTTATGGCAACTCTAATGTGTTCTCTATCATCTTCTCACAGGCCATCCTTTCTGTTCCAGAAAAGAAGAATGAGGTCAGCGGTCTGATGATTATGGGCTTGTTTGGTGGTACGATATTTCCACTCTTTATGGGTTACGCCAGCGATGCTATCGGACAGATTGGTGCCGTATTGGTAATGGCAGTTGGAGTGCTCTATCTGTTTACATATATTAATAAGGTGAAAATGTAACCACGAGTGTTTAATATACAAAATAAATCGATTATGAAACTTGATGATTTAGATATGAAATATTGCGTAGGTTTAGGCGAAATTCTTTTTGATGTCCTACCTACAGGTTCTCAATTAGGTGGTGCCCCTGCCAATTTTGCTTATCATGCGGGGCAACATGGTCTACATTCTGTGGCAGTAAGTGCTGTAGGCAAAGATGTGCTGGGTGATGAAGCGCTTCGCTTGTTGAATGAGAAACAGCTGAAGTATGTGATGCCTTGTGTTGACTTTCCTACAGGTACTGTACTGGTAGAACTCGATGCTGATGGCGTTCCCACTTATGACATCAAGGAAGGTGTAGCATGGGATAATATTCCTTTTACCGATGACATCAAGGAAGTCGCAGCTAATGCTGGAGCTGTATGCTGGGGTTCCTTAGCACAGCGCAACGAGGTAAGCCGCCAGACCATCTATCAGTTCCTTGACCATACTCCAGAAGGATGCTTGAAGATCTTCGACATCAATCTGCGTCAGAACTTCTATACTAAAGAAGTGATCTGTGAGAGTTTGAAGCGTTGCAATGTTTTGAAGATCAACGATGAGGAATTGATTACCATTGGCCGTCTCTTCGGTTATCCAGGTTTGGATATAGAGAACAAGTGCTGGCTCATTCTTGGTAAGTATAATCTTGATATGTTGGTACTTACTTGTGGAGTGAATGGCAGTTATGTGTTTGCTCCTGGTTTCAAGTCTTTCCAAGAAACTCCTAAGGTGGAAGTAGCTGATACAGTAGGAGCAGGCGATAGCTTTACAGGTACTTTCTGCGCCAGCATCTTAAAGGGTAAAAGCATTGCTGAAGCCCACAAGTTGGCTGTAGAGGTAAGTGCCTATGTATGCACACAGAATGGCGCTATGCCCGTGCTTCCTGAGAAATATACCAAGTAATTACTTAGTATCTGAACTTTCGCATATCAGGAAGTTAAAGGAGTTAAGGAAGTTAAGGAGTTAAGACGTATGTCTTGCAGTTTAAAAACTACGGCATAAAGACTATTGTCATAACTCCTCAGCGACCGTAGGGAGCGATAACTCCTTTAACTCCTTTAACTTCTGAACTTGTGAAACTTGAATAGCTATACTTTTCTTACCATGGAATATAGAGTTATGATAACTATTCTGTTTCTCTTGATGGTTTGACTTATTCATGACTACACATATAGGGGCTGTGCGTAGCCACGAAATATGATTCTGCTCTTAAAAGATATTAATTTTTTTCCTGTTACCTTTGTTGATTATTTTTTTGTTTTTATATTTGTATGAAACATAAGTGTAAACCTATTTCATCCCGATAATGGAAATCAACAATAAGCGTAATTTTTCGTATACTTTATTATATTCGGTTCTTTTGTTGCTCATCTTTGCATCTTGCTCTGAGCGTAGGGTAGTCATCGGTGTGTCTCAATGTAGCGATGACCTATGGCGACAAAAGGTGAATCGAGAAATCAAGATAGGACAGTATCAATACAAGAATGTAGATGTGGTGTTTACTTCTGCTGATAATAACGGACTGCAACAAGCCCGGCAAATAGATAGTTTGGTAGAAGCAAAGGTAGACTTGTTGGTTGTTGCGCCGAGCGATGTAAAGACTGTAGAACCCGCTGTGGAACGAGCATATCGTGCAGGTATTCCTGTTATTCTTTACGACAGAATGATAGAATCTACCCACTTTACAAGTTATATAGGCACCGACAATGTAGCTATTGGTAAGGAGGTGGCAGACTTCTTAGGTCATAAGTTGCAAGGCAAAGGAACTGTAGTAGAGATAACAGGTGAGCGTGGTTCAACACCTGTTTCTGATCGTCATCGAGGTTTTATGCAGGGTATGAAGGAATTTCCACATATCCATGTTGTAACTCTGTATGGTGATTGGAACATAGTGGGAGCACAGAATCTGATGTCTCAGTATTTGGATTCAGGACAGCCTGTTGATGCCGTATTTGGACATAACGATGCTGAGGCCTATGGTGCGCAATTAGCAGCAAAGGATAAGGGAAAAGAGAAACAGGTATTTTTTGTAGGTATTGATGGACTTCCAGGAGAAAATCAAGGTGTTGATTGGGTGAATAAAGGCAATCTTACAGCCTCTTATATTTATCCTACCAAAGGCGAGTATATTGTACCTTTAGCCATGAATATTCTTCAGGGTAAACCCTTCAAGCGCATGAACTTTTTTCAGTCGACTCTTGTAACTGCCGAGAATGCGAAACTGATAGACATGCAGTATAAAGAGATAGAAGGTCAGACTGCCAACTTGAATGCCATCTATTCGAGTATCAATGACTATATGAAGATGTACAGGTGGCAGAAAATTATCAGTATTTTGGCAGTTGCCGTGGTTGTCCTCTTGTTGATAATGATATTCTATCGTTATAAGGTACATCGTACCAAAGAAAAACTCAATGAGCAACGTAAACAGATGGCAGATGAAAAGATAGCCTTCTTTACCAATGTTAGTCATCAGCTCCGTACACCGCTAACCTTGGTGTCAGGACCATTAAGCCAACTGATGAAGGATGACAACTACACCGATGAACAGAAGATGTTACTGCAGGTGGTAATCCGCAATGTCAAACAGTTAGAGAATCTTACTACCGATGTGCTGAACTTCAAGGCTCAGGTAGATGCCATGCATGAAGAAACAAGTAATCAACTTTCCGATCAGGAAATTTCGCAACATGTACTACGCGATAGTCGGCATCAAATGTTGTTGCAACAAGATGTAGAGGAACTCTCCACCATCCTTGTTGTAGATGATAATGAAGATATTCGCACCTATTTACATGTTTTGCTTTCTGATTATTACTATGTCATCGAAGCCTCAGATGGTCAAAATGGTTTGCGTCTTGCCAAGGAGAGTGTCCCCGACCTGATAGTAAGCGATGTGATGATGCCCGTTATGGATGGTCTGATATTCTGTTCGAAGCTCAAGGAGGATATGGTAACCAGTCATATTCCTGTTATATTGCTCACCGCTCGAAGCGAGGAGTCTCAGCGTATTGAAGGGTATGAGCATGGAGCCGATGCTTATCTCACCAAACCTTTCAGTGCCCATCTGCTATTGGCTCGTATTTCCAACTTATTGCAAGCTCGTCGACAGAGAAAAAATACGGATGCAAAGAACGTGCTTTCGGCAGAGTTTATACAAGCAGAGGAACCAGGAGAGCGGATGTTCTTGGAACGGTTTAAGAAGGTTGCTAAGTCGCATATAGGAAATGCCAACCTACGTATGGACGACTTAGGTTCTGAACTAAGTCTGAGCAAGGTGCAGATGTATCGAAAGGTAAAGGCATTGACAGGCAAGACTCCTGCAGAGGTGCTTAGAGAGATGCGTATGCAGAAGGCTTATTCGTTATTGAAACAAACCGACAAGACTATATCTGAAGTGGCAGTTGAAGTGGGATTTGCTATTCCTGGTTATTTTTCTGCTTGCTTCAAAAAACAGTTTGGTATCAATCCCACCGACCTAAGAAACTGATTCTTTCAACGAGCTATAGTTCATAACCCGTCATTCCTCTTTCATAGGGAATGATGGGTGTTTCTATATTTTATCCACCGACGCCTAATTATTTTGTCCCACTTGATAAAAAACTTTTCCCTGTTTCATTAGGCGAGCCTTATCTTCTTTGCTTCTGAATCTTTTAGGAATCTTTATTTTATAACTCCCTGATAAACAGAAGTCACATAAATGAACGAAACACTATAAAATCATTGCATGTAACATATTTATCATGTGATGAACGATTTTTATTCCGATATCAATTTGGGATTTGCTATCTTTGCAACTGAAAAGTGAATAAAACTATAAATAAGAATTACTATTAACAAAACCTTTATTTATATGGAGAAAATGAAAACTCTATTGATGAGTATTTGCTTATTGCTCATCAGTGCGGTATCATTCGCCCAAGTCGAAGAGGCAAGTGGCAATGTTACTGACAACAGTGGAGAACCTATCATAGGAGCCACTGTCACCATAGTGGGGGGACAAAGCAATGCTGGTACAGTTACCGATATAGATGGTAACTTTACTCTGCAGGTGCAGTCTGGTGCTAAATTATCAATCTCTTTTTTGGGGTACAAGACTCAGGTGGTGAAGGCTGCAAAGGGGCTACGTATCGTTCTTATAGATGATGCCAAGTTGCTCAACGAGGTTGTGGTTACTGGATATACTACTCAGCGTAAGGCAGACTTGACAGGTGCCATCTCTGTAGTGAGTGTTGACGAGATAGCTAAGCAGAACGAGAACAACCCTATCAAGGCTCTTCAGGGTCGCGTGCCAGGAATGAACATTTCTGCTGATGGTTCTCCCTCTGGTAGTGCCACCGTACGTATTCGTGGTATTGGTACACTGAACAACAATGATCCTCTTTACATTGTGGATGGTGTTCCTACCAAGGCAGGTATGCACGAACTCAATGGTAACGACATTGAGAGTATTCAAGTGCTCAAGGATGCTGCTTCGGCTTCTATCTATGGTAGTCGTGCTGCTAATGGTGTTATCATTATCACTACCAAGAAGGGTAAAGAAGGTAAGGTGAAGGTCGACTTTGATGGCTCTATCTCTGTTTCTACTTACGCTCATAAGATGGACGTGCTCAACGCAAAGGAGTTTGGACAGGTGATGTGGCGCGCCTATATGAATGATGGCATGGATCCTAACACCAATGGCCTGGGCTACAGCTACGACTGGGGTTATAATGCACAGGGCAACCCTGTGCTCAACGGCATCAGTATGAAGAAGTATCTCGACGATGCGGGTACAACACCTGCTGCTGATACTGATTGGTTTGATGAGACAACTCGCACAGGTGTAGTACAGCAGTATAACGTATCTGTTAGTAAGGGTTCAGACAAGGGTAGCAGTTTCTTCTCTTTGGGTTACTACAAGAACTTGGGTATCATTAAGCATTCTGATTTCAATCGTTTCTCTGCTCGTATGAATACAGAGTATAAACTCTTGAAGAACAACTGTCTCACTGTAGGTGAGCATTTCACTGTCAATCGTACTTCTGAAGTTGCGGCTCCTGGAGGTTTCTTGCAGAACGTATTGCAGTTTAATCCATCTCTTCCTATTTATACAGAGGATGGCAACTATGCAGGTCCTGTAGGAGGATATCCTGATCGTTACAACCCTGTGGCTGTTTTGGAGCGTAACAAGGACAATCGCTATACCTACTGGCGTATGTTTGGTGATGCCTACGTTAATCTCAATCTCTTCAAGGGTTTTAATATTCGTACTACATTCGGTCTCGACTACTCTCAGAAGCAGCAGCGATTCTTTACCTATCCTGTAACAGAAGGTAATGTGGCAAACGACAAGAATGCTGTAGAGGCTAAGCAGGAACACTGGACCAAGTGGATGTGGAATGCTGTGGCAACTTATAATAAGGAGATAGGTCTGCATCGTTTCGACCTTATGGCTGGTATGGAGCTGAACCGTCAGGATGACATCTACTTCTCTGGTTACAAGGAAGGTTTCGCAGTACTCAAGCCCGACTATATGTGGCCTGATGCAGGTACCACGGGAGCACAGGCTTACGGTGGAGGATCAGGCTATTCGCTCGTGTCTTTCTTCGGTAAGGCCAACTACAACTATGCCGACAAGTACATGGCTTCGTTCACCATCCGTCGTGACGGTAGCTCTCGTTTCGGTAAGAACAATCGTTATGCCACCTTCCCATCTGTATCTGCAGGCTGGCGTATCAATCAGGAGAACTTCCTAAAGAAGGCTTCTTGGATTGACGATTTGAAGATTCGAGCTTCTTGGGGACAGACAGGTAACCAGGAAATCGACAACTTGGCTCGCTATACCATCTTTGTTAGCAACTATGGAGTGGGTGAGAATGGTGGTCAGAGTTATGGTACCTCTTACGATATCGCAGGAACCAATGGCGGAAGCACATTGCCTTCAGGTTTCAAGCGCAATCAGATTGGTAATGACGACATCAAGTGGGAGACAACCACACAGACCGACTTGGGGCTCGATTTTGCCTTCATGGGTAATACTCTTTATGGTAACTTCGACTGGTACTTTAAGAAGACCAAGGACATCTTGGTTTATATGCCAGGTATCGCCGTTATGGGTGAGGGAAGCTCACAGTGGATCAATGCAGGTGAGATGGAGAACCGCGGTTTCGAGTTCAATATCGGTTATCGCAACAAGACTAACTTTGGCCTGAAGTATGACATCACCGCCAACATTTCTTCTTATCGCAACGAAATTACAGCGCTGCCTACTACCGTAGCTGCCAACGGAACCTTTGGTGGTAATGGTGTGAAGAGTGTTATCGGTCATCCTATGGGTGCGCAGGTAGGATATGTATGCGATGGTATCTTCAAGAGCCAGAAAGAAATCGACAACCATGCCACTCAAGAAGGTGCAGGCTTAGGACGTATGCGCTGGAAAGATTTGGATCATGATGGTAAGATTACTGAGCTTGACCAGACTTGGATTTATGATCCTGTGCCCGACTTCACTTATGGCTTCAACATCTACTTGGAGTACAAGAACTTCGATTTTACAGCTTTCTTCCAGGGTGTTCAGGGTGTAGACATCATCTCTGACCTGAAGAAAGAGACCGACATCTGGGCAGGTCTTAATATCGGCTTCTTGAACAAGGGACATCGTCTGTTGAACGCATGGTGTGTGGACAATCCATCCAGCAATATTCCTGCTCTTACCCTTTCTGACAATAATAACGAGAAACGTGTATCTACATATTGGGTAGAGAATGGTAGTTATCTGAAACTGCGCACCATCCAGTTGGGTTACAATTTCCCAAAGAGCATCGTCTCCAAGCTCTCTATGCAGCGCTTGCGTATGTATGTCAGCGCACAGAACCTGTTCACCATCAAGAGCAGTAGCTTTACTGGTGTAGATCCTGAGAATCCAAACTATGGATATCCTATCCCTCTCAACCTCACATTTGGTCTTAACGTAACATTCTAAAAGAGTCAAATTATGAAAAAGATATTATATTCTGTCCTTACCGTTCTTGCCTTGGTGGGTACGACAAGTTGCTCTGACTTTCTGGACGACCAGAAACCTCAGGGTGTGCTCGACAGCGACATGGTGAAGGACCCAAGCAATGTGGATAACCTGGTTATCTCGGCTTACGCTGTCTTCACTACAGCCGAAGACGTCAACTCTTCCTTCTCGATGTGGAACTTTGATGTACGCAGCGATGATGCCTATAAGGGTGGCAACGGAACCAGCGATGGTGACGTGTTCCATCAGTTGGAGATAGAGCAGGGTGTGCTTACCACCAACTGGAATATCAACGATATGTGGGTGCGCCTTTACAACTGTATCTCACGTGTCAACTCAGCCATCTCTGTGCTTGAGACCACCAGTGACAGCTATCAGCTCAAGGCTCAGCGTTTAGGCGAGATGAAGTTCCTGCGTGCCTACGCCCACTTCCTGTTGAAGCGTCTCTACAAGAACATTCCTTTCATTATGGATGCCAACCTGAAGCAGGAAGACTACCACACCCTTTCCAACACCGAGTTTAACAATGATGAGGGATGGCAGCAAATCATCAACGATGTGGAGTATGCCTACAATGTGCTTCCTGTGAAGCAGACCGATAAGGGTCGTCCTTCCAAGGCAGCAGCTGCAGCCTTCCTCACCAAGGCTTATCTCTATAAGGCTTACCGCCAGGACGATGCTGCATCCAATCAGGTGACCAGCATCAACAGAGAAGACTTGCTGAAGGTCATCGAGTACAGCAATCCTGACATCTATAGCGCAGGTGGTTTTGACCTCGAGGCAGATTTCCACAATAACTTCCGTCCTGAGACACAGTACGAGAATGGTGTAGAGAGCATCTGGGCCATGCAGTATTCTATTAACGATGGTACTAAGTATGGTAACCTGAATTGGAGCTACGGTCTTATCGTGCCTAATATCCCTGGTGTTACCGATGGAGGTTGTGACTTCTACAAGCCCAGTCAGAATCTTGTGAACGCCTATCGTACCGATGCCGACGGTCATCCTTTCATTGACACCTTTAATAATAAGGACTACGACTTGACACAGGATGCTGACCCACGTCTGTTCCTCACTGTAGGTCTGACGGGTCTTCCATACGAGTTCAACAGCAAGTACATGATGGACGCCAGCTCCACATGGAGCCGTTCTAATGGTCTTTATGGTTATTATGTAACCTTGAAGCAGAACGTAGATCCAGACTGTGGTTACATGGTAAAGGGCTCTTGGTGGGGTACACCTATGAACCGCATCGTGTTCCGTTATGCCGACGTACTCCTGGAGCGTGCTGAGGCTTATGCACAGTTGGCCATCAAGGGCGAAGGCGATGCCAAGCAAGCTATCAACATCGTCAACGACATCCGCAAGCGTGCTAAGCAGAGCACGGGCATGATAGCCAACTATCCAAGCGACTACGGCGTGAAGTTCAACATCTCTACCTATGACGGCAACTACAGCGCGGAAGATGCTCTGAAGATTGTGAAGATGGAGCGTCGTTTGGAGATGGGTATGGAGAGTGAGCGCTTCTTCGACCTCGTGAGATGGGGTGAGGCAGAGAAGGTGCTCAACAAGTACTTTGCTGAAGAGGCCAACAACTGCTCTATCTATGGAGATGCTCACTTTACAGCCGACAAGAATGAATATCTGCCAATACCTTTCTCACAGGTAGCGGCATCCGACGGACATTACACACAGAACATAGGAGGATGGTAATATGAAAAAGTTATTATATCTATTGATGGGCATTCTTGCCCTCACAGCCTGCAGCGAGGACAATGTGTCCGACCTGCAGCTCACAGGAGGCTGCTCTGTTACAGAGCTGGCACTCGATGACTATGAAGGAACTGTAGACAAGGCTGCACGTACCATTACCGTACGTGTGCCAGAGACCTACGACATCAGTCAGATGACCTTGAGCAAACTCACTCTCAGCGATGGTGCTGTATGCGATGCCAAGGTGGGCGACAAGATGAATATGCTCCTTGCACAGACCTTGCGCGTTAAGAATGGCGATGTGTTCCTCGACTGGACACTCGTTGCCAAGCGCGATGAGGCTAAGATTCTTTCTTTCAAGGTGAACGGTATCTATACTGGAGCCATCAACGAGAGCAACAAGACCATTACCATTAATGTACCACAGACGGTGGACATCACCAAGCTGATTCCTTCCATAACGGTGAGCGAGAATGCTACTGTCGCACCTGTATCGGGTGCACCTGTCGACTTCACCGAGCCTGTGACCTACACCGTAACCAACAATACGGCTACAAGCACTTACACCGTAACCGTCAATCAGATAGGCAAGCCTGCTGCTGTATTCGCAAGCCTGGCTCTGACGATGGACGAACTGGGACCAGAGGAGAAGGCTGCCTGCGAGTGGATGCTCGAGAATGTACACAACTCTATCTACGCTTCCTTTACTGATATCAAGAATGGCAATGTAGACTTGAGTGAGTGTAAGGTGATATGGTGGCACTTCCACAAAGACGGTGGAGTGGACGGTAAGGAAAGATTCGAGCAGGCTGCTCCTGAGGCTCTTGCCGCACAGGCTGTGCTGAGAGACTACTACAAGGCTGGTGGCTCCTTCCTCTTCACACGTTACGCTACCAATATGCCTGGCGAGTTGGGTATCGACAATAATGGATTGGTACCAAACAACTGCTGGGGTCAGGTGGAGAATGACCCCGAAACTTGTGGAGGTCCTTGGGACTTCAAAATGGGCAATGATGCCGCAGGTTCTCATTCCGACCACGCCCTCTATCAGGGACTGGTGAAAGGTGATGACGCCAACTGTGTTTATACGACAGATGCCAACTACCGCATCACCAACTCTACTGCTCAATGGCATATTGGAGTCGACTGGGGTGGTTTTGACAATTATGCCGTATGGAGAGAGAAGACAGGTGCTATCGACCTGGGTTACGGTGGTGACGGTGCTGTCGTGGTATGGGAGTATCCTGCCAAAGAGAATTCAGGTAAGACCCTCTGTATAGGTTCTGGTTGCTACGACTGGTACAGCGTAGGTCCTTTCACTGAGAAGTTCCATGCTAATGTGGCCATCATGACCAAGAATGCTCTTAATTATCTTATGAACAATTAAAAAATCAAACAGAAATGAAGACAATGATTAGTTCTATTATATTGGCATCATGCCTCGCTTTGCCTCTTGCTTCATGCAGCGACAGCGATGTTGCCCCCGAGCAGAAAGACTGGTCTACCACCACTTATTTCTACTCTGCTGACGCAGCCATGCAGGATACTTACTACAAGCCAACTGTAGGCTACGTGGGCGACCCCATGCCTTTCTTCGATCCTGTGGCTGGCGATTTCAAGGTGTTGTATCTGCAGGACTTCCGTCCTAATCCTGAAGGAACTTACCACCCCATCTGGGGTGTAAGTACCAAGGATGCTGCCCACTATACTTCTTTGGGTGAGTTGGTTGCTTGTGGCACCAAGAAGTCACAGGATGCTGCCATCGGTACTGGTTCTACCATCTACGATGAGGCAAGCAAGCTTTACTATACATTCTATACTGGTAATAAGTATCTGCCTACAGGTGACGAGAGCGCACAGGCAGTGATGGTGGCTACGTCACCAGACTTCATGACCTGGACCAAGGACCGTACGTTCTTGCTCAAAGGTCAGGACTTCGGCTACGATAAGAATGACTTCCGCGACCCATTCGTGTTTAAGGGTGATGATGGGAAGTTTCATATGCTTATCTCCACCAAGAAGGGTGGCAAGGGTAGCTTAGCTGAGTTCGTATCTGACGACTTGAAGAACTGGACTGACAATGGTGCGTTCATGACCATGATGTGGGACCGTTTCTACGAGTGTCCTGACCTCTTCAAGATGGGCGACTATTGGTACTTGGTGTATAGCGAGATTCATCATGCTGTACGCAGAGTGCAGTATTTCAAGGGAAGAACACTTGACGAGTTGAAGGCTTGTACTGCCAACGATGCAGTAATCTGGCCTGATGCTCACGAGGGCTTCCTCGACAGCCGTGGTCTTTATGCCGGCAAGACTGCCAGCGATGGTACCAACCGCTATCTGTGGGGCTGGTGTCCTACCCGAAGCGGTAAGGACAATACTGCAGTGGGTGCTTCACCTGCAGAGCCAGAGTGGGGTGGCAACTTGGTTTGCTATAAGCTCATCCAGCACGAGGACGGTACTTTGACACTCGGACAGGTTGATGCTGTGAGTGAGAAGTACAACCAGGATGTTGCCGTAGAGGTGAAGGAGAGCCAGAACATGACCGAGGCTGATGGCACCTATACGCTTGCAGGCAATGCCGAGCAGCCTGATGCTTACATGCTGATGGGTCGTCTGGGTAATCACAACAAGATCAGCTTCACCGTCACCACTTCCAACGAATGGGATAAGTTTGGTATCTCTATGGTTCGTGGCTCTGACTCCAAGAAGTATTACACCATGGTTGTCAATCCAGAGAATGAGAACAACCGCAAGGTAAACTTTGAGGAGCAAGGCGTAGAGGGTAAGGGCTTCATTGCCGGTATTGATGGCTACGTGTTTGCCCGTCCTGCCGACAATGTGTACAACATCACCATCTACACAGACAACAGTATCTGTGTGATGTACATCAATGATGTTTGCAGCTATACCAACCGCATCTATGGTATTCAGAAGAACTGTTGGAGTATCAATAGCTATAATGGCGCCAACGTCAAGATTAGCAATCTGAAGATCAGTCAGTATTAATAGAATGTTCTTCAGTATAGACCAGAATCATCTTTAGTGTTAATTGGTCGGTGTAAGTAGATAAAACACATCGTTTTTTTCAAAACACCATAACTTTGCGAGGCTCATCTCCCTTTTGGGGGATGGGCTTTTTCGGTTCTTTCAGGGAAGCTGCAAAGTGCTTTTCATGGGATGGATAATGTTTAGTGTTTAATGTTCAAGTCTACAAAAGTTGTTGTTTTAATTCCTCAACTCTTCAACTCCTAAACTCAAACATTCCTTCAAAAGATATGGCTTTAACTTCTTAATTTTCCAATTACGAAAATGAGAATGAGATAAAACTACAGCGACATGAACTCATATTCGGAAGGTTGAAGTTGACTCTAAAATGGACTTCAATGAATAGGAGGAAAACATCAATAGGAGTACCTGGTCTGTGCTACTTGAGTGTTACTGTTGTGTCAGCTAACTGATACTCCAGTACCACCTGGTAGAAACTCCAGTACCACTTGGATGGTATAAAAAACGGTACTGGGTGCGGAGATGATAAAAATTGTTGGTATTAACTCCGAGTGTTGTATTCATAAAATAGTTTTCGCAAAAGAAGTGACTTTCAAGTTGAACCTTGATATTGATGAAAAGGAAGTTGTCAAGATAGAAAAAAGAGGGTGTGTCATAATTGACTATGGTCATTTATGG
>ULTW01057365.1_pt1 | contig 41844 bp, 39 predicted proteins | sample 1957961 | NCBI WGS metagenome assembly ULTW01 (sample SAMEA4835744, study PRJEB28245) | human gut metagenome | biome: gut microbiome; material: fecal sample | place: Denmark | collected 2008 | reverse complement strand
GGGGGGGGTGAAAAGTTCATCCGTCAGATCAATTTGGAATTCACCTGCAACTTCGATTTTGGACTGAAAAGATATATAGTTAATATGGGTGATTATGGTAATCTGCGAAACGTTGTTTTGCAGAAATACCCATCGCTGGCGAGATATGGAGATTTTCACTTGGCGATGACTACTCATAAAATATAAAGATAAGATTATGAAATTGATAACGATTATTGGTCCCTCTGGGGCTGGCAAGGACACGGTAGCAAAAATGCTGTCTGATATTCTGGGATATGATGTGCTCTGTTCCTACACCACCCGTCCGATGCGGGAAGGTGAAGTTGACGGCAAGGAGCATCATTTTGTCAAGGAATGCAACGTTCCCAAAAGCGAAATGCTTGCTTATACCCGATACGGAAACTATGAGTATTGGACGGAGAAGAAACAGGTAGATGGTGCCGCCATTTACGTCATCGACGAGAAAGGACTGATGGAGCTGATGGAGCGCTGTCCGAAAGCCAAGATCATCACCGTCTATGTTTCGGCAAAGCCGGAAACTTTGAAGAAGCGTGGTATCTCTGAGGAACGTACCGACAGAGACCAGTATCGTGTTCAGATTGATTTCAACAGCTATGATTATGTGATACCAAACAACCGAACGATGCTTCATCTTTGGGACTACGTTGCGTTCGTAGCCAAGAAGATAAAAGAGTAGGATTTTTGCATTGCCAACTTTACTGTAAAGTAAGTTCAAAGTGAACATCCTGTACCGTTTCAGTACAGACTGAGTATAGACTGGGCACAAATAAAATAATGGCAAAAATAACTACCCATTCACCCATCGCTGGTATATCAGGCAAGCTGCATAAGATAGGTAACATCTTTGCCTTTGTCTCCAATCGGTATGGCGTGATAGATTTTTAATATATAAACATCAAATAAGAAACAATATGAAAATGATAATTCCTGGTGTTGAGTGGTGGCCTCAGAAGACCGGCACTCAACAGGTTGCACGAGTAGGAAGAATCTGCTACAAGAGCAAAGCCAAACAGCCTGATGAGAAACTTTCTGAAGAAAAGAAAGAGGAGTTTCGGGAAGTACAGGCTGCAAAGTTGGTTAACCATTTCTGGAAGAGCGGTCATCGCTCTATGCTCCGTCATGGTACCATCTATTTCTTCGTCAAGAATGACAACAAGCTGCCGAGGTCTCTCTGGTCTCTCCTCGTGGCTTCACCTTACATCAATTATGCGGTGAAGGATAAGAAGGTATGGATCAGCAGCAACATGCAGTTCCTTGCCGAGCATGACGAAATCCTCGACATCCTCGACTCATACGATGTGAAGGAAGATGAGTTCATCGAGAAGGCGCTGAAGTATGATTGCAAAAAGGCTCTCTATCTCCTCCGCATGACCATGGTTGTTACCACGCAAATCAGTACCAGCCGTGAGCTGAACCGCACATCGCCTAATAGCATCAGCGAACAGAGCACTCGCTATGTGAACCTGGAGAAGAAAGGTGGCGTACAGATTGCCCGTCCGCACTGGTTGCATGAAGGAACCCGCTGGCAGAAGTTCCTCTATCTTGCCGGATGCAAGATAGCTGACTGGCTCTATCGCCGTTTGCTGAAATCGGGCATGAAGCCGCAGGATGCCCGCGGCATTCTTCCTCTCGATACCTATACGGTGGTAGCTTATACCTATACCCTCAAGGAGTGGAAACATATCCTGGACCTCCGCTTCCATGAAAGTACCGGCAAGGCGCATCCTAACGCCAAGGAAATAGGCTATCTGATTCATCGCATCATTACCGAGAGAATGATGGAATATGATAAGGACTTCGAGATTTAAAGGTAAAATCACTACTCGCTATCTCTAACGCTCATTATGGTAAATAGAGTATTTTGCCAATTAATGCTTGGCAATAAAAAGCAAAAAATAGCAATGGGAAATAAAAACAAGAAAAAACAACAGCAGCAACACCAGATGGAGGCTATGGCAAGGCGGGATGCTAAAATCCGTCAGCTCCCTACCATCTACACCTTCAACTTCAAGGATGTGCCATCTGAAGTATACGCCAAAACCCTGGAGGCAATCTTCTCTGATCCTCAGTTTGCCGATGCCGTGCGCAACCGCAACGAACTGGTACGTGCTGCCAACCGCATACCGCAGGGCGCACCTCAGATGGCACCCCTCATCAAGGCTATCCAGGAAAAAGATGCAAAGTTGGCCAATGCCATCTATGCCCTGCTTGTGCAGGTAAATCTGCACAGTGAGATAACTTACGATTTCCTCAGTTTCGGTCATCTGTCACGCTACTACGTAGACTACAGCCAGCCGGGTATGCAGGAAAAGGTAGACCATCTGAACATTAATCTTGATAAGATCACGTTCCTCTCCGAAATGCTCGAAAACCTTCTTACCCAGGTGAAGGGCGATATGCTGGAAATCTTCAAAGGTGCCAGCGAGTTCCAGCAGTTTGATGGTGTAATGGCGAGCCTCCGTCAGTTGAGCGGTTTCTTCGATTTCGCCCGCAAGAAAGACGAGAAATCGAAAGATTACGCCCTCTACTATGAGTATGCCGACAGCATCAATAACTATATGGATAAGCGTATGCAGACCTATTCGCAGAAGTACCGCAAGCTGCATCCTACCCTTCCTGGTTTCACTCAGGAACAGATGGTAGAGGCCATCAATCTCTTCTTCGGTGAGAAAGATAAGTTCAATGAGAGCTTCATCGCCAAGACGGAATCAGGTGGCCGCTATATCGACGGCATGAAACTCATCCCTAATCTCAACGAGGAGCAGACTGCCAAGCTCGATAAACTGGTACCGCGCCCGAAGGAAGGAAACAGCATGCAGAAATACTTCCTCTACATCACCGATGCCATCATGTTAAATTACCACCTTCGGCGGTAATTTTGAGTGTTGAATGTTGAGTTACCTCACGGACTCAAGGGCGCTAGCCTAATTCAACATTCAACACTCAACATTCATCAAACCATTCAACATTGTTTAAAATGCCAAATATCTATCTTCGTCTCCCCATCTCCCGCTGCCAGTTCTTCCGGCACCGCGACCCTAAGTTCACCCTGGCCAAGGATGAGCCGGTGGTGTTCAGCAACTACTCACATGAGCAGTTCATTATGCGCAATTCGCTTATCAGCGCCCCTGCGAAAAGCAGCTGTATCGACCTCGGCTGTTTCTCGCAGCAGCAGTGGTGCAATATGCTGTCGGGCAAGCACCCTGCAGGAGGCAAGGTAGTGATGCGCCGTGATGCCGGAAGCTGGCTCACTTTCCAGGAGGTGCAGCAGCTCAATGGTCGCCTTACCGATGGTAAGGGCGCACATGATGATTACCTCTGCATCAGACTGCCCCGCGAAGTAGAGATTGTCGATACCGTTTATCCCGTAAAGCCTACCTTTACGCTTGATACCCATGGTATCCGTGCCCTGGTAGTCTCGCTCAACAACGATTTTAAGCGCAGTCTGGTAGAATGGGCACTATCCACCTTCGACTTCTGCACCTCCAAAGGCAGGGTTATCGCCCGCTCCCATAATGCCATGCTGGAGCGGTACTTAATGCGATACGGCATAGAAGCCAGCGAGGAAGAGAAAGACGTGTTGCGCCGCATTATCGGCAGGTGGTTCCGCACGGAGCACTGTTTCTTTAAGAGCTATTCCTGCGTGGATATGCAGTATAAAGATAGCCGTGATAAGCCTAACCGCATCGACGAAGTGCAGTGGCTATGATTTTACACCTTATATAATAGATGTTAATTCATATCTAAACAAAAGTTAAATAATAGTTAAATCAAGGAAAAGTTATGAAATTACCTGATAGTTGCAGAGAGTTATTTCTTGACGGAGTAACCGATGCTTATTTTTATGCTGTACGGGAAAGCTCCGTTCCTATTCCCTTCAGCATACCGATGATATTGCAGATAACCGGCTGCCACTTTGCCGGCGAAGCACTCCATGTTGCCCTCAGCGAAGGTGACAATTACATCATATCCGATAGCATCACCGCCAAGCAGACTTCTTCAGAGGGTGGCAATGGTACCGTCTTCAAGTTCGAGATTACAGCCAATATTAGTGACGGAAAGGCGAATATACCCGAAATCATCAAAAAAATGCACGGAAAGGACTATTATATAGTCTTGCGTAAGCAGGATGACACGATTTATCTCTGCCATACGCTGTCTGGTACCTTCAGTATCACTGATTCCGTGACTGCTCAGAAAGATGCTGAGACCCGTAGCATTACGGCTATCTGTCAGGCGATGTCGGAGTTTATTCCGATAACGATTGCTTAATCAATCATAAATTTATAGTACTTAATTATCTTCTAGTTTTAGTAAACATATATTTCATAGTATCGAAATTTTATATTAATTTTAGCCCTGCTGTCCGTGAGGATCGCAGGGTTTTTTGTTTTATCCGCTAGGCTAATTCAACATTCAACACTCAACATTCAACATTTTTTTTGTCCCTATCTGTCCACGTTTTCCCATTACCTTTGCCGTCAGAAAATATATAAGAGTCTTCTTTTGCAATCAAGGTAAGGAGATTTGTATTCAGGATAACGATAACATACATTTATTTTTAAAAATTTATTACCCACAATGAAAGGTCTATACGAAATTCTGACCGAAAAGAAGTGGATGGTGAACCCCGATTTTGTGCATGGCATTCGCAAATCGATTGAGCAGAACCTAAATACTCATACAGTGTTTACCAAACCGGAAAAGACTTGTGGATTCGTCACTGCAGAGGATGAAAAAGGCAACACCTACTATCCGGAGGAATATCAGATTTCTGAGGATGGCAAGCAGGTGAAGGGTAACTATCAGCTCGACTATCCGGAAGAGGATGAGCGGGCGCAGAACTTCCCGTTCGTTTCGGTTCTCACTGTAGATGGTCCTATCACCCGGAATGGTGGATATTGCTCTTATGGTTCTATCGACCATCGTGATATGATGATGCGTGCAGCTGACCATCCGCTTTGTCGAGGTCATCTTTTTATCATTAATACTCCTGGCGGTTCGGCTTGGGCTAAGAACGATTACGCACTTGCCATCGACTATGCCCACTCCAAGGGTCAGAAGGTTATTGCTCTGGTAGATGGTATGTGTGCCAGTGCAGGTATGTATCTCGCTTCTCTTTGCGATGAGCGATATTACCTGAATCCGAAAGACCAGGTTGGTTGCATCGGCGTGATGGCTGCATTCTATACTTTGGCTAATGGCTCAAAGGATAAATACACGGATGAGACTTATCACGAGGAGTATGACCCAGAGTCATTCGACAAGAATAAGGCTTACCGCGACATCGCCAACAAGAACGATAACAAGGAACTCGTAAAAGAGCTTGCCGAGTTGGGTGTGGAGTTCAGAGCTGATGTAAAGAAAGCCTGTCCTAACGCTATTGAGGATGTTCACCTGAAAGGTAAGGTCTTCAATGCTGAAGACGTGAAGGGAATCCTTATGGACGACCAGAGTACCTTTATGGTTTGCGTTCAGCGTTGTTTCGCTCTCTACAACGGCACAGCCGAGCCTATCAAACGAGAGGCTTCTATCCAAAAGCCGGAACCGGAAGACAACGAGCCGGAGCAGGCATCAGCATCCACTGCACAAGAGAATCATCAACATACAAACACCAAAAATCAAATCAATATGGCAAATTATCCAAAGATCAACGCCGCTTGCGGTATGCAGGCTGGTCAGCAGATTGAGGTAAAGGAGGAAGGCGCATTTATGAATGCCCCATTGCTCGATACCCTCGAAGCTCATCTTACATCGCAGGAGCAGGCTGTGGCTGATGCCAAGCAGAAAGCCACCACAGTAGAGCAGAGTCTTGCTGACCTTCAGGCAAAGCACGACGCACTCGCTGAGACCATCGCCCAGAAGGACGAGGAAATCAAGAACCTGAAAGAGGCAAAGGCTAAGGCAGATGAGGACATCAAGGCCCTCAACGATGCCAAGGCAAAGGCTGATGAGGAGAAGGCAAAGGTAGATGAGGAGTTGAAGACCGCCCAGGCTTCACTCGCTACTGCCCAGCAGACCATCGCCGACAAAGATGCTCAGATTGCTGAGTTGAACGAGAACCCAGGTGAGGAGCCAGCACAGGGTGCTGCACCTCAGAACAACGGTGAAGGTGCAAAGGCTCAGAATCTCCGTGAGTTCGACCCATCGAAGTACAAAACCAATGCTGAGCGCAAGGCAGCTTACGAGCGCTTTATGCGTGGCGAGGAGTAAGCCCTTCATCATCAGGATAACACTAAGTATTCAGGTTAAAACATTCTTATTCATTTTTTAATTAGTAATTGAAATTATGGTAACACTTCCTAAAGATTTTATTGGCACTACTGCCTTGCAGCATGTAGCCGAGCAGGTAACTAAGGAAATCCTTATGGGTCCAGGTTACACCGATGCAGAGGAGATGGACCGCTTGGCTATCGACATCGTTTCTGGTGTTCAGTACAAGCGTACTATCCACATTCTGCTCCGTAAGGGCGGTACTACCCGCCGTAAGGACGTTCACACTAAGGTGAACAGCGAGGTAGGTTTCTTGAAGGAGCGCACAATTACAGTGAAACTCGCTTGGGACCATTATACAGATAACATCGACAAGTACTGCGAGACAGTATTTGGTACAGACGCACAGGGTCAGTACCCTCTCGCTACCGAGGCTGCTACTGCTATCCTCGCCAACTATGCCGACAACTTGACCGCTTGCTTGTGGAATGGTGACATCGCTCTTGATAAGGGTGATGAGAGCACACCAGCTTCAGAGCAGGCTATGGCTCTCTATGATGGTTTCCATACCTGTATCAAGCACGACATCGAGGACGGTCTTATCAGCGAGGCTAACGGCAACTTGATTCATTGTGAGTCAATTGACAAGCCTTCTAGCAACGAGGACTCTACTCCTTACGATAACTTCTTGGATTGGCACCTGAAGTGGGATGCCCGTCTGCGCAAGCAGAACGTTCTCGTTTACATGAGCGAGTTGACAGCTCAGTACATCGCTGCAGGTTACGCTAACAAGTTCCACGGCAACTTCAAGGTTGAGTACGAGAACGGCGGTAACTTCAAGCTTCCAGGTCTTTCTCGTGTAACTCTCTGCCCTATCGCAGATTTCGGTGAGGGTGATCGTATGTACGTTACCATCCCTAAGAACTTCGTTTACGCAGTTGACTCTGAGGGTAACAAGACTTACGTAGGCGTTAAGGTAGGCACTGACGACGATATGCGCGACATCCAGTTCCAGATTCAGTCAATCCAGGGTGCAGGTGTCCGCAATCCGTTCAAGTACGCCTTTGCGATGTCAGATGGTGACCTTGCAGCTGCCGAGTATGTAGCTGGTGACTATACCAACTCTAACCTCGTAGTAACAACCGCAATGGAGGATGCTTCTACGGTTACAGATGGTAAGGTAAAGGTAAACGGCGCAGCTTATACTGCCCCAGTAGCTACAACCGCTAACCAGGTTATCACCTTGGAGGCAGAGGACGGCACAACCGATACCTTCTCTTACTGGAGCTTCGGCAACAAGAAGATTACGGATAAGAAGATTCAGCTTGCTGCCACCGGCACAAGCATGGGTGTCACCGCCTTCTTCAAGAAGGGTTAGCCCTCTCCTGCCCCCGTCCCCAGTGATTCCATCGCTGGTCCAACCGGGAAAAGGCAGTCCTCTATAAATCCTCGGCGGCGGTCGCCTGACCTGGCGGAATATGGCTTCCGCCGCCATTTCGTTTAATCATTAAAAAGATACAATTATGATAGAAACTGTAACATGCCCAGAGATCAAGGATATTCTCTCCGAGAACGAATGTTTGGAGAACTACGGCGGTCTTGGCGTAAACGTATATGTCTTTATCAAGAGTGACCTTGCTGCTCCTCTTGCGCCAGAGGCAGGTAAGAATTCTTATGCAGCGTTGACGGCTGCATCCTTCAAGAAGGGTAAGGGTCTTTTCAAGTTCGAGTGTCAGGATGGCGGTCAGGGTCATACCTGGGAAAACTTGGGCTACAGAAAGGGCTTTAAGCAGACTTTGGACTACATTCTTGAGAGCGTAAATTCTGCTTCTGCGTATGTGGCTCGTGCTCTCAATAACCTCAAGTGTGGTTACATCATCGAGGATGGTGATAAATCAATCATCATTTACGACAAGCAGCACGATTTCAAGTACGACTCCGGTAATATTAAGGGAGACACGGGCAAAAAACCAGAGGATGATCGTACAGTGACACTGAGCGGTTCCCTCAGTCCGACCATGTATGGCCGCTATGAGATTGCCACACCAGAAGGTGGCTGGGATTCTCTCTGCAACGGTGTAGGCACATCGGGGGAAGTGTAAGCGGAACTGACAAGAGCGATACCAATTCCGCTTCACAGCAGTCATCTAAGCGGAGCAAGCAGGTATCATCTATCAATGATGAAACCTCTACGCCCGGCGAAAACGATGAATAATCGCTCCCCTATCCAATGATTTCCATTGGCAATTTACTCTATAAATCAAAGCCTCGGTATTAATCCTTAGTAAAATAAGGCAAGATACCGGGGCTTTTTGCATTTAAAACTGCACATATCTTTCAGTTTTTAATATCTTATCCCATAATTAGATTTTTTTATGCAAAATGCGTTTACGCATAGAATATTTTTCTTATTTTTGCAGCATAAAATTTTAATATATATAATGTATTTTAAAGAGTAAGAGCTTATGGAACTAAGACATTTACGTTCGTTTGCGTATGTGGCAGAGACGCTTTCTTTCAGCATCGCCGCCACCCGATGCTTTGTCACCCAATCCGCCATCAGTCAGCACATCAAGGCTCTGGAGGATGAACTGGGATGCAAGCTACTGATACGCACATCGCACAGCATCATGCTCACCGAGAACGGAGAGGCACTTCTGCCACGTGCCAAGGAAATACTGAAGTTGGCGGAAGACTGCAAGGAGCATATCAATGCACTCAACAACTGCATGACCGGAGAACTGCGCATCGGTGTAGGTTCCTTTATCGCACCCTATATCCGTGTGGCTGCACTTATATTCATGGAGCGATACCCTAACGTAAGAGTGAATGCCGAATTTTCCAAGGCAACGAGCCTGAACCGCCTGTTGCGAGACCACATGCTGGATCTCGCTTTTACGATGAACGAAGCCTATACCAACGAGGGCATCGATAGCCAGCCTTGCATCCCATTCAGTCTTTGTGCCATCATGAGAAACACACACCCTCTTGCCAGGAAAGATAAGGTAACATACTATGACCTGCTGAAGCACGGCATCATCATGCCCGATGTAGGCGAACGTGTTTTCAACACTTTTCAGCAATATTTGCAGAACGATCTCACCAAATTAAGCGTAAAGTGTATCGTCAGTGACCCAGACGAAGACCTTGCCATCATAGAAGATACTCACCTGGTTACTTTTATGCCGAAGCTGTATCTGAAGAACCACCCTACCCTTATAGCTCGTCCTATCCATGGCATAGGAGAAGAACTGATGAGCAATGCCCACTGTATGAAGGATGTACCTATGAAGCGTTCTGCACAACTCTTCCTCGACATTATCAGGGACGAAGCCATCCCGTATATCAAGGCTTTGGAAGAAACTATGTAGTTTAGTACCAAAGTACATTTGTACTTATGTACTTCTGCACGTTTGTACTTTTTCTTATCTGTCTATTAGTGTTCCTGCTTCATGATTTATCCGCAAGAACATCTAATGAAAATCACTTTTCTGTTTACTTCATTCATGTTACCTTTGCATACGATTCCGATATTGGAAGAATTTAAACACAAAAAACTATGCAGGTAAAAACGAATGATGGCAACTATGATGTTGCCAGCAAGGGATTGGGTAATACCGCCCTTGGACTTGGTATCGCAGGTTTGGCTACCAGTTTGCTGGGTGGCGGTGCATCCTTGTTTAACCTCGGTAGAGGTAACAATGGCATGACTGCCAATCCGAGTGATCCGGATGCACGCTTTGTAACCAAGAGTGAGACCAACCTTATTCAGGAGAACTCTACATTGAAGACGGAACTTGCTATCCAGAAGAGTGAGAACTATACCGACAAGAAGATGATAGATGTTACTCAGTATCTTGACGGTAAGATTCGTCAGCTCGAAAACAAGGTAGATGCCAACAAGGATGCACAGCAGGCGGTCAACGCACAGCAGATGGCATATAATGCCGCTGCCAACGCCAACATCGACGTGCTGAAATCGCAGGTGGCTTCACTCACGAGTGTTACCAAGCTGATGATTCCATCGGGCAATGTTTGTCAGATGGGATGCGGATGCGCTTGTAATCAGTAACCGTATTTTCGGATAAAAGGAAGAAACGATATGGATTACAAGAACTCGCAAATCCTGGCAGCGGTGGTGTCCGAATGGGCACGCCCTGCCATCTCTCAGATAGCGGCTGGCAATCTGATGCACTTGCCTATGCTCCAGTCTCTCCAGGCTACCATCGGCAGCATGGGACTGGTGAGTGGCAACTATTCTCTGCAAGCCGATATAGAACCGATGATTCAGCCTGTGGTCAATGCGCTTGTCACTCCGATGCTCGCCAAGTATTTCGGGAACATTCCCGAAGAGAGCATTCCGCAGATGGCGCACGATGTGGTAGAGCAGCTTCGCTACAAAGGACCGCTCTCTATCCTGGAGGGTGTGATAACCTTTGACGAGGAAGATCTTGACGAACTCGCCGACCTTCTTCAGAAGAACCTTCCGGTAGAGAAGACCCAGGGCTATCAGGTGAAACATTAATGCGGCGGTGAAGTCGTCGCTCTATTAAAACAGAAAAGACTATGAATAAAAGAACAATTCCAGCCTGCATCATGGCTACGCTTGCAGTAGGTGCAACCGCCACTGCTCCCTATTATGATGTAAATATCACGCAGCAGCTCTGTGCTCCTTCATGCGTGGACGAGACTCCGGTTTTCAACCCTCAGTTCTCTGTAAAGAGTATTGACAACGTGGGTACTTCGCAATATCTCATAACCATTCACGTAGAGGGTGTTATCAGTTACGTGCCTTGCAACTGTGGCTCCTGCTGCACCCGCTCGCAGGTAGTAAGTCAGGATTTCACCATTCCTGTTTTCTCTGCTACGGCAATCACGAACGTTACCACATCTCTTGGCAGCGTGAAAAACCGTCTTGTCAAGGTAGCCTGCTGCTCCTGCAGCAAGACTTTCGTGTGCGATGCTCCGTTAACACTCACCATCGCATGACTATCCACCAACAAAAGGAAAGGTAAGAGACGATGAAGTATATTCAGTTAATAGATCAGGCCCGCGCTCACGGCGTGGCTACCGAGAAGAAGATGATGGAGGCGATGGAGCAGTTGAGCTGCGACCTCGCCTCCCTGGAGGAAACAAATCCGGAATTGTACTGGTGCATCCTCCGTCACCAGCACGCAGTGTTCTATGATCGTCATTACAGCGAGAAAATGGCCAACCATGATGTCTGCCATCTTGTGTATAGCAAGAAAGGCGAGAATGGCGAATTGGTAGGAACCGGGGCACACTGGACCAAATCGCAGATAGTGAATGCCACCAAGGGCATGAAGTTCCATGATAAGGTGAACGATTGGGATAAGTATGTTGCCTTCAATGCCATGTACGCTGACCTGTGCAGCGATATGACAGAAGATGAAATCATCAAGGCAGCTTATCTCTTCTACTTCCAGGATGCAGACTGGCAACCCGAAGAAGACGATTGTACCAAGATATGGGATTATATGTCTGCTCACGCTATGATGTAGTTTGTTTTGAAATAGGTGATATGGATTTCGCACTAGCGAGTGCAAGTATTTAAAGTAAAAAGATTGGGATAACATTTTTTGAAGCCTCTTTGCGCCTACAAAAGCCGCAGGGAGGCTTTCTTTGTCCCCATCATCTTTTTAGCATTTGCTATCTTTGCCATCAGAAGAAATAAAAACGATAAAACAGAAAAGATATGGCAAAGATTCAACCTCTTGCAGATTTCATCCTCTCCTTCGAGGGAGGTTACGTCAACCACCCCAATGACAAGGGCGGTCCTACCAACATGGGCGTAACATTGAAAACCTGGCAAACCCAAGGTTACGACAAGAACAACGATGGCCGCATAGACGCAAAGGACGTGAAGCTTATCACCAAAGCCGATGCTATCTCCATCCTTCGCCGCTGTTACTGGAACCGATGGAAAGCCGATGACATCAAAGACCAAAGCATCGCCAACATCCTGGTAGATTGGGTCTGGTCTAGCGGCACACCAGGCGTAACCCTCGTGCAAGCCATGCTTGGCGTAAGAGCCGATGGTATCGTGGGCAACAAAACCCTCAAGGCGCTCAACGCCCAGTCCCCTAAGCAGTTCTTCGACCGCATCAAGGCTCGCCGCAAGCAATATATAGCCGGCATCATCGCCAAGCACCCTAGCCAGCAAGTCTTCGAGGCAGGTTGGCTCCGTCGCCTCAATGCGATCAATTACGGCAGTCTCATCGCCAATGGCGGCAAGAAAATAAGTTTTTAACAAATAAATAAAGTAAAAAAAATGGCTTCTTACAATGGAAATGTTGACCTTTTGTCTCTGAATGGAGCAAAGGTCTTAGTAGGTATCGATGAGAAGAATGTAAAGCGTCCTTATGTTTGCATTCCTCTGGATGTAAACGAAATTCGAATAGAGACATATCAAAAAGATAATGTTAACAGACAGGTGGCTAAGTTGAGAGTTCACATCGAACCTTTTAAAGATTCGTACAAGAATAAGATTCGACAGAGTAATATCGAGCGTGGCGACACCGACAAAAGTGTGCCTACCCACGAAATGCAAATATCATTCTCCACCGAGTACGTCAAGGCAGTAGCCAAAGCATTCCCGAAACTCGTAGAACAGGTAAAGGAGTATAGTAAGGAGAAAGACCCTGACATCGTAAATCAGGATTTCAACGACGAGAACTCTCACCTCTTCAAGGCAATCCGTACTCGCATGAATAAGCGCATCGCCAGCCTCTATCAGCCACAGACCGCTACCCAGCAGCAGACGTACCCACAGCAAGCCTACGGAGCCGCTGGCAACGCTACCGCCTATGTACCGCCAGCAGATGGAGGCAATGATTACTCTTCAATGCCAGGTTACGATGATCCGAACAGCGACCTGCCATTCTAAAGGTTTTATTGAATGTTGAATGTTGAGTGTTGAATGTTGATTTAGGCTAGCGCCCTTGAGTCCGTGAGGCAACTCAACATTCAACATTCAACAATCAACATTAAATTTAACGCTTATGCAAGAACAAATAAATCTTACAATTCCGAAGGGTTGGAACCAATGTACTCCCTCCCAGTTGGAAGCCCTCGCTGCCATCATGCAGGAGCAGATAGCCAAAGTAGACCGCTATCACCCCTTCGATATGCAGAAGGTGAAGATAGCCGTCTTCTTCCTTTTTGCGGGGATAAGCATCAATGCCTATCCCGACCCTCGTCTGCCCCTCAATGAGCAACATTACCTGGTAAGCATAGAGCCGCAGAAGAAGAGCCTCCTGAAGAAGCTACTCTCCCTCTGCGCCCCCGTCCCCAGCGATTCTATCGCTGGTCACCCCCAGAGTAGCCATTTCCCCCTCTACCTCTGGCAGCTCAACTATTGGCTCTCCCCGAAAGCCAAGACCGATAATAAGACCTCCCCTGAGTATATCGCTCAGGGCGCAGGTCTTCTCGATTGGCTGGATGCAGATAGCGGTAATTTTCTCACCCGCTTTCCCTATCCGATTATCGGACAGAAAGCCAAGTGGTATCGTCGTGCAAAAGCCTTTCGTGGTCCGAACCCAGACCTCGATGGTTTCTCCTGGCAGCAATACCGTTTTGCCAGTGATATGATGCAGACCTACACCAAGTTAAGCAATAACCTGGTAAAGATGAAGCAGATGAATAAGTTCACCGAGGAGCAACTCCAGACGCAAGCTCAGAGTGTCGCAAGTGCAAGAAACATGTTCCTTGCTACCATCTTTAACACCACCACCCAGTACGTCGATCCGACAACAGGCATCACGAAATACGATTTTCATTATGAGTCCAAGCAGTTCACCGAGAACGCAGGTTATTTCGTCAAATATCCGGAAGCCAACTGGCAGGTGATATTATTCTGGTGGAGTGGCATCATGCACACCCTAGCCCATCGCTATCCTCACGTATTTAAGGTGCAGAAGGTAGATAATAAAAAGCCGCAAACCCCGATGGAAATCTACACCGCCACCACCGCCACGATGCAGAAGTATGCTGGCCTAACGGAAGATCAGGTCAATACTCAGTCCTATTCCCTCGTTCTCGAACACCTCGAAAGGTTGTCGAAAGAGAATGAGGAAATGGAAAAAATGAGGAGAAACAAATGATAGATGTAAAGGCATCTGTACACCCTTTGAGTCATAAACAGAAATGGAAGAAATGGGCGGGGCTTTCTCCTGCACTCAGAGCCACCGATTACAAATGCCCACACTGCATAAGGATAGAGTATGAATAACCATCGTTTTTATCAATATCCACGAGGCGAGAATAAGGGCGGTATTCTAAATACGGATCTCTGCCCTACCATTACCATCAATGCGTGGGAGTCGAACGTTTTTCTGATAAAGAAATATGAATAATAACACCCAACCTCAATACAAGCGAGGAACGATTATCAAGAACGGAAAGAGATATGGCTTTTATCCTGATGGTTCTCTCTATCGGATATACTCCACCTCCGACCGTCCGTTTCTTGAAATCGTGGATATAGAAGGTAAGACCTTCCTACGCATTCGTCAGGCAACAGAGCAAGGTTATACCGATTGTCCTGCACCAGGTGCAGCCGATTTAAGCTACCCCTCTTCTGCCCTAAGACGTAGCCGCACCGTTGGAGGGGGTAAATTGGTAAATGCACTCACGGCTGCCAGTAGCAATCCGTTTGTGTTTGTAGAATTATAAACAAAAAAAGATTTATAGAGCAAAACAAAATGATAACAAAGTTTAATTTCAAGGATAAGACTATTAAGTCTTATGCCATCCGAAAGCTGACACCCTTCGAGTGTTTCCGACTGATGGGTGTTCGTGATAACGTGATACAAACCATGCAGAGTACCAATGCCCAGGCAGCCGAACGCATCGCCAACTACAAGGGCAAGGGCAAACCTGAAGATATGGCAGTATCAGCCAGTCAGCAATACAAGCAGGCAGGTAACTCCATCGTGGTAGATGTGCTCGCAGCCATCTATCAGCAACTCTGGTATCCGAAAGAGCCAAAGCGTGAGGCACAGACCTCATTCTTTGCCGATTTCTTCCCAGAAGACCAACTCCCTACCTATCCAGTAGATAAGAACCATGGTGAGAAACTTATCCTCACCACCTTTTCCGGTTACGACTCGCAGTTGATGGCAGCCGATGTTCTCGCCCAGCAGCACCCTGATTTCCGCTGGACGTGCGTAGGCTGGAGCGATATAGATAAGTATGCCTGTCAGATGCACAACCTCATCTTTCCGCAGTTTGCTGACAAAGCCTTGGGCGATATAACCAAAATCGACTGGCAACAGGTAAAGAATAATGTGGGGGGGCAAGAAATCGACCTTTTTACCTATTCTTCACCTTGTCAGGATATATCGCAAGCCGGCAAGCAGATGGGGTTGAAGGAAGGTTCCGATACCCGCTCGGCATTATTGTGGCGAGTAGCCGATGCCGTGGAAGTGTTGCGCCCGAAGTATCTGCTTCAGGAGAACGTGGCAGCCCTGGTAAGCGAGAAGTTTCTGCCCGATTTTCAGAAGTGGCTTGATAAGCTCTCATCTCTCGGTTACGTAAGCCGATGGGCAAGACTCAATGCCAAAGACTATGGTGTTCCGCAGAACCGCGACCGAGTTTTCTGCCTCTCAATGAGAAAAGATGTAGCCTTCGATTACCAGTTTCCCGACCCTATTCCGCTGAAGAGAAAGTTGGAAGATGTGTTGCAGGAGGAAGTAGATACAAGGTTCTTCTTGAAAGATGAAGCCGTCAGCAAGTTCCTCCAGGCAAACGATAAAGACACCTGCGTCTTCCATCAGTTCGATATAGAGCCGAGCCACGAGAACGCCATGGCATTGAAAGCCATCCTCACCCTTTATCTGGAAGAGACGCATCTTTGGCATTGCACTCCCCAAGAACTGCAGGAACAGCTTTCTTCCGCTCACGAGGACATCATTATGCCGCTGTTCAATGACTGGAAAGAGAACGGCAAGTTCGCAAATCCTAAGTTGGAAAGTATGTATCATCATTTTTTGGAGAAGAAATGAGCAAGAAAAAGATTCGCAATAAGATACCGAAATGCACTCAGTGCTCTGCATCTCTTAATTTCGTTGGTAATGAAGAGTATGGAGATAATGGTTATAAGTATCTTTATCATTGTCCGAACTGCAGTGCAGACTTAGAGGTTTTTGAACCTTTGGAAGAAGATAAACCCCAATATCCATTTTGGCAATGATAAAGGTAAGTTCTTTAAACCCGGACCCTATCTATCTTGTAGTAAGCAGATGTTTGAAATCACAGTATCAGCGAAACTCGATAGTAAACTTTCTGAAGGCTACAGGCGGTAGGGCTGCAACGGCTGTAATAGTAAGATATGATTAAAGGTTTATTTTCATTAAGCATACATCATAAAATGCCGATAAACGTAGATAACGATTGCTTTCACTGTCCGGTCTGCACTCATTATCATAAGCTGGCATTATCCGATATTCTTCCTGGTTTAAAACGTAGGTGTAATCGTGAGGGTGCTGTAATTGTAGAAATATAGAACTATGAATAGTAATCGCCCTATCATCCTCGGCTCGTATAGCCCATCTCAAAACGGCATAATCGTGCATCCTAAAGGTATTGCCCTATGCCTTTGTGGAGGGGGCAAAGGGCACGACGTAGATAAACCGAAAATATTATTAGAGTATGAATAAGGTTATAATAGATAAAGGCAGCATTCCTCCTTCTGAAGAGAAAGAGGATGATCCTAATGATATGCCACCCCTCGTATTGATAGAATATGATTAAGATATTAGCCATTCACGAGGCGAGAACAGAGCACGCAAAGGAAGTACGCAAGCAGACTGGCACCAACGATTATCGGGATAAAGCCATCTTCTTTCGTGACAGCTTCCTGATGCAGTGCATCGGTACCTTCCACACGAAGGATAATCTCCTTGCCTTCAGATATGAATAAAGAAAAGTTATGAAAGAAATACATCCGATAGTAGTAGGCTTGCTGAATATGCCTCCGTTTGATAAGCGTTTTCAGCTGGCAAAACGAGTGTATGCAGTAAAAGGCATAGCCCCTGCTTGTAATACATGTGGAGGGGGTGGACTTCAGCCCAAAATATTTGTGGAATATGATTAGGCAAGCCATCATTACTCACTATCGAACCGAGGAAGCGAAGGCATATCGCAAGATACACGGCGACAGAGGCGGTTGCCGTTATAAGGATAAATACCATCGTCCAAGCCCATCACCCTGGAGTAACTGCATTTCCACCGTAACAAAAGATAATCTTTTATGGCAGCAATACGAATAAGAACCTGCGCAAGCAGAGGCAGAGCAGATGGAGATTGGTATTCCAATCCTCACTCCCAAAGGTTAGAAATCGGGGGGGGTATCAGTAACGCCATCTCCTCCATCGCCAAGGATTTCATGATCATTATCAATTATGAATAAAAAGAGGAGCCACCGTTCCCAGCGATTCTATCGCTGGTCCCCTCCCCTCTTTGTCCCCACCAAAACCACAAAAACCCCTAACTTTACACTCAGAAATAGAGAAAAAAGCGGGCGCGCGTATATCGCCACCCTTCTCTCTTTCCATCACATTCAGGATAACATAAAAAAAGAAACGCAAAAATGGCAAGCAAAAACAAAAACAGAGTAACCAACCTGCAGCAGCTCCTAAATCGTAGTGAGGAACTGAAAGATGCAGGCTATGTAGCCGTTCGCCCGGATGCCTTTACGCCGCTTAAAAATGGCGGCGGTAAAGTCTTTTCCTGGAACGACTACGTTCACGGCATGCTCCTAACCACAGCCGGTATGTCGGCAAGCGGTGGCGACACAGGCGGTTCTGCAGCACGTCAGCAAGTCTCCACTATCTTTGCATCGAGTGGCGGCGAGAACCTGGGTAAACCGAAGGACGTAGGTACCGAAGGCTTAGGCTTTATGGAATGGGGTATGGCCAACCGACTGCCAAATCTTATCTGGATGCTTTCCCGTATGTCGCCTTTTACAGCAGCAGGAGTAGATTACATCAAGAAGATACTGGTAGGTCGCGGTCCCGCAGCCAAGTATCATTACACCCAGTACGTTGGCGGTAACATCACGGAGAAGTATATCCCCTACGAGAGCGCAGGAGTTCTTCTCCGAGGTCAGATAGCTGACCTCAAAGCCAAGGAAGAGGCAGCCGCCGAAGCCAAGCGCCAGAACGAGCAGCAGAACCAGAACGGGCAGTCTCAACAGGAGGAGTCTCCGTTCTCTGCGGTTCAATCGCAGGTCTTATCCACCGATGAAGAGGAAAGCGAGGAGATGAAATCCCTGAAAGAAGCACTCCACAAATGGGAAGAAACCAATGCCCAGCTTCGTGATTTCTTAGAAAACAACGACCTGATGCAGACCTTCCTCGATTTGGCAGGAGATATGGCTTTGATGTCACAATGCTTTGTAGAACTTCAGCTTAATCAGCGTTCCCTCGACGAGAACGGCAAAGCTGTTCCCACCGCTCAATGGACTCCGAAGGTGATCGGTCTGAAGCATCGCAGTATCTTCACTACCCGACTGGAGCGCATGGACGAGAACTACCGCATCAACTATGCCTACGTCAGCAATCAGTGGCTCGACCCTACCCAATACGTCGGTGTGCAGAAAGAGGAAGACCGCAAGATAGCGGCTATCCCTTATCTCCCTACCCCATCAGCCGTGAAGGATTTGCAGCGCAAGATACGCGAGGCACGTCAGAAGAACGTAAGCCGCAAGAAACGCCCTACTCGCTTCATCATGTCGCCAAGAGATTTCGGCGGTCCATACTATGCCGATGCCCTTTGGCACTCCATCTTTGCCGGCAGCATTTTTGAGTATGCCTTCACCATCGTAGATGACCGCCTTACCCGAAAGCGCAACAGTAACATCATCGGTAGAGTTATCTATATCCATCAGGACTATATCAGCAGGCTCTATCAGCAGCAGGGTGAGAAGAAAAAGAAGACCCAGGGCGAGATTCAGAACGAAATCTTTACCTCTATCAATACCTGGCTCTCTAACCCCGATAATGCTGGTCAGGCGCTCATTTCCTCTGCCTTCACGGGCAGCGATGGGAATGAGCACAAAGCTTGGGAAATCGTAGAAATCGAAACCAAGGCAAATGATCAGGCGAATGCCGACAAAACCGAGTTGCAGGAAATAAGCAGCATCATCTTCTTTGCCATGGGACTTGATGCAAAGCTCATTGGTAATACCCCTGGCGATACGGCATCATCGGGCGGTACAGACCTGAGAGAGCGCTTCCTTGTCAAGCAAATCCAGTTTGCTCCTTTACAGCAGTTAATGATACGCCCGTTGGAAGTTTTGAGCCGATTCAACGATTGGGATGAGCACCTGGTATGGCAGATAGACCGAGAGGTATTGACCACCCTCGATAACTCGAAGACCGGAGTGGCGAAACAAGAGGCCTCTTAAAGGTAAAAAAGTAAAAAAGTAAAAAGGTAAAAAATAAGAAATATGATACTCTCTACAAATCAAGAACTCCGGCTACAGATCCCGAGCAATGCCGTGGACGATGTGGCCAACTTGCAAGGTATGCTTGATAATAGCGAGAAGGACTTTTTGAAACCTCGCTTAGGGGCATCACTCTATGACCGACTTTGCAAGTATTATGCAAGCATTGAGCCTTCTGATTTCTGTGATACAGTCATCAATGGCAATTATACTGATAATCCTTGGAGCGAACTTCTGGTTTATGCACAGCGCATGGTTGCAAATGATGCAATGGCGCAGAATGTAGAAAAACAGGTTCTCTCTATCAATGGCTCCGGTATTAACGTGGCTTCCAGCAGTGACTTTGCCGCGGCTACCAAAGACCAGATAGCACAGGGCAAAGGAAGTTTCCGAGAGACCGCCATGACTTCTCTTAATAATATGCTTTCCCTCTTAGAGGGATGGGCAAGGAAGGTGAATACTCCTATGCTTATCGAGGCAGCGGGCGATGGTACAGAAGGCAGTACTCCTTCTGATGGCAGCAATCAAGGTCCCTCATCAGAAGGAACGGATAGCGGTAATGATACCGCAACCGAAGCCGAGACCAAACGGCATGAAGCAATAGAGGAAATTGTAACCCTGTGGCAGGAAAGTAAGTACTATTACTATCATAAAAACTTGCTTTTCCCTACCTGTGAGTCCTTATATCCGTTTCTCGATATTCGCGATAACAGAGATAAGTTCATTCGCCTTATTCCCGATATGCGCTTTATTCAGAGTGAATACCTGGAAGAAGCATTTGGCGAAGATTTCATCCCTCGCCTCTTACAGGCGAGCGAAGATGACAAGATGTTGGATAAGGCACGTCAGCTTGTAGCCGCCTATCTCAAGGAACGTACATCAGTTATCAGTTTTGATAAGCTGACCCGCTCTACGGCGCATAATGATGCCATTACCGTAAGGGAAAGCATTCATCGGTTACTGAAGAAAGAGGAAGCCGAGAAGCAAGCCAAACTCGATGCAGCCAAAGCGGAAAACGCATCAGAAGGCAGCACTCCTTCCTCATCTACGAGTAACGCCTCTAGCACTTCATCATCGGGCAGCAAGGATAGCAGCGAAGGCTACGAGAACAACCAAAAGGGTTCGCGTATCTTCGTAACGCCTATCCTGTGCTAAAAAAGGCTTATTTTCGGTTTAATGTCGTATTAAGCGTCTTCAAAACCGCTTAATTTGACGTTTAATCGGGGATCAAGCCAAAAACAGGTAAAAAATATTCTTAATTTTCAAATAAACATCAGAAACAAGGATTTATGGAAAATTTATCTTTACAGGAAATCATCAGCATCTTGGAGCCAGCTATCGGCGCAAGAATGCTTACCCAGGAACAGAAGGATGCTTATGAGCAGGGATTGTCTCTCCTGGAAGGTGCAAGTAATGCACGCTCGTTTATCGAGAACTCTCGTAAGTTTAAAGACTACCATCGCCGTACCCGACAGATGATCGCCTATCTCAACAGCTACAACAACTCTCAAGCTAACGCTGCATCATCTGCTACCGACAAGCGACGTGTTGGCCGACCTACCAAGCAGGAACAGGCTGAGTATGCCGAACTTCAGAAAAAGAAAGCCATGGAAGAGGCGAAGCAGTCTCTCTTCCCTAGCCTGAAACCGGACACCACCCTGCAGCCGCTTACCTATAATGGTATCGTAGCCAACCCTAACGGCGAAAGTATCGCTGCCACCATGCCCAACCTAATGCAGTTGCGTCCGTTCCTCTCTACCGCCCTGCAGGAGCAGGTGAACACCGTGCGTGACCTCCGCAGCGAGATGGCAAGCAAGGCAGAACAGGCTAAGACCAGGGCTGAAGCCAACGAGAAAGCCATCTCTCAAGGCAAAAGTGCCGTCTACACCGAGGATGAGATTGCCGAACTCGCCACAAGAGCCGTAGAAATCGAAAGCGATATTCTTCCGGAAATCTTCAAGGCTGTAGATAGAGAAATGGGCGAGTGTTATCTGCGACTGAGCGAGAAGACCGGAGACCCTGAATATATCGCCTATGTAAAGAAAACCTTTACCGTGGACCCTCAGACCCTCCGTACCCAGTTTAAGCCATTCTACGAGAAGGCGCAATCCCGTGACCCTCGATTTGCCGAGCAGGTAGCCGAAAAGATTGCCAACGACCGTCCGGAAGTAAAGGCAGCACGCGATGCAGCCGCCAAGCACAAAGCAGAAGCCGATGCTCGCATCAAGTATATCCTTCGCAAGGATAAGCCATCTACTCAGACGAGAGTGAAAGGCATCAAGGAGCGCATAGACCAACTTCGCCAGGATTTCTCTGACATCGTGACCGAAGAGGAGATTTCCGGCTATGAAGCTATTCTCACCAAAACTATAGAAGAAGCCAAAGAGGATCCCGAAGCATAATTCCCCTCTCGCCCCCGTTCCCAGCGATTTCATCGCTGGGTTCTTTTTTATGTCCCCCCTAATAAGAAAAAACCTCCTATCTTTGCCCTATAAACAAAGAAGAAAAGCAATATGGCAAAGAATAAAGAAACCCCAGAACAGCGCACGCAGCGTTTCAAGACCCTTTGCGTCCATATCCTCGCCCAGAGCGGCAACTGCCAGGAATCGCAGCATGCCTTCAAAAGCACGCAGAGCATTCCCGATATGTGCGAGGCATGGCGCAAATACTGGCACGGCTTAATCACCGAGGTACCGCAGCAGGTAATCGATGCTTTCAAGGCGGTATATCCGGAATTTAAGGCTGATATAAACCAGGGTGGTATCTTCTATAACGAGGATTCGCCCACCGGTACCGTCCTCGTAGGCGATACAGACGAGGAAATCCACCTCTACTCCTCCCGAAAGATATACGTCTTAGGCAAGGCACACGTTATCCTCCATAATGCGGCTACCGCCCTCGTGATGAATGAAGGCTGCAAAGTAGAGCTATTGGATGGCAGCAAGGCAACCATCAAGGCAGGTTACGGCATCGCCCGAAACTATGCCCACCTGGTAACTGGCAGCGAGGCAGAAAGCTACGACCAGAGTGTAGTCTTCATCACCGATGGCACTCTTCACGACCATGGGCATCAGAAAATCAATGCTTTTGGTACGGCAACCATTGATACCTTCACCGATCGCCTCATAGATTTATACGATAACGCAAAAATAGAAATCAGAAAATGAACTCACATCTTACGATATTGATAAACGACAAGCCGGTAGCTTTGCCCGATGATTTCTCAATAGATATTGAGGATCAGAACCCAGTGTTCAACGATACGGAAATGTTCTCCTATCCTTTCTCTATTCCGCTGGACGGCAACCGATGGCTGGTAAAGAACATCGAAGATATTCATGCCGCCATGAAAGCCGTGAATATGGAGCACCTGCCTACTCGCATTCATGCCGACGGACTGCCATTCCGAAGCGGTACCTTGGTCATGCAGGACGATGAGGAAATAACCGATTCACTCTCTATGAACATCGATGCCAGCACGCAGAGTTTCAGCGAGCTAATCAGCGACCTGCAATGCCGTGATATTCCTGTAAAGGACCAGATTATCATCGGTGAGAAAATCGGTAATGTGAGGGTGGATATAGAGAGCGACCCTGTGGTAAAGGTAAATGTTTTTGTTACCGGAGGTAAGCATAAGGATGATAAGACGGAAAACCACGAAATCAGAGCCGCCCACGTAAGCGTAAGCAAGGTTCTCGAACCGCAAGCACTCGGTTTCTCTTATCCTGCCAGTTGTAAGGAATATACAAGCACATCTACCCAGCATTATAAAGGTGATGCGTATAAGCTCTCAGAGCGTTCCTATCCGCAGAACCATACAGTAAATGAGCCTACCATCGCAAATAACGGTAACTATATAAACACCGCTGCTGCCTATGGCGAAACCGATGGCGCGGGCAGGGCAGCCGCTTACTGCAACGCCCGTATCTGTTACAAACATCATGGTCTTGATGATGACAAGAAGACGGCGAGCGGTGTTATTAGTACGAAAGACTGTACCTGGACGAACGAAGACCTTTATCCTTATTGGGTATTGGATGCCAAACGTCCGCAGTCGGGTATCTGCTTCTATGTGCTTTATTTCCTCGATTGCCTCTTTGACTATCTGGGTGTAACTTTCGATAAGCGAGCCTTAATGCAGATAGAGGATTTGAAGCATCTCTGCTTCTTCACGACCGTATGCAGCTACGATACCGTCAGCTACCAGTATGACGAGGACGATCCTACAGGCGCAAAACAACCTAATCTTCACCCTCATCATGGTACTTATTATCGAAAAAACGATGCCGACGTAATCGCCAAGAAGAAGAAAGCTGGTGAAATCAAGACGGGTTATTTCCAAAGCCAGGAGCATATCAATTCATGGCTGGAAAGCCGTGGATGCGGTGGAAAGATTAATATCGTGAAAGCTGAGAATAAGGATGTGCAGGAATTGACTCTTCGCACACCAGAAGGTACAACCGAGCATGTGCAGGTAGGCGAGGTTCGCGATGATGGCGGCAAGGTTACTAGTATCAGCATCGAGGCAAAAATCAGCAAGTTCAAGGTACAGGCAAACGTGCTTAATATGGTAGCCAACAGCGGCAATTTCCCTGATGAGAGCGTAAGCACCGTAATCTCATCTCTTGAAAGTGCCTTTGGTATCAAGTTCTCGTATGATTACGAGCAGAAGAAGGTAACAGCTTATCTTACCCGTGATGTGTTGCGCAAGAGCGGTAATGAGGCAAGAACGTTTCATGCCAACATCCACTCCATGGTCCCGATGACCGAGAAGATTACAGGTGTGCGTATGCGCTATTCTGCAGAGAGTGATGCAAAAGATCAGCGTCAGAATGTACTCGATAGCCGTAGAAACAAGAACATGGGTTATTCTACCGATTATGATTACATCGATTACCCTGCGCCAGATAGTGGCGATAACTCCACCGTCTATAATCTCGACTACATCGATTTCTTCCATAATCTGAGTAGTGGAGATAAGCATTGTTATATCGACCGCAAGACTGGCAACGCTTATCGCGTAAAGGTGAATAGTGATGCACCCACGACAGCCGACTTGAAACCGGTACTCTTTGAGGTAGGTCAGTTTAAGGGTGTAGAATATGGAGATTGCAGCGATGAGAACGAAGATTTCATTCACGATATTTCGGTAGATTTTACTCCTGTTCCGTTCAATGATGTGAACTATTTCAAGGAGATAGAAGCTGCCTATGGCTCTCACGAGGCAATCGACTCCTACAACGGCAAGAAATATGGTGTAACCATCGCCGATAGTCAGCCTATCCTCTGTGCTTATGTAGATGAGGATATGGAGCATGAGTTTGTGGAGCAGATTATCAATCAGACTATCTCTACTGCTTTCTGTGATTTCTACATGCAGCAGACACTATCACTCGTAGAAAGCTACGACCCGTCGAGCACCGATGATGGCAATTCTCCGTTGCAGGATGATTCACGCTGGGGATATGCGGTTGCTTTGATGCGAGGTGGTGGTAGCGATGCTACCCGCCAGTCTTACGATTATAATTACGACCACTTCGGAACGTCCAAATGGCGTACCGTATCTGGTAAGTATGCCCTGGCATGTGATTCACTGGATATGATGGGCAACGTGTTTGATTACAACGGTGTGCAGGAAGGTGTAGGCGATGGTGAACGTTTCTCGCTCAAGATACGAGCTTTCAAGGAACCATCGTGGTTAAGTGATCCGAAGTATCAAAATGTAGTACTTTGTGATAAAGATGAGGTAGATAAAAATGGTAAGGTGGTTAAGAAGGTTCGCTCCCGTGGCCTCTTTGATACCTTCATTCTCCCATACGCCTATTTCCTCTTAAATAGAAAGAAGTTTATGGTAAGATGTACCACCACCGTAGCGCAGGTGGCCGATATACCTAACCACTGGCAGGAATGGTGGAATATAGGCGGTATGAAATGCCTTATCGACAAGGTAAATACTACCATCGATGCCAAGACGGGCATGGGCGAAGTAGAGTTAACAGTGTACGCCCTCTAACTCCCTCTCGCCCCCGTTCCCAGCGATTCTATCGCTGGTCTCACAATAAGAAACATAAAAAATGAAATAAAAATGGATAAAAAGATATTGATTACCGGAACCGGTATTCATTCTGCCCTAGGCAGAAGTACAAGAGAAGTAGCCATGAACCTCTATAAGGGTAAATGCGGATTGCATCACGACGAATGCCGCGATAAATACAATTCCGATTTATGTGGCAATGTACCTAGTTGGAAAGCAGAGTGTCTGGATATACTTACCCACGCGCAATACGAATGTATGCCTGCACATGGTTTTTATGTGCTCGATGCGGTATTCGAGGCGCTGAAGAAAGCAAAGGTCAGTAAGGAGTTTCTTGAAAACCATAATGTTTCACTTATCGTAAGTAACGACTCAGAATGTTATGAAAGCAAAGTTGTGGTCTCTCACGTAAAAAAGAACATCTCTAATCGTAGACTTCCGGTAACAACCCTATTCCGTTCACTTAATTCCACTATCAGCATGAACCTGGCCACTATCCTCGGCATTCATGGTTTATCGCTCACCGTTAGCGCAGCCTGTGCAGGAGGTGGCCACGCCATCGGACTAGCAAAGATGTTGCTCGATAGCAAACAGACTGAAATGGTAATTGTGATTGGTGCGCAGGAATGCGGATCTCAATATTGCATGGAAGCTTTCGATGCCCTCGGTGTCTTCTCACCTGATAAAGTACAGCCGTTTGGTAAAGGCAGAAACGGATTGGCACCATCTGGTGGCGCAGCCTGCATCATCCTCGAACCATCGGATAGTCTTCGATTGAAAGAAGAGAAGGTGCATTCATTCGCTTCCCTTTCCGGCTATGGCTTCTCTACCAATGGAAAAGCTATCACTACCCCTGATAGTTATCAGGAAGAAGTATCTATGCTGAATGCTATCGAGAATGCAGGTTTGGATGAAGGCATGATAGACGTAGTACTTGCTCATGCTACCGGCACACCGATGGGCGATGAAGCCGAGGCAAAGGCAATAGAGAGGATCTTCCCTATCTGTCCGAACGTAGTAGCTACAAAAGGTATGACGGGTCACGAGTGTTGGATGGCAGGTGTATCGCAAGCCATACAAGCTACCATCATGCTTACATACGGTCGTCTGTTCCATGCAGCCACTACCGAGGAGAACGCCTTCCCGAAATTGAACCTGGTGATGCGCCCTAAGTATTATTCCCCTCATCATATCCTCTGTAATGCCTTTGGCTTTGGAGGTACAAACTCCTCATTCGTTATTTCGAATGTTGAATGTTGAGTGTTGATTTAGGCTAGTGCCTTCGCGCCTCCGTTCCCAGCGATTCTATCGCTGGTCAGTTACTAATAAAAAGCAAAAAAAATATGAAAAAAGAAGAAATAACCTCTCGCATTATCACCATCGTGAACAGCCTGAAAACATCATGGGTAAAGCACGAAGTAACACCTGCATCTAACCTTCGTGACGAGGTAGAACTGGAGTCTCTTGATTTCCTCGATATGATCCAGCAGGTGGAAATGATGTTCCATATCAAGATTACCCCGGAAGAGGCGAAAGATTGCAAGCTCGTTTCCGATGTAATTGCGCTCGCCGAGCGCAAAGTCAACATTCAACATTCAACACTCAACACTAAATAACTATGGCACAGAAAATCAATCTCACATCTGGTTCTGTCTTTGCCGGAAACCCGATAACCTTTACCATCACCCCCTCCGTGGCTACGAATCCATCCTTCCATCGGGTTATCGTAGAAGTGAACTTTGATGATGGTACGGGCAGTTACGAAACCAATAAGCTCACTATTCCTGTTACCACCGAGAGAAGTGATGTATCGCTCGATATATCCTCTGCTCTCCGTATTACGCTGGATAGCTACAAGTATACTGCCATTCCATCCACCTACCCCGTGGTAAGCTGGTACATCAAAGCCTACGATGAGTATATGGATAACAACGGAGAGGTGCATACCGGTGTAGGCGAGGTCTATTATCCAGCTGATGGCTCGAAGAATAAAGGTGAAACCAACCTTCGCTGCATAGCCGGAGCCTTCAGCGATATAGAACGATTGAAATCGGGCGTAACGAAGGCTGTCACCCTTCTCTCCTGCAAACCGACTGATACCCCCGAAATAGCCGTTGTAGGCGCGAGCTTTGTTTATCCTGTCTCCTATAGCGCAGGGCAGAACTTAGCTACCAGCAGCTCACTGACCGCCCCTGTATCTAGGGAGCAGGAAATCACGAAGGAAGGTGCGCAGAGCATTCAGGGGCACCCTATCTATGCTCTACCGTCCTCTGAAGCTGAAGACCGTACCACCTTCCGTTTCATTAACCGCTTCGGTTGTCTAGAGAGTATCAGCGTGCCGAAATCCTACTCTCAGAAGATGAATGTCGAGAGCACGCAATATACGAAAGCTATTCAGGAAACCTTCAATCAATTCTCCCGTGCCGCTATCAAGAAGCAGAATAATCGTGAAAGCTGGCTCTATCAGAGCGACCCGCTTACCAAGGCATGGCAGCAGTGGTATCTCCATGAGTTCCTGATGTCTGAGCACGTATGGCTGAAAGCCAATGATGCCTGGCTTCCTTGCACCATCAATCTCGAAGATGAAATAACCATCAAGGACGAAACCAACAAAAATATGTATTCCGTTTCCTTTACTGCAAAGCTAGGTATCAACGGCAACCCGCTTATTTAGTGTTGAATGCTTTTATTAATGTTGAGTGTTGAATGTTGAATGTTGATTTAGGCTAGCGCCGTTGAGTCCGTTAGGCAATTCAACATTCAACATTCAACACTCAACATTTAAAAATCCCATTCAACATTTTTTGTCCCCACTAAAAAAGCGAAAACCTTTATCTTTGCCTTATAAATAAATAAAAATCCAAACAAAAAAATGGCAACAGAAGCAAAAAATACAAATTATTGGATCTCGAGCACTGCGCTCTCTATCCAGCTAAATTCGATGGGAGAGCCTGACTACATCCAGTGTAGTGTAGTATCGGGCGCTTCGGTCCTCTGCTATATGAGCGATGTGCCAGGCTTGGGCTATGATGCCGGTCACAACTATCAGCGCTGGACGCTTGCTGCCTATCCTTCTATCTTCCCCGATAGCAAACGGAAGTATGTGTATATCGCCATTCCACGACAGTCTACCACCGATAATAACCAGGCTACCGTCGTGTTCCCTGGTGAGAAGATAGATATATATGGTAAGACTATTCCATCTTCCGGAACTGAAGGTGTGCAGATAGGTAACGAGGCTTATTACTATATCTTTACAGGCGGTATCATATCTGCTGTAAAGACCGATGCCGACAATACCAGAAAGCGAGAATGGGAACAGCATTTTGATTGCGGTAAACTGGCTACCGACGAGGCGATAGCCAGCGGCGGTGAAGGCGAATGGTGGCGGTATAATTCCGTATCAGATACCATCACCTTCCTCAAGGAGATTCTGAAGGCAAACTTTAATGAATTGTCGGCAAAGGTAGCTCGCGTAACCAGTCTTTTCCTGGGTGGGCATGAACTGAGGGGCGTTGCTGACAGTAACGGCACCCTGGAAATAAGCGATGATACCGTAGTTACCCCTCAGTATCTCGGTCAGTTTGGGGTGAAGCATTTCCTTGCCAAGGATAAGGATGATACGGCCCATGGCACTATCACTTGGGAGAAGGTTCAGAAGTTCTTGCAGGGGTTGCATGTCGGTAACCGCAACAATGAGAACGGAGGTTCCTGGACTCCCGATGCAGAAGGTCGTTCACACCTCATAACAGATTACTTGGAGGTAAGAATGAAGGCTATCTTCGAGGAGCTGGTCATCAATAAAACATCCACCATCGGTGGTAAGGAGATAATCTCTCCTGCTGGCGGTGTGGTGGCTCATAAGGTAGAAGAGGTTACTGTGACATATAATAATGTGTCACAGAAGGCTTATCGTTGCTACTTCCTCGCAGAGCAGGAAGGCGATTCTGTAGATAATGATTTCGCTGTTAACGATCAGGTGCGCTCGGAATCATTCAATGTACGCAAGGGCACTTACCACAAAGTTGGCAATCACTTTTACTGGCGATTGGTAATCGGTCGTGATGAAGACCCTGTAGAGCTGGAAGGAAAGAAATATCATTATATCGACCTCTCTGATACCGATTGCGCTACGGCAAGCGATGTTCCTGCTAAAGGTGATGTGCTCAACCAGTGCGGTAATAGAACCGATGTAGAACGTCAGAACTGCCTTATCTTCTCGGCGGTAGATACCTATTCGCCATCCATCAGCCTCTATCACGGCATCAATAGCTATTCCTTTGCCAATAGGGAGTATGTGGAATATGGTGTGAATAAGCAGACTAACAGGGCTTTCTTCCATGTCTACGGAGATATGTACTTCGGAGACCGACCTACTAGTGCCAATAACTACGAGGGTGATTCCTATGTCAAGTTTGATAGCGAGACGAAGAAAGTAACCATCAAGGGAGACTTGGATATTAAGTCCACCTATGATGGCAAAACCTTGGATAAGTACATCACCGAGAAGAGCTTGGATAAGAATGCCGTTGAGACCATTATCAATAAATCGCAGACGATTATCGACCTTCAAAACCAGATAGACGGAGCTATTGAGACTTGGTTCTATGACGGCGTTCCTACTTTGAAGAATGCTCCAGCCATCAGTTGGAAGACCGACAATGATAAGAAAACCCACTTGGGAGACCTCTACTATGACAACAAGACGGGCAAGGCATACCGCTTTGCCAAGGATGGCTCTACCTATGAGTGGATTATCATCACAGATACGGAGCTGACCAAGGCACTCAAAGATTCAAGCCAAGCACTCAAAGATGCAGCCGCTGCGGATAAGAAGGCTAATGGAGCGCAAGCTACCGCCAACACCAAGAGACGCATCTTCGGCTCTCAGCCAGTTCCACCATACGATGTGAACGATATGTGGGTGAACGCAACCTATCCGAACGATGGTAGCACTTACAAGAACGAAATCTTGAAGTGTTCCACCGCCAAGGCAGAAGGCGAAAAGTTCGATATTGCCGATTGGAAATTGGCTAGCAAGTATACCGATGACACGAAGGCAGAGGAAGCCAAGAAAGCTGCTGAGAAGGCGCAAGAAGAGATTAAGACGACACAGAGCAACTTGAACGCCCTCGGAACGACTGTTACCGAAAACAAAAAGACGTTCGACAGCTACGTCAAAGATGGCTACCTAGAGCCTTCTGAGATTGCTGCAATGTCGCAGGATTCCAAGCGACTTGAAGATGCTTTCGCAGCTGCCGAGAAGTCGTACAATGAAGTGAAGGGAGCAGAGGTGTTAAAGAGTACAAAAGAACTCACCGACCTTAATACTGCTTTCACTACTCTCTCTACTGCCAAGACGGAACTCGTTACGTATCTCTCAGATATATCTACAAATTACAATAAGGCTGATACTACCGGCAAGGCTGCCATCGTATCTGCTGTCGGAACGAAGTTTACCAACTTCCAAAGCGCATATTCTGCCTTCTATGACAAGCTGGGTTTGGCAAACGCATATATCACTAGCAAGATATATGGTGACTTGAAGCAGAATATCACAGACCTCGCAGGTTACAAGTATCTCAAGGATGCGCTCGGTCAGACTACATATGTTGACGGTGGTCTTGTAATGACAACGCTCCTTGCGCTGAGAGACGGAGACGGAAACGTTCAGAGCGGTATCAACGGAGCAATAGACCCGAATAGAGGAAAGAAGAGTATCGCAACATGGTGGGGCGGTCAGATGGTGGATAAGGACTATAATAGCGGAAATCTTACCCCTGCAACCTCCCTCATCCGCTTCGATGGCTCGGGTTATCTTGCCAATGGTGCTATCTGGTGGGATGTGAGCGGAAAGGTTCACGCAGACCCGACATCGTTTATCATCAGTGAGAAGAATCTTGGCGCATACCTCACCTTCTTCGAGCCGACTTGGAAGGAAGGAAGTGCAGGAACGAGCGTTGCTGACCTTGTGTCTTTGAAGCCAAACGCTCCATTCTCCAAACTTGGCGTATCGGGCGATGCTACATTCGAAGGCGCAATCTCCTTCCATGGCATTAAGCTCACGTATGATTCCAAAAACAAGGCTATCAAAATTGATGGCAATCTCTATACCACAGGTGGTATCACGGCATACGGAGCAGGAGCATCTACCACGGGTGGTGGCGGCTTGAACGGCAGTGTGAAGAGTTATTCAAATGCCTTGAAGCTTACATCAGAATCGCTGTCTGAGATAGCTTCTGCCTACTCCATCAAGGCTCTTGATTCTCGTATCTCCAGCTTGGAAGGTGGTAGTGCTACTGCTATTTCTGTCAGCGGTAGCGGTAATGCGGTTACGTCTGTCACCAAGGATGGTACTACTATCAGCGTAGTTAAAGGTAGTACGTTCTTAACTAGTCATCAGTCACTTGATGGTTACGTTAATGCAATATCTGTAAGTGGAAGTGGGAATGCTATCACGTCTGTATCTAAAAGCGGAAAGGGTATTACATTTACTAAAGGTGCTACATTTTTAACTTCTCACCAAAGTCTTGCTAACTATTATACCAAAAGTAGTGTAGATTCACTTCTTAGTGGTAAGTCGGCAACTAGTCATACACATAGTGTTAAGATTAACGGTGTTACTAAAACTATTGCAGCTACTGGTGGAACTGCTGTAGATTTAGGAACTTATCTTACTAGTCATCAATCTCTTAATGGGTATGCTACGCAATCTTGGGTTAAAAGTCAAGGTTATCTTACTACCCATCAAGATGTTAGTATTCTTAACATGGCTAATGATAGATATTATTATAAAGATAATTATGGTATAAATATGCGAAATTCTGATATTATTGGAGTTAATAGTATTTATACTAAAGATTTATCTGATGACCCTTCAGAAGCTATTCTATTTTGTAGAAGTAACGGTAACTATGATGGTATTCGTGCAGCAAATGGAGTATTATATTTTAGCAATAATGTAGTTAGAACTACTAGAAAATATGATGCTGAATATGAAGTTTATCATAAAGGTAATCTTACTAAACTTAGTCAACTTACTAATGACAAGAACTTTGTTACTGGTTCTGTAAGTGGTCAAACTATTACTATCAATGGTGTTTCTACTACTTGGCAAAATACTTGGAGAGGAATTACTGATAGTTATAGTGGAACTTCTACTGGTACTAGTCTTAGTCAAAAAGGTGCAAATAGTTTATATAATGCTTTGCATAATGGATATGCTAGCAGCGCAGGTAATGCAGATACTGTAGATGGTTATCATGCTAATGGTAGCAATGTTGCACCCTATGGGCATATACCTACTATAGAAAGCGATGGAGTAATGGAAGTAGGTAAATATATTGACTTTCATAATGATAATAGCGGTAAACATGATTTTTCTACTAGATTACTAACTACTGGTAATTATGGAAATTCAGTTAATCTTCCATCAGTAGGTGGTACATTAGCGTTAACTTCTGACAATGTAGCTTCTGCAACAAAACTTGCGGCAGCAAGAACGATATGGGGTCAAAGTTTTGATGGTACTGGAAATGTTAATGGAACTATATACATAAATAATAGTGATTCTGAAAACGGAGCTATAATATTAAATAATAATGTAAATGCTAATGCTCGTATATCAGCTATAAAAGACCAAGTAGTATTTAATACTGGTGCTGCTATTCGTTTTGGAGCAACCAACTGGGAGTATAGTGATTGGGCTGGTCTTAAATATGATACTGTTGCTAATGCTATATATTTAGGTATAGCCGATGGAACTGTATTTAATTATTATTCTAATAAAAGAAGTAATGGTACACTTAAATTTCCAGGTATTACAACTATAACTCCTGATAGTGGAGCTAGAATTGGAGGTAGCGGTGGTGATTTATATTTAGGTAATGGTAATAATACTAATTGGGTGAAAGTTCAAGACATGTGTAGTCAAGTAAATAGTAGTTATTGGAACATAACACAATTCGGTAGTGCTACGTTTAAAAGTCTTACTGTTAATGATGTTATTAGTTGTGATAGTATTAGTGTTAGTAAAAATGCCGTTATTGCTGGTAATTTATCAGTTAACGGTTTAATAAATAATAAAGGTATATTACCTACAAATTATGAAGTTAATAATAAAGGAATGGGTTGTTATGTTTCAGCTGATGCTTTATGTTCTGGAATTACTGCTATTACTGATAGTATACCAGTTGATAATCTTTCTATAGTTTATAGTAATGATAATGGTACTAATTGGACTAATTATAATATATCAAATGATACTAAATTTAAGGCGTATGCGAATGTTGCAGGTGTTGATGGTTTTACCTTAGGTGGCAATGTTATCACTGGTAATACTGATGCTGAAAAGTTAGCTCAAATAAAAAAGAACGAATTAATGTTTTCGTTTGAAATTCCTAATTCTTGTTATTCTCAAGTATATTTTGCTTGTGTTGATATGGGACAAGGTGTTGGTGTTACTTGTACTGTAGAATATTTAAATAGTAAAGGTGTTATAGTCAATACTTATATTAAATATATGACCGGACGGAATCAGTTTAATTATATAAATTTATCTAATGGTAATACGGCTTTTGGTGTAGGAAATGATGATAGAAGATATATTCGTTTTAAATTTAAACATGACCAAAATACTACTGCATTACGAAATGCTTCAATAAATAGAATACGAATATTTGCTTTTACTAAGTATTCATTTCCTACTGATAGATTTATGGGGCATACAGGTCATATATATAACTTTGATTATAATTTGAATACTTACTTCCCTAATGGCATTCTTGCTAAAGGTGGAGTTACAGCTTATCAATCTTCAGACATCCGCCTGAAGCAGGATTTGCGGAAGCTGGACTACTTGGGTATCATCAAGGCAATGGGTGGCACTTATGGCTTTGCCTGGAAGAAGGACAACACAAGGTCTATCGGTTGGATTGCCCAACACGTCTTGTGCAACCCTCACTTAAAGGACATCGTGGAGACTGACGAGAAGGGCTACTACAAGATTAACTACTGGTCTCCGAAGCTGATTGCAACGGCATTCGGTGCTATCGAGCAGGTGGGCGATGAGGTCAGCAGGTTGAAGGCTCGGGTGGTCTTCCTTGAATCAGAGGTTCTGCGATTGAGTGGAGATAAGGAAGACTGCAACAAGAAGAGATTAGATAACAAGAATATTAATTCATTAAATTAGATTAGAAAATGGAGAATTTAAAGATTAACAAGAAGAGTGAACAGACAACCGCCACTTACACCAAGGGTGGCTATCGAGTAGAAATCACCTACAATGTTGACAAGACTGGTGGCAACATCGAGAGCATCAATATGAGTATCTATGGTGACCCAAATGGTAATTATCTCGGCAATGCCAACGCAAGCTTCAACGGCAGCGAGCTGACCTACAACATCAGCGGTGTTCCGCAGAGCAAGCTCAGTGAGGTATCAGCATTGATCAAGGAGGTTAATTCCGCTATCGCCGCTAATATGGCAAGCGAGGCAGCAGAGTAAGTATTAACGCAGGGTGGCTCTTATAGAGCTGCCTTGCCTAGTGTTTTAAGTTCTAAAGATTAGCGTATGGAACGCTTTATATTATAGCTTGCGAAAGTGTTCAATGTAACAGTAGAGCGAGTTGTTACTAAAGAAGTTGTAACAGAATTAGAAACTAAAGTTGAATATTTAAAAAAATAAAGATTATGTCTTATGCAAATAATGAAATATCAGCTCCAGTATCAATAGATGATATTAAAACTGTGTTAGGTGAATCTAGTAATGATGTTGCTACTTTATGTAGAAGTAGCAACATCAATATGTGGAGTAAGAAAAAACCAGTTCGATTATCTGAATCTTTTCCTGATATAAATGGAACTTGGTATAGAGCAGATGATGATGATTTAGGTATTCAAATTAATAAAGGTGCTAAAACTAATCTAGGAACATTATATGCTGGAGCTAGTTTTGTATATAAGAAACCTGGAGGTGGAAGTAGTCAACCTTATAGAATGACTGATTTTATTGGTTATAAACATGACGCTAAACCTTTTTTATATTGTGAAAGTTTAGGTAGTGTTGCAACTGTTGACGCTTTTACTGGTGAAGTATCTACAAATATACTTAATATTAAAAAAGGAGATATATCTCTTTATGATTTTAGTGAAAATAATGTAATGCGCCGTGGCTGGTTATATATGGAATATTTAACTTGTAATAGTTCTACTTATGACCCAAATAATTTAAATCATATAGCTCGTCAATCTAATGATGCTACTCATCAAATTGGCGCAGGATATACTTATATTGTAAATCCTAATGAAAATGAAGAATTGAAAGTAAAACAACATTTAATGGATTATAGTAAATTCGGAAATGATATTAGACATGCAGTATTAGTATTTATGGCTATACAATATAATACAGAAGTGTTTCCTATTTATTTTGATAAGAATAAAGCTCCTTATATTACATTATATAAAGAATATAAATTGTTTGCTAATGCTAAAGTTAGTAATCTAATGTATAGAATTGATAGTATAGGCTTTAGTGGTGATCCACTTCTATATACAATAAAAATAACTAGTAATAAACATAATTCTTTTTGTGTTAGTATATCATTTAATGTCGACAAAACTAATAATGGTTCATTTCCATTTTATAGTGCTACAAGTTTTAATACATTAGCTGGTTTACATAGATTTAGATTAATACAATATTATGGTACTGGAGGAGCTTATTATACTTGGTATCCTACTTTATATAATAGTAATGGTGTAAAGCAAAATTCTATAACTATAGATTTTAAAACTCATATTAGTGTTAGTTTAATTATTGCATTTGAATATGGAGACATTGCTACAAATAAAAAAGTATTTAGTTTTATAAATTATGGACAAACTGTTGCTATGGCTTTACAATATAGTGGAGATAATGGTAACAATTGGATGGATATTAAAAGTTTTAATGTACAATATTATTAATATTTATTTATTAATTAAATAAAAATAAAGAAACAATTATGAAAAAGATTAAGACAATCGAGGCTGTTGTAGCCTACAGAACATTGAAGGCATTGAAGACATCATCAATGAGCGATGATGCCGCTATGCGAGTTTGGAAGAATATGAAGGCACTGCGCCAAGTAGCCGATACCTACGACAAGGATGTGGAGGAAGCGCAGCAGAGCTTGAAGGACGATAAGTTCGAGGAGATGCAGTGCAAGCTTCAGGAGTGCCAGCAGTTGGAGCAGAAGCACGCCAATGAGGGCTACGAATACACCAAGGACGATTCAGCCAAGTTCGCTGAGGTCAATGAGTACTTCTTCAATCAGAAGCAGAAGACCGAGAAGTATTTCAAGGAACTTGCCGACAAGGAGGTAGAGGTAGCCATCGAGGCAGTTGACGAGAAGGAGTTGTTCAAGGCAGCGAAAGATTGCGGCTTGAAGTTCGCTGATATGGAGACCCTTGATGTTGTGATAGGATAAACACTGATAAGTAGATATAGAAATAGCGTTAGAATTTGGCAAGAAAGCCGTTCTAACGCTATTTTTTTTGTGTGAATGCGTCTCATATCGTGGAATGGAGTTGGTATACAACTAAAGATATGATTGATTCTTGCTTTACCGTAATGATAGTAACAGCAATGTTTTATATATACGGATTTTTTGACATGTTTATCAGTCGCCTCAAGTTAGGACGTAAAATCTGTGCATGATTATGGGAAAGATACTAAATTATGAGAGAAGATTTGGCAATATAAGGTATATCCCCTGCCATGTTTCGAGTGGGAAGATGTGGTGAGATGTTTCCTCGTTATCCTTCTCGGCTGGCTCATCTCTTAAAAGTAAAAAGGTAAAAAGGTAAAAAAAGCCTTAACCCCTTTGCGCCCCCGTTCCCAGCGATTCCATCGCTGGTCCGTAACTTTAAAAAAGCCCTGCTATCCATCGCGGACGGCAGGGCTGCATCGTTTTTTAATACTTTTTTAAAGATTATAACACCGCCACCTTTTTTACGGGCAGCGGAATTTCGACTGCAAAGATACGAAGAAAAACCGAGATATGTAGAGAAATTCAGAGAAAATCGGAGAAATTCAGAGAAAATCAGAGAAAAACTAGAAATCATCTGTAAATCTTTGTTCATATCCGTAAGAATTGTCCGTTTTTTCGTAGTAAAGTGCCCGACCCAAGCGATTCTTTCGCTGTTCTCTAAAAAAGATGAAGCCTTCCGCTCCTTAATCCGAGGAGCAGAAGGCTTCATCTTATTCCTAAACACGCATACGCCCTGGGCTAGGATTTTCTGCCCTTTCAGGGCGTGTGGGACTTACTCGGAGCTATTGATACGCTTCGTCTCTGTTCTTCCTCCATATCGATGAGAGGTAGCCGTTTTCGCAGTTATAAAGTTTGATGAGCGAACCGTAAAGGTTCATATAATAGAAGGTAGCCACATGTCCCTCTACCAGATAACCATTGATCGTAACCTTTCCGTTCTTCGTAGAATAGGTGGTAGTGAAGTCCTTCTCACCCTCTATCACCATGTGCATGGTGCCATCCTCGTTAAACGTCATGGAACCCATGCAATTCTTCTTCTTTCCATCTTTTGTCATAGTTATGACGCAATACCAGGTACCCCTTATCGCCGCATCATGGTCCGTCTCATCCGAAATATCATTCAGCGTTCTGCCGCATCTCATCTGGCATTCATTGCCGTTGGCGAAGGTTCCTACAATCAGCGGGCGCATATCGATGCTCGCCGATGTCCCGCTGCCCGTAAGCTTGTTGCTCTCCTGCAGATGTACACCCGAGATAGTCTCATTCAGCAGATTCTTGATATTGAAGCTTTTCGGTGTGCCCACCTCGAAGCGGGTAGTAAGCCTGTCGCCATCCATCTGCCAGTAGCCGAAGGCAGTGTTAGGCTCGATAACATAACCGCCTGGAGTCAAATCGCCACCATCCTCATAATAAACCATGTGGTTCTTGTAGTAGAAATAAGTACCCCTGGTGCTGTTGATGGTCCACTCGTTGCCGGCAAGATATTCCTTCACCTTAGCCGCCTCCTTCTCACTCTCATCCTCGCTGCTGCTGCAAGCCGCCAGCGAAGCCGTAATCATTCCCATGGCTACTACCGAGAAGATAGCCATCATGGAATGTTTCATCATCATTAAAAAGTTCTTTTTCATTTCTTATTCTATTATAACTGTTTAATTATTCATTACCAATCAGCACAACACCCACCGTTACTTTCTTGCCACAGTGTGGACAATACGCAAATGTTCGCATCATTCCATTATCAGCATGATTTTCGCCATTTTCAGTACGCAATTCGTCGTTTTCCGTACACGCGCCCTCATCCGCTGCGTTCATCACGGCCAATTTATCCACAATCTTATCCACATTTTCTTTCTTGATGCTAGGGTAAGCCTTTCTTATAATATCCTGCAGTTCCTTCATGGTAGGATAAGCCCCCTCTTCTTGTGTCTCTGCCTCTTCCGCTGGGTCGGGATAGAAGAGGTCGGTGATGTCGCAGCCGATGGCTACGGCAATATCCTCTAACTTCTTCACGGTAGGATTGCCTTTTATTACCGATGTTAAGCTTTGAGGAGAGAGACCTAATTTCTCGCCAAGTTGAACCTGGGTTATATTATGATCAGACAAAGCTCTTTTTATATCTAAGTATTTCATATTGCTTTATTTTTATCATATTGTTGTTTACGTGGTACAAAAGTATAATATATTTTTATAATATACAAGTTTTTAGCCTAAAAAATGGTTAAAATAAAGGTTTTTGTTTAAAAACGTTTGGTTGTTTCGATAAATCTCCTTATCTTTGCACCGTCTAAAAAATAAAACATTCGGAATGTAGAGCATGGAGTATCGAAGCACATGATGTGTCTCTGATACAGAGGCTGCATATAGATATATGGCAGTACGTACTCCCCTGCTTGCGATGTAATGTCGTCAGCGTGGTTTGCTCTACTATGCTCGAGCGTTTTACCATTAGACAAGGGGTTAAGGACGTACTGCCTCTTTTTATATATAAATATGTGCGTCAATGTCTAACAAAAATTAGTAGCATAACATGAATGAAACAACAATTACCCTACCGATGGGTAAAGCTGACCTCCAAGAGGCAGCCACGGCAGTAATCGAGCAGCTTGCCACTGCACCACCCGATACCGGGAGTATGAGTCAGGAACAGTCCATATCCTATAATATGGGTTTGAGTATCCTTTTTGCATGCTTGCGCTCCACCTTTTAGTAAATATCAATGTTTCACCTTTAAAAATCATTTTTATGTGTGATTATAAGTCTTCTTTAAGCAAAAAGGAAATCAATGCGATAAGAAACGTATTAAATGGAACTATTTCTATGGAGCATTGTTGTCTTTCGGATTTAAAGCAAAAGCAAATAATACTCGCGGCCAATATTTTCCTTAAATATTCTTCAGAGTTTAATCTTGATTCCGATTTGAATAATCTTTTCGTTATTATGATGGATAATAAGCATAAAGAAAGAGATTGGCATCGAATAAAAGCTTACTATGAGTTAATTAAAGATTTAATTAATAGTGGCGAAAAACTCAATTTAGTTAAGTTCCGTATTTCTAAAGTCAAAAATGTAATCGGCGATTTAAAGAAAAAGACGGTTATCCAATCCATGGCAATTTCTGAGAATGTATACAAGGAACGTTATAAAGAATTGGTATTGGGTTTGATTGAACAGCAGGGGAAGGAGGCAAAAGCTTATTTCGATTCCCTCAAGCCTTATAATGATCATGTTAGAAGGTATAGCTATAGTACAGAAAAACAAAATAGAACGAAAGATATGTTCGTTAGCGAACTGAAAGATATTTATGGAGATTTGTATGATTATTCTTCTGTAATATATAAAAATAGAAAAACAAAGGTTACTCTATTTTGCAAGAAACATAGTCTTTCTTTCCAACGGACCCCTTCTAATTTGCTTAAAGGCTACGGCTGCCCATGCTGCAACAAGGAACTGGGGCGAACTTATAAGAACACCGTAGAAGCTGCTTATTTGCCGGAAAGACGCAACCTCCGTTGGGACACAGATAGATTCATCAAGGAATCTGAGTATATATTCGGAAAGGGAACGTTTGATTATTCTAAATGCCATTATGTAAATAGTAAAACGCCTGTTACACTGATACAGGTAAGTACAGGGAAAGAATTTTCTGTTAGACCTACCGAACATCTGCGTCATCCTGCCTACAGAGATACGGACTCAGAGTATTACAAAGGTACTACAGATAAGCAGAAGATATATTATTATGCTGATTGCGTTCGTCGGGAATTGGCAAGTAAGGTTTATATTCCTATGCAGCACGTAGAATCATATAAAAGATTTAAGTGTATTTGTCCTGTTCACGGAGAGTTTTTTACCGATTTGATTAATATTCATAAAGGCGTAGGTTGTCCGGATTGTACTTCAAAAAAAGAGAGTTTGGGAGAACGGGCTGTCAGAAGATATTTGCAGCAAAAAGGTATTGAATATATACAGGAATATACTATTCGAGACAAACGATATTTTGATACTTTTGCCCGTATTGATTTCTATGTGCCCGATAAGAATATGTTTATAGAGTTTCAAGGCGAGCAGCATTACAATATAGCTGTGTCTAAGATAACTCATAACAGCCGTGGGTGGCAGAAGCAAAAAAAGCGAGATGATCATCTGCGAGCTTATTCAGAGAGTAAGGGAATATCTTTAGTAGAGGTACCTTATACTTATAGAAATAACGTTTCAGTTTTTCTTGACAAATACTTTTAATAAAATGATAGGCTATAATTTCCGAATAAGATTATAGCCTATTTTTTGAATTTATTTTTATCTCCTGTAAATCTCTGATAATTAATGCCTTTCTAATGTTTCTCCGTTAGTTTTTCACATCGCTGCCTAATGCCCTCTTGTTTTTTACAGCCCGAGAGGAGAATATAAATAATTGAATATCAGAGAAAACCCATAGGTTCCAACACCCTTTCAGCACCTCACTCTCGAGCAGCACTGCGCCACCACACTGGTATTTTGCCCCCCTGCCCCCCTGCCTGGCTCCGTCTGAAATATGCCCACCAACACCAGGAGACACGCCCACCGATGAGCACACAC
>ULTW01052457.1_pt1 | contig 42316 bp, 30 predicted proteins | sample 1957961 | NCBI WGS metagenome assembly ULTW01 (sample SAMEA4835744, study PRJEB28245) | human gut metagenome | biome: gut microbiome; material: fecal sample | place: Denmark | collected 2008 | reverse complement strand
GTGGTACCCAAGTCAATTCCAATTACTTTTCCCATAATTATTTTGTTTTTATTTTTTTTCGTTATTAATATGTTATAAAATCTCATTAACACCCAGACTGGAAGTTTGCCGAAGATATGCATCTATCGGGAGCCTCATCTCTAAGTGTTTACGCTACCTATAATAACAAAGCGTGTGCCAATGGTAAGATTGACACACGCATGCTGACAAGTTGTCATAAGTTGCTATTTTCTTGAAAAGTATTTGCCACCTTTTATAATAATAAGGCCTTGGCGATTCACTTGAGTCATCTGCCGCCCTAAGATATCGTAAGTCTTATAGCTGGAATCTCTCGTCACTACAGGCAGGCTGATATGAGAAGGCTGCATGATTTTCTGAATAGAGAAATCAGCAAATCTGAGTTCTTCGTCGCGCAAAAAGTTTTCCATCGAGCGATTCTCACCTATATAACGATAAATCCCCCATTTAGGTCGAAGTCCTGCACAGTCAGTACGCCACATATCGCAAGCCTCAGTATCCACTCGAAGCACCTGTTTCCCGGTCTTGATATCATTGATAATTACCGAATACAGACCATTTTCACCAAACCTTACCCTTTCAGTCACCTCTACCCAATGTCCTGTCAGCAATGAAAGGTCGGCATCAGCCATGGTCTTCAGCGCACCCGTATGCCTGTCGTGATGTCTCACCTGCAACACTTGCTTCTGTTTCTGTCCACTCCCTGTAGTACGACAAGTAAATGTAATCAGCGGAGTAGACACGTCAGCCGTTCCCGCCTTGTTGTCGATACCCTTCAGCTGATGAATATGCGTAAAGTTTTTAGTCGTCAACAATCCTTTAGGTAGCAGAAACTTCCATTTGAAGACCATTTCTTCACCTTCAAAACCTATCATCGACTCAGGCGACTTATTGAAGGTTTTGATTTCGTTGCGCTGCCTGTCGGTAGTACTCACGATGCCACGGTCATCGTCTATCTTGGCATGTATGAAAAACTGGAACACATATTTATTCAGAGCCTCGTCCATCACTTGTTGTATGTGCTGAAAAGGCTTAGAGGCATGGTCGCGTGAGTAATCGGGACACTCATACATGTAGCCCGAAGATGTAATCAGCTGATAGGTCGTAGAACTTTTTCCGTCGGCAACAAGTGTTCCGTCAGGTTCACCTGCCATCACCGCCAGCGGCAACATCACGACTGCCAAAATAAAAAATCTTATATCGTTCTTCATGTCAATAGTCAATTGCTATTTTACAACAAAAAAGGGTAAAAAAATGAACATACTTGCGATGGGCAATGAAAGTACTTGCGATGGCTGTTGAAAGTACTTGCGATGGGCAACGCAAGTACTTTCGTTTTTTGAGGGTGTTAAGACATCTTTTCAGCAGACCTCTATCACTTCAAATTCTTCTGGATGAATTCGACCGATTTGAAGAAGATTTCCTCCATCTTATCAGAACCTTTTGACGATAAGTTGTGATCATAGAAAGGATAGATGTCAAGCACAGTCTTGCCACCCTTTTGCTTTACAGCCTCAGCAAATAGTTTGCTCTGCTCACACTCCACCGTCAAGTCGTAAGTGCCACAGACGAGAAGACAAGCAGGAACATTCTTTTTAGGAATGAGATTGATAGGCGACACGGCAGCAAGCGTTTTAGGATTGAGCTGGTCGAAGTAAGCGATGCGCTGTGCATCCTTCGTCTTGGCAGTAATCTTAGCTTTCTGCAGATCATAGATGCCCGAATAGCCCACCAGCAGTTTGGCTTGCGACTTCATGGCACCCACGGCAGCCAGATGAGCTCCCGCAGATGTACCCAAAAAGCCAAAACAAGAAGGGTCTACATTCAGTTCTTTGGCATGGCTTTGCACATATTTCAGTGCATCCATCACATCTTGTATTGTGACCTGTATACTGGCTCCTGGCTGTGGCGCCAAGGTATATGCCACTCTCACGCCCGTGACTCCTGCCTGTTTGGCAAGATACTGCGACAGGACCTTAGAAGAACTGTTGTTACCTGTGCGCCATCCACCGCCATGCAGATAAATCATAAAAGGAGTAGGCTTATCCGCAACAGCCTTGTCTACAGAAAGAATGAGTTCGTAACCATTCGCTTTCTTGTAAACGAAGTCTATCGTTTCTACGCCTTTGTAGAGTTTTCTTGTCAGTCGCTGTGGTTCATACTTATATGGCACCAGTACATCGGTAAGCGCACTCATGTCCATACGTGCCTTGGCATAACTCGCTTCCTGCAACAGTTTATAGCCACCCTGTCCATCCTCCACCAGTTTCATGGCATAGTGGTTGGTGAGTTGAGGATTCTGCGCCTTCACATCTATGGCCGTGCCAAACATGGCACAAACCAAGCATAATAAAGATACATATTTTTTCATTTTCGGAGTCTTATTAGTCTATCATTCATGTTTAGGGAAGTTCGTTCAAGCAGCGTTAGCGACTGAACGAAACGTCATAATAAGGCATCAGCAGAGCACTCTTACCAGTCATTCCCAACTGATAAGCCAGTTTGATGTAATTTTTGTTTCCCAAAGCCTTTCCTGCTTCGAGCAAGACAGGGGTAGCACGTCGGGCATCAAACTTTTTGATTTGCTTGTACGCCCACTTCTCTGGCACCTTGTAATAAGGGAACAAGAAAGCCACCACATCAGCCAACGATCGCTGCGAAGCAGTCTTCATTGTCCATAGATTCTCACCTATACCAGCAGCTATAAAAGAAGCCTGCAAAGCAGCTTCGCACACAAAGGTGGAATAATGCAAAGACAAGGTGCGAGCCAACTCCTGTGGCAGCGAACCATCTTCAGCTATCTGGTTGTTGAGTTTCTGCATGAAGTCATCACGCAGCACTTCCCTGATGCGATTTTCGTAACCCAAGAAAGCTAAAAGTTCCATGTGTGTCACATCAAACCACAATCCATGATTGTTCTTGGCTCTACGTTCCATTAGTCCCTGTGTGCTGTGCTCCAGCCAATACAGGAAAGCCTTTCCCCATTCTGTGAGTTGCGTCTGATCTTGCTCTGTCCATCCAGCATAATCCTTGATGAGAGCCGACATACACAGAGCACGACAAGCATGGCGAGCATCGAGTATACCTGTACCACGAAGCTTGGTGCGTCCTGGTATGATTTGCGAATAAACCATATTGGGATTCATACCCGTAACGCTGTCGGTAAACCATGCACGCAGATAACGAGCACAATGTTCGGCATACAGGCTCTTGCCTGTGACATAATAAAGCAACGACAAGCAGTCTACGGCATTGGCCATTCTCACCATGGCTTTTTCGCTCATATACGAGTCGATTTCGGGATTCACCTTACCATCATGTCTCACATAAGGGAGTCCGTCCTTCTTAGTAGAATCGGGCCACCAGTAACGAGACAAAGAGATGTAATCACGAGCGTCATTAGAGGGAGGCAGAATCTTCGACTTGACAGTAGGAGCCTTATCCTTCATCAGTTTGACAGCCATCACCTCATAGGAACCAACCATTTTGACAGCCTGCTCATTGTTATGCAGATAAGCCTCTTTAAGAGCAGCCAGACGTTGCTTGTCAAGAGGCAAAATCTGAGCCTTTGCAGAGACCAAAGCCCCTGCAAAGACCAGTAAAACTATGAGTTTTCTCATAAAGTAACGAAGTGTTTTTTATGAGAAGAAAACACCACCATTGATATCAATGTTGGCACCAGTGATGTAAGAAGCCTCATCGCTTGCCAAGTAGCAAACCAAGTCGGCCACTTCATCAGCCTGTCCCTCACGACGGAGAGGATAGTTGCCTTTCATACGCTCACGATTCTCAGGAGTATTGAAGATGTCGTGGAAAGAGGTAGCTATCGTACCAGGACAAACAGCATTGACACGGATTCCGTCAGGACCCAGTTCCTTGGCCATAGAACGAGTAAAGGTAGAAACAGCAGCCTTAGATGTAGCATAGAGCGAAGCACCTGCACCACCACCATCACGAGCAGCCAAAGAAGAGAAGTTGACTATAGAAGCACCTGCTGTCATGAATGGAACTACGGCACGAGTAGCCAACCATACAGAGCGCATGTTGACATCCATCACGATGTCGTACCAGTCGTCTTCTTGCTCGGCTATCTTCTTACGGCCAACCATACCGCCAACCACGTTTACCAAGACATCAATCTTCTCGCCGAATGCTTTCTGAGTCTCAGCCACAAGATTCTTCACGTCAGCCACCTTGGTCATGTCGCCCTTGACAAGGATGCACTCACCACCCACCTGGGCAATCAGCTCAGCAGTCTCTTTGGCTGCTGCCTCGCTACCAAAATAGTTCACACAAACCTTGGCGCCCTCAGCTGCCAACTGAACAGATACTGCTCTACCCAAGTCTCTTGAACCACCTGTAACGATGGCTACTTTGTTTTCAAATCTTTTCATAATAATTGAATGATTTAGTTATTTGTATATATTTTATTTATCTATTTGTTTGATTTCACCCACCGAAAGGAAGATGGCTATCCAAGACAATGGCACCAATGCTCCCAACAAGCTGAACAACACAGCCCAGTTGGTGATATAGCTGGAGAACAAGATGGCCAAGATTGTGCCCAGTACGGCAGAGGCGCCACCCAGTCCTGCCAACGAGCCGACATTCTTACCACGATGCAAGTCGCTCGGAATGGTTTGCAGATTGGTCATAAAGAACTGGAATCCACCCAGCACGAATGCCATCCATACCACAGCCAAGACAGCAGAAGAAGACATGATGGCCAAGATGATGGAAGGAATGATGATGGCTCCACCCACCAAGATGGCATTCTTGCGAGCGTAGTTGACGGTATGACCGCGGCTGATAAGCCAGCCCGAATACCATCCCCCCACGATGCTTCCCAGCGCAGCACCTACATAAGGAACCCATGCCGAGAAAGCCACCTCTTTAATATTAAGGTGGAAGACATCAGCCAGATAAAGCGGCAAGAAGGTTACAAACATCCACCAGATAGGATCCAGGAAGAAACGTCCCAAGATGACCGACCAGTTCTTTCTTTCGCTCAGCAACTCGCCCCAGGTCTTGGAATGAGCATCGACTTGAGGCTCTTTCTCGGGTTGATTACTCAAAATGTAATGGCGCTCCTCTTCCGTAATCCATGGATGCTCCTTAGGACCCTTCTTGTTGATGACGAGCCATGGAATGAGCCACAACAAGCCCAACGAACCTACGCAGATAAAGGTGACCTTCCAACCGAAGCTGATAAACAGCATCAGGATGAACACCGGAGCAATGATGCTACCAATGGAGGCTGCCGCACCGAAAAGGCCCTGCGCAAAAGCACGCTCCTTCTGTGGAAACCATTCTGCATTGCTCTTTGTCGTGCCAGGCCAAGGTCCTGCCTCGCCCAGTCCGAGCATCATGCGGAAAGCCGTGAGCGAGAACTTACCCGTAGAGAGTGCAGCCAAAGCATCTGCCAATCCCCATACCAGTACGCTACCAAAGAATCCCTTACGGCAGCCCACCTTGTCATACAATCTGCCCGAAACCAGCTGACTGATGCCATAGGCTATCATAAAGAAGATGGTGATGACACCCAAGATATCTTTAGCCTTCATCGAAGAGTCAGGATCATTGCGATCGATGAGTCCCAAGTCGATGGCTATTCCCTCCTTGTTGGTAACTACCGTGGCATCCCCTTTCTGCTTGACGGTTACACTGCCCTCCTCTACAAACATTTCATCGCCGCGAGTAGAGAAAAGGCGATAGCCCTTATCTGTTTTCACAGCCACATTCGAGCCCATGTCGACGGGTTGCTGCGTCGCCAGTTCGTAATCGATATTGGCCACCCACATATAGTTCAAGGTGCCACGATCCAGATAGTTGATGATGGTTATCACCATGATAAGCCCAATGATATACCATCGCAATCCTTTTATCTTCATGTGCGTATTACTTTAAGAAGTCAGCTCTCATGGGGCTAAATGTATCTATCAATATGCCAGCTTCCAGGCACACACAACCATGCAGAACGTCAGGAGCCACATAGTAGCCATCGCCAGCCACCAAAATGCGCTTCTCCTCGCCAATGGTAAGTTCAAACTTACCGCTGGCAACATAAGTAGCCTGACTGTGGTAATGTTCGTGCATGGTGCCTACGGCTCCCTCTTCGAAAACCACCTTTACCATCATCAGCTGGCCATCATAGCCCATAATCTGACGCTTGATACCAGGACCAGGATTTTCCCATCCCATTTCCTTTGCAATCTGGAATACTTCACTTTTTGTTTTCATATCTTTTCGTATTATTAATGATTATATTGAATATCTACTCTTCCACTCCATCGGAATGTCTTGTTGCCTACCTGTACGGTATGTTCCTGAGCCTCATCGTCAGCCAACAGCAAGAAGAGGTCGTGACCAGCATACACACCATGCAACACCAACTGAGAGTCGTCCTCAAACAGAATCTCCAGTTTCTCGCAGGAGGTGATGAGATCGCGAGAGGTTTCGCGCAAGACATCATACTCTCCATGAGTTTCTATTGAAACCGCAAAGGTGTGGTTCTTCTTGCCTTTCTCGCGGATGATATATCCCGATCGATGCAGCAAGTTGAAATCAGGGTCATTGGCTCCCAGCGCAACAAACTTAAACTCAGTAGCTGGACTACTGGCGTAATTGACCGAATAGAATCGGTTGCCATTGAAGAAAGTAAGGCATGAAGTCGACGATGATGTATTCTGCCCTGTAGCCTCAAGCCACAGATGCTGATAACCCGCTTTCTTACCCAGAGGCACCATCTGCTCTAAGTTGCGCTGATAAGGGTAATTGACCGAGACCAGATGTCCATTATACCACAGCGGATAATCGTAGTCGTGCACCTCGTCAGACTTCAATCTGAACACATCGCATATCAGAGGCCTTTCGAGAAACGGAACAGACGCATAGACGATGGTGCGTACCATATCAACACCCTTGTAGGCGTTGGTATCACGAGCCATTACCATCTGCCAACCATCGTGCGAGAAGTCGGCCTCTACGATATTGGCATGATACTGTTCTGCCACCTTCAACTTGCCGCCATAGTTGGTTTTCTGATCCACCACCACAGTGTTATGTGCTATGGTCTGCTTCGCATAGGTGTTATTCTCCTTGGTGTAATGCCCGCCATGCTTCGCCTCAATATTCAGGAATCTTGAAGCCCCGTAATCGGTCAGTATTTCGTGTCCATTATCATAGTAAGCCATGGCCAGTTTGTCATAGTGCCCATGCCCCATGCCTTGCGAAGTGGCTTTCAGCGTGATGGCACTATTGTTCTGGGCACTGCGAGGACGAATAATGGCCAAACCGCCATTCTTTCCATCCCTTCCGTCGCTCAGCACACAACTGCGCTGCCGGAGCGTATAAGTAGCATTCTGCGCCATGTCACGCTGCGCCATAAATCCTCCAGCTATAGGTAGCACATAAGTCTGATAATTCTTCATCACAGCCAACAGCGACTTGTTTTCAGGAAACTTACCATAGATGATATTGGCAGCATAAACCATCTCCTGCGCAGAGAGACCTTTCTCCAGAGCATCGTTGATGTGGAAGAACTCACCCTCGTACGACATCTGCACCAAGGCGTCTAATGCCTTTACCAAGATTCCATCACGACGATGGAAGACATCAAGTTCGGGCATACAATGATCGATGCTTTGTGCAAACACCACAAATGGCCAAATGGCATAACGCTGATAGTAAGCCCCTTCAGTGTAGTAGCCGTCGGGAGAGAAGAGATGGTCCATCTGGCGCAAGAATCCACCTTTCTTCCCTGTTTCATCTGTACCATACAGAGCCTTTCGCACCAACGATTGGTTGCCTGTAGTCATGCCCACCATTCCCACAGCAGAAGTAGCCCATGTGGCATGGTTGTGCATACGATTGAACATCTCATGGTTGCCCTTGCAGTCGCCATAGCCATTCATAATAAAATCGGCCATATTGAAGAGTAAGTTTTTCTCGATAAACTTACGCTGCTTGGCAGAAAGGGCGTCATACACACAGTCATAAGCCATGGCCGTATGCACCAACCACACACTCTCATTGAGAGTCTGCCAGAAGAGGCGACCAGGTACAGGCGACAAGTTGACGGGATGTAGCCCCCACTTAGGATATTTCTGTGCATACTCCATAAGCATCTGAGCCACGAAGTCTGCATATTTCTTATGCCCAGTATACTGATATGCCAATCCTGCATGAAACATCGCATAGTAGTTGCTCTTATGTTGCTCGTGCACTGCACCTCCCCCTCCGTCTACGGGTGTAGGAATCTGTATCGCTGCAGCACAAGCCTCATCGGCTTTCTGCAACAAGTCGTCTACCACACGTCCGAAAGCAGGAACTTCATTCATATGCTGTTTCATATAACCTAACTCCTCTTTTGTGAGCAAGAGTTTGGGATGTTGTGCCAGAGTGCCAACGACGCCCAAGACACAAAAGAGAAAGAATGACAACAGTCGTTTCATATTACAAACCTTGATTTTGATGATTCATATAAACTTCTTTTCGCATGGCAAGAACCGAGCCTGCATTTTCAAATTTGCAACGCTCTATCACCACATCCTCCCAGGAGGTTTCGTCCAAGCGAACACTTACTCCGCCCCTCCCACTATTAAAGAAGAGGCAGTCAGAAACTCTCAAGTATTGTGGTCCCATCAGTCGCAAGACACTCCCTCGCTGCTTGTTGCAGCAATCGTCGAAGGAGCAGTTTCTCACAGTGACATAAGGGCCTGCAGTGCTCTCGTCGCTTCCGCCACGATACACATTGACAGGTGTGCCCAACAATCGACGAAACTCACAGTTCTCGATGAGTATATTCTCGGCATTGTAACGTCCCTTGTCATCCTTTTCGGATGCAAAGTCGACACCACCTCCAGAACAGTCAGCGAAGAGACACCCCGTAACCACGAGACTATCGGCAAAGGTGGATTTCTGTCCACGAATAGCGGCACAACCGCTCTCTCCAAAGTTAATAAACTTACAATTATTTACCTTCAACTTATAGGGAGTAGTCATCGTCTTAGCCGTAGAGATGCCCGTTTCTGGCGAAGACCCACCAGGTTCTAAGCGACCATCAAAGACAAGACCTTCTACATAGAGGCTTCCACCATTGCCGACGGTCATGAGGTGAGGCACCGATGTGCCTACAGAGCGAAGCAATGTTTTACCAGAAGCCGAGCGAATGGTCACATCTTTCTGTACCAAGACCGTCTTCATCAGCTTGTACTCATCACCTTGCAACACAAAGACATCTCCATCTTCTGCCTGAGACATCATCTGAGACAAGTCAGCATCCTTAGCCACTACGACAGAGCGAGCCGCCACCTTATCGGCTTTCGCTGTTTGGCTCAGCTGGCCTATCGTTCTGATCACCATCTGCTGATAAGTAGGCACTGTAGGCAGTTTCATCTTTGCGATTTTCACTCCCGCAGGCAAACCTTCCAGATTCTTGTTGATTCTATTGTCGGCAAAGCGTACTTCAGAAGCCTTGTCTACCATCATGAAAGGAACATGCCCATCAGTGACAAACAAACGATTTCTCTTGAAGTCGATGCTGCAAGGAGCAGAGGTGCGCTCTGCATCAGCACCCGTACCAAACTCCAAATTCGTACAGTCGATATACACATTGTCGGTTATCGTAATGTCTGAAACCTGCACATATCTATTGGGCAGAGAATTGGGCACCGCATTCATGACTCCCAAGGCAGAGAAGAAACGCTTACCCGCCAAAGTGACAAAGGTGTTGTTGCGAATGACATGGTCGGAGTCTACCACTCTCACACCGCCCGTATTGCGCTTGCCGTTGCCCACAAAGGTGTTGTTTTCTACTAAGTTGCGTTTGCCATGACGCAAAGCCACCACACCTTCACACTCCCAGAAGTAATTGCCTCGCACAATGTTGTCGCACGACTTTATCGAAATCACTTCCACCTCACCAGAGCATCTGTCAAAGAGATTATCGTAAACCACCGTTGCCGAGGTTTCATAACTCTGCTGAGAAGTACCGATGCGCATGGTTTCGGCACCATTAGAGCCATACACCTCACGAGGTCCAAAGTAGTTGTGATCTATCTGATGATGATTATTCAGATTGCTGGCACCATTGAGATTGACAAGCAGCGTAACACCCAAGTTGTACTTGCGCAGCAATTCGCAATGATCCACCCTGTTGCGCTGTCCCGACATATAAACATAATTCTTCGCCTGCGAACGGTCATCGGTATTATAGTTATCTATGACACATCGGGTCAGACTGCAGTCTTGTGCATAATCCTTGCCACCAGCAAATTCTACTACCGAGCGGCGAGAAGGAGTACCATTGCGAAACTCCAGTCCGCTTACTACCAAGAACTTGCCACCCATGACGAGCGAAGAACGCCCTGTAATAAGCACAGTACCCGGCTTGGCCTCTATGGTGATGGGGGCTTGCTTCGTTGCCACAGCCTTCCACTTGAGGTCGATGTCGCGATACGTACCTGCCTCGATGATAACGCGGTCGCCTGCCACAGCCTTCTTCAGGCAATCGGCCACCCCTGGCAGGGAGGTCACATAATCGCGTGCCTCACCTGTCATGGGTGTTGTCAACATGAGTGCCAGCACACCTTTATATATATGCTTTCTTACTTTCATTCTTTTTACGATATATTACTTACGCTTAATACTGATAATCGTGCTTCATCCAATACATATCAAAGGTGACACTACTTGAAGATGGTGCCTTGGTATTTTTATACAATTTGAAATCAACGTGCTTGATATGCAAGAAACCAAAACGCTTGATATTCTCAGCAGCATTAGCAGCCTGTCCCTTCACATTGTAATAGATAACCAAGATGAAGGCATCGACATCAGCCGACTTCTCTGCACCTACAGCAAACACGCCAGGAGCAAACACATTATTATTAACCGACTGCTTGACAGTCTCAATGCCGATGTTACCAATCTTCTTTTCGGTTACATTGATGGGGAATGTATGCTTGTCTATCTTCTCCAAATCCCCATTCTTGATCTGGTCGATAACCGCCTTGTGGGTAGGTTCTGTTGGATTGAGATAAACAAAGCTGAGACAAGGAGTGCCATAGCAGTTGCCCTTGGTTCCTGTCACACGATATTCGTCTGCCGAGTTGTTGATCATATAGAAATTACGCAACTGTGAGTTAGAACCAGCAGGAGTATTGATCTGCAATGTGCCACCACTCACGCCCGAGAAGAAGAAGTAAGGATTAACCGAATTGTACTCATTCTCTGTAACCTTGGGCTGATTCTTACCCGAACAGGTATTGGCTTGGTACTTATAAGAGATGGGGTCGACAGCTGTTCTCCACAAACTGTTGGCATAAACCAGTCCTGTCTCAGGTGAGAAGAAAGAAGCCAAAGACTCCACATCACGTCCCTGTCCGTAAACCACCTTGTCCTTCCAGAAGTAAACGAATGGCACATTCACACCAAAGTGTTCGGTGAGCACGCGGGTCTCGATACCATCAAAATAAGTAATAGATAGCGAGGTCTCGTTGTGTCCATCTACAAAGTTATCAGAGTTAGGCACCACAAACTTCAGGGTATTTTCGGTTTGCAGACTTACCATACACTCCACATCACCTACGAACACCTTATTAATCTTGTTCAGATAAGAACCAGAGAATGTAATCTCGTCGCCTACACTATTGTCGCCAAACTCTGTAGTAGTAACCACTGGCTGATAACGCTTCACATGGAGCATAGGCAGCAGGTTGGCAGAGGTTTCTTGAGTAGCAGTGCCATCGAAGTAAGTGAAAGTGACGTGAGCATCATCTTTCTCTACGTAGGGCACAGTAAACACAATCTCGTTGACATTCTTGCTGATGACAGAGGCCTCATGCTTCACATTGCCACCATCAGCCGTAAGGTATACAGCCGTGATAACATTCATATTCTTACCGCTGATGAGCATTTTATTACCCATCTCTACATCGGTCTGCACCGAAGCAGCAGTAGCCATAGGCGCGGGATATTCCACAGCAAACTCGTTCTCTGAAACGCCCTCACCCTCTACATTGACAAGCGTTATCTTGCCTGTGCGCGCCTCGTTGGGAACCTCAATGGTGAGACAAGTGTTGGAGAGTCTTTCCACGATTTCACATTCTTTCTCTCCCAACAAAGCCGTGGTGACTCCGTTAAGCGCCTTTCCTGTAACTACAATCTTACTTCCCACGCTTCCCTGTGCAGGAGCAAAGTTCTCTATAATGGGCGCACTGGCAATCGTCTCGTTCATCGACAGGTCATCGCACGAAACCAGAAAGCAAGCAGCAAGCAGGAATGTGAATATATATTTCATCTTTTTCATAAGATTCTCTTTTAATCGTTAATATTAATAACCCGCATTCTGAGCCACATCGGGATTGATATTCGTCACAGAAACAGGGATAGGAAGATAGTTCTGCCAGTTGCTGATGGGGTTGACACGATAGGTGTATCCTGCATAGAACGCCTCACTACTGAGATAATTATTGATTGTCTCAGTGGCAATATCCCAACGCTTCAGGTCGAACCAACGTTGATTCTCAAAGGCCAACTCCAGGCGACGCTCATTGCGTACTGCCATACGGAAGTCATACTTATTGCCTACTTTCTCGAGAGCATAAGGCTCAATGCCTGCACGCTCTCTGATCATATTGACATATTTGAGCGCCTCTGCTGATGGTCCAGCTGTCTCATTGAGCAATTCTGCATAGAGCAATGCGATGTCGCCCACACGGATGATAGGCCAATCGCTCTCGCCATCAAAACCTGTTGTCACAGGACGAGTATACTTGCAGCAGTAAGTAGCCTCTATCCACTGACCTGTAGTAGCATTATAATATTTCTGTGCGATATTGACATTGCGTCTTGTCTCGTCGCCTGCAATGATATAAGCATTGATGAGATTGTCGCTGGGAGCATTAAACCAGTTGGCTGTTCCTACGATAACGTTGGCACCATTATTGATAGGCGCAAAAAGATTACCAAAAGGCGAACCCAGACCCACATTGCCAGAGAGGTATCTCACAGCAAAGATAATCTCCTTGTTCATCTCGTTATTGATGTCGAAGACAGAAGCATAAGGCACTAAGTCGGCTGCCGTCTGAGGATTACCCACAGCCGCGCTTCCTAAGACCTCCTTGCACAGATTGATGGCCTGCTGATACTTCTCTTCACCCACTCCATAATGAGTGGCGTAAACCTTTGCTAAGAGCGCCTTCGCGGCATTCATGTCGGCTCTACCCAAAAGGGCGTCAGCTTGCTTTGCAGGCAAGAGTTGCTGTTCGACAATAGTCTCCAGGTCGCCCTCGATGAGCGCATAGACATCAGCCACCGAAGAGCGCTGCATGTTGCGGGCCACGTCTGATGGTGTCTTGCTCGTAACGATGAATACAGGTCCCCATAGACGCACGAGGTTGAAGTACTCCAAAGCACGCAAGAAGCGCGCCTCGCCTTCATACATCTTCTTATTATCTTCGTTCTTCACCACCTGCACATTGGCCAGCACGTTATTGGTTCTTGAGATGAGCGCGTAGCATGCTTTCCAGTATCTCTCCACCCACTCATGCTCTGTATTGATAACACTCTGGTCGAGCTGCTCTATCAGTTTGGTCGTGTTAGAGGTAGAGTTATTATTGTACATTCTGGCATTATCAGAACGCAGTTCTGTCATCGCCCATTCGTAATACATCACGTCATGAAGACCATTATAGCATCCCATCACCAGGTCGTTGACAGAGTTGTCATCAGTAACATACTCGTCAGAAGCAACCTCAGAATACGGATATTGGTCAAGGTTACATGAGGAGAAGCAGATTGCTCCCACGATGCCTAAGATAGCAAATATTCTTGTTTTCATGTTGTTCTTTGTTTTTTAGAAGTTTACGTCAAATCCTACAGATATGGTTGATGTGAGAGGGAATCCTCCACGCTGATAACCATCTATCAGGGTGTTGGTGTAAGGTCCTGTCGTGAATCTTGACTCGGGGTTGATGCCACGATAGTCGCCACTCCATATATACAGCAGATTATTGCCCGACAGATAGAATCTCAAGTCGTTGAGATGCATTTTCTTGACAATGTCCTTAGGCATGGTGTAGCCAATGGTAAGGTTGCGCAAGCAGGCATAAGATGCGTTCTGCAAAGGATAGTCGGTAAGCAAGAGGTTGTGACCACTCTTCTCGTAAGGAGTCTTGCCGTCACCTGGATGCTCAGGACTAATCCAGCGATTCTTGGTGTAGGCTTTGTTGTAACGCACCGTCTCGTTATAGAACACGTCGCCATTGAAAACAGTAATACCCTGCACGCCCTGAATCAGGATAGAGAAGTCGAAGTTCTTGTATCGCAAGTTGTTGGTAAGACCCCATGTAAAGTCAGGATATGGATTTCCTAAAGGCACACGGTCATTAGCATCGAGCATGCCGTTGTTGTCGGTGTCAACGATGCGGAGTCCACCAGGAATGTCATCAGCAAAGTGTGGGTTGGCGTCTATCTCCTCCTGCGATTTCCACACGCCTTGGGTCTTATAGCCAAAATATTGGATAAGTGGTGAACCCACCTTAGCGATGTAGCACTCGTTGCGCTCGCCCTGACTGATGATTTGGCTCTCTCCTCCGATTTCCAACAACTTGTTGCGTGAGAGCGAGAAGTTAAAGTTGGTCTCCCAACTGAAGTTTCGTGTACGAATGTTGTATGTGTCAATCTGAATCTCCACACCCTTGTTGCTCACTCTTCCGATGTTGTTCCAATAGTTGGAATAACCCGTAAACGACTGAGTGGGCTGTGCGAAGAGCAATGCCTTGGTTTCGGAATAGTAAGCATCGAGCGACAGATTGATGCGATTTCTAAACAGTCCCAGGTCGAAACCGAAGTTAAACTCATTGGTCTTCTCCCAGGTAATGTTAGAGTTGGCCAAAGTAGAAGATGTATTGGCCACACCATTGGTCAGACTTCCATTGCCTGTGCCCAAGACATAATTGGCAGAGTTGAGCACCTCTAAGGCTGCCTGATAAGAAATCTGGTTGTTGCCCGTCATACCGTAAGAAGCACGCAACTTCAGATTAGAAATGGCTTCGATAGACTTCATGAATGGTTCTTCGCTGACACGCCAGCCCAAAGACACAGAGGGGAACCAAGCATTGCGATTACCCTTAGCAAAGAGTGAGGAACGGTCCAGACGCAAAGATGCCGACATGAGATAACGATTCAGATAGCTATAGTTTACACGTCCTAAATAAGACTCCAACACGACGTCGGGATAACGGAATGTTCCTGTACCAGCCTTATCACCATTGCCCGATGTTGCCAACTCGAAGATGGTAGCAGCATTGAGCGTCTTGATGTTATCGGTAGCAAAACCTGTGGCTGTCTCTGCTACACGCTGTACGCGTGTACGCTCAGCAGTATAACCCAAGAGTGCATCAATGCTATGCTGCTTCTGACTTCCCAAATTCAGATGATAAGACAGCGTGTTCTCTGTCAGTAAGTCAATGTACAGGTTGCTGAAATAGGTAGCACGACTGGCCTCACCATCCTTGGTGGCATTCTTGTTGCCATAAGTATAGGAAGGAGAGAAGCGTACATTGAATCCATTAGAAGTCTTAAAGGTCAAGCCCTTAGCCAGTTCTACGGTGAGATACAGATTGCCCAATCCCTGGAAGTCTTCGCTCCAGCGCATGGTGTTGGCCATGACGCTACGGGGGTTGTTGTTGGCAGAAGAGAAAGGTGATGTCTTCTCTGTCAGAGGATTGCCTTCTTCGTCTACTTCGCCTGTAGGGGTCTCGATATTATTGAAGTGACTGCCACGAGCAAAACCACTATAGCCTGTCAGCGCTGTGGTGATGTCGTTGTGATAAACGGGCAAGAACGATGGCGTGCGATAGAAGTCGATAAAGTTGTTGCGAGGACGCTCAGCACGCTTGTAAGTACCCGAGAAGTTGACTCCGAAGCCCACGCTCTTAGAGAATCGCGTGTCTAACTTGGCACGGAAATTCACCTTGTCGAGGGTATTGGAGCGCATGATGCCCTGATCCTTCATATAGGCAGCCGACACGAAATACTTGGTGTCCTTCTTACCAACCGATACACTAAACTGCACATTGGTCATAGTAGCCACATCATTGAGACCTTCCTTCTGCCAGTCGGTAGCTCCATACAACGACTCCAGATAAGCTGCACTGCGAGCCTGGGCCATGACAGGACGACCACCCAACGCCTCTTCTTGCTGCATCAGATTGAACCAATCGGTAGAAGTCATCATGTCGTGGAGCTGATATGCATACTTGAAACCCTGATAGAAATTGAACTTATATCTGGGCTGCTCGGGAGTTCCCTGCTTGGTGGTAATAAGAATAACACCATTGGCAGCACGCGAACCATAGATGGCTGCAGAAGCTGCATCCTTCAATATCTCTACCGACTTGATGTCGGCAGCATTTACTTGCGACAATCCACCCTTCACTGGAAAACCATCGATAATCACCAATGGAGAGCTCTCGGCAGAGATCGAGCCAGTGCCGCGAACACGAATAGAGGGAGTGACACCCACCTCGGATGTTTCATTGCTTACCGTGAGGCCTGTCATCATACCCTGCAAGGCCTGAGTGACATCGCTTACAGGAGCCTTGGTCAACGAACCACCATCCAGCTTAGAGATAGAGCCTGTGAGGTGAGATTTCTGCTGCACACCATAACCGATGACCACCGTCTCGTCCAACTGAGTATGGTTCATCTCCAGTCTGACATCGATTTTCTTTTTATCACCCACCGTCACCACCTGGTCGGTGTAACCAATATAAGAGAACACAAGAATGGTTTTCTTGCTCTTCACCTCTATGGAGTATTTGCCATCCATATCGGTAATAGCACCAGCAGTGTTACCTGTACTGCCCTTCACTGCAACAGTAGCACCCATTAAAGGCCCCTCTGTATCGGTGACGGTTCCATGTATCACTATCTGAGCATTGACGGTAACACTAAAACATAGTGCTATCATCGTCATCAATAAGTTAGTTTTTAAAAGTTTCATGGGCTGTCTTTTTAATAATAGATAATTTTAGTTGTTAGTTTCTCTGGCGCAAAGATAGAACTAATAATTGAGATATATCACTTTTTGGTATACCAATTATATTTATTTAATGTTTTATTTAATTTTATTACCTTTATGTGAATTATAGTTAATTTGTAAGCAAATACGCGAAATATACGGAATAATCATGTACCTTTGTAATAAAATATAAGTAAAGCAGATTTTGCCTATGAAACAAGAAACCAACCACTCACCCGTAGAAAGAGTGGTAGACTACATCAAGACTCAGATTGCAGAGAAACAAGTCAACCCTGGCGATCGGCTGCCTTCTGAACGCAAGCTATCAGAGCTTCTTAAAGTAGGAAGACCGCACATCAGAGCAGCGTTGCAAAAGCTTGAAACATACGGCGTTGTAGAAACAAGACCACAGAGTGGCACTATCGTTACCGAGTTTTCTAAAAGCCAAATCGACAATCTATTCAACGAAACGCTCAAAGTTGACAAATACGACTTCTACAGTCTCGTACACGTGCGCGTACTATTAGAGATAGATGCCTGCACCCTCGCTGCTAAAAACTGCACAAGCGAGGACATTGACAAGGTAGAAAAAGCCTTGAGAGAATTGGAGGAATGCCAAGATCCGAAACAAAGAATCGAAAAGGATTTCGCATTCCATCACGCCATAGCCTGCAGCAGTCACAACCCAGTACTGGCTTCTCTACTGCTGATTATCACGCCCGACATCATGAAGTTCTATCACAAATACAGATTCTGTACTGTGCCAGAGCGACAGGTTATCGCCGAGCACAGAGACTACATCGTTAAGCTAAAAACCCGCGATACAGAAGGCATGAAAGAGTTGGTACTAAACCACTTAGCCAATCAGATAAACTTTGCTAAGTCGCAAAAGAAAGACTAATCTCCACGCTCACAGCACCCTGACAATCGGGGTGCTGTTTTTGCTTTATAACCTATTATCACAAAAGCACGATTGGTCACATTGGTACACCAATTAATCATAATTAAATAGCAATACACTTAATTATTATTAAATATTAATTGGTTTACCAGTTTTTAGTTTATATTTGCACTGTTTTTAGTTACCAAAAAAGAAAATATAAACGATTATGAAACATTTATTATCACTATTGACCGTATGCTTGCTATCACTCAGTACGCAAGCACAACAAACATGGAACTTTTTGGACCTGAGCGAATCAATTCCACTTATCAAGGCGGATGAAACGAACTGGAATGTTGACAAGTACAAAACAAATACTGATGTCCCTGTACAGTGGAGCAACAAAATCGCCTTTACGGAATGGAGCATCTTAAAAGCCAATGGCGAAGAAATTCCAGCAACCAAAGGGCTTATGTTTATTGGAGATGAAGGCAAGTTGCTTTTCTCTATCAGCAGCAAGAACAAAAACTATTTCAAGCTGAACAATAAAAAAGCTAAAATCAAGATCTGCAACCTCAAGAAGGGGCAGAAGCTCACCATCGTGGGACTGAGCGGAAGTAAAACCGAAGCTCGTACCTTTACAGCAGAAGAAAACCTCGAGGTGATAAGCGGTATGGAGCCCACATTAGAAGAACACACCAGCGAGGCTATGGTGAAGGCCGATGGTGATATCGTTATTGGCTGCACCAACGCTATGAACGTCTACTCCATCAACATCAGTGCTGCCGACGACACGGGCATTGCGCAGACTACAATCTGCAAGCCATCTGGCAACGATAAGTTCTACACACTCGACGGCAAACAGGTGAAACCATCTCACAAGGGCATCATTATTGCCAAGGGCAAGAAATACGCCAATAAATAATTAACTAACCAACATACATTCATTTCGCATCATGCTATCGAGCCGCTCGATGGCATGGCGCATATCTTGCTCAAAAGTAGTATGGTCGAGCAGATAATGCGGAGTGCCATTAGCCAACAACTGGTAGAGCGCAGGGTTCATCCCGTCTACATATTGGCTGATGGCATATTCTATATCATCACGCTGCGTATGACTATGAGAAAATTCATACACGCGCAATTTCTGATGAAAGAAACAATAAGCCGACTCGATGCTGTCCTTGGTGAAATCTGTATTCATTTTGTTTTGACTTTTCGATAACATGATACAAAAGTAACAAGAAAAACCTAAAAAGCCATACTTCCACATCACTTTTTAGGTTTTATTCCATTTTATGAGTTCTGGGAATTTATGGGTCCTGGGGATTTACCTCATAGGTTATTTATAATATGTGATATTACTGTCAAGTTTCGCACCTTCAGTAGAAAAGAAAATCCCAATTAGGGAAAACTTGTCAATCAACTGACAAAATATTTTTTCCTAACTGGGAAATTCTTTTTTCTCAACTATAGATAATAGGTTTCCGCATATATATATGCAAGAAACGCCATACTATCTTTTTCTGATCCTTACTCCGAGAGCATGGTAACCTCTACACGATGATTCTGCTTCAACAACTCCTTAGCCATCTTCTGCACATCAGAAGCTGTCAGGTTGTCCACCATCTTGCAGTAATCCTTGTCGAAGTCGGCATCGTCGTCGAGCTGGTGCCAGATGACGTAGCTCCAATAGTCGTTGGTGATTGCCATCTGTCCGTATTGCTTCTTCAGATACTTCTTCACCTTATCCATACTGCTTGCCACAGGACCATGGTCGGCGATGTTCAGGAGTTGCTTGTAGATGACAGGATTCAGTTCCTCGTAACGCTTGGGGTCGCTCTTGTAGGAAATGCGAAGCAAGGCATTCGGATTATCCTCCTTCTCGAGGTTGAAGCTTACGCCCACTCCGTATGTTCCACCCTTCTCCTCACGTACCGAGTCGGTGTAAGCGATCTGGAGGACACGGGTCAACATGTCGAGCACCAAGTCGTTCTTCGGCGAAAATGGGACGTTGGCTGTATAGAACACGCTCACGTTGGCAAGCGGAGTTTCCTGCTTATGCACGAACTTCACCACCTCGTTCTTCTTCACAATCTGAGGCACGTTGGCCTTGTTGCTCTTTTCTGCCTTGTGGGTAGAAGGCAGGGTGGCGAGATACTGGCAGAGCAACGGACGAAGCTGCGCCATATCGACCTTGCCGATGAAGACGGTTTTGAAGTTGCTCGCATCGCTGAAACGCTCACGATAGATTTCGAAGATGCGGTTGTAATCCGCTTTTTTTGCAATCTCCACGGTTACAGGAGCCTTACGCACATTGTGGTCGTACAGAGTAGCCGAGAGGGAGTCGTTATAGACAACCTTCGAACTGGCGTTGCGGTTCTTCAGGAGCGAAAGGTTGCGATTCATCATTCCCTCGAACGCCATGCTGTCCTTGCGAGGAGCAGTGAAATAGAGATGAGCCAACTGAAGCATCGTCTCCAAGTCTTTTACTGACGAGGTGCCTGTGATGCGCTGTCCCTCGCTGGTGATGGAAGGAGCCAACTTCAAGGACTTTCCTGCCAATGCCTTGCGAAGACGAGTGGCCGTGAAGTCGCCCACACCCGCCTCCGTGATGGAACCACTCAAGAAGGCGAAGTTAGGTATGTCCTCGTCGCCATAGACGGATGTACCGCCCTCGCCTCTCATGCTCATGGTGATTTGGTCGGCCTGATAGTCGGTGGACTTCACATACACCTTCATGCCATTGCTCAATACAATCTCCGTCATGCCAAACTTGCCGTATGGCTTCTCCGACACAATCTTGCCTGGTGCAGGCAAGGCCGTCATCAAAGTAGCTGGCACTTGCTCCTCCTGGTAAGCGTCGTAACGCTTCTGCTGTGCGGCAAGCACGGTGCTCTCAATTTCCGATTCCGAAGGAACCACGAAACCATCCTTGTCGGGTCCATACATGATGAACACCTGGTTCTTGTCGGTGATTATCTCGCCCACCTGACTATTTACCTCGGCAAGACTCACCTCGCCATCAAACAGTTTCACCAACTGGAGGTTATAGGAAGGGGTCAAGATAGGCTCTCCCTCCAAGAAGTTGTTCACGCACTGGCTCACATAGTGAGAGTTCTTATAGTCTTTCTCCATCTTCAGTTGTCGCTCGGCAGCATTGAGATAGAGTTTCTTGGCACGTTCCAGCTCACTCTGTGTAAAACCATGCTGACGGGCACGTTCCACCTCGCCTACGGCTACCGAAACGCCACCCAGTACATTGTCCTGCTTGCAACTGATGCTCAGGCTGAAGGCATCCTTGGTGCGGGAAACGAAGAACGCACCGTTCTTCACCATCGCACTCATGAAAGGCGGATTGGCAACTTGCTTTTTCTCCAAAAGGCGACCATTGAGCATATAGGTGATTAAACCGTTGATGTAATTCTCACGCTGATATTTCACACTGTTTTTCTCGCTGTCTGGAGTGGTCTCGCTCTTCATATAGAGATGACCGAGGATGATAGGCTGCTCCTTGTCCTTCTCGATGGCGACAATCATCTTGTCATTATCGTTCACAGGATAGTAGATGCGCTCGGCAGGATTCTTGTGTGCCTTAATCTTACCAAAGAGCTTTTGGATTTTCCTCTCCATCATATCCACGTCGAAGTCACCCACCACCACGATGGCCTGCAAGTCGGGACGATACCACTTCTGATAGTAGTCACGCAAGTCCTGGTAAGGGAAGTTATCCACAATGTCCATATTGCCGATAGGCAGACAGTCCTCATACTTGCTGCCCTTGTATATCTTAGGCATCACATTCTCCATCATGCGCTGCATGGCCATGCCCGTACGGCGGTTGCGCCATTCCTCGTGGATGACGCCACGCTCCTTGTCTATCTCCTTGGGGTCAAGGTTGATAAACTGGCTCCAGTCGTTGAGCACCAAGAGACAGGAGTCGATGATACCTTCGCGCTTGATGGGAGCCGAACCGATGTGATAAACCGTCTGGTCGACTGATGTGTAGGCATTGAGGTTGGTACCAAACTTCACACCGATGGTCTCGCACCAAGGCACGATGCCCAGTTGCTTACCCTTGCCAGGGAAATGTTTGGTACCATTAAACGCCATATGCTCCAGGAAGTGAGCCAAGCCACGCTGGCGAGGTTCTTCCAAGATAGAGCCTACACGCTGGGCTATATAGAAGTCGGCAAGTCCTGCCTCCTTGGCATTATGGCGAATGTAGTAAGTGAGTCCGTTCTTCAACTTGCCCTGACGGATGGATACATCCTGCTCCACAGTTTGAGCAAACAGCGAGGCAGGAAGTATAGAGAGAAGGAACAGACCTAATAATTGTTTCTTCATTAAATTTCTTTTTATATAGAAATGTGTTATTCTACAATCACTTTCTTATTGCCTACGACATATACACCTTTAGTCAATCCATTCTTTGCTTCAGCCACAGAAGAAGCAGATTTCAAGAATTTGCCATCGGTTGTATAAACGCTTACACTACCATTTGCAGCATCTGACTTGGCTGCATTGATACCTGTAGCCACATCATTCAGTTTATAACTGTAATAGGCAACACCCCAAGCGGCGAGGTTAGAGAACTTCGTATTAGTTCCGTAGAACGTAGCTTCTGCTGTAGTTGAATGTGCACGACCACCACGATTCATCATTACCACATAGTCACCGTCAAGGATAGGCGCAGAACCCAATGAAGCAATTCCATACTTGCAAACTATGTAAGGAGTACCGGCTTCTGCCGTTAACTTGTTGTATGGCACCAAGATGGCCCCCTGAGCCATATCATAGCCAAAAGCATACATACTAGACTGACCTACAACAACACCAAAAAACTCACTAATACCAGTTGTTGGAGAAGCGACAACGTTTTGCACCTCACCAGTCTCTGGATTTACCTTGATGACATAAGCTTTGTACATTCCCTTAGGGTTAGCCAACAAGTCAAAAGAACCTTGCACACCGCCTGTAGAATACAAAGCACCATCTATATACTGAAGACCTTTGTTATGGAGTCCCCACTTTGAGGTGTTTGAAGACCATTTAACGACATTAGCATAGTTTACCGATAAATCAGAAGTATTAATCGAAGCGATATAGAGAGTCTCATGCCCTGTTGTTGCTTCGATTTTCTTATCTCCGAGCAAGAACTCAGATCCATTGCCGGCAACACGCCCATTAGCATAAATCTTGCCATTAGCATAAGCGATCTTATCCATGTAAGCAGCTTCTGCGGGGCTATCCGAAGTAAGACGATTCAGATAGTAACCTTGCTTATCCAATTTCACAAGATATAAATCTCCCACTGATTTTTGAGAATCACCAGTCCATCCACTCACATTCTTAGCCGTAAGTGTCACTACAGAGCCATCACTCTTTTTGAAGTTCAACTGAGTACGATAGTTTCCTGAGATATAAATATTCTCCTCATCGTCCAAAGCAAGTCCCTTAACAGATGCATTGTTTTTTGTATTCTGGGTAAAGTTACCTGTACCAGCATAGTTTACCAAGCCATTGAACAAACGAGCCCAAGCGATTTTTCCTTCTGCCGTCAGACGGACTACAAGAAAGCGGTACTCACAGTCCGATGTATTCATGTCTTTTATCGTGGTTGTTGCACCTGTACCATCTACTATCTCCAAAAGATTGTCAAGACCTGCATCTTTCACCCACGCTCTTGTCTTGACAACCATGACAAGACCACCATCCTTGGTAGCTGCCAATACACTTTCTTGATCCACATCACCCTTCTTGGTATATAAGTTCCAACTTACATTACCTTGTTGGTCAACCTTCTGAAGCAATAAATTGCGATTATAACTTGAACCGTCATTATATGGACTTCCTTCGATTGCTTGTCCATCGACTCCCAACAATGGTTCGCCATCAAAGTTTACTGTATAAGATTTCCAAGAAAACTTGAGGTCTTTATCTACAGAACCAAAGTTGGTTGCTACATAATAAAAGCCATCGGAAGACTTGCACATATCGACAACATTGTCACCAGCAGATGTCTTACCATCAACAGAATGTGCCCATTGGAAAGTCAAAGCACTTTGTGCCTCATCTGCACGAGCAAAGCCTACCATTGCAAGCATTGCCATCAATAAAAGAGTAAATTTCTTCATAAAATTGATACTTTTAGTTAATAAACTTATTTTAATGTTATATCATTTCTTTTAGAAGCGAATGCCTGCCGATACAACCAAGGCATTCTGATGAGCTGTCTGGAGGTAATGGTCGTACTGCCATGACAGCTTGATGAATGGCAAAAACTGACGAGCGACCAACAGAGGAACTTCCACATCCGCCCCCACGTTCCAACGGTCATGGGCTAAATACTCATTTGTATGAACGATTGGTTGCATCATCGCAGATTTATCCTCCGACAAGAAACTATCATCATTGTTTTTCTTGATAGCCCACTCATAGCCACCATGGACATTTCCCATCAACAGGCACTTGCCTAATTTTACCTTGCCATCCAACAACAAAGAGGTTACCACAGCGGTATGTTTCAATCGACGATAAGGCTCTTGATATTTTTCAGAACAGGTCATATAACCCAACTTCCACTTACCTCCCCAGGAAGACTTGTTGGAAAGTACGCTTTGGTAAAATGCCTCTATCCCTATCCTATCTTGTGCAGAAGAGTAAAGCCCTGCTGAAGCTATCTGAGGATAGATGTTGTCTTGAGCTGTTCCAAAAATATTCTCAGTACCAAACTTACGATAAACTTCACCATTCAAGTTAGCTCCATAATACTGATGCTCATCATTCATCAAATACCCTACAGTGGCATGTAAGCGATTACTCTCCAAGGTAGCCATCGGGAGTTCGTTGAGTGTGGATATGATTTTGTCGATATTGGTATATTCATACTCCGCTTGTGCAAACCATCCCTTCTGGTCTTTTTGCGAATACGTGAGCATACCTCCCACTCCATATCCCTTGTAATAAGTAGAAGTATTGACACCACGAAAGCGATAATAGTCACTGCCCAAGCCTGTAAGATGATAGATGGTAGGCACAGACACTTCATTATAGAGTTTCAGTTCGTTAGTTTGCTTATACTTACGAGCTGTCACGGCAGCGCCTATGGAGTGCAAGCCATCCAACAAATAAGACACACCCAACTTAGCACGCAAATCACCCGTGAGGTTCTTAGGACGAGGGTCACGAGTACGATATTCCATCTTAGCCGTATATTCTCCCTCTGCGCCTATCGTCCACTTCTTACCTAAAGGATAGGAGAAACCACCCATAAAGTGATAATACTCCTGACTGGTCTTTCCGCCTACAGTATCTGCCATCAGGTAAGGATAGAGCTGTTCAAAGTCGGTCGTCTCATTATAAAGAACATTGCGAGTACGTCCATTCACATAGTAAGCATTTCCCCAAAGGGTAGCCTTGCCCTTATGCAAATAGGCATCCACATCGGCAAAGGCTTGGCTATGCCCGTCGCCTTCTTCCCATCTCTTGGGAGTAGAGGCATGGCGATAGTCATATCCCACATTCAACGTGTTTAGCGAATGCCGATAATGAAACGACTGCATGGCAGGATTCTGGAAGACAGAAGCATTCATGCCGTCACGAAGCGAGGTGTGCTCGAAGACCTTGCCCGCCAAACTTACCTCTTGCGCTCCTGCACGGTTTGCCACCAATGCCATCATGACCATGAAAATATATTTTCTCTTCATACCTTATTCTTGCTTATTTCTTCGGTTGAACACCATCGTATGTCTCAGTCGTTGCCTTTGTGCCCTGAGCATCAATGGCAGAATGTTGCATCTCGATGACAGAAGGAATACACTCAGTATTGAAGTCTTCCGTAGAATTGTTGGTATCCTTCAAGTGCATTGTGCCATCCGCATTGAGATAGAGCATCTTGCGACGAATGCTGCGGAAGTATCTGGTTTTGTCTTTGTCAATCTTGCCTACATGCGTCCAACCTGCATCAATGGAAGGCGGGAGAATATTCCACAAGCGCTTTGCCTCCACACTGCAGTTCACGCCATCAATTATCCAAGCATTCGGCATTTTGTAAGCTTCTTGCTGCATCGGGAAAGTTCCTGCTGGCAGATACATCGTATATTTATAGGTATATCTATATTTCTTCAAGTATTCTTCCTTGTCAATGGGGATGCGAGCCAAGGCAAACGACGTAAAGCCACGGTTGTGAAGCACATAAAACGACTCTGTATAGCAATACCACTTGTCGAGATTAGGCACCGTTGGACTGTCTATATCCATGTGAGAAGGCTGCGTAGATACATCATACCACTCAAAATCAGCGTTGCTCAAGTCAAATGAGTTCGGATTTGCGGTGCGATGATCTATACCCGTATCACATATCAACAAGGAATGTCCTGGCATGACAGGATGGTCTTTTCCACTTCCAGGAACCACATACAAAGACCAGATGGTCATTGTGTCCTTACGAATATCTGGAGTATATTCAAAGTATTGCGTAGATTTGAACTTAGACTCGCAGAAAGCCAAGCCATCGGCATAGAGCACATGGTCGGTATTATTGTATATCTTAATATAGCTATCACCATAATACTGCAAGCCTGAAGATCGCAAGGTGCCAGAGAAGAAGATTTCCTCAAAAATGAAGTCATCGTTCTCTGCAGAGAGATAGGTCTCAATCGAAATATTCTTGGTCTCCCCTGTTACCTCCACATTCTCTGCCTTACCTGTCAAGATACCTTTACTTTCTGTTTCCTCGCCCTCAGAGTTCTTGGCTGTATATATGACATTGGCAGAATAGACGCAGTCGTAAAGTCCCTCCAGTAGGCTGACATTCTTCAAATCGTCCAAAACAGTTACCTTACCCGTAGATAAATTGGTCATCTTCAAGGTTTGGTCCACAACCTTCAGGTTTTCAACTCCTTCCGGCATGGATATACTAAACTCCGAGTTGGTGTGTGGAATATCAGACGTTTGGTCTTCACAAGCCAACAAGAACAAACTCACCACCCCAAAGACCAATAACCATATTGTTTTTGTTACGTTTCTAAAATCTTTCATCTTCTTACACCTTATTATATTATATAGTAAAACCTGCTTCAACACCAAAATAGGGCGAAGCATTTCTACGAATCACTCTTCCGTTGGCTGTATAATCTGGCAAATAATCCAAAATTTTATTAGCAAAGAAAGAAAGACGCATATACCTACCTATTTCCTTAGTCACCTTCAGATTGACAACCATAGACATCGGTACCGTAAAAGCCTTAAATTGATCGTCGTTATAGGTTCTTGCCAACTGTAACAGATAAGGGTCATTCAGGCTTTCTTCCGTATAGTCATGAAGTTGTCCATCCTCCGAAGAAATATAGGCTATTGGCATACCATTCTTCTTCATCTGCTTGGTACGAATCATCCACATACACTGCACAGAAGTGGTGAAGATAAGTTTCCACTCTGGTATCTGGGTATCAAAAGTGACATTGGTATTCAAGCGGTCATTTTCTCGGCCATCGTTCCAGTCATAAAGCCCCACATACTTATCCCTAACCGTCTGTCCATTGACTACCGTACTGACGGCATCAAACATCGGTTGGCTATTGGTATATTGGGTATGGAACCAAGCCCCTGTCACATTCACACGAGTTTTGAGACAATGAATACGCTGGGAAGTGAAAGCCAACTCGATGCCCTGCTTCACCAGTTTACTGCCATTAGAAACCTGCTGATACCCATCCAACACTCTACGATTCTCGTATGGAAGTGTGGTATAATCCACACCGGCTTTCATTTGGCTCACGTCATAAGAACGGTAGTCATACACACCATAGATAGAAGAATAGCGGAAGCCCGAAGTCATCGACTCACGGAAATAATCCACGGAAAAGCGATTGTCGTTCCAATCCACATCCAAACGAATCTCCCACTTATAATTTCGTGCAGGCTTTATCTGATAATTAGTAGGATCTTGCACATATGTATGCACAACAAACTTACTATCTTGCGTAGGATTCTCCGTATCATAATAAGCCATGCAGATAAAGTTACTATAATACTTATCTGGATAGAGATAATTGAGCGTAGCCATCTTGGTAGTGATACCATATCCTCCATTCAACGAAATAGACATAGGTTTACCTCCCACATCAAACTTCGGGAAATGCCAAGCGAGATTGGTACGAGGGTCGACATAATACTTACCACTCATATCATACTTGTCGTCCAAACCTGGCATGGTATTCAATCGCACACCAGCCATCAACTCAAACTTGTTCTGCCCCCACTTCCATTTCATCAGTTCCTCCACAAAGAAGGAAAGGTTTTGCAAAGCAGGGATGTCAGAATACTTACGAGGTCGAGAACTCCAACCAGTCAAGCTTAACGGACGATGCATGTCATATACCTGCCCATCGCCAAAATTTTTCGCCAAATCCCAGTTAAGACCAATCTTCACGTTATTGTCCGTACCAAGAGCATTGAAGCCCATCATGCCTTTAGCTTTCACGTACGCTGTAAATGGTTTGCCATCACACAGATAATTCGCCATATACTCGGCATACACAGCTTGCGCCTCGTTCTCACCATCCGTCCAGGAGAGAGGCACGATGCCGTAACGCTGAGGTGCCACCAAACGAGTTTGGTGCAAGCGGTCGAGCTGAAGGCTTACCAATGTATTGACATCCACTTCCTTGAACCAAGACATAGGCATCTTCAAGTTGAAACTATTAGTCAATGCCAATCTACTAAAAGAAGACTTATATTCCTCCACATTGCCATAGTTGATATCAGGGTCACTCTTACTGTCATCAAAAGAACCTGAGTAATCAAAAGCGGAGTTATATTGCCAAAGATACTTCTTATCATTTTCACCTCGCAAGGTATAACGCAATGAACCTGTTACACGTTTATAGTTCTCGAAGTTATCGGTAGGATCTATCTTAGAGTCCATGTAACCTAAATCAACATTCAAGATAGAGTTGCCAGCACTATTGAGAGTCAAACCTTTGCCCAAAGAGAAGAGCTTACTGTAGCCATCAGCCTTGAAACGGGCTGTCAATGGGATAGCACGACGAATCTTCTTGATTTTCACCAATCCACTGGTTAAATTACCATATTCCACGGAAGGGATACCACGTACCACTTCCACCGACTCGATGTCATCAGTGGAAATAGAGCGCATATCAACGCCCTTATTAGTAATGTTACGATTATTTTCTGTCGTAGAAGAACTGACCGAAGATTGCGTATCCGACAATGGAGAATACTGCAAGTTGGCATCGGTAGAGATAGGTACGCCATCTACCATAAACTGCGTACCAAGAGAAGAAATGGAATAATTGTTGTTTTTAGTAGTGGAACCATACGCTCCCATCGTACCCGTCTCACGAAGTGTGATGGTATTAGCCTCGCCCATATTGGGGTCTTTGGAATAACCTCCAGGAAGAAGTTCCATCAAGTCGGCAATGCTGTTAGGTTGCAGATGCGTCATGGCATCCCTACCAATAATTGAGGACGTGACAGGACCATCACTAGCACGTGCCGTCACTACGACCTCTCCAAGAGCAGCAACATCCTGGCACAAGCGATAAGTGGCACCATTATGAAATGGCACATCCAAAGACTTGTATCCCACATAACTGATACGTATGATACTTCCTTCTGTCGTATTGCTCAAACGAAACTGACCATTGATATCCGTGACTGTCGCTATTTTTTTAGAGCCTTTCAACGTCACTGTCGCCCCTATGATTGCCTCTTGAGTCTTACTGTCAATGACCTTTCCTGTCAAGTTTTGAGCCTCAGCTATCACTACAAAAAGCAATAGCAAGAGGGTACTAACCGTCCTTCTCATCTTACCTTGATGCTTTTACCTTTTTTTATATGATATAGAATTCCGGCTGCAAAAATATGAAGAAAAGGAAAAACATACAATACCTAAAAGTAGGTAATTTAGAATACGTCTAAAAAGACAGCGGGCTCTCCGAAGAGAGCCCGCTACATTATAATTGCCTCATCGACAGGGCGATACGTTTGCGCTTCAGGTCGACTTCTGTCACCCTGACCATCACGTGCTCGTGGAGTTTTACAACCTCAGATGGATCGCTCACATAGCGATTTGCCATCTGCGAGACATGCACCAATCCGTCGTTGTGAACACCTATGTCGACAAAGGCGCCAAACTTGGTAATATTTGTCACAATGCCAGGCACAACCATGCCCTCTTGCAAGTCCTCGATAGTCTTGATGGAGGCATCAAACTCAAACTTCTCTACTTTACCACGAGGATCGAGTCCTGGCTTATCAAGCTCTGCCATGATATCGGTAAGCGTAGGAACGCCCACTTCGCCACTCACATATCGACGGATGTCTATCTTCTTCTGTAAAGCCTTGTCCTCCACCAGTTGCTTCACCGTGACACCTTGGTCTTTTGCCATGGTCTCCACAAGGGCATAGCGTTCTGGATGCACAGCGCTATTGTCGAGCGGATTGCGAGCGCCAGGGATGCGCAAGAAACCAGCACATTGCTCGTAGGCCGAAGGACCTAAACGCGGCACTTTCTTCAGTTGGGCACGAGAGGCGAAAGCACCATTCTCCCGACGATATTCCACGATATTCTTGGCCAACGTAGGTCCGAGTCCGCTCACATAGGTAAGCAGATGCTGCGAAGCCGTATTGAGATTGACACCCACCGAGTTCACGCAACTCATCACCACCGTGTCGAGGCTCTTCTTCAACAAGTTCTGGTCTACATCGTGCTGATACTGCCCCACGCCGATGCTCTTAGGGTCTATCTTCACAAGTTCAGCTAATGGGTCCATGAGTCGGCGCCCGATGCTCACAGCACCACGCACCGTAACATCCTCATTGGGGAACTCCTCGCGAGCTATCTTGGAGGCAGAATAGATAGAGGCTCCATCCTCGCTCACCACATAGACATCTACGGGATGGTCGAATGCTATCTCGTTGAGCCAGTCGCTCGTCTCACGGCTGGCAGTGCCATTGCCAACAGCCATTGCCTCCACCTGATATTGGCGTACCATGCGCTGTAAGGCTGCTGTAGCCTCCATACGCTTGCTGCGTGGAGGATGAGGATATACGATTTCGTGATGTATCAGATTACCCTGTGCGTCGAGACATGCCGTCTTACAACCATTGGCAAACCCGGGGTCTACTGCCATCACTCGTTTCTGTCCGAGCGGAGCTGCCAAAAGCAACTGGCGCAGATTCTCGGCAAAGACGACGATAGCCTCTTCATCGGCTTTCTGCTTGCTCTGTGCAGCAAACTCAGTTTCGATACTGGGCTTGAGGAGTCGCTTGAAAGCATCGTCGACAGCTTCGCCCACCAGGGTCTGACATTCGCCATAGCCATGCACATAATGTCGTTTCAACTTATTGGTACACTGCTCATCATCGGCAGAGATGCTGACACGCAAGAAGCCTGCCGCCTCACCACGACGCATGGCCAACAGGCGATGTGAAGAACAGCGTTTCAGAGGCTCCGAAAAGTCGAAATAATCGGCGAAGCGCTGTGCTTCCTCTTCATCTTTCTTCTTTGCCACCACCTTAGAGGTGATGATGGCTCCACGACGAAACTCGCCACGTATCTGATTGCGGCTCTCCTCGCTCTCGTTCACCATCTCGGCAATGATATCCTTAGCTCCCTGCAGGGCAGCTTCCACATCAGCCACCTTGTCGCTGACATATTTTTTTGCCACCTGCATGATGTTGCGTTCTCGCTGAAACAACAGCATTTGCGCCAACGGCTCCAGCCCTGCTTCGCGAGCTATCTGCGCACGCGTTCTGCGCTTAGGCTTGAATGGCAGATAGATGTCTTCCAGTTCCGTGGCATCCCAGCAATCCTCGATACGCTTCTTGAGCGCATCAGAAAGTTTGCCTTGCTCCTCGATGGTCTTGAGGATGGTTTCCTTACGCTTCGTTATCTCCTTCATCTTTTCGTTGGCTTGTGCGATAGCCTCGATGTTCACCTCGTCGAGGTTACCCGTTTTCTCCTTACGATAACGAGAGATAAAGGGAATGGTGCAGCCCTCTTCGAGCAGCTGCAGTGTATTTTCGACAACCTTCTCACTTAGGGCGAGTGTGGCTGCTATCATCTTTGAGAATGGATTCATTTCTTGCATTTATTGGTTATTATTCAAGTTTCGCATGTGGGGGGATTCCCTCTAGCTTCCATTCATGCGAAAGTTCTGTTATTATTATACATTCGTTGAGTTGGGAAGTAAATGCAAAGATACATGAAAAAAGTCGTAAAGACGAAACTCCTTACGACTTTTAAGATTTATTTCTTGATTGTAAACTCAAACTTCAAGCCTCCTTCTGGAAGATTGGCCACACGGATGGTGCCACCATGCAGCAGCACCGAGTTCTTCACAATAGCGAGGCCCAATCCTGTGCCACCCATCTTGCGACTACGCCCCTTGTCCACACGATAGAAACGTTCGAAGAGGCGCGGCAGATGCTCTTGAGGCACACCCTGACCATTGTCGCGGAAGATGAAGTGCCACTTGTTGCCCATCTCCTCACCCTCGAGCGTGATGGTGGTTCCGTCGCCAGCATAGGCCATGGCATTGTCGGTAAGATTGCGGAAGATACTATAAAGTAGACTACGATTGCCCTTCACCACGATGCGCTCGGATAGGAGGTTATGGAAGCCCATCTTACGCTCCTCACGTTCCAAGGCCGTTTCCTTCACGATGTCGTCTACCATCTGCGTGATGTCGACAGCCTCAAAGTCTATCATATTGGAGCCATCGTCCAGACGATTGAGTGTGGAAATATCACGCAGCAGTGAGGTGAGCCGTTCGCTCTGCGCATAGCATCGCTGCAAGAACTGCTCCTTCATGCTTTCGCTGATGCGAGGATTGTCGATGATTGTCTCCAGATAGCCTTGTATGCTTGCCACGGGCGTCTTCAGTTCGTGAGCTATATTCTGAGTGAGCTGACGCTTCAGTATGTCTTGTTCTCTTCGTGTAGACTGAATACGCTTATACATCTTGATGATGCGCTCGGCTATCTCGCCCAACTCGTCGTTGGGAAACTTGGAAAGGTCTTCTATCTCAAGACTCTCGTTGCGGTCGGCCTTGTAGGCAAAGATGCTCAGTTTAGAGATATTCTTGCTCAGACGAGAGGTGAAACGATAGAGCACCAGCGTGAGCAAGGCTATCGCCAGGACAGCAAACCAGATGTAGTGTTGGTCGGCCTGTAGTGACTTAGACAGGTCGTTGTTGTAAGGCAAGGCACTGCGAATTATGATGGTGTCGGAGGGGAAATAGGTTGCCACATAGAAGTAGTCGTGCTTCAAGGTCTTCGACTGTCGCTCCACACTCGACCCCTGGCCTGTCTTCAGTGCCTCCTGTATCTCCTTACGACCAATGTGGTTGGCAAAACGAGCAAAGTCATCACGCATATTGTCATAAACCACCTTACCGTTAGGGCGTATCAGCGTGATGCGCAAGTCCTTACTCTCATGCTGCTTCACAAAGGCGTTCAACTTATCACGCGCCACATCCACACCACTACTATCGCTCAAGATGATGCCCCTGTCGTGTGCCAACGACAGGTCTTCCTCCAGTAGCGCATTATAGTTGGCCAACTTGATGGTGAGGGTGCTTATCTTATACTGCTTCTCGCGTGCCTGCTGAAAGACGATGAAGCTCACTGCAAACACCAAGAACACTGCCAGCACCATGAGATATAGTTTTCGGCCTACCTTCGACTTCGTTACAATAACATCAAACATGCTTGAATACTATAAAAAAAGACCATTTTTTCTTCCACACACACTTATGCATCAAAATAATATCCGAAACCCAATCGGGTAACGATGCACTTGGCAAACTTGCCTATCTTCTTTCGCATACGCGTGATGTTGACATCCACCGTACGATCGAGCACCAACACGTCTTTGGGCCAAACGCGATCGATGAGTTCCTGGCGCGAGAAAACTCTGCCACGCTCTTCGAGCAACAGACGTAGCAACTCAAACTCGGTCTTCGTAAAAGGCACATCCACGCCATCTACACTCACCGACTTCTTGTCGAGATTGAGCAACAAACCTTGATAATTGATAACGACAGGTTCTTCAGCCCCCTTCTGCTGACTGGCTGTTCTGCGCAGCACAGCACGCACTCTCACCATCACCTCGCGCAGAGAGAAGGGCTTAGAGATGTAGTCGTCGGCACCTAAGTTAAATCCAGTGACGGTATCGTTCTCTGTGTCGCGTGCTGTCAGGAAGATAATAGGTATGTGTGCTGTCACCTCCTTTTCCTTCAACTGCTTGGCGAGTTGAAAACCACTCATTCCACCCATCATCACATCCAGGAGCAAGAGATGATAAGAAGCTAAATCTTTCTCCATCGCTTCTTCTGCCGAATTGGCGGTGTCTACTTGATAACCTTCTGTCTCGAGATTAAACTTTAGGATTTCACAGAGATCCTGCTCATCGTCGACTACCAATATTCTACTATCTTTTTCGTCCATAATCGAAATGTTTAAAATATTACGGGGACAAAGATACAACTTTATTTTCGTAACACGCATTACACGAGGTTACATTTATGTGTCATTTTTCAGATGTCAATACAAAAAGGGAAACCTACCATCCCTGGCCAGTTCCCCTATATATATAGTTCTCAAAACACTTTCAATCACTAACACTTACTTTTCCTCATATTTTCATGATGAGTAGACATATCATGTTACAGAACACACTTTCTCTTTTTAAATGTGTATCCCGTGTAATATGTATATATTATATATAGTAAAATAAAAGATGTGGACACTGGCTTTCTACTTACACCATTTTCTCTACTACAACGTAATGCACCTCAAGAAAACAAGTCATAGTAAAAAATCAAAACCACCCTTTACTAATACAATTTATATTAACACGATATTCTTTTTGTTTTATTCGATAGTCAAATCAATGGGTTTCACAACCCCTTTTATGGGTGCAAAATTACAAAAAAAAGTAATACGAACACGTTTTTTGGGTGGAAATTTTCACTTTAAGGGTAAAATTTAACGTATTTATTAATATTTTCCCCCATTTCTACCCCTATCCGAGCTGTATCAAGATATCAAGAAGGCTAAAAATCAGTCATCTCCGACCGAAGAAAATGAGGACCAAGGAAAATGTCTAAATGTATATGAAAATGATTTAAAATAGAACATTTGGGTATATTTTAGTCTTTTTTTGCATAATGTTGCTAAATTAGCTACTAAAAAGTTTCTTTAATTAGCTTCATATTCTTAAATTTGCAATCGATAAGACACAATAAACACTATACACTAAAAAATAGGTAATTAAAATGGCAAAATACGGTAATAACGCCTTGGTCATAGGCGAAAGAATAAAACAGGAACTCAAAAGACAGGGTAAAACATCGGTATGGCTCGCACAGCAACTGGGTTGCCACCGCACCAATATATATAAGGTGTACGAAAGAGCCACTATTGATACAGGGATGCTGTTTCACATCAGCAAACTCTTAAACTTTGACTTTTTCAAACTCTATACGGATTTACTTATATCCTCAAGAGAGAGGACTAAATAGACAGTTATAATTTTCCTAGAATAAGAAAGCTAAACCCGAAAGGGCGAAGCAAAAGTGAGATTCGCCGTGAGGCAAGTCTCACTTTTTTTTTGCCACATTCTGAGTAAACCTCTCATCAGAAAGTTGCTTTTCTTGGTGCTTACGGACGGGCAAGATGCCAGTCCATCACCAACGCAATCCTGCTTATAAATAGCTTGCTCATATAAAAAAGGAGTTAAGACAATAACTTTATTGCTTACAGACTTGCAAAAGCCATTGTCTTAACTCCCTAAAAATCTCCTTTAAAACTGAGCTAAAAGAAACTCCCCAAAAATCTCATTAGAGAGTTTCCAGACGTTTCTCGAGTCGCTCGCGAATGGCAGCGATGAAGCCCGCCGAGTTGACAGCCTTGGCCTCTACACCTTCCATCAAGTTGACAAGATCTTTGGTGGCTATGCCCTCATTCAGCGTGTCGAAGCAGGCTGCTTCCAATTGATCAGCAAACTGCTGCAGAGCATTGTTGCCATCCAACTCGCCACGTTTTCTCAGTGCGCCACTCCAAGCAAAGATAGTTGCCATAGGATTGGTGGAGGTATCTTCTCCCTTCAGATAACGATAGTAATGACGTGTCACTGTGCCATGAGCTGCCTCGTACTCGTACTTACCATCGGGCGAAACCAACACAGAAGTCATCATAGCCAACGATCCGAAAGCAGTGCTGAGCATATCGCTCATAACGTCGCCGTCATAGTTCTTACAAGCCCAGATAAAACCTCCCTTGCTGCGGATGACACGCGCCACAGCATCGTCTATCAGGGTGTAGAAATACTCGATGCCCAACTCAGTAAACTTCTCCTTATAGTCGCTCTCGTAAACCTCCTCGAAGATTTTGCGGAACTGTGCATCGTAGGTCTTTGATATGGTGTCCTTGGTGGCAAACCAAAGGTCCTGCTTGGTGTCGATGGCAAACTTGAAACAACTATGCGCAAAACTGCGAATACTCTTATCTGTGTTGTGCATGCCCTGAATGACGCCAGCTCCATCAAAGTTATGAATTTCTACCTCTTGCTTCTTGCCGCTCTTGCCCTCAAACACGAGCTTAGCCACTCCTGGCTCATCGGCACGAATCTCTACACTCTTGTAAACATCACCATAGGCATGACGGGCTATAGTGATAGGCTTCTCCCAATTCTTTACACAGGGGCGAATGCTGGGGATGGTGATAGGCGCACGAAATACGGTGCCATCCATGATGCTTCGGATGGTTCCGTTGGGGCTTTTCCACATCTTGTGTAGCTTGTATTCGTCCATACGCTGCGCGTTGGGAGTGATGGTGGCACACTTTACTGCCACACCATATTTCTTGGCAGCCTCAGCAGAGTCGATGGTCACCTGATCATTGGTCTGATCACGATAAGGCAAGCCCAAGTCATAATACTCTGTCTTGAGGTCAACGAAAGGCAAAATCAGTTCGTCCTTGATCATCTTCCACAAGATGCGAGTCATCTCGTCACCATCCATCTCCACCAGAGGAGTTGTCATCTGAATCTTTTCCATAAGCTTTCTCTTACATTTTTTGATAATTTGCTTGCAAAATTACGAATAATAATTTAAAGAGAAACATATTTTCGCATTTTTCTTTCATAATGGTATATTTTTGTTGCACATTCAGTTATTTTGCAGAATACTTTGGGGAATCTGACTATCACCCCAACGGGTTCACACTAAGCGAAGATGGATAAACGCGGAGACTGAGGTTTGGTAACAATGCCTGAAGGATATCAGAGAATCGAGCGCAAGGTGTCCAGATATTGATCTATCCTGTCATCGTGCATCCTGTTCCACACATCACCCAAGAAAGCAGCACCACCAAAGCCCCAGTCTTTGAGCTGCGGAATGTGTGAAGAAGTAATGCCTCCTAATGCCACTACACGGTGGTTGATAATACCAGCAGCATGAGCCTGCTGCAAGTCGTCGTCGGTAAAGGAAGCCGAATATCCCTGCTTGGAAATGCTATCGAAGATGGGGCTCAGAAAGACATAATCACAATGTGGTTTTGCCATCACGACCTCATCGAGACTATGGCACGAGCAAGACACATGCCCATGAAACCCCATAGGAACATCGGGACAACGACGATTGAGATGAATGCCAAGAAGAGAAAACTCTGTGACCAACGAGAAGTGGTCGTGCACCACGATGCGATTATGCCAACGGGAAGGTATCTCACTCAACAAGTGGCGACACGCAGCTTCGGTAGCTCCAGGCTTACGCAGATGAAGCACATCCAAACCGTGACAGAAAAGTCTGTTAATAAAAAGAGCCTCTCCCGACAAAAAGTCAGGAGAGGTTATCACGATCCATTTCATACGGAACAGAAATTACTTCTTCAGCTTTGCGATGATGGCATCAGCCACCTTCTTACCAGAAAGCATCATACCGCCAAAGATAGGTCCCATGCGTGGAGTGCCGGCAACAGCAGAAGAAGCCATACCGCACACGTAGAGACCTGGATAAACCTCACGGGTACCCTCTACTACCATGCGCTCGCCTTCTACTACGTCTAATGAACGCTCACCGATGACACCGCCAGTAGCTGTATCCAACTTGATGCCGTTCTTGCGAGCCACAACCTTGCACATCTCGCTGTCGTGACCTGTACCGTCGATGACATACTTTGACATGATGTTGAGTGGGTCTACGTGCAAGCCCTCGCGAAGCACTGGAGTCCAGTTGACAACCACACCACTTACCACATCATTCTTGAAGATAACGTCCTCTACCGAATAGCAGTTGAAGATGGTGGCACCTGCGTGTACGGCATGATAAAGCAGTGCAGAAGTACTCTCCACAGAGTCGATGGTGTAAAGACCATCCTCGAAAGTCTCGTAGTTGATATCGAAATCCTTTACGATGTGCATAGCCTCTTCCTGAATGACAATCTGGTTGAACATCATGGCGCCGCCCCACATACCGCCACCAGGAGAGAGTTTGCGGTCGAACTGAGCCACTTTCAGACCAGCCTTGGCGAGATAATAGGCTGCCACGATGCCAGAAGGACCTCCGCCAACAATGGCTACATCGAGGTCGAGATTACGCTGAAGTTTGTCAAAATAGGTACTGATAATACCTTTGGATACTTGTGTTTCAATCATTTTTTTAAGTTTTTATTTTTTTGAAAATAAGTTGATTCTAAAAAATACTCTTTGACATAAATGGTGTCTTCAAGCACGATTATGCTTCCTTCTGCTCCTCGCAGCTCTTGAGCGAATGGCTGATGCGGGCAGCACAGAAGTTGGGTCCGCACATGGTGCAATAGTTGGCGTCTACGCGATTGCTTGTCTTGTAGTACTCCAGGGCACGTTCAGGGTCGAGTGAGAGGTTGAACTGGTCTTTCCATCTAAAGTCGTAGCGCGCCTTGCTCAGTGCATTATCACGCACAGCAGCACCTGGATGACCCTTAGCCAAGTCGGCAGCATGAGCCGCAATCTTATAGGTAACGACACCCGTGCGCACGTCTTCCTTTTCGGGCAGTGCGAGATGCTCCTTAGGAGTGACATAGCAAAGCATGGCTGTGCCATACCAGCCTATCATCGAAGCACCGATGGCAGAGGTGATATGGTCGTAGGCAGGGGCAATGTCGGTAACGAGAGGGCCTAAGGTGTAGAAAGGCGCTCCGTGGCATTTCTCTATCTGACGTTCCATGTTCTCCTTAATCTTGTGCATAGGCACATGACCAGGGCCCTCGATAAACGCCTGTACGTTCTTGGCCCAGGCACGCTCCACAAGCTCGCCCATCGTGTCGAGTTCGGCAAACTGGGCTGCATCGTTGGCATCGTAGGTAGAACCTGGACGCAAGCCGTCGCCCAAAGAGATGGCTACATCATACTTGGCGCAGATATCGCAGATGTCATCAAAGTGCTCGTAGAGGAAACTTTCCTTCTGATGTACCTTGCACCACTTGGAGATAATGCTTCCGCCTCGACTCACGATGCCTGTGAGACGTGTATCAGCCAGATGGATGTTCTGCAGGCGGATGCCACAGTGAATGGTGAAATAGTCGACACCCTGCTCACACTGCTCGATAAGTGTGTCGCGGAATACTTCCCAGTTGAGGTCTTCTGCCTTGCCGTTCACCTTCTCGAATGCCTGATACATAGGCACTGTTCCCACAGGCACGGGGCAGTTGCGCAGTATCCATTCGCGCGTCTCATGGATGTCGTTACCTGTGGAAAGATCCATCAGCGTATCTCCACCCCACTTACAGCTCCACACGGCTTTCTCCACCTCTTCTTCGATGCCCGAAGTGGTAGCAGAGTTGCCGATATTGGTGTTGATTTTTACAAGGAAGTTGGTTCCGATAATCATCGGTTCCGACTCAGGATGCTTCCTGTTGGCTGGGATAACGGCTCTACCTTTTGCTATCTCTTGGCGCACAAATTCGGGTGTGATATGGGTCTCAATACCCAATTCTTCGCAGTTCATATTCTCGCGTATCGCCACGTATTCCATCTCTTGTGTGATAATGCCTTTCTTGGCAAAATACATCTGTGTCTCACCCTCCTGTCGGCCCTCTATCCAGCTCTGACGCAAGCGTGGCAAACCTTTATTGAGGTCGATATCCACCTTTGGGTCGCTATAGCTACCACTGGTGTCGTAAATGTACACGGGAGCATTAGGTTCTTCGTGGCGCTCATCACCCTCGAAAGTCACAGTGGGTGTAAGGTTCACTTTGCGCATGCCCACTCTCAGGTCTGGGAATATTTTTCCCTTGAGATAAACCTTCTCTGAGGAAGGGTAGTCAAACTTAATTTTTGTTTTCATTGATACGTTTTATGGATTGTTTGAGTCTTAAAAATAGAATTATGTTTGTAAATTATTTCTCCACCTTATCTTGTTCCATAAAGCGGCTTGTTTCTTCGACAGGATTCTCAGCATTCAAGATGGCTCCGCTCACTGCGATACCCGTCACACCCGTCTGCAAGATAACTGCGACATCCGTCAGCAGAATACCGCCGATGGCTACGAGAGGCAAGTGGATATTGTGAGCTGCCATCTGCTTCATGATGCTGCTATAGCCTTCCAATCCCAAGATGGGCGAAAGATTCTGCTTGGTGGTGGTGAATCGAAACGGACCACAACCGATATAGTCGACACCCTGACGCCAAAGTCGCTCTATATCAGCATAGGTGTTGGCTGTTCCACCGATGATGCGACTGCGCCCCAACATCTTGCGAGCTTCGTCTACGGGCATATCGTTCTTGCCCAAATGTACACCGTCGGCACCTGTCAATCCCACCCATTCCACATGATCATCGAGTATGAAAGTGGCTTCATATTCATCACATAGTTTTCTGATAGCCTTAGCAGCCTCAAGAAATTCTATCTCCGTGGCATTTTTCATGCGCAACTGTATCCAGCGACAGCCGCCCTGAAGCGCCATCCGGGCGCCCTCTACATGATCGTAGCGCTCATTGGCATGAGTTATAAATTGTAACATTTTTCTGTATTTTTCTTGTTGTTTTTATCCGATGAGTTTTGTAGTAAGGGGAGTGGGGCTTTCACTCTTCGTCGAGGATGAGCGGCTCAGGACAGAAGAAGTGGTTTACAGGACCATGCCCCTTCCCTATCTCCACATCCTTTCCAGCCATGAGTGCACGACTAAGATAATCTTTGGCATGGGCTATGGCAAGGCTCATCTCCTCGCCACGAGCCAAGAAAGCTGCGATGGCAGAAGAGAGCGTGCAACCTGTGCCATGCGTATTGCGAGTATCTATCGTGGCGTGCTCGTAGCTCGCCATGCTGCCATCGGCAAGATAGAGCCTGTCTATCTTGCTGCTTCCTTCCAGATGACCGCCCTTGATGAGCACCGCCTGGCAACCTCGTGCCAGGATGCGCTGTGCCGTCAAGTCCATATCTGCCAGCGAGCGTATGTCGGTCTGTGCCAGCACAGCTGCCTCAGGAATGTTGGGAGTCAGCAGAGTTGCCATAGGCATGAGTTGAGAGCAGAACACATCGAGCGCATCCTGCTGCATGAGCATATGTCCACTGGTCGACACCATGACTGGATCGACAACAAGCAATGGGTGTGAATAAAGTCGCAGCGTGTCGGAAATGGCTTGTATCGTAGATGGTTCGTTCACCATTCCCACCTTGATGGCTCGGGGTTTCAGGTCGTCGATGACGGCTCTTATCTGTCCTGCCACGATGTCGGGAGCCACAGACTGTATGGCCTGTACGCCCTGTGTGTTTTGCACCGTGATGGCTGTCACGGCAGAAGCTGCATACACGCCCAAGGCCGACATAGTCTTCATGTCTGCCTGTACGCCTGCGCCTCCACAACTGTCGGAACCAGCTATTGTCAGTGCACAAATATACCTCATTGTTCTCTTTTTTTCTCTAACAATACTTTACAAAGAGGTAACTGGCACGCACCTTAAGCCTATAAAAAAGACAATACGGAATAGAAATATCCCTGCGGCAGCATTATCTGCGTCAGGTTCTATGGGTATAATCTCAGCAACACAATCGTGCAGCACCCCTTATTTCTTGTTTTTGATTTACTATATTTTTTCGATGGCAAAGATAATCAATAATCAGCACTGAGCCAACATTTTGTTGATATTTTAAGATTTATTCAAGGTTACTTTGTGCAGATGAATTGGTGGAACGAATCAACAGAGGGTTATTTCTCTACCGCCGCCTGTCTCATCAACACGATCCTCATTTTCACCGCTTATCTCGTAAAGAAGGATTTCCCACTGAAGAGTCTGCTGGTGGTTGGAAAGTACTTTAGAAAATAACAGATACACTTGATGGAGAGACTAAAGAAAGTAATAAATGTCTCCTGAA
>ULTW01059954.1_pt1 | contig 42449 bp, 24 predicted proteins | sample 1957961 | NCBI WGS metagenome assembly ULTW01 (sample SAMEA4835744, study PRJEB28245) | human gut metagenome | biome: gut microbiome; material: fecal sample | place: Denmark | collected 2008 | reverse complement strand
TTTAATTTTTAACCTTGTCCATTTTTAGTGGACAGTAGTGGCAGCATTAGTCAAAGGGTTTGTTCCACTTTTTATTTCATAACCTGTACGATGGAAATGCTGTTCTTCTGTACCTATCATTACGTCCAACGCATGTTTTCCATCTGCAAAATCTTTGATATATTGCAAATAAGCGCTTCCCGACAAATTATACTTATATTCATAAGCAACCCCATTTGATCCATAGTAGTTGTTTGAGAATGAATAAGGAGATATAATGGTAGTCTGGCAGCCTTCAGAGTAATCAGCTCCCAAATTGGCATGAATCCGTAAATCAGGTAAAAAATGGAATTTATAATCTGCTTCTACGTTGCCAATAAAGCTCTTTGATTTTGCATGGTCATCTTTTAAGTTTAACAATGCAACCGGATTCTGTGTAGCTAAAGAATTAGAAGTAAGTTCCCAATCAGGATCATTAAAACTTGCCGGTACACTCCATTGGTAATAGCCTCCAAAAACATTAGTACTACTATCGTAAACAGGACGGGTCGGATCCATTGTGACAGCTGCGCTCACCACATTTCCATCAGCATACTGATTCCATGCCACCATACTTTTGGCATTAATATTAAACTTCAAATAGTTATCAAAAAAGGAAGGAGCCAAATTTACAGAGGCTGTAAAGCGTTCAAAATTAGAAGTTTTAATAATACCATTCTGATTGGTATAGCTCAAAGATACCCGGTAAGGCATATTTTTGAGCCCACCAGAAATTGTAATATTATGGTCATGACTCACAGCCGTACGATACACTTCATCCTGCCAGTCAGTATTTGCTGTACCCAATGGATAGGGCAGATTTTCTTCACCGCCAAATAAATTGGTTACATATTCCCGGTATTCATCCCCGGTAAGCACATCCAGTTTGGAACGCAACTTTCCAAAAGACACATTTCCATCATAACTTACCTTCGGTGCAGAACCTGCTTTTCCTTTTTTAGTCGTAATAATGATTACACCATTTGATGCACGTGAACCATAAATAGCCGTAGCAGAAGCATCCTTTAACACAGTAAAGGTTTCAATATCATTAGGATTGACCAAAGAAAGCGGATTTGACATACCTTTGATTCCATCATTATCCATTGCAAGACCATCAATCACAATCAAAGGGTCATTGCTGGCATTCAAAGATGAACCTCCACGAATACGTATGGTAGCTCCAGCACCTGGTGTACCACCAGTAGACACAACATTGACGCCTGCAATTTTTCCGGTAATCATATCTTGTGGAGAAGTAGTGATTCCCTTACTTATCTTATCCGGCTTAATTGCTGTTACAGAACCGGTTGCATCATCTTTCTTCACCGAACCATAACCAATCACCACCACATCTTCCAATACTTCTGTATCATCCTGAAGTGTCACATTCATTGTAGCTGCAGCTGGAAGTTCCTGCGTTTTATAACCAATAAAGGAAATGACAATCACATCTCCCTTTTTTGCTTCCAATGTAAAATTACCATCAAAATCCGTAATGGTTCCGTTCGTTGTTCCTTTCACCAGAATATTAGCTCCAATCACGCCCATTCCGGTATTATCTTTCACTACACCTTTCACGGTAAGTCCTTGTGCAAAGACTTGCACGGAAAATAACATTCCAACTATCCACAATAGCAGGAATTTACTTACTACATTCCTTTTTATTTCCATATTATTAAATTAAAGTATTCCGTAAATTTTATACTAATACCTATTGAAAGCCTAATCTTTACCCTATTACAATCCTGTCCAGTTACTTAATTTCTTTAATTGAGATAGCATATCCACCTCCCACAGCAGCCTTCAGATTCAACTTTGTCTTGTTCGTTACTTTCTTCTTAGTGATAGTATAAGCCTGCGGATTCTTATCCCAGCTTGCATCTTTGGCATCTGCATAAATTACGGCTTCATACTTCTTTCCCGGTTCCAGGAAATCAAGAGCCAACTTCGATTCATGACCGTTATATCCTGCTGTACATCCTACATACCAATCAGTGGTACCTTTGGCACGACGGGCAATCGTCACATATTCCCCCGGTTCTGCTTCCAGATACTTCGTTTCACCCCAGTCGACAGCCACATCCTTAATAAACTGGAAAGCATCCATAAAGCGTTCGTAGTTTTCCGGCACATCGGCAGCCATCTGCAACGGGCTGTACATCGTAACATAAAGTGCCAGCTGACGTGCCAGGGTAGTACGTGCATGCGATTTGTTATTCGGATTCATTTTGCTGCAGTCCGGTTCAAAAATACCCGGTGTATAATCCATCGGACCACCAATCAAACGTGTAAACGGAAGAATAGTCGTATGATTCACATTATTTCCGCCAAACGACTCGTATTCTGTACCACGTGCTGACTCATTACCAATCAGGTTCGGATAAGTACGGCACAATCCGGTCGGGCGAACAGCTTCATGCGCATTTACCATAATCTTATAATCAGCAGCTTTCTTCACAGCATACAGATAGTGGTTTACCATCCACTGTCCGTAGTGATGTTCACCACGAGGAATGATGTCACCCACATAACCACTCTTCACTGAATTATACCCATTATCCACCATAAACTGGTATGCTTTATCCAAATGACGTTCATAATTACGGACAGAAGCCGATGTTTCATGATGCATCATCATTTCAATACCTTTACCTGCCGCATAACGATGAATTTCCTGTACATCAAAATCCGGATAAGGGGTTACAAAGTCAAACACATAGTCTTTGCTCTTGCCAAACCAATCTTCCCAACCTTGGTTCCACCCTTCTACGAGTACCGCATTAAAACCATGTTTCGCCGCAAAATCGATGTAACGTTTCACATTAGCCGTATTGGCTGAGTGCTTACCATTTGGCTTTGTCTGTGAATAATCAGTCACCCCAAGCTTCACACTTGGCAACTCATCAGTATAAGCCCAAGTTCCTTTGTTGGTAATCATATCCCACCATACACCCACATATTTTACCGGATGAATCCAGGAAGTATCCTCAATCTTACACGGTTCATTCAGGTTCAGCGTAATACGAGAGGCCAGAATATTACGTGCATCATCACTGACAATAATCGTACGCCAAGGTGAGTTGCAAGGAGTTTGCATATAACCCTTATCTCCTTTCGCATCCGGAGTCAGCCATGATTCAAATATCATATTTTTATCATCCAGATTCAGGCTCATACAAGCATAGTCCACCAAAGCGGCTTCATGCAGATTGATATAAAGGCCATCATCCGTCTTCATCATCAAGGCCGTCTGTACTCCCGTAGGTGAGAACACAAACTGTGAGGAATTTTCCGTCACTGCCGTTTTCATTTTCTCACGAATCTCAGAGAGTCGTGAAGTCGTGTAGTCATATTCCTGCGTGTCATAATCTCCCGGAATCCAAAATGCCGTATGGTCACCGGTCATGGCAAACTGAGTATGTTCTTCCTTAATGACGAAATAATTCAAATTAGGTTGCTGCGGAAACTCATAGCGGAATCCCAAGCCATCATTAAACAAACGGAAACGAATCACTATGTAACGGTCATTTTCCGGCTGATCGAGTGTGACTTCCAGTTCATTGTAATGATTGCGTATTTCACTTTCTTCACCCCATACCGGACGCCAGGTTTCATCAAAAGTAGAAGTATGTGTTTCTCTGACTTTAAAACCGGTCATCAGATTCATTTTCTCATCTACACGTTCTTTATCTTTACGTTCCGTCCATTCAAAACCAATCCTTTTTTCCGGATCTTCTCGTTTTAATTCCAGTCCCAATGTACTGGGTTTTATCACAGGCTTGTTCTTAAAAGTTAACTCATAAACAGGAGCACCTTTTTGATTCAAGCTAAAGTCCATTACCAGATTCCCATCCGGTGAAGTCAATTTCTGTGCATTCGCCCACAATGCACAACAACACAAAGCTACAAAGGCAAAAGTTTTTCTTGTTTTCATAAGTTCTTCGTGGTATTAATATTGATTAGATTTTATGTTTTTCAATTACTGAGAGCAAAATTATGCGTCACTTTCTCATCTTATTTTCACAAAAAGGAAAATATAAATCAGAAGAAAAAGTAATCATCTTATAATAAGCCGATTAACCATTTTCACATAGTCTAAAAATAGAAACGTTTTAGAAGTTTAGAATGAGGTTTTCTCTTCCATTCAAGCGAAGTTCCCCGCTTAAATTCACATTTTTTCCGGTCAATACGTCGAATGCATTTTCTCGTGGAAGAATTTCCTGATAAGGAGTCAGATCCAGTTCTTTTGAATCGTCCGTTCCGTTCATGATAACTACCACCGATTTACCGTTAAACTCGCGCTGATACACATACACTCCGTTTTGAATAGAATAATGCTTCAGGCTACCTTTACCTATCACCTGATTTCCTTTTCTCCAATTCAGCAATTGACGGGTAAACTCAAATGCTTCATTTTCCAGTACCGTCCGCCCATTTTCTATAAAGCTGTTGCGCGTATCTCCTTGCCAGCCTCCCGGAAAATCCTTACGCAAGTCTCCATCACCCTTGCCTTTATCACCGGTCATCAGTATTTCCGTACCATAATAAATCTGCGGAATGCCTCTGGTAGTAAGTAGAAAGACCATGGCCTGTTTATAACGTTTCAAGTTCTTCGCCATTTCATCGGTCTGTACAAAGCGGGAAGTATCATGATTATCTAAAAAGGTCAGCAGATTCATCGGATTGGCATATACCAGATCCTGTGTCTGATAATCATACAGCTTATACAATCCTCCTCCCCATTCACCGGTTTCTTCATCAAATGCCTGATTCATCAAAGCCTGCAAAGGAAAATCCATCACCGTAGGCAAGTTAGAATTCAGCGGAGCCGCCAGTTTACTATCCTTCTGCCAATAAGAGACCAGCACATTACTGTTCAACCAAGTTTCTCCTACAATATTGAAATAAGGATATTCATCCAACACTTCTTTACACCACTGACTCATAAAATCAAAATCCGCATAGGGATGTGTGTCCTGACGAATACCATTGATTCCCGCATATTCAATCCACCAGATACTGCTTTGTATCAGATAACGAGCCACATGGCGGTTACGCTGGTTAAAATCGGGCATCACAGAAGTAAACCACCCGTCAGTGGCAATCTTCTTTTCGAATGCACCGGCGTGAATATCCATTACACTGGCCGTTTTAAATGAGGTTTGAACATAATTGGAATGGTAATTAAACCAATCTTTGGAAGGTTTGTCTTTAAACAGGTAATTTTCGCTTCCGCAATGATTAAAAATCATATCCATCACCACTTTCAGATTCTTTTCATGCGCTTTTTCTACCAGTGCACAGAAATCTTCATTACTTCCAAATCGTCTGTCAATCTGATAATAGTCTGTAATGGCATATCCATGATAGGAACCGCTTTCCATATCATTTTCCTGAGTAGGATTCAGCCAGATTGCTGTCACTCCTAAATCAGCAATATAATCCAAATGACTCGATATACCTTGAATGTCACCACCATGACGTGCAAACGAATCTGTACGGTCTACCTTCTTTTCACGCATCCCGTCTACCACGTCATTTTCAGGATTACCGTTGGCGAAACGATCGGGCATAATCAGGTAAAGCACATCTTCTGAAGTAAAACCTTTTACATCTTCTCCTCTCCGCACACGCGATTTCAGTTCGTATGGAATCTGCAATTTCTTTTTTCCGTTTTTCAACAGGATTTGAAAAGTCTGTACCTTTGCTTCCGATAAATCAAGGTAGAGCAACAAATAATTCGGATTGTCCTGCCTAACCGTTTCTTTCAGATAAATTCCTTCGCCGGATACAGTCACATCCGACAAAGCCAAATCTTCTCCATACAACAAAATCTGGAGTTCCGGGTTTTTCATTCCTGCCCACCAGAAAGAAGGAGCCACTTTCTTTATCTCCATTGCCTGAGCAGTCTGTCTTCCTCCCCACGAGAAGAGGAATACAATCAATAAAATTAATGTATGTTTCATGATATTGAGGTTGAAATGTTTTTCAACGCAAAAGTAGATTCATGACAAAAGATTTCTTATCTTTGGAAATAAAATATAAACATATAAAAGAAGTAAATAAAAGGTTTACAACAAGTTAACAAAATTTGAAGTAACTAAAATATAAATGATATAACACCAGATATTCAACCTTAAAACTATGAGATCTATACTTTTCCTTATATTGTTTATTGCAGAAGGCTGGTTCATCTCCATTTCCGCACAAAGCTCCGAGCAACGAATCTTAGAGCAATTAGATAATGCAATTTCCCAAAAAGAGAAATTTAAAAACGATAGAGAAGCGGCCATATCTCAAATCAAGCAACGACTGAACTATGCCACAGACAATACCGAACGCTATAAACTCTGTGGAGAACTCTTTAATTTATACCTGCATTATCAAGCTGATTCTGCCTGCCACTATATTCGTCGTAAGGAATACTACAACTCTCTCCAGCCTCAACCGGAGAGAGACATCGAAATCTCCATCAATCGGGCAGAAGTAAGAGGTGTCATGGGCATGTACAATGAGGCCTTGACAGAATTACAAACAATTCACCCTCACGAGCTGTCTTCCCCCAACTTAGAATATTATTATTTCACCATAAGAGCCTGTTATGGATGGATGACAGATAATACAGTAGACCCACACGTAAAACAAACGTATCTGAAAAAGACAGAACTATATCGTGACTCCCTGTTGAAAATACTTCCTCAGGGGAGCGACCGTAGCATTGTATTGGCAGAAAAAATGATATTAAGCGGGCAGGCAGATCAGGCTATTCCCATCTTAAATAAAGTGCTTACTTCTCCTTTAGACATGCAGGAAAAAGCATACGCATACTATACCCTTTCATTGGCATACGAAGCAAAGAAAGACACAGACATGGAAATCTATTACCTTGCTCAGACAGCCCTCATTGACCTCAATGCATCGGTTCGTGAATACGCAGCCCTTCAAAAGCTTGCTCGCCTGGTGTACCAGCAAGGTGACCCGGAAAGGGCTTATAATTATGTAAGTTGCTCCATGAAAGACGCTGTAGCCTGCAATGCACGCCTGCGTTTTTTAGAGGTCACAGAATTCTATCCCATCATTGATAAGGCTTATTCCGACAAAAAGGCACAGGAGAAACGGTTAGGAAGAATCCTGACTCTTAGCATTACCGGATTGGCTGTATGTCTCATCTTACTGGCCTTTTACCTATACCATGGACTGAGAAAACTTTCTCTCATGCGAAAGAATCTCTCGAAAAGCAACAAAGAATTGGTAGCTCTCAACCAGCAGTTGCAACAGACAGGGAAAATCAAAGAAGTGTACATCGCCCGTTATCTGGACCGTTGTGTCAGCTATCTGGACAAACTGGAACAATACAGACGCTCACTTGAGAAATTAGCTATGGCTTCCCGTATAGAAGATTTGTTTAAAGCTATCCGTTCGGCAGACTTTCTGCGTGAAGAACGTAAAAACTTCTATAATGAGTTTGATAAATCGTTTCTGGAACTATTCCCCAACTTCATCCATGATTTCAACAACCTGTTAAATGAAGATGGAAGAATTGAACCCAAACCCGGAGAAATCTTAAACACAGAATTACGTATTTTCGCCTTGATTCGTCTAGGAGTGACCGACGCCAACCGAATTGCCCATTTCTTGGGATACTCATTAGCTACGGTATATAACTATAGAAGTAAAATCCGTAACAAAGCTAAAGGGGATAAGGATAACTTTGAGCAGGAGGTGATGAGATTATAAATTCTAAAAAGAAAGGAGAGCACTTACATCACAATGCTCTCCTTTTTAAAATTTATAAACTCTATTCTCAGAATGTTAATACGGGACGAACATAAGCTCCAGCTATCTTACTCCACATACTATATCCCTCTCCAAATAATATTACAGCCTGTCCTACATCGCTATCTTTTTGAGTGCTAGACCAATACCAAACGTTTCCATCAGTTTTTAGGCACTCTCCCTCAACAGCTGTAAACATAGACTGAAGAATATCTATATTATTTCTAATCTCTCCTAATTGCGCAATAGAAGGCAGGTACCATCCACTCGAATTCAATGCAGCAGGAGTAAACTCCGCACATGCTTCAAATGCCGGAAATTTTCCTACACCAACACCTTTAACTATCTGATTATTAGAATAGCCATTCCAACTATTTTCATTAGAATCTGTCTGAGTTGACTTACCTTCTTCTGTTGCCCACGGAAAACTTCCAGCATCCTTCAATGCTACAACATATCCCCGAATACAAGCTAAAGAAGTACCAGCATAATTTTCCTGACTGTCACCAGAGCCAGCCCCTACATGGAACACTATACCTATACAAGTATGAGTAGACGAGGCAATATCAAACTCCAAAGGCAAAACATATCCTTCATCACCATTTATACAATAAAAATCACCAATTTTAGCTTTGGATTCATCATATACATCCGTATTTATAAACTCCGTTGTAGCATACTTTGTTCCTGGAGTCACTACTAATTCTTTTTTCCCTTCATATACCGCACCTGCATAATCGTATACCCAGGTAATTGTTTTATCTTTATCAACAATATAGCGGTACTCACCATCTGTGGTCTTGTAGCATTTTATCTCTCCTGCTTCATCAGAAAATGAAATATCAGCTAATGACAAAGCATAGGATTCAAAACCTCCCTCCTCCGCCACAGTCGTTTGAAACTTCACTTTCGGCTTATAAGCAAATAAGGCACGAAGATGCTTCATCTCCGCAGAAACAGTCGATTCTGCTGTTGTAACTTTTGCATAAAGCAAATCAGAAGAAATATAATCAGTCTCACTGCTCTGGTCTGTTTTTATAGGAAATACAGTTTTTAGTTCTTCCAAAGTTGTCACGTTATCTGCCTTTGCTGAATAAGGATAATACAGTGTAAATATCAGTTCATCCGCTGTTGTCTTAGTAAAAAGCTCCTTCTCTGAACTAGTATCAAACTCCCAATTGGTTCCATTATAACGATAAGGAAGATTGTAATTCTTCCCATCTTGAGTCACAAGTACTCCTATCACATCATCTTTCGTAAAAGATGTTGAAGTACCTGAGTTGGACACACGTGAATCATCCGCTGTCATATCACTAAAATCGGCCCGTGATATATTCAGTTTTAACACATTATCTGCCGTCGTATCATCTTTTACTGCAGACGAGAATTGCTCTGAGTCACAGGAAGCAAACAAACCGGCAAATACCAATATATATAAAATATTTTTTATCATAATGTTTCTCTATTAGAATGTTAGTACAGGACGAACATAAGACACCGCTGCAAATTCTTGATTTTTTGACCATGCTTTGCAATTCATATCTTCAAAAGAAAAATACCAAGCATCGGTATCCTTCTTTTCAGAAGAAGACCAATAACCACCTTTTGCACCATATTCATTAGTTACATGGTCTGTTTTAAATCTATCTCCTCCTGCAGAGAGTATTGAAGTTTCAATCTCAGGTATTCTACTAATATCAACAAGTTGACCAATTGAAGGGAGATACCATCCACTGGTTCCTTCCGGAGAAGCAACAGCATAGCCTAAAGCGACCTTAAAAGCCCAATAAGTATCAGATTTCATTGGTTCATCTATTACAGCATCTCCAAAACTAGGAAGAGATTTCACAAGCATGGAGTTCTTATATCCTAAATAGGAATAGACATAAGATTCTGAGGATTCTATTCCTTCAACAAAATTTCGTGGTCCCCATATTCCGGCAGATTCATGCGCATCCTTCAACGCTACGGCATATCCCCGAATACCATTAGAAGCTAAAGAAGTACCAGCATAATTTTCCTTACTGTCACCTGCTCCGGTGCCTACATGGAACACTATGCCTATACAAGTTGCCCCATCTTTTGTTGGTAAAACAGAGCAAGTATTATCACTAAAATAATAATCTCCAACCTGTATATATTCACCATACGAAAGTGTCAGGTCACGCTTTAAATTGGTAAAGCTGAAAGTATACTTAGAACCTTCTGGGGTATATGTACGCTTAACCTCTCCTATTCCTTTTAAAATAGAAAATCCTTTTGAAAGATCTGTTTCTGTATAAGTTATTGAAAATCCAGCTGAAGAAACACTAAAACTATTACCCTGTACTGTTATAGACTTATCATTAGACAAATCAGTGATTACATAACCATCAGATTGTAATGACTCAGGTAATATCACACGATAAGACTGCTTCAGAGCCGCGTCTTGGTCTGACGGTTCCTCAGTCCATGATGCAACACCTGAAGCTGACACGTTTACCTCACCCTTAACTACTTTTATTTCATACTTATGTAGCTTCCCTGCTTGCAAATTACCATCTGTTTCAGATGTAGGTTTATATACAAAAGTCGAACCGTCACTTAAATAAACAACAATGAAATACTGGTTTTGCATCTGTCGGGGATATAAAATCGCAGTATATTTTCCATTATCCGATTCAGGGATTATTTCTACCAGACCAGAAGAAGCGGTCAACACCCCCGCTTCAAAATTTAATTTTGAAGCTCCAAAGAATCTGACCTTTGAAACAGTAGGAGAAGCATCTGAATTAACGGTACATTCCACCTTACTCATCAAATGTGTAAAATGAAGAGTAGCTTCTTCTCCTGTAGACATAAAATCCATTTCTTTTTCAGCATACAAACAGTCAAAACTTGTATAACCACTACTTTGGTCTGAAATATCCCTATTCTCTATTTTCTCTGCAGGATACCAAGCCTTCACCAACGCCTTATTTGAGGTTTCCCAATACAATGTATTTTCCGCATCTTTGGGCTCTAAAGCATTTGCAACCGAAGTTATTTGATATACAGCCTGCTTACTCCCTAACTGCACACCAACTTCATCACCCTGTACCCAGTCATCCTTTCCTCCAGCCCTGCTTTCATGCCCATCTACCGCTACATTAAAAAGCAACGGATAAGTCTTCTCCGGCAATAAGCTGCCTTCATTGGTTATCTGTTCGCTTGTGCATGACACTGCACAACACATAGCCAGCATCCATGCAGAAACAGACATCCACCCAATCAGTCTATCATATATTTTTAATTTCATAACACTCATTTTTATCTATTACAAAGAATCAGAATCATCAATGATGGCTCCTTCTGTCTTTCCGCCATCTACCCAATCGGTAATTGAAGTACTAACTTCTATCCTCTCACGGAAGAAAGTCACAGAAAAATTGTAGCTTCTTCCAGGAAGGAAAGTTTGTTCCTCAGATATATCATACGTAAAAGGTACACCATTCAAGTTATATCCGGCGCGTATCACCAATTTACGTTGAGCAGCTTCATCTTCAGGCAAAACAATGCCCATAGCCGACTTTCCATCTTCTGCTACCAGCAAATTAACCGAACTCAAGTTTTCCCCAATTACCAGTTTATCCCGTATAGGATCGAAACTTCCTGTAGAATGAAAACCTTCCAATTGAATCTGAGTTCCTTGGAGTTCCGTCTCATCCACACCGTCACCCGCTTGCATTGTAATCACAATTTGCGACATTTTTCGCCGGAATGTAAGGTCGGCTTGCGGATTAGCATTATTATAAGCCAGTTTATCGGGTGTACCTCTCATCAAATCGAGTGCCGCCTGATTAGACTGATCAGTAATATCCACTGAGAGAACATTGTCCGTGAGTTCTTTATACGGATAATACGCCACAATATCCATATAACTTCCATCAGCCGGAAGATACAAGGTATTATCTATTCCTTCCATGGGTAAAGGTAAGAATTTGCCATCACCGCTTTCTGTGAAATACGCCTTATTAGAAGCTTCAGCGGCAATATTATAGGTACCATCTTGAAGCATAAATACGCCAATCTGATCATTCACATCCCATTTGTTGGCAGAAACTCTGGAAGTTGCAGCATCCAATGATTCTGCTGTACTTTCTCGAATTGTCAAGCCGGTCAATTGCAATGGAACTGCCTCTGTAACCGCAGGGGAAGTACCCTCTGTTGTGTCATCGTCCTTACAAGAATTAAAACTCAAGACACATAAAAATATCAATAGAAAATAATAACGTTTCATAATTATCCTTCAGTTTTTCTGTCAAACAAGAACCAGCCTTTACCTGCTTTATTAATAATATAGTAAGGAGCCACATCCGTTTCATCACCAGCCTTGGCCTTTACTACAATATTCACATCATAGAACGATTCTAACAATCCTTTTATCAGTCCCGTATTTGCCTTATCTGCATCCATTCCATTTTCACATTCCAGATTATCATTCTTCATCCACACTTCATCCTTGGAAAGCCGGTTGATTTCTTTCGTATTATAAAAAGTATACCCTGTAGCATATATCACAAGATCCCAATGCCAGTCTTTATTGAGTTCAATAAATTCAAATGAATGTGCCATTACTTCCTCTTCAAAAACTCTGGACATATCTCCTCTTTTACAAGCTCCTGTAGCACGATCTACTTCAAGTCTCAAATGATGCTTTTTCGAATCAAAAAGATTCGATACACCATTTTCATTTGCATCCAGAGACACACCTCCTGTTACAACAACTTGCCCTTCCTGAAGAGCCATTTGAGCAATATCGGCAAACGGCGTAGTCCATGAAGCTGTGTTTTTGTCACCGCTCACTGTCACAGGCTGAGTAGTGACAGTAATATCCTTCTTGTCATTTGTTTCACCTATCACATACGATGTAATATTCTGGAATGTTTCATCAAAGAAGTAATATGCCTTAAATTCTCCTTCCGCATCGCGTACAGCTCCACTCAATAAATCATTTGCCTTCAAAGCTTTTTCTATATTAGAAAATTCTCTCATAGTAGCAGAGCCAGACACAGGCCCACTAGTAGAATCCCAGTCCGTAATCGTGGCAGTTACCTTTAATCCTGTCTTTTTGACCGTAATATCAAACTGATATTTCTTACCACTTTCAAAATTCTTCTCTGTATCCAATTTATAAATCAATGCCAAATCAGCGAGTTCTAACTGAATGAAATCTCCTTGAACCGACTGTGGAACAATCACTGCCTCGGCATAATCATCCAATTTTGTAGCAATGGATATGGGGGCAGGAGTGCCAGAGGCCTCAACAATCCCATTACGTACAGACAAATCACTAAGTCCAGCTTCTGTTTTTGCCTTGTCTAACGTCAATGTTGCAACAGGCTTTGTCCCCAAAATGCTTACCTTCGCATTTTCCAAACCTTCTTTAGTAAAACCATCTCCTGGAATCAGTTTAATTTCAACTTTAGATAACATGTGATAAAACGTCAGAGCATTGGTTTCTCCTTTATTCACCTCATCCTTTATCGAGTAAAGTAAATCTGATTTTACATAATTTGCAGTCTCTTTTTGGTCTGCCAATATAGAATGCGTAATCTTATCAGGTAAACTTAATCCATTCTCAAAGCTTGCATTTGTATGTATCGCATAAGCCTTTAAAGAAGAAACCCCTTCAGGGAAGAACTGAGCGGATTCCCCAATTAATTTATCAGAATTATCTGCTTTCAGTTTCCATGCTTTAATAACCTCTACAGGTTGTTCCCCCGCCATATTATCCAACCAGGCGTAAACCACCTCACCAGAAACGAGCTGAGTAGCCTGAGTCGCCGCCCTCGAAGATACTATACCACTCGACAACCGGATTTCCGCATCTTGTCCGGCTACATTCCAGTCCTCATTATTACTACAAGATGCAAAAGCTAATGCCATTGCAAAATAAAAGTACTTTTTCATAATGCCTATAATTTTAAGGTTATAACTATTTTAGATATTTTTATTTTTAACTATCGTGTATCAGATACTGATTCATGTCAAGAATTCAGCACCTGATACACATTTCAATAACTTACTGACGATCAAACAAGAACCATCCTTTACCTGCCTTATTAATGACATAGAACGGCTTTAATCCTCCCACCTTCTGACGAACTACAATATTTGTGTCATAGAAGGACTCTAACATACCCTTAATTTTAGGCGTCAAGTCCTTATCCACAGTATAACCACCTACAAACTCACTCAAATCTTTATTAGTAAAGCTTATTTCATCTTTGGTCAAAATCTTAGAGGTAGTCTTGTAGAATGTATAATTATTGCTTCCATCATTGGTAAATGTCACAAAAGCCCATTCTGATCCTTTATTCAACTCAATAGTATTCATTCTGTGATTCATAATTTGAGATATAAAATCAGCCGGGAGATTGCCCTTTGTACACTTCTGAGTTGTTCTGTCTATAACAATCGCATAATGTTCACCCGCATTTGTATCCAAGAACTCAGAGGCAGCAGTCGGATTATTGTCAAGTGTCAGAGTGGTAGCCCCTAAAAGTTTTAAATTATTCGCGTCATCCAGCTCAATACCTGTTACACCTTGTAAAGGTTCAGCCCATGTAATCTTCCGTTCCTCTTTGGTCAATGCAATACCTTCCTTAAAATCAATGTCTGTTTTACCTGAATTCAAAGAATAGAAGTTCACTGTACCAGCTTTTAAATCCATATCATAATAAGCAACAAACTCACCATTCTGACGAAGTACACCCGTATCAAACCTGCTAACAAGAAGACGCTTTTCAATAGCCGAGCCTTCTATTGTACTATAGTCATCCTCATTCTGAGGCTGGAATTTAAACCACTCTCCAGTTTCTGTATTAATGACAAAAAATACATGTGAGCCTTCTACTGCAGGCACAAATAAATTTTTATCCGAAAAATAATTCTTCAAGATATTATCACCCAGTTTCTGCTCATTAACCACTTTGTCAACCTCACCAAAATCAAGGCCTCCAGTCCAGGTTATCGCAATTCTATCCTTCGACAAAGTCTCATATTTCGTTTGATATGATGTCCATTCTTTAGGGAAAGTTACAAAAGCCCATCCTCTGTCTACGTTCAACTGTATATCGGTCATCGTGCCTTGCGCTATTGCTCCATCCCATAAAGTTTTTGACATTGCACCACGAGTAAATACAGGAGATGCTACAGCTCTATCAAACTTAATCTCATAGTGTGCTTTATTACCAGCTAAAAACTCTTCAGCTGCAGTAGTATTTCCATCTATTGAAGCGATAACACCGTCTTCCGTCTTAAGAGATATCACATCAGAAGAAAGATCATAACTCATACCTTTCACCCCACACACTGGAGTTTCCCAATCCAATGCATAATATCCAGCACTAAGTGACTGTTCACTCACTTCTACAGGAGCATATTGTTCATATTTCTCTTTGCTCAACTCTATGAATTTTACTTTCTTTTCATCATAATTGATATCATAATATGCCCTAAAAACTCCATCCGCATCACGAATGACTCCGGTATTCATCTGTTTTTCTTCCAATTTACGCCAGAAAATCAAGGCACCACTTTCGGTTTTATTCAACATTGAAGTCTTTGAAGGCAGCACATTAGAATTCTGTTTAATTTCAAAACCGTCCGTAACCTCCGCATAAAACATATCGTCTCCCGCCGTAAGGTATACGTTTAACTTATCTACCTTCTGTCCTTCTTGAGTAGGAATACATATCAAATCAATTTTTACTCCACCTGTTTCCGTTCGTGCTTTCGCCGCTATAGGCTCCTGCAGGGTAACCGCAACCCCATTACTTGCTCTTAACCTCCATTCATCCTCATCTTCTCCTGCCAGCAGATTCAAACTGGCAGAAGTTGTTAATGTAGAAGAAGAAATATCTACACGAGAAAGTAAAGAAGGGTCAAAACCATCAAACGGATCAATTTCCAATGTCACCTTAGCAGTATTTGCCTTAAATCCTAAAGTAGAAATATGGTCTTTTTCATAAAGTGCGGAAGCTGAATAAATCATGGATGACATATCTATCGCCCCCTCTTTATATTTCAAATGAGTAAGGTCAACAGGTATTGCAGACACATCTGCACTAATCGCAGTATGTGGATATACAGCTGTAATACGTGTTCCATCCGTCACACCATAAGGATAATCTCCACGCATGGTAGCACTTTCTTTATCCGCACTCACAGAAGTGATAACAAAATACTTAGGAGTTTTCACTCCATCAAAAAAGACAGAGACAGAATCACCGACTTCCCATTGAGCTTTCACTCCCTGTTCTACGTATGACTGACTAACAGCAATATCCATTTGCTTCACTCCCGGAAGATTTTCTTCCGGAGTACAACCAGCAGCAAGCACCAGCCCTGCAGTCAGGCATATATTTTTCCATTTATTCAAATAAATAGTTCTCATAATTATATAGATTTCAAGGTTATTATTCAGAGATTTGTTCCGATTCTACATCTTTTTTATAAACCCTCCATAAACCACGAAGAATATCACTCTTACAATTTTCAGCTTCTATATCTGCAGCAACGGTAGTATTGTCTGCAAAAATCAGTTTCACAGCAGCTTCAAATGTCCATCCTGAGGCAATCAACTGAGAAGAATAATTGAACTTTCTCCAAAAATCGCCATCATATCTACGAAGCCATGCAATAAAGAAACCTGAAGGGTCATATTGTTCAAGCCACGGATGAGGAGCCTTCTTTGGGTCGGCCGTCTGGTCTTCGGCTAAAGCAACTGCTTTCTTTGCACGAGTCAGCCTTTCTGATTCAGTAAAACCACCACAGATAAGACGAGAAGCATCAGCGCCACCTTCTACAAAACAATATTTGTTAAAATCATCACCCGCATTCAGATTATTCACCTGCATCGTATGAGTAAGTTCATGATAACAAACGCCACTAATCTCTTGACGGGCATCACCAATAGGACTCGTTAGAAGCTTATGAACTGCTTCTTGACCGATACAAATAATCGTTGTGTTTCCACTGCCTGTCACATACGCTACTATTCCGGCATCGTTCGTCTTCTTAAACCAGCAATCCATTTCCACAAGTTCCCTGTAAGGGTCATTCTCATTAAACCACATGGCACCACAAACCGTTTTCAATGAATTCTCATAATACCCATAAGGAGGAGTTCCTACCACATTATAATATAAGTCACTCTCCGGAGTTCCTGTAAAGTCATTTGTCTCCTTCCATTCAGGCATGTGCATAGTCTTAAAAGTCTCTTCCGGCCCGACATTCACATTCTTAATCTCAAGGCCAAGATCTTTCAGCTTACAATAATCACTAAAGATTTGCTCTCCGTCTTCATTACGCCAAATACTTCTATAAATAACCGAAGAAGGATCATTGGTCGCAACGGCAATTCTTTCATATCCTTGCGGGAAGTTCTTATCACGCATAATATTTGTAGTCAAAGGCTTTCCTGAATAAGTAGTGAAAGTCACCTCAGTTCCCAAAAAACTAGCTTTCAATTCCTCAGCCACAGGCTTCCAATGCAAATATAATTCTTTATAGGTAGGTTCATACTGGGCTTTCTCTACCTCTACAATCTGTGCATCACTCACTCCAGGAACCGAAGGGCGCATTCCCTGCCCGTTAAAAGGATCACCATCATCACAGGCTACGAGTCCCCAAAGTACAAGAGCAAATATGTATAATGTCTTTTTCATACTGATATAAGTTTTAGCAAGTTATTGTCCTAATTATTTATCTCCAACTTCTTTCTGATATTCATTCCATAAATCATCTACACTGTATTCATTTCCTAATACATACTTTATAGCCCCGTCAAATGACCAGGGAACAACCTTCAGTGCTGACTGATTGAACTTCCTGATAAAATCAGGATCCTTAGTATTCTGCAGCCAAGCCAGGAAAAATCCTGTGGTTCGATACCCGTCCATATAGGTACCTCCCCTTGGACGATCATCTGCCGTAAAACAGCCATTTACAACCCGGCATGCATCTGCCATCCCTTCAATAAAAGCCCAAAACGTCTTGTTGGTACCATAAGTACCTATTCCCTGCGGTTCTAACTGATAAGCATGTGTCAGTTCATGAAACAATACACCTCTTGTTTCATAATCTAAACGAGCTGTATCATTATTGACAAACGACTTTTCAATATGATCAGTACTATACCAGATACTGATTTCACCATTGCCTCCACCTTTAGCAGAGACTCCGTTCACTTTTTCTACACTATAATCCAGCTTGCGCACCGGAACAATACTATCTTCTGGTGAAAAATATAATGTTGCTAATACCTTACGTGCCTTGTCGGCTATATATGCTTCCGGATCAGGAACAATTTTCTTATAAATTGCAGACCCTTTGGTTTCCGGAGATTTATCAAAGAATTCAATCTCACCTATATTATAGTCTTTCCATGCAGACAACCTGTCTTCTATTTTTCCGTCCGTAAGTGAATAAGGCTTTTCAGACAATTGTTTTCCGCGTGATTTATTGGGTGTTGCCGACATAACAAATTCCAATTCTCCTCCAGCCATAATATCCTCATGAGTAATATACATCTTTGGGTAAAGCTTTCCATTAAGCTTCACAGTACGTACATAACGTTTTTTATCACTCACACCCGGAGCTTTAATTACGAACTTGTTGCCATTAGGTAAAGCCAGTTCCTGATACGGCATATAAGGGGCACCTAATACATATTCATTTGTTCCGGGACACACAGGATAAAAGCCCAATGAAGTAAAAATATACCACGCAGACATTTGCCCGCAATCATCATTTCCACTCAATCCTTTAATATCATTCTTATACATACGGTTCATAATCTCACGTACCCAGTATTGCGTTTTCCAGGGTTGAGAAGTCCATGCGTATAAATAGGGCACATGATGACTCGGTTCATTACCATGCACATATCCGCCAAGCAAACACTCCTTCGTAATGTCTTCATTTTTTTCATAATACTTGGCCGGAAGTTCCATACTGAACAAATCATCCAAACGTTTTACAAAGTTTTTATCTCCCCCCATCAAGGTTATCAATCCATTTACATCATGAGGTGCATGAAAAGAAAAATTCCATGAGTTTCCTTCAATAAAACCTTCCCCATGCGTTTGTAACGGATCAAATTCCTGTTTAAATGCACCGTTGGCATATTTAGGGCGAATAAATCCAATAGACCTATCAAAAAGATTGCGATAATTCAAGGCCCTACTGCGATATTCTTCTGCAATCTGTTTCTCACCACACAACTGGGCAACCTGATAAATACACCAGTCATCATACGCATACTCAAGAGTAGTGGAAGCCGATGTAGAAGAATGATCAAACGGTACATAATGAAGCCACATGTAGTCATCCATACCGTCATAATACGGAACCTTAGATGTTTTGACCATCGCTTTCAAAGCTTCTCTTCTATCTACATCTGCACTTTTTACTATTGCATCAGCCAAAGCGGAAACCGCATGATAACCACTCATACACCAGTTTTCGTTTGCCATGTGACTCCATATCGGAAGCATCCCATGCACACTTTGCTGTTGATGTCTGATCATCGAAATGACCATGTCACGATTTTTATCAGCTTTCATCAGGTTCAGGAAAGGATGCTCTGCACGATAAGTGTCCCAAAGAGAAAAAATAGTATAATTTGTAAAACCTTCTGCACGGTGAATGTTATTATCCAATCCTCTATAATACCCATCCACATCCGTATATACGGATGGATTTATCATGGTATGGTAATAGGAAGTATAAAACATCGTCTTTTGGTCTTCAGTACCTTCCACTTTAATAGTAGAAAGTTCATGATTCCACGCCTTATACGTCTCAGAAGCAATCTGATCAAAGTTTTTACCGCCAGTCTCCATCTGAAGATTTTTCAGAGCCCCCTCGGTACTTACTCCCGAAAGCGCAACCTTTACCTCCAAAGAAGCATCGTTACTAAAATCAAACTCAAAATATGACACTACTTTACGCCCTGCCATTTCCGGGAAATTACGGTTCAGGTTAAATCTCCGCCAAAAGCCATTATACTGTACTTTTTCCCGGTCCTCATAACCATAATTCTTCATCGGCTTAGAAAATGATATGGCAAAGTAAGTATAATTCGTACGTGCCCATCCATTCGTAATACGATACCCTGTAAGCAGTGTATCATTTTCAACCCTTACTGATGACCATAACACCTTTCCATCGTAATTATAAATTCCGTGAATCAAATCTAAAATAATGCGTCCATTTTTGCACGCTTCCGGAAAGGTATATTTATGTACGCCCGTTCGAGGTGTCGCAGTAAGCTGTGCCTTGATTTGATAGTCATCCAACATCACTTCATAATATCCAGGACGTGCAACTTCCGTATTATGCATAAAACGTGAACGGTATCCTTCATCCGGATTTTCAGCACGGCCAGGATTCAGTTTCAGTTCACCCGTGGCAGGCATAACCAAAAGATCTCCTAAATCTGAATGCCCAGTTCCACTTAAATGAGTATGGCTAAAACCGACAATTGTCTTGTCGCTATACTGATAACCAGCGCAATAAGCGTATACATTCTTATTATATACACCATCTATATTGTGCGACAAAGTATCCGTATCCGGACTTAACTGTACAATTCCAAACGGCGCACAAGCCCCAGGAAAGGTATGCCCCATTCCATTTGTACCAATCATCGGATTTACATACTCAGCCTGCGCCGAGACATTTACAATGCCCAGGCAGCAATTTATAGCCAATAGTATATACTTTATCTTTATCATCTTATTCATTTTTACCAAGTTTTATTACCATCCCGGATTTTGAATCAAAGAAGGAGTTTTGGCAATTTCGTTACTATTAATAGGAAAGAAATAATTACGATAAGTAAACTGTCTTACCATCTGTTTGCCTTCTATACGCTTCATTTTATAAGTCTGGCTACCAATCTGAACCTTACCATCCGTATCGGGCACAGGTATCATACCGTGAATATAATGCTGAGTCTGAGGATATTCACCGTTTCCATTCTCAATCCATTTTTGAGCACGTTCATCAGGGTCGGATGAAAGGCCTAAGTAGCGAGCTTCTTTCAACAACTCTTCAGAAGAAGTCGGAATACCTTTATAGCGCAAATTAAAATAGCGGTTGTTCTCAAAGAACAATTCTACGCGACGTTCACGGTTAATATATTCCCGACGCATTTCCTTATCTCCCTTTAAGGATTCAGGTACCTTCTTCATAAAAGAACGTGTTCTAATTTCATTCAGCAAATCATACACCTTTTGTCCCGCATCCGGATTATCAGTTTCGTTCAGCGCTTCTGCATAAATCAACATGATTTCCGGAAGTCTGATAAGAGGGAAATACATAGCTGTAATAGAACCATCTTTATCATAATCCTCGTAAACAAACTTACGTAAAGCATATCCTGTACGAGTTTTTTTACCATCACGTAAAGTAGAATTATTTATTTCATCGCTACCACCTTCCTGAGGAGAATATGTAATAGTCTGATATATCGCACCCGGATAAATAATATCACGATAAAAACGCGGGTCTCTATTCACATACGGATTTTCATCGTCATAACCACCTGTTTTTGCCTCATTGCTGAATATGCTATAGCCATAATCCCCTACAATATATTCATACTGATCCACTTGTTCTTGAGTAGGCTGGTTACGAGTCTGTCCACCAAACACTTCTCTATCCGGAAGATTATCCTGTATCCAGCGTGTATCTTTTCCTCCTTTCAAAGTCAGGATTGACTCTGTAAGATAGAAATCAACCTCCTGAAACATCTTGCTCAAACGGGTATACACTTTCTTACCTGATTTAGACTTTTCATTCAAATCATCCACAAAATCAGTTTCAGAATACTTGGAATAAAGTGAGTACCTGTTTCCACATTCTGTAAAGAACTGCTGAGCCGCTTCCAAAACAGCAGCCCATCTTTCAGGTTTGTACACTTTATATTCTTCTGCTCCTACACGCGTATCATTATTGCCAAGAGGTGAAACACCCGCTTCTCCTCCATTATATAAAGGCTGAGCTGCAATATATCTTACTATCGCTTTCAAAGCCAGACATGCACCTTTGTCAATTCTTCCCATTTCCATACCAGATTGTTGCACAGGCAAATCAGCAGCTGCAGCATCTAAATCCTTACACATCTTTTCTACACTGGTATGTACAGATTCACGCACCGCATACGTACTCGGATCTTCATCCGGGCTCATAACCCGGTCCATATATACCATTTCCCCATGCCAACGTAACAACATATAGTGAAAATAAGCACGGAAGAAAGTTGCTTCTGCCACACGTTGTTTTAACAATCCCGGCTTTGAAGGATGATCTGGAGTATTGTAATAATCCACCCCCCAGATAATTTTATTAGCCTTTCTTATTGACTGATATTGTTCCCACCACCAGCCACCTCCATTCACCTGACCAATGGAAGCGGGGTCAGCACTCAACTCGCCATTTAATATTTTATAAGGAGCATCACTATCGGCTTTGTTAAATTCAAGTTCATCACAAATCGTACCAATATTATGTGAATACAATAATTCAAGCCCCCTTGAACGATTATACATATCGGAATAAAGCTGAGTTACCAGTTTTTCTACCTCCGTATACTTATTGAACACCTCAGATTCCTGCAATTTTCCATCATCTTGTCTGTCCAGGAAATCACTGCATGAAGATAAGGCACCTACCATGAACACGGATAACGCCACTGTAGATAATTTATGTAATAGTTTCATGATTGCAATTTTTTAGAATGTCACATTAATACCAAAATTAATTACTCGCTGTATAGGATACCAGGTTCCATCTCCGTCTTTTGTTTCCGGATCCACATCCACGTCTCCTAGTTTATCAAATGTCAGCAAATTCAAACCTTGAGCATAAATTCTTACTCTTTGCAGGTAAGCATTCTTTATCCACTTCAAAGGCAAACTATATCCTATTTCAATATTTTTCAATCGTATATAAGAAGCATTATACAAGAACAAGCTGCTTTTTTCATTCTTATTATTAGGATGGTTACCCAAGTGAAGAGCCGGATATTTGGCATCAGGATTCTCTGGTGTCCAAGAATCCAAGTGCATCGGTTTCACCTTACCCATGTCATTACCTTGCGCCCCCATCACCGGGAAATCAAATACAGCAGGACCTTTCAACATCATGGAAGTTAATGCTGCTCCTTGCCACAACAAGCTTACATCGAAGTTTTTATAAGAAAATCCCATCGGAATACCAAATTGGAATTCAGGTATTTTAGGATTACCCATAGCTGTCATGTCATGCAATTCATCAATAATTCCATCATTATTCAGGTCTTTATATACGACATCACCAGGTACAAGTTTTCCCCATTTCTGAAAACCAGTACCATTATTCATCGCATTCAAACGGTCTGCTTCCGCCTGGTCCTTCACAAAATGATCCACTACGTATACATAATTTTCACCAATTCGATGTCCGGTACGTCTCATCCAAGGTACTTCACGGTCAATTTCGAGCATATCAATAATCTTATTACGTGCAAAGCCTCCATTAAACTTCACATAATAAGAAAAGTCTTTATTGATACGATCATTCCAACTAACCTCCACATCAATACCTCTATTAATTACTTCACCGGCATTTACCCAAGAAGAAACTTTACCTAACACGTCAGGGATACCTACCACGTCAGATCCTCCGGTATTTGTAATAATATCATATCGTCTTTCATAAAAAGCATCAGCAGTAATAGACAGACGATTATTAAACATATCCATATCAATACCTACATTAATCTTCTGTCCCTTTTCCCATGTTAAGTCCGGATTGGCCAAATCACCTTCTTCCAGTCCGCTACCCATTCCTTGGTCGAGATTTGGTCCTAAGTTCCAGCCATTTCCATTAGTGCCATTATAATACTGTGTATAAAGGAAACGACCGATACCCTGATCATTACCTGAAATACCAGCAGATGCACGAATCTTCAAATGATCAAGCCAATGCTGAGTCCCCATCATGAATGATTCTTCTGTCACAACCCATCCCAAAGAAACGGAAGGGAATATACCATAGCGATGCTCCTTTGAAAAATTCTCCGATCCATTCACACCAAGGTTTGTTTCAAACAGGTATTTATTCAAATAATCATAAGTTACACGTGCAGCCAATCCTTGATAACGATAAGGTACCTGATTATCAATCTTGGTTTCCGAACGGTTGGCCATTACCATGGCAGCTACATTATGCAATCCAAACTTACGTGCATAATCCAGTTTGATTTGATAATATGTCTTACCTGTTGAACTTCCATGACTAAATGAATTCCCTATAGGAGTATTCACCGTATGACTATTTACAGCGGGTACATAAGCTCCCATATAATGAGGCTGATCGGGATTCCAAAACGCAGAACTTCCTGCAGCTGGATAAAATGTAGCATATCCACCATAAGTTTCGTTATTTACTGTCGGACGTCCAGGAACTCTTGAGGTATATTGCGATTCGGCCATATCATAAGAGAATAATCCTTCAATTTTCAATCCAGGAGTAATAAAATCCAATTTATGACCAATGGTAAAAGTCCCATCAAAATTCGTGTTTTGCCCCATGTTATATCCCATAAAAGCAATTTCACCCAGAATATTCTTACGGAACTGTGTATCACCGAACAGCAATCCTCTCGAATTATCTACATAATAATCATCATTTGAGGGGTATCCATTGTATTCCAATACTACAGGATACATTGGAGGAACTGTATTAGCCGTAAAAATAATATTTCCGGAACCACCTCCCGATTCATTTGTTTTCGTAATACGACCGCCTAATCCTAAACGTACATAGAAGTTTTTCGTAATATCTACATCAATATTCGAACGTAAATTATAACGAGTATATCCTCCATTCGTATTATAAGTTGGGTTCAAATCCGTATATCTATAGTTACCTCCCTGGTCAAAGAAACCAATCATGGCAAAATAACGAGCTCTCTCATTACCGCCTCTTACGGACAAACTATAATCTTGCTGCAAAGCTGGCTTAAAAGCAAAATCAAACAGGTTCATGTTATAACCTAATCCGTCAGAGTTATCACCTTTTGCCTTCCGCCAGTTAGCGATCATTTGTTCCGGGAACATTTTCGCCTGAATAGTCGGATCTGTAGCCCAGCCCGGATTATCATTCTTCAAAGCCTGGTTATACAACATGGCGTAATCAGCAGAGCCCAAATACTCTGAGAATTTTACAGGCTGAGTAATACCCAGCTGTGCCTTAAACTCAACTGTAGGCTTTTCAGAATTAACCCCTCGTTTAGTAGTCACAATAATTACACCATTGGCTCCACGCACACCATAAACGGCCGTAGCTGATGCGTCTTTCAAGATAGAGAAAGTTTCTATTTCATCTGGAGAAAGATTGGTAAACGAACGTTCTACTCCGTCCACTATCACAATCGGAGACTGTGCACTGCCATTATAGGTAGACAAACCACGAATAGTAAGTGAACCCACATCCTTTCCTGGCTCACCACCACCATATTGAGTTACCGTAAGACCCGGTAAACGACCTGCCAAAGCGTTAGAAACATTGGCAGAAGGGCTCTGACTCAATTCTTTTACCGACACGGAAGTCATAGAACCTGTTACAGTCTGTTTCTTCTGCGTACCAAAACCAACAACTACAACTTCTTCCAAAGTCTTCGTATCTTCTTTCAGCGTAATTTTAACCACCCTCTGTCCTTTTAAAGGCAGCTCTACAGGAGTATACCCGATAAAAGAAACATTTAATGTAGCATTTTCATAAGGGACATCGATATTGAACTGGCCATCTATGTCGGTAATCGTTCCGACCCCAGTAATCCCTTTTATCAACACATTGGCACCGATAATTGGATCGCCATGCTCATCGACCACGGTACCCGTCACCTTAATTTTTCCCTGCTGGGCAGCTTCCATTGCAACAGCCGGAGTATCCGCACTTATCTCCAATATAGAGAAAGGTGCAGTAATAGCGGCCAATGAAATCGCCCCAATTCTCATGTCTCTAAGAAAACTGTTAGTGAGTTTTTTCATAATACAATATTTAAATTAATCACAAAGTTTATCCACATTTAGTTACTTCTTATAGTTTTGTGTCTTCTTATTCATGTTTCAACCACTCTGATGGACATTCTGTTTTTTCTCCTTTCTCATTAATGAGATACAAGGCCAACACCCCACCGAAATAATCAAAATAAGAAAGCTCCAGTTTATGCAGCCCCGCAGCCAATGCCACCTGCGCACTACGTTCTGCCGGAGAATGTAATCCATCATTTTCAATCAGTACCTGATTATCCAATTTCAAAATACTGCCATCATCCGAAAGCAACGAGAACGTATAAACGCCGTCTGACGGAATCTCCAGATAACCATTATATACCATGGCCAGGTTGCCGGTTTTTCCTTCCGGATAAGCAATACGTTCACTCGCATAATTCTTCACCAACTTGGACGAAGCTATATCGGTACACTTATTTCCCGAGAAATCATACAAAGTCACATTCAAACCCGGTTTTAAATTCTCCGTTACTTTTAACGCCGGTCGAACAGCTTCTTTCACAAAGCTGGCCGTATATAATTTATCGTATGTACCATCCGGACGGAAAGCCCTGAATTTGAATTCCGTATTCTCTGTTACGCTGACAGGAGCTGTATACAATGCAGATTCGCGCGAAGGTTCTGTTCCGTTCATTGTATAGCGAATCTCCACCTGAGGCAAGATACAATCTACTTTAAACTCTCCTTTATCAATAAATACATTACGATCATAGAAGCCTGTCAGATCAGGGATCCTATAATTCACTCCCAGTTTATCAAGGCGTTTCAGCTGATTCATGACCCGTTGTTCAAAAGCCTTATAATCATTCAGTCTAGACTTCTCGCACCAGGCAATCTCACTCACCGCCATCATACGCGGAAAAACCATATACTCCATTCGTTCCATGGTCGGAATCCATTCTGTCCAGACATTACACTGTACTCCCCACACAAGTGATTTCTGTGCATCCGACAGTCCAGAAGGCACCACGTCCATATCATATATTTTCTTCAAGAAATCCGCTTTCTGTTCGTAATCAAAATACAAATGAGAATTCGGGCAGATTATCGTTTTCATACCGGCAGCCGTAGCTTTATGAACCGCATCGGTACACCAGCTTCTCCACCACGAAATCACACTTTTATCCGACAGGCCGTCTTCTACCACTTCATCCCAGCCAACGAGCCGTTTCCCGTTTTGCAAGAAAAAGGCTTCCATCTCCCTGACAAACCATGCCTGTAAAGCTTCAGGGGTAGCCAGCCCCTCAGATTTCATTCTTTTCTGACAATCTTTGCATTTATTCCAGTTGGTCTTATCTACCTCATCTCCTCCTAAATGCACATACTCATAAGGAAACAACTGAAATACCTCACGCCAGATGTTTTTGCAAAACTCCAGTGTAGAATCTTTTCCCACACATATCGGTGAAGAAAACACCTGTCCCCAACCGATGAGACCATCACAAGCAATATCCGGATATTGCTGAATAGCAGCCAGGAAATGCCCTGGCATATCAATTTCCGGAATCACATCAATTCCTCTGTCTGATGCATAGTTTACAATTTCCTTTATTTCTTCTTGGGTATAAAAACCGCCATAAATGGTATCTCCTTCAATCACTGATGTTTTTTCTGCCGGAATCGCATAATCCGGATTGCACATGGATTTCTCCAACTGCATGCAAGTACGATCCTGATCATTGAATGTTCTCCATGCTCCCTTTTCCGTCAACAAAGGATATTTTTTAATTTCGATTCTCCAGCCCTGGTCGTCTGTCAGATGCCAATGAAACTTATTGAACTTATACAGCGACATCAAATCCAGCAGTTTCATCACTTCTTCCTTGGAATAAAAATGCCGGGAAACATCTAAATGCATTCCTCTCCACTGATAGTGAGGATAGTCAGTTATCTCCACATTAGGAATAGATAAACCTGATTCCGCTTCTATTGGCAAAAGCTGACGTATGGTAGAAATACCAGCCACAATGCCTGAATAATCTGCCGCCTCAAGAAGAAGCTTGTCATTATTTACTGAAAGATGATACCCGCCCTCTTTCTCCATGATTCCTTCAGCCATTCGTAATACAATGGAAGCTGATGATTCTTCATGGTTTTCTAAAAAATCTATACCCAAAGAATTTTGTAAGAGCATACGAGCTGGAACCAAATCCTTATCATTAATATATAATGACATGTCAGATTTAAAAGTAAACACTCCATGATTATTGGCGACCTCTACCGGAAAAGGAATTATATCTTTTTCTGTAGACAGATTCTGCGGAGTACACGACATTAAAAAGGAGATTCCTACTGTCAATAGAAAAGAATGAAAAATTGTTCTCATGTTATTAGATTTAAGTTTACTTACAAACATCAGTCCCATACAAATGGTTCTTTTGCATAATGCAAATAAACTAAAAACAAACTCGTTCAGTGTCCCGCTTACTGCCAAAAAAAGAGAGTTTTTTAAAATGTCATAAAAATATCATAAAGCTCTATTTGTTCTTTTTTACACAATTGATTATCAAATAAATAACAAAAAATGTCTCAAAAAAGCACACCATGATACTTTTTTGAGACATATCTAAAAACAAGAAAATGACAGAATTATTTCAACCTTCTCCATTCGCTTCTTTATCAGAGGAGGCCACATTTCTAAAATCTTTTGGAGTACAACCAAACTTCTTGATAAATTCTTTATAAAAATAAGAACGACTATTAATGCCAATCATGGATATAATCTCTAAAATAGATAAGCTGGTATTTTTCAACAAATCAGCAGCCTTCTCCAAACGACATAATTTGATGAACTCATTAGGAGAAATATCTGACGACATCTCATTGAACTTCCGATAAAACTGGCGGGTACTCATGTGTAATTCCGATGCAATAAACGGAATACCTAATTCCTCATTGTCCAAGTTATTTTCCACAATTGACACAAATTTCTCCAACACCTCCAACTGTTCAGCCTGATGTATCATGAATCGTACACCATAAAATTCTACTTCCTGAGACGATTGCTCTGTCTCGCTTTCAGCTTCGCTTGTATGATTTTTCCTAGCCAGAGCTTCTACCGGATTAAAAGAGGGGAAGAAGTGTAACACCGTCCCAACCAAAAGGAAAAGCAGGATAAGCAACCCGATATATAAAAAAGGTGACTTATACCAAGGCGTAGTAATATAGATGGGAATTACCAGCATCTTTTCGTTATTCTCATTTATATCTCTCTTATAACGTACTTTAAACAAGTATTTACCCGGAGGTACACTCGCATAAGTCACATCATTAGTCTTACTAAATATTGACCAATCCTTATCATACCCTTCCAGCATATACGAATACTCAATATTTTCTCCACCAATAAAATCAGGCACTACAAAGTTAAGTCGGAAAAACACTTTTCTGCCATCAATTTTCCATCCGCTTAGCCCATCTTCCTCATAATTTGACAATAAAGCCCTTTTATTTTCTATCCAAAAATCACGCAATACAATATTCTGAAACGGAGTATTAGTAGTAGCAGAATTGTCAGACAAATACAATAAACCATTTACCCCACCAAAGAAAAGCCTTCCACTATACGGACATTTATAATAAGCGCCGTCACTAAACTCTTCCAAGTGAATACCGTTTCCCCAAAAAGTATGGATACGCCCGTTCATCGGATTGTACTTGTTCAGGCCTTTATTACTACTCATCCAAAGAAAACCGTTCTTGTCCGACAGAATTCCATGAATCATGTCATTTGACAATCCATGCTCCTGACCGATATAGCTTATCGCACGCACACTATCCTTCTCATATTTCATAGAAACGACCCCTGTGGAAGTTCCTATATAAAACTTATTCTCGTCATACTGACAGATGCACAACACATCATCAACCGGACGCTTTAATCTTTCCTGGAAAGAGATAACCCTATAAGTATTATCTCTCATATTATATCTGATAACCCCTTTTCCTCTATCACCCAACCATAATATGGAATCTCCCTGATTAACCATGGAAAAGAAAACAAGACAAATCTCATTTTTCCTGGTCTTAATTGTCTTTTCTTCTTGACTTATCACCCGCACATGATCACCACTAAAATCCACTTTTAAACGAACAAGACCGAGCATCGTTGCAGAAATCCACAAAGTAGAGGCATCTTCCTCGTACACTCCTTTTATTTCAACAATATTCCCCTTTGTGTCAAGCCCCTCCACCTTTAGCATTCTTGACTTTTCAAATGAGTAGAAAAAAAGCAAATTTTCATTGGTTCCTCCAACCCACATTCCATCACGAAACTTACTTTCTTGAATCGTAAATACACGAGTATCATTTTCCCAAGGGATATAACTGGATAAGGACTGGCGGGAACTGCCAGAATATAATATCACAGCCTCTTTCTTACCCCAGTTTTCTTCATACTGAGGAATGTATATCAACCCATCCCCTTTTGTTCCAAACCACAAGCCTCCATGTCTGTCTGTAGCAATGCTTCTTACCTGTCGCTTCAACAAAGGAGACAATCGTGTTAGTTCCAAAGTTTTAGCGATGGAATTATTTTTTGTAAGCATCAAAACGCCCTGACCGTCTGTACCCACCCAAATGATATCATTATACCGGTCTTTAGACATCGAAAAAATCCGCACGCTACGGTCTATCACTTCTTCACGATACCCCTTCGAGAAGTCTAAGTACACAAGCCCGTTCAAACGAAAAGCAATAATGACATCCTCTTGAAAAGCAGTAATGTTTTCAATTTTTCCATACCGTGACATTAAATCGGATACATTGCGAACATACACTTTTGTCTTTGCCGCTACATCATAAAGATAAAGATTGTTTTCCGCATCAATAAAACTAAACGAATCATATTGCACGAAATAGCAGCTTACAGGCACATTATGCAATTTAATCGACTCCTTTTCCAGTTTTACATTCCCGGGAGTAGGAGTTGAAAATGCAGGAAACTTGAAACAGATTACATTAGGGGAATCTGCATACAATAACCATATCTCACCGGAATCTGTAACCAAAGCCTGGGTGCACTTCTCCGCATCTGGTATGACATTTCCCAAAGAAACGAACTTTTTCAGCCTCGTATTGAAATAGAGCAATTCGGAACCATTTACGACCCAAGCATCACCTTTCGCATTAGAATACACCAAATAATTTTCCGAATCAGCATAAATTTCCTCTATTTCTCTTTTCACCACGGAAAAACGAACTAACCCTAAAAAAGTTTTTACCCACAGACACTGATTATCTGCCTGACAAATTTTATGGATAATATTACTTTTGAACGTAAAATCCTCATTATAAGGGCTCTTTGAACGAAAGACATTCATCGTCTTACTATCATAACAATTCAAGCCATCGTATGTTCCAAACCACATTAGTCCGTCTGAATCCTGAAAAATAGTAAGTACGGCACTATTGGAAAGTCCATGTGCTGAAGTTATATTGTCTATCAAGTATTTATCGTTAACACCAGCTTTGATGCATATCGTTGTCAACAAGAAGGTTAACAACACGAACAGCTTTCGTTTCATCGGGGAAATTTGTCTATATTAGTTAAAATATATACAATAATACAATGTTTGAGCGATAAAAACAAAAAACAAACAAAAAAATTATATCGCAAAAAAATTATTTCCTTAATCAAACAGAAAAAATTACCCGTATTTCCCAATTCCCCCTACCAAATTCTTGCTTTTCCCCTTGAATATAATTATCTTCACCAAAGAGAATTCTCTGTTTCACACTGTGGGATACAAAAACCACAGTGTGGGATACATATTTCACACTGTGAAATACAAATCCCGCACTGTGAAACAGAGAATGCTTCAGTGTATTTAAAAGAATTGTTCTAACCCTTTAAATTTATTGATTCCAATGGCAGCTACTTACACCATGCAGGAAATGAAAGACCTGCACAACGAAAACGAGACCATCCTCTATCCCAGAATGATTATCAAAGGACAATGTTCCACTGAAGAGCTGATTGAAGACATTGCACATCACACCACCTACAACACCGGAGAGCTCCGGGGCATGATTATGGCCCTGAAAGATGCCATGGCACGCGAAATGAGCCGGGGATATTCGGTCAAGCTCGATGAAATCGGCACATTTACTCCTTCGTTAGGAATAACCGAAGGGAAAGAAGCTGAACAACCGGCAGGAGGAAACCGCCGCAATGCCAGAAGCATCAAAATACGCAACATCAACTTCCGTGCCGACAAAGAACTGATTCGCAAGACGGAAGGACACTGCACGCTGGAAAGAGAAAGCGGTACCAGCAAGCTGAAAACTTCACGCCACTCCAGCGAAAAGCGATTGAAAATGGCCCAGGATTTTCTGACTACACACCCCTATATGACGGTAGCGGATTACATGGCCCTCACCGGCTTGAGCCATACTACCGCAGCCAGGGAACTTCAGAAGTGGGGAACAACACCTGAAACAGGCATACTCCCCAAGGGGCAGCGCACACACAGAGTCTATGTGGCCGTCATAGCTAAAGAAAAAGGCTGATGGCTACATGATAAAGCAGCAGATAAAGAGTTTTTTTGTACCTTTGCAAAACCAACTTTCTTCACATGAAAAAATTATCTATTTTATTCACATTGATGGCCTGCTGCCTGATGGCATGCACGGGCGGTCAGAAAAAGACAACCAATATGGAAACTGGAAACGAAACACTTGTACGTCTGGAAACGACCATGGGAAACATCACGGTCAAACTGTATAATGAAACTCCCAAGCATCGGGACAATTTTATCAAACTGGCGAAAGAGGGTACTTACGACAGTACGCTCTTCCACCGCGTAATCAAGAATTTCATGATTCAGGCAGGCGACCCGCAGAGCAAGACTGCTACCGATACCACTACATTGGGGAACGGAGATGTAGGTTACACACTGCCGGCTGAGTTCAACCCGAAATTCTTCCACAAGAAAGGTGCGCTGGCTGCTGCCCGCTTGGGTGACGAAGTAAACCCGAACAAGGAATCTTCAGGCTGTCAGTTCTACATTGTGACCGGACGTAAATTTTCTGAAGCACAGATGATCAGCATGGAGAACCAGTTGAATGAGGCACGTTTGGAAACGGTGTTCAACGAACTGGCTCGCAAGCACATGAAAGAAATCTACAAGATGCGCAAAGCCGGCGACAACGACGGTCTGCTGGAATTGCAGGACAGTCTGGAAGCCCAGGCACGTGGCATCGTAGCCAAGGAACCGGCCCTGAAGTTCAGCCGTGAACAGATTGCAGCCTATACCACCGTAGGAGGTGCGCCTCATTTGGACGGAGCGTATACCGTATTCGGAGAGGTAACAGAAGGTATGGAGGTTATCGACAAGATTCAGGCTGTAAAGACCAACCGCGCCGACCGTCCGGAAACAGACGTGCGCATTTTGAAAGCAACCGTGATTGAATAATCTGATTTCCGCATGATTCAAGTAAACCGTTATACACTGGCTAACGGGCTGCGGATTGTACACAATGAGGACGACTCTACACAAATGGTCGCCCTCAACTTGTTGTACGACGTGGGAGCCCGCGATGAAGACCCGTCGCACACGGGATTTGCCCATCTGTTCGAGCACCTGATGTTCGGAGGCTCCCTTCATATCCCCGATTATGATACTCCCGTGCAGAATGCCGGAGGGGAAAACAATGCCTGGACCAACAACGACATTACTAATTATTACATCACTCTGCCGCACCAGAACGTAGAAACGGGATTCTGGCTGGAAAGCGACCGCATGCTCAGCCTGGATTTCAGTCCGAAAAGTCTGGAAGTGCAGCGCCAGGTGGTGATTGAGGAGTTCAAGCAGCGCAACCTGAACCAGCCCTACGGGGATGCGTCGCACCTGCTGCGCGAGCTGGCATACGAATCGCATCCATACCGCTGGCCGACCATCGGAAAGGAGATTGCACACATCGCTCAGGCTACACTGGAGGAAGTGAAAGACTTTTTCTACCGTTTTTATGCACCGAACAATGCCATCCTGGCTGTAACGGGACATATCTCGTTCGAAGAAACCATCCGGCTGGCAGAGAAATGGTTCGGCCCGATTCCAGCACGGAACATTCCCCCCCGACAGCTTCCGGCTGAAAAGCCCCAGACGGCTGTACGCCGCAAGACGGTGGAACGGAAAGTACCGGTAGATGCCATCTACATGGCTTTCCACATGTCCAACCGCATGCATCCGGATTATTACGTGTACGACATGATTACCGACATCCTGTCGAACGGACGTTCTTCACGCTTCATCCAGTCGCTGGTGCAGGAACAGAAGTTGTTTACTTCCATCGATGCCTATATTTCAGGCAGCCTGGATGAAGGACTGCTTCATGTCACCGGTAAACCGGTAGAAGGTGTTTCTCTGGAACAGGCAGAAGAAGCCATCTGGAAGGAATTAGAGAAAATGAAGACCGTACCGGTAAGCGAACAGGAACTGGAGAAGGTAAAGAACCGCTACGAAAGCGAACAGATTTTCAACAACATCAACTACCTGAACGTGGCAACCAATCTGGCTTTCTTTGAACTGACGGGAAAAGCAGAAGACATCAACGAGGAGGTAGGAAAATACCGTGCCGTAACTGCTGAACAGATTCAGGCGACTTCGGCCCGTTGCTTCGTTCCCGAAAATTGCAGCATACTCTACTATAAGGCTATTTCATGAGACATTCAAATTACCGTGCACTCCTCTGGCTGGGCATTCCCATTGTCATCGGGCAGATTGGAGTCATCATCTTAGGCTTTGCCGACACATTGATGATTGGGCATCACAGTACGCATGAACTGGCGGCAGCCAGTTTTGTGAACAACATGTTCAATTTAGCGATTATTTTCAGTACGGGTTTCAGCTATGGTCTGACTCCTATCGTGGGCAGTCTGTTCGGACAAAACCGTTGTGAAGAAGTCGGACGTACCCTGAAAAACAGTCTGGCAGCCAATACGCTGCTGGCCGCAATCGTGTGTCTGGTCATGGCGGTGCTCTATTGGAACATCGACAAATTAGGGCAGCCGGAAGAACTGCTTCCCACCATGCGACCGTATTACCTCGTGTTGCTGGCTTCACTTCCTTTCGTGCTGTGGTTCAACGGCTTCAAGCAATTTACCGACGGAATTACCGACACACGTATCTCCATGTGGATTCTGTTAGGAGGTAACGTGCTGAACATCATAGGAAACTACCTCTTGATTTACGGAAAGGCCGGATTTCCGGAGTTAGGATTGTTAGGAGCCGGAATTGCTACTCTGACCTCACGCATCCTGATGGTTATCACCTACCTGATTCTCTTTTTCGGGACCTCACGTTATGCCACCTTCCGAAAAGGATTTGCACAGGGCAGCCTCAACAAGTCCGATTTCGGCTTACTGAACAAATTAGGATGGCCCATCGCCGGACAGATGGGAATGGAAACGGCTTCTTTCAGCCTCAGCGCCATTATGGTGGGCTGGCTGGGAAGTACGGCACTTGCCTCGTATCAAATCATGATGGCAGTGTCGCAGGTCTGCTTCATGATGTACTACGGCATGGGCTCGGCCGTATCGGTGCGCATCAGCTACTTCTTCGGGCAGAACGACCTGGAAAATGTACGCCACACGGCTAAAAGCGGATTCCACATCATTCTGGCCATGATTGTCATCACAGGTATACCTATCTTCCTGCTGCGCCACTACATCGGCGGCTGGTTTACCAACGACGAGGCTGTCAGTCTGATGGTGGCACAACTGATTATTCCGTTCCTGCTGTATCAGTTTGGTGACGGATTGCAAATCAATTTTGCCAATGCGCTGCGAGGCATTGCCGACGTACGTCCCATGATGCTGTTCTCGTTCATTGCCTATTTCCTGATTTCCTTGCCTGCAGGCTATCTCTTCGGATTTGTCTGTGGCTGGGGAGCCATCGGTATCTGGGCGGCTTTTCCTTTCGGACTTACCAGTGCCGGAATCATGTATTACCTGCGATTCAGATATAAAACGAAATCTATCCGCTAAACCATGTTCTCCACTTCTTTCAAAATCGTTATCGGCTACATATTGCTGGTGGGGCTTCTGATAGGAGCTTTTACCTATACCATGCAGCAGATGAACCTGCTGACTACTCCTACCAGCCTGAGAGACCAGCTCGACCACCGACGCCACATCACTCACCGCATCATCAGCCAGCTGTATGACGCGGAAAGTATCGGGCAGACACTCCGCACCGGAAATCTGAACGAGTATTATCACTACCTGAAGGCGATGAAAGAAGTGAACGCTTCGATTGATACACTGGAAACGATTCTGACGGACACCCTGCAACAAGCCCGTCTGGACACCGTAAGGACCTTGTTACAGAACAAGCAATGGAACATGTATGCGGTGCTGGAAGCCATGCGGAATACACCGACCGACCAGATCTATCAGGAACAGCTCGACAGCCTGATAGCTCAGCAGGATTCCTTGCTCAGTACGCCGCACATACGCAGAAAAGTCATTACGCACCATAACTCCTACACCATCCATCACAAGAAGAAAGGATTCTTCAAGAGACTGGCTGACGTATTCGCACCCGGGAAAGAAGATTCCACTCAAGTGAGCAACGTGATTCAGGAAGAATACACGGATACACTGGATGAAGTATACAGCCCGATTGATACCATCAGCAGTATGATTACAGGCATTCAGCACAAGGTATTTCAGACCCGCCAGAAGGAAACCGAGATGCTGAACACTCGCATCAGCAGCCTGCGCGTCATTGGAAGCGGGCTGAGTCAGCGTGTCAACCAGTTGCTGGAAAACATTGAACACGATGAACAGGAAGCCGCCCGCACCAAACTGATGCAGGAGGAAGAGATACGGAAAGAAGCTGCTGAAACCATGGCCAAGATTGCCATTGCCGCTTTTGTACTGGTACTGGTATTCTCCATTGTCATTGCACGCGACATCACCCGCAACAACCATTACCGACGGGAACTGGAAAAAGCGAAGTCGTATGCTGAGAACTTGCTGGTAGCCCGTGAAAAGTTGATGCTGACCATCACCCATGACATCAAGGCCCCCGCAGGGTCCATCATCGGCTACATCGACCTGCTCATCCGCCTGGTGAACGACCGAAGACAGCAGTTTTATTTGTCGAACATGAAAAGTTCGGCACAACATCTACTGGCACTCGTCACTTCTTTGCTGGATTACCACCGCCTGGAAGCAGGTAAGATGGACTTGCATCCGGTAGCCTTCAATCCTCATGAACTACTGACAGATATTTATAACAGTTTCCTGCCCTTAGCAGAAAAGAAGCAGCTGCAACTAGATTTCAAGGAAGAGCTTCCGGAAACGCTCACCCTGGAAGGAGACCCGTTCCGCATACGCCAGATTGTGGAAAACCTGCTATCGAATGCCCTGAAATTCACAGCCACAGGAGGAATTACCCTACAGGCAGAATACCACGGCAACCAGTTCGTGTTCAGCGTATCCGATACCGGATGCGGCATGACAGCCAGTGAGCAGGAACGCATATTCAAAGAGTTCACCCGCCTGAGCAGTGCACAAGGACAGGAAGGATTCGGACTGGGACTGTCCATCACCCGCAAGCTGGTAGAGCTTCTGTTAGGAAGAATAGACATCGAAAGTGCTCCCGGAAAAGGTAGTACATTCAAGGTATCCATGCCTTTACCTTCCATTTCACCCAAACCAATTCCCGACACAAAGGAGCCGGCCATTACTCTTCCTAAAATCCATCTGCGAATTGCCATCATCGATGACGACCGGATACAAATGCATTTGACGGAAGCCATGCTGCATAATGCCGCAGAAGAAGTGAAAGGCTTTAAAGTAGAAACGGTATGCTGTGAACAGCCGGAAGAGCTTATCGAACAACTCAAGAGCCGTACGTTCGATCTGGTATTTACGGACATTCAGATGCCTGCCATGAACGGTTTTGAACTGCTTCATCACCTTCGCAACCAGGATTTTGCACAGGCCCAGTCTATTCCGGTCATTGCCATCACAGCCCGAGGGGATATGAATGAGGACGATTTCCAGCAGAAAGGATTTGCTGGCATGTTGCAGAAACCTTTCAACCAGTCGGAACTGAAGAAGGTGGTAAAAAATGCACTGACCCACCTCACCGTATCGGACAATATTCCTGACACCTCGCCGGTTCAGAAGGAAGCCCACGAAACTTCGACACACACAGACCTGCCTTATAACTTTTCTCCGCTGACGGCTTTCTCGGAGGATGACCCGGAAGCTGCCAAAGAGATTCTGCGCACCTTTGCACAGGAAACACAGAAAAATATGGAAAAGTTACAGGCTGCCATCAGCAACAAAGATATGGAAGCCCTGTGTGCCACCGCCCACAAAATGCTGCCTACCTTCCTGATGATTGAAGCACAAAAGGCCATTCCCCTGTTGAAATGGCTGGAGCAGCAACGCGGCACACAGACCTATACCCCGGAAGCAGAACAAGCGGCAGAAACCGTGATTGCAGAAACAAAGCAGGTGCTTGCATGCAAAATATTAAAGGACATAGAAGGGGTATCGTAAAAAATAGTATCTTTGTAAAATCAATCAAACAAAAAATCACATGGTTCCGTCTATTTTAATCGTTGAGGATGATTTGACTTTTTCTACCATGCTAAAGACATGGCTGGGGAAAAAGGGGTTCGAAGTGGAGACTGCAAGTACACAGGCTAAAGCACGCAAGCAAATTGGCACGCGCGACTTCGACCTTATCTTGTCTGATTTGCGTCTTCCCGACCAGGACGGACTAAGCCTGTTGTCATGGCTTCGCGAGCAGGGTAATCAGGTACCCTTCATCATCATGACCAGCTATGCGGAAATTCAAAGTGCCGTACGTGCCATGAAGGAAGGAGCCACTGATTATATTTCAAAACCGGTACAACCTGACGAATTACTGAAAAAAATCAAAGAGGCTATTCATCAGGAGAAAACTCCTGCAGAAAGCGGAAAAGAAAAAAACGCTGCACAAACAGCTCATGGTTTTCTGGAAGGAGAAAGTGAAGAGGCCCGGAAATTATACAACTACGTAGGACTGGTAGCTCCTACACAAATGTCAGTACTGATTAATGGAGCCAGCGGAACCGGAAAAGAATATGTAGCTCATCGCATTCATCAGTTGAGCAAACGTTCGGAAAAACCTTTCATCGCCATTGACTGCGGTTCCATACCTAAGGACCTGGCGGCTTCTGAATTCTTTGGTCACGTGAAAGGCTCATTTACCGGTGCCTTGAATGACAAGGCCGGTGCATTCGAAGAGGCCAATGGAGGTACGTTATTTTTGGATGAAATCGGGAACCTCAGCTACGAAGTGCAGGTACAATTGTTGCGTGCCCTGCAAGAACGTCGTATCCGCCGAATTGGCTCTACAAAAGAAATTGAGGTGGATGTCCGTCTTATCAGCGCCACAAACGAAAATCTGAAAGAAGCTATTGCAAAGGGGAATTTCCGGGAAGATTTATATCACCGTATCAATGAATTTACGCTACAGATGCCTTCCTTGAAAGAGCGTCCGGAAGACATTCTGCTGTTTGCCAACTTCTTTCTGGACCAGGCCAACCATGAGCTGGAACGTACATGGATTCGATGCAGAAGCCAGCGAAGCCATGCAGAAATATCCATGGCCGGGCAACCTGCGCCAGCTGAAGAATGTGGTCAAACGGGCTACCTTGCTGGCTCAAGGTGAATTTATCACGGCTAAAGATTTAGGAGAAGAAATAAACGAACGGAAAACGGTATGCGAAAATCCGGAAATGGAGGAAACTTTCGCCCTGCACGACGAGGAAACCGAGAAACACCGGATTTTAAAAGCCCTGCAGCAAACCGGAAATAACAAGACCAAAGCGGCTACATTATTGGGTATTGACCGGAAAACATTATACAATAAATTAAAACTCTACCACATTCCACAATAAACGTGTGGAATTTTTCCACACGTTCCACATTTATTCCACAGCGTTCTACATAAAAATCCCTTCTATAAGGCATTCTACGAGTTTGGCACGGGTTTTGTTTGTTTATTTACAGATAAACAAAGACAATGAACAACCAAAACAAACTAGGCTAAACCCAACCCCATAGAATAAAGTTCAGAGATTGTTTACCTCATTTAATTGAATTCTCAATTATATACAATCTCAGATAAAATGAAGATGCCTATGTGTTAAAAGAAGGGGACGCTGTGAAGCGTTTCCTTCTTATCTTTTTTATTCCATACCGAAACCATTCCACAGATTGCCCGCAGGAAGAGGAGCTACCAAATCTATCGGCTCTTTGGATACCGGATGAATAAAGCGTACCCTGCGGGCATGCAAACAAATACTTCCATCCGGATTAGAACGTGGAAAACCATATTTCAAATCGCCTTTAATAGGACATCCCATCTTCGCCAGCTGACAGCGTATCTGATGATGGCGTCCGGTCTTCAAATCTACTTCCAACAGATAATAGTTTTCTGAACGACCAATCAAACGATAATTCAGTACAGCCTTCTTGGAGTTTTTCACTTCCTTATCGTAGGCGTACGACTTATTCTGCTTTTCGTTTCTGACCAGATAGTGCACCAGTTCTCCTTCTGCCTCCTTAGGCTGTTGTTTCACGATGGCCCAATACGTTTTCTTTACTTCGCCATTACGGAACATCTCGTTCAGACGGCTCAATGCCTTACTGGTCTTGGCAAATACCACCAGTCCGCTTACCGGACGGTCCAGTCGGTGAGTAACTCCCAAAAACACGTTCCCCGGTTTGGCATATTTCTCTTTCAGATATTGCTTCACGGTTTCCGACAAGGGAATATCGCCGGTCTTATCGCCCTGTACTATTTCTGAAGCAGTCTTGTTGACTACTATGATGTGATTATCTTCGTAAACTACTGTCATACACAAAAAAAATGAAGAACAGAGAATACTGAAGAAAACTCTCCCCTATTCCCCATTCTTCACTCTATACTAACATTATTATATTACATGTTCATACCACCGTCAACCTGGATGACCTGTCCTGATACGTATGAAGACATGTCAGAAGCCAGGAACAGAGCGATGTTGGCTACATCTTCCGGTGTACCTCCACGACGCAAAGGAATACGTTTGTTCCATTCAGCCTTTACTTCGTCAGACAACTTAGCTGTCATTTCTGTAATGATGAAGCCCGGAGCAATGGCATTGGCACGGATACCGCGAGAACCCAATTCCTGTGCGATAGACTTAGCCAGACCAATCATACCAGCCTTAGAAGCTGAATAGTTGCACTGTCCCGCATTACCGTGTACACCTACTACTGAAGCCATATTGATGATGCTTCCCTGTTTCTGACGCATCATAATCGGTGTACATGCATGGATGAAGTTGAAGGCAGATTTCAAGTTGACTGCAATCACAGCATCCCACTGTCCTTCGCTCATACGCATCATCAGACCGTCTTTTGTGATACCTGCATTGTTCACCAGGATATCAACAGAACCAAAGTCTTTGTGAATCTGTTCTACCACCTTTGCAGTATCTTCAAAGCTTGCTGCATTTGAAGCGTATCCTTTTACTTTTACGCCATAAGCCGCAATTTCCTTTTCTGTATTCTGGCCGTTTTCATCAATAACCAAATCCGTAAAGGCAATGTTTGCTCCTTCTGCAGCAAACTTCAATGCAATGGCTTTACCAATACCACGTGCAGCACCGGTAACAATAGCCGTCTTTCCAGTTAATAATCCCATTTTCTTTATTTTTTAATTAAACGATATGATTATTTTCTTTTTTCTTGCACCCTAATGCGCCATACACAATCTTGGCTACATAGCGCCAGCCCGTTTCATCGTCCAGCTCTTCGCCTATCTGACCGCGAATATAGGGCACTTCAATACCTTTTATGCAATAATGTAAAATATCAGCTGTAATCTCTACATTGTCAATATCGAAAAGATTCTGTTCCTTTCCTTCATGCAGTACGCGGCGAAACAACGCTATTTCCTTTCGGTCGAACTCCTTTCGCATGGCTTCTACCCTCCAAATATCCCGAAAGAAATCGGCTCTCAACGTTCCGTTACGGTATACCACCATTTTTATCGCATCCAGATGAGTCATAATCAGTTCCAGAATCTTCTTATCCGGAGATACCGGCTTACTTGCCGCTTTCTCCATCTGAGTGGAAAGCATCTCCAGTTCCGACTCTACCACAGCCATGTAAATCTGTTCCTTACTCTTAAAGTAAGTGTACAACGTCCGTCTTCCTTTCTTTGAAGCTTGGGCAATGTCATTCATCGTGGTATCTTCCACCCCCTTCTTCGCAAAAAGTTGTCGGGCAACGTCTACCAACTTGGCTCTCGTCTTTAATACTGTCATCTTTCCTTATTGCACAACTGATAAAAATCTGAGCAAAAGTACTGTTTTTCTTCATACTACACAAATATAAGGTGTCAAATTCATCTGAAAAAGCCCCTTATCTCTCTTTAGATTCTTCAATTATATGACTTAAAGCCTTTATTATTCTAAACAAAAGTAAACCTTTCTATATTTTTCGCATAAACATTTGTTTATATGGATTTATCTCCGTACCTTTGCACCGCATTTAAGAAA
>ULTW01010181.1_pt1 | contig 42968 bp, 41 predicted proteins | sample 1957961 | NCBI WGS metagenome assembly ULTW01 (sample SAMEA4835744, study PRJEB28245) | human gut metagenome | biome: gut microbiome; material: fecal sample | place: Denmark | collected 2008 | reverse complement strand
GCTCTTTTATAAGAAGAAAGTGTAACGAATGTAAAATACATATGCAAAAGCTGTAATGTCTGATACTCATAAATACGATTAAGATTATGCACGACAATAACAAATTGACTAGGCTTTCACAACTATCATGTATGGTTGTAGCTAATTACATAAAGTAGAGCAGAATTTATGAAACCGGATGGTACGAATTCTTTTTCTACAGCCGACGAGAAACGTGTTTCTCCAGAGGGCAACCACTTTACTGAGCCAGACGTAAAGACTGGTTCAGAGGTAAAGAAGTGTCTTCAATCGGACGGAACCACATGGTCGTATCTCTTTGTGCATCATAGCAAAGTGAAGGGCATGGAAGCGCAGTTGACCAAAGATGGTATAATATATTTTGTGCATAAAACTATAAGGTATTTCAAGAGAATGGGCAAGCAGAAAGTGCAGCACAAAGAAATACCGACTGTCAGCGGACTTATCTTCTTCCAAGGTTTTCCCGAAGAGATACAAACCTATCTTGACAAGAAATTCCCTCGCACTCATCTGTGCAAGAATTGTAGCACAGGCAAAGTGGCAGAAATTAAAGATTCACAGATGCGACCATTCATGCGTGTCAACGAGACTGAGCCTGAACGCATCCGTTTCCTGCTTAAACCATTCCATTACTATGCCCGCAACCGCATCCTGCTCCGTATCACCAGTGGAGAATTGGCAGGATTGGAAGGCTATGTCATCCGCATCAACCGAGATCGTCGTCTTGTGATGGATGTGGGTGGTATCAGCGTTACCATTGCAGGGGTCCATGCCGAGCACTTCGAGGAAGTGGAGCCAAACGGCACATCAATAACAGGTACCAATCCATTCTACCAGCGTAATCTGCAAGAGCGAGAAGCCATCATCGACCGCTACTTCCACCCTGTGAAAACAGCTAATGAGGTCGCTGTCCAAGCCGAAAACATCGACTACCTGCGAGAATATGTGTTGGCAGAGTTGGCACAAAAACGCATGGACATCAACAAGGCATGGAATACCTATACCTTTATCATCAAGGAGATTGGCTACTACTATGCCCCATTTATCGAGCAATTCAAGGAAAACCTCGACCCCATCATGCGTGAAGGAGGCAAGGTACTCCAAGAAATGGAACAGATTATCAAAAGTCCTCATATCAGTCCTAACGACAAGACCAGATACGAAAATGACTATCAGGAGATATTGTCGCAATACGAATATCTGTTCTAAAAAGCAATATTATAGTTTCATTATATCACCCACCATTGCCATGACCAAGGACTTGTGGCGAAAGAGTATGGATGAGGTGAGTGTGAGCGAAGTGATATAAAAGTGAAAAATATGGAAGAAAAGAAGAAATTTAAGATATTATGCATAGATGGCGGTGGAATCAAAGGATTGTATTCCGCCCAAGTTCTTGCAAAATTTGAAGAAAGTTTCAATGCGAGACTTTCAGACCATTTTGATCTGATTTGTGGTACTTCAACTGGTGGCATTATTGCTTTAGGAGTTTCTGCAAGAATCCCCATGAAAAATATTGTTGAGTTTTATGAGAATTATGGTTCTAAAATATTTGCTTCAAAATGGAAAAGACTTGGGAATTTTGGTTACTTGATGCTTGGTTTCAAACAAGCAATATGTAAGTCGAAATATTCTCAGAAGCCTCTTCGAGAAGCTTTAACTTCTGTATTCGGCAGTAGAACTATTTCTGAGAGTCATAATCTTTTATGTATTCCTGCATACAATTTGACAGATGCAAGTCCGAGAATATTTAAAAGAGATTATGGGTCTTTGAATCAAGATAATAACAAAACTTATGTTGATGTAGCTTTGGCTACTTCTGCAGCACCAACTTATTTCCCAATAAAGGAAATCAATAAGTTTGACTATGTGGATGGTGGTCTTTTTGCCAACAACCCAGTTCTAGTAGGTTTGACTGAGTATTTGTTTAAATGGGCAAAAACCGGTGAGTTTGATGGTGTGGATATCCTTTCTATAAGTAGTTGTGAGAAAAGTCAAGGATGGAGTCCTACTAAACGAAAACTTTCATTTTACAAATGGAAGGATAATATTTTTGACTGTTATTCCAACGGTCAATCTTTGACAGAGACTTTCTTTTTGAGGCAATTGATAAATAGTGGTACTCTGAATTTTGATTTAAACATAGTTAGAGTTGCGAATAAACCACTTTCAAGTCAGCAAGAAAAGTTTGTAAATATGGATGATGCGAGTCGTCAATCTATGAACATTTTGTCTTCTATAGGAGCAAAAACTGGCGTAGATTTTAAAGAGAAAAAGGAAGTGAAAGCTTTCTTTAAAACAGGTAAAACAATAAATCCAGAATATTATGGCAAATAATAATGAACAATTCAAAGCATTTCATGATGCTATAAAGGCTTGTAAGACACGTAAAGAAACCTTGCGAACAAATCGTCAGGCACTACGTGACAGAATAAAGAAATACTTCAAGGATAATCATTCTGATTACATACAGCCAAAGTTTTGTTGGCAAGGCTCGTTTGCTATGGACACCATTCTCAACCCCATAAAAGACGAGTCTGGATTGGGAGCCTATGACTTGGATGATGGTGTGTATTTCATAAGCGATGACGAAGAAGACAAGAAAGACTTAGAATGGTACCATTCAGAAATGTACGAGGCTGTAAAAGACCATACTACAAAGGGAGCAGAGGACAACGACCCTTGCGTCACAGTTTTGTATGCAGACGGTCATCATGTAGATTTACCTGTCTATTTTATGATTGAAGATAAAACGCCTCAGCTATCACACCGAGAGACTCCATGGATAGAATCTGATCCTAAAGGATTGAGGACTTGGTTTAATGATGAATGTTCAAAAAAGACCAATCTGAAAAGAATAGTACGCTATCTGAAAGCTTGGTGTGATTATGTTAAAAGTGAGACAGACAAGAAAATGCCAACAGGCTGTATTCTTACCATGCTCGCAGCAGAACATTTTGCAGAGCCTGATGCAGATGGAAGAGAAGATGTACAAATGAAAGACATTCTTGTCAACATGTATGATTCATTGAGTGCTGATAATGGTTTTCATTGTTATCGTCCAACATCCCCATATGATGATTTGTTTGAAGGATATAGCGAAAAACGAAAAAAAGATTTTCTGAATGAACTGAAATCTTTCAAAGAAGATGCAGAACGTGCCATCAATTCCAAGAACCCAAAAGAAGCTTGCGGTAAATGGCAGAAGCATTTTGGCGATAGGTTCTGTTGCAGCACGGCAAAAGATGAGGATGAGGATGCCAAAAAGAAATCTTTTGCTGGAACAATAAACAACGAGAGTAAATACGCATAACCATGTCAGAGTTGCTTGTTACCTGTTTTAGAGACGTAAATTTGACTGAAGAGGTAGAAAGAATCGATTCTATACCAAATATCAGTAGAAACTATGTAGAATGTTGGAAACTGTCAACGGAGATATTTGTATCTGACGTTCTCACGCCAATAGTTTTCTACATCGGTTTTGGTATAGATTTCCCTTATTCCATGCCTTCATTCTATTTTCCATCTCTCCAATTTGGTTATCTTCCTCATGTAGAAAGTGTCGGAGGAAAACTTTGCCTGTTTGAAGATGGAACAAGTTTCGATACCAAAGATGCAAGCGAAATGATACTTTTCTGCATAAAGAAAGCTAAAAGGCTGATAAAGGAAGGAGCGGAAAAACAAAACACAGGCGATTTTCTTTCTGAAATAACAAGCTATTGGACAAGACGATACAATAACGAGCCTGAAGTAAAAGAAACTTTCTTTATAAACAATAACATTCCGACTACGACATCCATCTTGAATGCAATTAGTTATGCTGTGCCTGTTTCAGGACTCAAAAGGAAAGACACGATTGTCAACACTTTACTCTATTGTTCCGATGAAGAACCTTTTGACTCTTATTTGTCGAAGAACTTCGATACGAAGAATGGAAAGGTCTTGTTTGTAAGTGGTTTCAATGCGAATCACATTGCACCATACAATCTGAACTTTGCAGCATTTTTGAATCATTTGTCAGATAAAGAGGAGCAAAAGAAAGTTAAGAGTTTTATCAATGTTCATCAAGGAGGACAAATATTTTTCAAACTGACTGAAAACAGAATTGGCGGCATTGAAGTTAAGCCTGTTAGACTACAAAGAAATGGATTTAGAAATGGAAGTTTGACAACCTGTGATGTATATCTGAACTTTGAAAAGAAAACGGACAACCTCACAAGACTTTTTGGTTGTTTGTATTCAAAAGAGCGGATTGCAGAACGGACTTTTGGCGAACTTATGCAAAAACAGAATTTTCTTGTTGCAGGTTTAGGAAGCATAGGTTCTAATTTAGTTCATTTTCTTAGTGGCAACAATAACGTTTCATTTACGTTAGTTGATAATGAAGTGTTGACTGTTGATAATGTTGGAAGACATTTATTGGGGTATAGATACGTAAACCAGTTTAAGGTGTGTGCTATCGTTGATTACCTACGCTCAATACGCCCTGAGCAAAAGAATAATTTTGAAATCACTTCCATTCAGAAATATATTGAAGGAAACTTTCAAAAATTATCTGAATACACTGCTTTGTTTCTTTGTACTGGTGATACCATGACAGAGGAATATATCATTGATGCTATCAATAAAGGTGAACTAACCATTCCTGTCTTCATCATGTGGCTAGAGCCATTCGGTGCGGCTGGACATATGGTATATATAAACCCAAACAGCTTTCGTAGGTCATTGTCCATTAACGATGCTCAAACCAAACTATATATTCACAATGTGATTAGTGATGCTGAATACAAGAGTCAAGAAAATCATTTCACAAAAAAAGATGCTGGGTGTAATGGCTTATATGCTTTATATTCAGACAATGACGTTCTCTTGATGCTATCAGCATTTTATCCGATTATAAATCGACTTTTAACTGAGCCAGAAGAGTCAATATGTTACAGATGGGTAGGAAACATAAAAAGAATCGTGCAAAAGGGAATAAGTGTCAACATCTCTCCAGTAGAGATTTCGCAGGGGACAATACAGGAGTTCCCTTTATAAAACGATTTGATATTGAAATCACGGACGAGTGTTTGGAAATGCTGAATGCCAAAAGACAGTTCGACAAAAATGAAGACTGTGGTATACTATTCGGCTCACAAATCTCAGATGATAAGATACGAATCAATTCTATATCAGATTCATGTTGTGACAAAAAATCCGCTCTCAAATGCTCTTGTCACCTTGATGCAGGAAAAGCTAACAAGCTCATCGTAGAAGAGTTTAATAAATCCAACCAAACGAGAGTATATATAGGAGAATGGCATACGCATCCAGAAGATAATCCTTCTCCATCAATACAGGATTTAAAATCTCTTAAAAAATCATACAATAAGAATCAATTGGCTATCCCCCATTTTATACTGATGGCTATAATTGGCAGAAAATCCATTTGTTTCAAGATGTATGATGGACATGATTTTTCCAGCATCAAGCCCTATAACATCCAAGAACAAATTTATACCACATGAAACGTCAGCACTCAAATTAGGGCTTAAATTAGAAAGAAGTAACTTCGCTGCTGAATTTAAAAAATTGAATTATGTATAGCAGTGAAGATTTGTAACCATTATCATCCGTGTTATCGGTGTAATCTGTGTTAGGTATATTTCGCATCCAACAAGTAAAAACAAATGTAAGCACTCAAATTAGGGCTTAAATTAGAAAGAAGTATCTTCGCTGCTGAACTAAAAACATTTGATTTATGTACAGTAGCGAAGATTTGGAAAGATTCTATTTCCAGTACCAGACGGAGGCAATGCCGAAAGGCATCTCCATTGAGCAGTTCTGCTCACGCAACAAAGTACCTTATAATATATTCTACAAATGGTACAAGGATACACGCAACAAGATTGTGGAGGTAAAAGTGGATGGACTTCCTACCTCGGCTCAAGAAGAGCCGAAGCAGGAATGCCCTTCTCAAGAACCATCTTCTACAGTAACGAAGCCTTCTGGTGTTCGTATTCTTGTGGAGCTTCGTATGACCAATGGCCTGCATATCTCCCAAAAGAACCTAAGCTACCAGGAGTTGAAGCGGCTGATAGAGAAACTGGAGGGACTATGCTGAGCGTAACAGGATTGAATCAGTTCTATTACCTCCGTGATTTTACGGATATGCGATGCAAGCATAGCCGGGTGTTGTCCATCATACACGAACAACTCCACCGTGAGCCAAATGACGGGGATGTCTTTATCGTGATGTCACGAGACCGCCGCATCGTGCGGCTGTTCACATACGACAACCGTTCATACAGTCTGTTTGAAAAGAAGTTCGTATCGGGTTATAAGTTTATGAAAGTGGAGCGTGAAGGTGGTGAACTGGTCTATAGGATAGACTGGAAAGATGTTGTGTTGTTATTGGAAAATTCAATAGTTAAAACATTGAAAATCAAATAATTATGTTGCTTGTTTATTCGCTTTTCTCATATATTTTCACTATCTTTGTAGTTGAAAATCAGAGCATTACGGATGAACGAACTGCAACATATCATAGAACAAAAGCAAGAGCTGTTGGCACGGGAGACAATCTCGCGCCCGGCTGTTGATTACAGTAAAGATATGACAGCAGAAGAACAGAAACGCTATATCAATTATCTTGCGGAACGCCTCGAACAGGCAGACTTGGGATTACGCGCCCGTGATGCGGTGCTCCAGGATTTCCTTGATAAGCAGAAGGAATATGACGAGCGCTTGTCCAAGCTTGATGACGTGTTGTCTAAGGTGTCGTCTTTAGAGTCGTCATTGAAGGAAAAGGATCGTAAATTAAAATCGGCAGAACGTAAGGTGGCAGACCTTACCGCCAAGCTAAAGTTTGCCGACAAAAACCGCTTCGGTGACAAGAGGCAGAAAGTAAAGAAGGCAGAATCAATAAAAGCAGAAGAATCAGATCGTGGTAAAGACGAGGATGATTTTGACGGCACTTCATCTTCTCTTCCGGACAACTCCGTTTCCAAGAACGAGGCTTGTTCCAAAGGAGAGAATCTGTCAAAGAAGGATCGTGATTTGTCCAACCGTCCCGAAACATACAAGACCATGTGCGTTAAGGGACCTTCTGAAGAGTACAAGTCAGATGAGGCTAAAGTGCCAGGGCGAATCCTTGGCAAGAAGATGGTCTCTGTTTTCCACCTTGAGATGAATCTTGTTGAGAAACGCTTCGAGATGGTTCATTATGTGGAGAAAGGCAAGAAGCCGAAGTGGGGTTATTTCCCAAAAGCAGGGAATCCTGAATTTGTGACGAAGTTCGAGGGAACAAAGGCAACCCCTGAGTTTCTACAGGCAATAGCCTACGAGGTGTATGTGAAGAACGTCACATTCGGGCTTCTCCATCAATGGCTGACGGATATGGGGATGACCGTTTCTGCAAATACGCTGCGCAATTGGTTGAAGAAAGGCAAAGTTTATCTTGACAAGCTCGTTGAGTCACTGAAGGAAGTTGCGTTGGAGAAAGACTCCATCGTGAACTGTGACGAGACCTGGTGCAAGGTGCGCAAATACGACCACTACAAGAAATGTTACATCTGGGTACTTGTGAACAAGGCAGAGTGTGTGGTTATCTTCTTCTACGACAATGGTTCCCGTGGACGTGATGTGCTTACAGACTTTATCGGTGATGCAGAATTGAAGAGCATCATGTCTGACGGCTACAATGCCTATACCTTTATTGGTAACGAGTTGAAGGCAGCCGAGACTCCCAATTTATCCAAGACAGACCATCAGGTGTGTCTTGCACATGCGCGTGCCAAGTTTGTGAAGGCAAGCGAGCAGGCTGGTGACAAGAATGCCGATATCTTCATTAAGTATATAGAGGATTTGTACAACTTGGAACGCCAGTATACAAAGGATAATCTTACTGACGAGGAGAGGGGGAAACAACGTCAAGGTCTTGAGACGAAAGGCATCCTGATAAATCTCCGCACTCATCTCGGTATAGAGAAGTCCAAGGATCCTGCGACTGTTACTCCTTATTTGCAGAAAGCGTTGAACTATTTGGATACATTTTGGACAAACCTCTTTACCTATATAAAGGATGGAAGTTATCCGATAGACAACAATGCAGCCGAGCGTGCAGTCCGTCCTCTGACAACCCAACGAAACAACATGCTCCATTTCGGCAGTGATGAGGGAGCGAAGATGGCAGCCACTTATCACAGTATAATAAGTACGGTGAAGCTGCAGGGTCGGTCGGCGTGGGATTACCTTGGAAAGTTTTTTGTTAACATCTTTAACGGTTGCAGAGATTTTTTCAATCTGCGGCCAGGCAATATCGGATTGGCGACATGCCAATAGTTAATAAACAAGTGAAATTTTTAACATCTCAATGTATAGGTACTTGCAAAAGTGCCTATACAGAGGGTTATGCCCTAAATTGAGTACTAACTAATATCTCAATATGTAGGCCTTGTAAAAGTGCCTATACAAAGGGCTATGCCCTAAATTGAGTACTAACGTGCAAGCTTAACGAAATACATATAAAACAATTAAAACGTAAAACATATATTTAATGTCAAATCAAACATCTGATAATAATAAACGAATAGCGAAGAATACCATGTTCCTATACATGCGAATGTTCGTCATGATGTTGACGGCATTGTTCACGTCCCGAATCGTGTTAGATGTGCTCGGTGCTGCGGATTATGGCTTGAACAATGTAATTGGTGGAGTGGTGGTGCTCTTTTCTTTCTTGAACTCAGCACAGCTGTCCGCAACACAAAGATTTCTCAATTTTCACTTAGGACGGAAGGACTATAAGCAAACCAATGTGGTGTTCTGTATGAGCTTGAATACCTATATGCTGCTTTCTGTTCTGGTTGTCATTTTGGGAGAAACGGTAGGACTGTGGTTCGTCAATACCCAACTGAACATTCCTCCAGAAAGAATGTACGCTGCACAATGGGTGTATCAGTTTACCTTAGTACAGTTTGTCATCAGTCTTCTGCGAGTTTCGTATAACGCTTCTATCATCGCATACGAGCGGATGAATTTCTTTGCATACGTGTCGTTGGTGGAAGTTATATCAAAACTGTTGGTGGTTTATTTGCTCTACATTACGACATTCGACAAGCTGATATTCTATTCGTTCCTTTATACGATAGTGCCACTTGTCATTACAATTGTATATAAACTGTATTGCAATAGAAATTTTGACACCACAAAATATAAGGCTATTTGGGATAAGAAGGCGTTCAAGAAAATGTTCTGTTTCTCTGGTTGGTCATTGTTCGGCAGTCTTGCCAACCTTGCAGCCCAGCAGGGATTGACTATCCTTATCAATATCTTCTATGGTGTAACGGTGAATGCGGCAGCAGGTATTGCCAACCAAGTCTCAAACAATGTCTATGGATTCATATCCAATTTTCAAGCGGCTTTTCAGCCACAAATCGTCAAGACGTATGCAGCGAATGAAGTAGAACGTTTCCATAAGCTGATATTCCAGACTTCCAAATTCTCCTATTTCATGGTCATAGCTTTGGTATTGCCGATACTGTTCACGATAGACGGAATATTGGAGATATGGTTAAAGGAAGTACCTGAATTTACAGCAATATTTTGTCGTTTGATACTTATTTTCCTTTCCATAGAAGCTATTACAGCTCCCTTATGGATGTCTGTGCAAGCTACAGGAAAGATACGTAACTATCAGATATTGATGGCAAGCCTTATCTTCTTGAACTTCCCTATAGCATATATCGTGCTGAAAGTCGGATTACCAGTCTATACGGTTTGGATAGTCCGAATCATAGTCAATCTCGTAACGATGACGGCACGCTGCATTTATATGAAGAAAAAGTTGGAATTCCCATTGTTACCATATCTTCGTAATGTGATACTTCCAATAGTGGCTGTTACTATAGTGGCTCTTCCAATTCCAATCATCTTGCATTATGTGGTGTCTGGTTTTTGGGCAAACCTGCTTATAGTAGGTTTTGTAACATTGATAGTTACAATGATTGATGTCTATTTCGTGGGATTGAATGCCCATGAGAAAGATATTGCTCGAAATATGATATTCAAGAAAATACCAATACTCAAATCAAGAATATAGAATGAAAGAGATTTGTAATTTTGCAGAATGTACTGGTTGCATGGCGTGCGTCAATATCTGCGCTCGTCATACCATCAGCGTAGTACAAGATGCGGAAGGTTTTTACAGACCACACATTGATGAAAAAGTCTGTGTTGATTGCGGACTATGCCAAAAGACTTGTCCTGTCAACAACCACCCGTCCACGAATGAACCTCTAAAAATATTTAGTGGATGGTCATCTGATGAGCATGTGCGAATAAGCAGTTCTTCCGGAGGGGCTTTTACGGAAATAGCTCGACCTGTCTTGGAAGAAGGAGGAGTCGTTTTTGGTTGCGCCCTTGATGACAAATTACAGGCATATCACACTTATGTGGAAAGTCTGGAAGACTTGGCCGAAAAACTTAGCGGCAGCAAGTATGTACAAAGCCGTATAGGTGATAGTTATTCACAAGCCAAGGGTTTCTTGAAGCAAGGTAGAAAAGTGCTTTTTAGTGGCACTCCTTGCCAAATAGCAGGTCTTAAAAACTATCTAAGAAAAGATTATGAAAATCTGATTACAGTAGATTTGATATGTCACGGAGTCCCTTCTCCTATGCTCTTCGAGGACTACAAAATCTTCATGCAACAGCATGAAAACATGAAAATTGCGAAGATAAGTTTCCGTTGTAAAAAATCCTCTTGGATTTTTTTCAACATGACCTTAACAGGTCATGTTGAAAAAAGCTCCGCCAATAAAACGTATATTGGAAGGTATTTTGAAGACCCATATATCAGAGGATTTTTGCGGGATTATTTCTTGCGTCCTTCGTGTCATCAATGCCATTTTACATCTACAAAAAGATGCAGTGATTTCACTATCGCAGATTGGTGGGGATACAGAAAAGAAACTTCAAAAGACAATGATTTCGCATTAAAAGGTGTTAGCTTGATACTTGCGAACACAAATAATGCATTGAACTTATTGCCTATTATAAAAATGCAGTTGAGGCAACGAACTTTGGAAGAGGCTATGAAAACAAATATTTCGTTATCACATCCTTTCCCAATGAAAGAAACTCGTGGGCAATTTTGGAAAGACTATAGAATAATGCCTTTTGAGGAGATGGTAAACAAGTATATGAAGCCAGAAAAAGTATCTTGGTCGGTAAATCTAAGACAACATTATAAAAATACAGATAGTTTTTTGACATTTGTAAATTTCTTGATGATTCCGCAGAGAGCATACCGTAAATTTCTACGATTGTTGAAATTTTATTAGGAAAATTGTTAACATAAAGCAAATTAAGAATAACAAGAAAATTATGATAACAAGTAAAGAAGATCTCTTAGAGTATATCGCAGCAGATTCTAAAAACTATATAAAAAAAAGAATTCATTTTCAATGGCTTCGCTCAATGTTATGTGTTTCTCCAATATCTGACCAAACGTATATTTGGAAGTATATTAGGACAATGAGATTGTGCGAATATACAATCTCTTGTCATAACACACTTATTGGAAAAATCAAGAATATATATTATTCCCATCGTCTAATGAAATACGCTTATAAGACAGGTTTTCAAATACCTCCTTGTGTTTTTGACAAAGGATTGACCATCTGGCATTGGGGCATGATTATCATCAATCAAGATACTCGCATTGGTGAGAATTGCACTCTTCATCCAAATGTTATAATAGGCAAGCGAAAAACAAATGGAAAATCTCCTGTTATTGGTCGCAACGTATATGTATGTGGGGGGGCAAGAATCTTGGGGAATATTATTATTGGTGACAATGTGACCATCGCTCCAAATACTGTTGTATTCAAGAATGTACCATCCAATTGCGTCGTTGCAGGCAATCCTGCGATAATTATAAAGAAAGATGGACAAAAAGTTAATATACCATTGTAAATGTTTTATTGATATGAGAACAGAATTGTTGAAACTTATAAATTTATTTTTGATTTTATTCAAGGGGATATTTACTTTTAAGAAAAAGGTATTCCTGTTTAGTATTCCGACTCACCCGAATTTGGGTGATCAGGCACAATTGATGTGTACAGAAGAGTGGATAAATAATAATTTTAAAGGTTACAAACTTATAGAATTTGCACATCTATGTATGCCGATGGATAATGGTAATCCTAAGGCTTTGATATTTAATGTTCAATTTTTCCAATATTTGGTGTTGAAGTTGATTATCAGAAAAAATGATATATTCGTCGGTCATAGTGGATATTTTTTTGTTGATCATCATGGAGGTTGGTTTTCTTATGATTTTTTGTTGCAGCACTGGAACAACAAGTTTGTTATATTACCTCAAACAGTAAACTTTTATACACCTGTGGTTGTTCAGAGAGCATCAAAAAGATTTGGTAATCAGAAAAACTTGACATTGCTTTGTCGAGACGAAGTGTCTTACGGAAAGGCTAAAGAAATGTTTGGAACTACCAAACTCTTATTATACCCAGACATTGTGACAAGTCTTATAGGCACACGTAAATATGACAATCCTCGAAATGGAGTGCTATTCTGCATGCGTGATGATATAGAGGCGTATTATAGCCCTGAGGATATTGATAAACTTATGAGACGCTTTGATAACATTCGAATGGAAAAGGTTGATACTACATTGAAGATTTCGCCTAAGGAAATGAAAGCGCACCGAGATGAACTTATCAATAACATGATAGAAAAATTTTCCACATTTAAGGTTGTAATAACAGATCGATATCATGGTACAATATTCTCCGCTATAGCTAATACTCCTGTTATAGTGATAAATTCAGCCGACCATAAACTTAGCAGTGGTGTTAATTGGTTCCCACAAGAAGAATTTGGTGAAAACGTGCAATTTGCTAAAGATTTGGATGATGCTTATGCAAAAGCAAAAGAGATATTGGAAAAAGTGGATATAAGACAGAATCCTCCTTATTTCAAGGATAATTATTGGGATAAATTGGTTAACCGTATCTGATGTAATTATGTATATTCAATCGTTAATCAAATCTTTAAAGCCATCACGTCGTGAGCATTGGATGATGTTGGCGATACTCATATATTCCTTGAATGGAGTGTTGAAGTTTTATCTGCCGGTACCGATTACCAATGCCTTGATGCTTTTGAGTGCGCTTATGTTCATTTGGATGGTGCTGAGAAATATAAGCGGATTCCATACTAAAGGCTTGACAGGTGTTTTTTATGGTGTATTGATTCTGTGGAGTATATGTCTTACTTTCCACATGTTTTTCATAGCAGATGTTAGAGACACCTTTGAAACTTACAACGGATTGACCACGTGGCTGATTGCTTATTTTGGTTCACTAATGTTCTTGCCTAACCTTGTTCCATTTGTGATATTGGCATTCCCGAGAGACTACGAGTTTGATTTCAGATATCTGTGGCGAGTGATGTGGCTGATGTGTATCTTATATATCTGCTATTATCCATTTTCCTTTTGGAGTATGACGCATTATTCATGGTCATTTGATGCAGGCTCTATTGCTGATTTTTCTGCAAAAGGCTCATACGGAGGCTTTATATCACATAGTACGTTAGGTATAGCATCTATAGCACCTGTAGTCATCATGGTCTATTTTAAGAAGTATCTGAATACAAAGCATTGGAAATGGTTTTTGATAATGTATGTAGGAAGCATTTTAATGACAGCATTCATGGCACGCCGTGGTGGACTTGCAATGTCAATCATGTACTTAGTATTTGCATGGCTGATGTATTCCTTGAACGATAGGAATACTTCCACAATAAAGATGATTCTGATGGCATTGGTTGTCGTTGGTTTGTGCTATGTACTGTTCACAAATATGGCAGACTCATTCTTTGCCACATTGATGGAACGAGGTGATGAAAACTCACGTGTTGGTGTAGAGGAGAGTTTTTATGAAGATATGAAATCTACGACAGACTGGACTTTCGGTAGAGGATGGTTCGGACGGTATTATGATCCATTGTTTGGTAATTGGCGTTCTGCGATAGAGACTGGTTACTTGGCTTTGGTTCTTCGAGGCGGTTTGCTGTATTTGATTCCATATATTTGCTGCTTGTTCCTGACATTCTTCAATGGATATTTTAGATCAAACAATTTGTTTTGTAAGTCGTTTGGACTTATCTGCTTGATGCAAATCATCAGCTTGTACCCATACGGATGGCCAGCATTCAACTTCTTCCATTTCATAATTTGGTTGGGTGTTTGGGTTTGCAACCACGAGGCGGTAAGGAAAATGACCGACCAACAAATCTTATCATCATATTTTAAATAGAAAAAAGAATGAACACAATCTTATGGTTTTCTCTGTCCCCTTGTGGAAGTTTGCGCCGTAGCGGTGCAAAAAAAGTCATTCAAGGTTGGATGATTTCTCTTGAGGATGAACTAAAAAAGTGTAGGGATATAGACTTGCACGTTGCTTTTTTTTCTGATACGGAAAACAGTTCGTTTGAGTTTGAGGGAGTGACATATCACCCCATGTTCTTGCCAAAGTCAAGCAGCAAGATTGGCAGAGTGTTGGATAGATACAAGTCTATAGAATCTATAGATAAGGAAATGCTCCCAGTCATGCTTGATGTAGTGAAAGTGGTGCGTCCCGACTTGATACATATTCATGGAACGGAAGAACGGTTCGGCTTGATACAAGACGAGGTGAAAGATATTCCGATTGTCTTTTCTATCCAGGGGTTGATAGCTCCGTATAAGGAAAAGTTCTTCTCAGGACTTCCTGAAACTGCAACTCGTAGATACGAAAGCTTAATAGACAAGTTGAAGAAAGTTTCGTATAAGGACGAATATAAAAGTTTTGTATTTAGGGCAAAGAGAGAAGTCGGTTTCTTGAACAAGGCTCGCTACGTCTTCGGTCGTACATCCTGGGACAAGGACATTACAGGTATGCTGAATGTCAACAGAAAATATTATGTCGTGAATGAAATACTGCGTACTCCTTTCTATCAGGCTCAATGGCAAAAGGAGTCATTCTCAAAAGACCGCTTTCAAATAATGAGCACCATATCTGGTGGAATGTATAAAGGCTACGAGACCGTACTGAAAATAGCCGCTTTGCTAAGGCAAAATACAGACCTTGATTTTGAATGGGTTATTGCCGGATATGATGCTCAGACAAAATGGGTAAGGATTTCGGAGAAATATACCGGTATCAAATCATCAGATGTCAACGTTCGCCTGCAATTTGGTCGCCTTGATGCCGACCAACTAGCAGAGAGGTTGACCCAATCGGATGTATATGTCCATGTCAGCCATATAGAGAACAGTCCGAATAGTGTATGCGAAGCGATGATGGTAGGGATGCCTGTGATAGCCAGCTATGCAGGAGGTACAGGTTCTATGTTGAAGAACGAGAAAGAGGGACTCTTGGTACAAGATGGTGATCCATACGCATACGCAGGGGCATTGATACGCTTGTACAAAGATTTTGGGTATGCCAAGACCTTGGGGCAGAGTGCAAGAGAAACGGCACTCGTCAGACATGATGCCAAAAGAGTGGTTGCGCAATTAATAAATGCTTATCAAGATATATTGAAAAATAAACAGATCTAATTAAGAAAAGGTATGGAAGACTTGAAAATAAGTATAGTTACTGTTGTCTTTAATGGGGCAAGGTATCTTGAAGAAACTATCAACAGTGTGTTGAACCAAACCTATAAGAATATACAATACATCATTATAGACGGCGGTTCTACCGATGGTTCTGTTGATATAATCAAGAAGTATGAGGACCGACTTGATTATTGGGTGTCGGAAAAGGACAAGGGTATGTATGACGGATTGAGAAAGGGCTTTGCCAAGGTAAACGGCGATGTTTGCGCCTATATCAACTCTGATGACTTCTATCCTCCAACGGCGTTTGAAACTGTCGCACAGATATTCAGAGAGCATCAAAACATCAAGTGGCTTAGGGGTATGGGCGTAAGGTATAGCGTAAATTCCTCGATAGTAGGTGCTGGTCGTCCTTTCCCAGAGACACGAAACTCAATAAAGAAGTATTTGTTTGGAGCCATTGCGCAAGAGTCTTGCTTCTGGCGCACAGAACTGAATCAGTATGTGGATTGGAATAAATTTGCCTCTTTCAGATTGGCTGGCGACCACTATGTGTGGTATTGCTTTGCCGATCATGCAGATTTGTATGTGGTAAATTGCTGGATAGGCGGACACCGCAGACACCCAGGACAGTTGTCGGGTGATATGAACAAGTATCTGAACGAGATAAAGACATTCGTAGACAAGAGGAATATCTTTGACAAGTTGTGGGTGGTAAAATGGAAATTCCTTTACCGCTTCTGCAATGACACAAGGTGGAAGAAATTATTGGGAGATAAACTCTTGATGTGGAATATTGAAAAATCGAAGTTTGAATGAAAACACAAAAAATAGCTATTCTGATGACTGTCCACAACAGAAAGGAGAAAACACTTTGTTGTTTGGACAGAATATATAAGTTGGATGTTCTGGATGAAACACAGATAGATGTCTTTGTGACGGATGATGGTTGCACCGATGGTACGGCAGAAGCTATCAAACTGCAATATCCAAAAGTGAATGTATTGCAAGGAGACGGAACTCTTTTCTGGAATAGAGGAATGGTCTTTGCTTGGAAAGAAGCAGCAAAACATGACTATGACTATTATCTGTGGCTGAACGACGATACATTCATTTATCCTGACTTGATAAACGTATTGCTTGAAACAGCCTTGAAAGTCAATAATGAAGGAGTTGTCGTTGGTGCCACCTGTGTACCACAAACGAATAATTTCTCATACGGCGGTCGCTTGCTGAATGGTTATGCGGTCAAACCAAATGGTAGCATACAGGATGTGGAATTGGCAAACGGTAATATCGTATTGATTCCACGAAAGGTTTTTGATGCCGTTGGGATAATGGACCCTTATTATCGTCATGACAAGGGCGATTCTGATTATTCTCTTTTGGTGAGAGAACATGGTTTCCGATTGGTGCAGGCTCCAAAGTTCTTGGGTGAGTGCGAAAGGCATGAGAGACTTCCGAAATGGATGGATCCACAACAACCGTTGTCTGTACGTTGGAAATCTTTATACTCCGTCATGGGACCAAATCCACATGAAGTGTTTTATTATGAGAAGAAACATTTCGGCATGGTAAGGGCGATAAAGAAGGTGCTGGCAACTTACCTGCGGTGCGTATGTCCAAAATTCTTTGTCTGGACAGGCAAAGAGAAGAAACTTTATGGTATTCAAATAGACCTAATTCATCATGGCAATTCCTAAAATAATTCATTATTGTTGGTTTGGAACCAAGGAGATTCCGTCACAAGAAAAAGCGTATATAGAGGGATGGACAAAGATGCATCCTGATTTCAAGGTGATGTTTTGGAATGAACAGAACTTTGATGTGAACAATGCTGTTCCGTATGTAAAACAAGCATACGAGGCTAAGAAATTTGCTTTTGTCAGTGACTACGTTCGTATGTATGCTCTTAATAAATATGGTGGTATATACTTTGATACGGATGTAGAGTTAATAAAACCTATTGATGGTTTCTTAAGCGAGCAATTCTTTATTGGATTTGAGAACAAAACGATGTTGGGTACGGGTATCATCGGTTCGCAACCTAATATGTGGTTGCTACAAGAGATGATGGATTATTATTCAAAACGTCCGTTTACAGACAAAAATGGAAATATAGATACCACGACAAATGTTCAGATTTTGGTTCACATACTTGAAAAACATGGATTTATCAAGCAGAATTCAGAGCAGAATATTAATGGGGTTCATGTTTTTGAGCGTGATTACTTTAATCCCAAAAAATATGATGAGGAAAAGTTTGGGGTAACAGACCGAACTATAACTGTTCATCACATGGCGGGAAGTTGGTTGACGGAAAGGGAACGTAGGCGTGGAACCAGTAAGTTCTGGAGAAATGTTTGTCGCCCTATACTTAAACGTATCCGCTCCTTCTTAATGAAAACAATGGGGGAGTCTTTTGCTAAAAGTATAGAAGTAAAACTTAGAGATAAAATGAGATGAATTTATTAGAGATTCTTGAATATGACAGATTGAGATTCGGGGGGGGCAAATTTAGCTATCTAAAAAATCCAATACTCCGTTTTTTATTATTCTTTCGAATTACACAATATTTGAAAAGAAATAAGTATAATCCCATATACATTTTTTCTTGTCTTTGTTATCGGCATTTAAAGATAAAATATGGATTTGAATTAGAACAAAATTGCAATGTTGGTTATGGTCTATTGATTGTTCATTTAGGTGGAATCAAAATCAATGAGAAAGTTGTGATTGGGAATAATTGTACATTGTTTTCGGGTTGCGTGATAGGAAGTATTAGAGATGGAAAGAGAAAAGGATCTCCCGTCTTAGGAGACGATGTTTATGTAGGAGTAAATGCAGCTATCGTTGGTGGCATAAATATTGGTAATGATGTGGTGATAGCCCCTAATTCTTTTGTAAATGTTGATGTACCTTCTCATTCTGTTGTTTTTGGTAATCCTGCTCAAATTGTTTATAAGGCCAATGCTGCAAAATATTATACATATAATAAGGTGAAATTAAATGATGAAACAACCAATATATAAATGGGAGGCAAGACATGCTTCCATATTCAATGCTCTTGTGGAAAAGCTAAGCAAGGGTGGTGTGAAATATTTTATTCTTCGGAACTATGAAGGCTTGCCTGAGGTAAATGATTCCAAGGATATTGATATTATTATTGAACCTGGTAGTTATAAACAAGCAGCTTCTTTCATGTATGAGGTGCTGAAAGAGAATAATGTACCAAACTACTATGTTGTGCGATATGAGCGTGTGAGATGTTGGCTCGGTATGGATGTAGAGGCAGATTTCTCTATTCATATTGATTTGATAGAGGGGTATTTGAATAAAGGTTTTGAGCTATTCAAATTCTCTGAACTATATGAGCAGACACATCTTTACAAGAACTTTCGTGTCTTGGATGATGCGATGGATGTTTCCATGCTTTTGCTCTATAAGGTTATTGCAGCCAAGCAACTGAAGTCTTCTTATAGAAAGAAAATATCTTCGGTCTATCCGCTTCAAAAAAAACATGTTGACAAGATACTTGTCAAGGTCTTGGGAGAGAATTTGGCATCGGAAATCATTTGTGATTTGGATAATGAGAATTATGATGCTATTTGTGATAAGGCTCACTTGATTTCAAAAGTTTCCAAAAATAAAGTATTCTTTAAACATCCTCTGACTACGAGTTGGAATACTACCAAGTTTTTCTCGGAAAAACTATATCGTATAGGGTGGTGTCCTAATAAGTTTAAGAAATTCTTTGCCGTGGAAGCTCCTGATGGTACAGGCAAGACGACATTCATTGACGGATTGAATGTAAAATTGGCAGAAATGTTCGTGACGGATATTGAAAAGATGCATGTCTATCATTTCCGTCCTACCATATTGCCAAACTTGGGAGCAGTCGGTGAAAAGGCTACGGCTGGTAAGGTCAAGCAGGACACAGATTTTACGAATCCCCATCGTAATCCGCCAGCTAATCCTTTGAGTTCATTTATAAGAATGACCTATTATTGGTTGGATTATCTGTTGGGTGGACTCATCTGTTTACGAAAGGATGTACAGTTTGATAAATTCTCAATTTTCGACAGATACATCTACGATTTTATCGTTGACCCTAAGCGTTCAAGAATTAATCTTCCGATGTGGTTGCGCAAACTTTACACAAAATTGGTTTATCAACCTCATTTCGTCTTTGTCTTGCTTTGTGATGCACAAACAATCTATAAGAGAAAACAAGAACTAACATTGGATGAGATTGACAGACAACTTAAAGTTTTCAATGGTTTGGCAGAGTCAGGTAAGCGTTTTGTAAAATTAAATGCAGCTCAAACGCCTGATGCTATTGTGAAAGATGCATTGAAAATCTTGATTGATAAATATACATTAAAGATAAAATGAGGATAAAAGACGTAATTATAGTAAAAATTGCCAACCTGGTTCGTTTACTTAGAGGGGAAATGCCCACATCATTTTTGATTAAGCGTGGATTGATAGTAGGAGAAAGATTCTCACGTCAAGGTGGCTGTCGTATAGATCCGTCTTATGTTCATTTAATCGAAATAGGTGATGATGTGGAACTTGCTCCCAATGTTACAATTTTAGCTCATGATAATTCTTTAAAGAAAATAATTGGATTGTGCAAAATAGGGAAAGTGAAAATTGGCAATAATGTTTTTGTAGGAGCAGGAACAATAATTTTGCCAAATGTAGTTATAGGAGACAATGTAGTTATTGGTGCTGGCAGTATAGTCTCTCGTAGTCTTGAAGCCAATGCTGTTTATGCTGGTGTTCCTGCAAAAACGATCTGTTCTATAGAGGATTATAAGAATAAAACAATATCAAAGATAAAAATGGGGGGGTAATTTTTGAACGAAAATATTCAACCTTCAATTTGTCCAAAGAAGAAAAGAGTTATATGAAATCTGTTTGTGACAAAGGTTTTGGATATTTACAATCAGAAAATTACTCTCAATTTACTGATAGTTTATGAACAAAATAATTCTTATTGGGGCATACGCTTGCGAACCTTATAAAGGCTCTGAGCAAGGTGTAGGTTGGAACTGGGCTTTGCAAATCGCCAAACGTAATAAGGTGATTGTAATCACTCGTTCCAACAATGAGTCTGTTATATCTGATTATTTGAAGAAACATCCGATAGATAATATTACATTTTATTATTGTGATGTACCAGATAGTATTCGAAAATATAAAAAAGGTAGTAAGGGTGTGCATTGGTATTATTACCTATGGCAGTATTATTGTTACAAAACGGCAAAGGAAATCTTAAAGAAAGAGCATGTGGATTATACCTTTACTGTGACATTTGGTAATATGTGGTTGCCGACTTTCCTTTATAAGTTGCCAGTCAAACATATTTGGGGACCGATAGGTGGTGAAGCAGGAATCCCTAAGATTCTTTGGAACAAGATTTCTCTAAAGCAGAAAGTTGTGGAGTGTATCCGATTGATAAATCCTTACATTCCAATTTCAAATCCATTTTATAAGCAGATTTGCAAAAAGTCATACAAAATTATTGCCAGGACTGAGGATGTGGAGAAAGTCCTTCCATCCTCTTGTAAGGATAAGATTCTCGTATGTCTTGAAACTGGAGCTTCAAAGGAAGATTGTCTGAATTTTAAGGCATCGGCAGAGAAGTTGGTTGCTACAGATGATTTGGTGCATGTCGGTCAGATGATACCTCGTAAGATGTTGGATATTGCAATTCTGTCTTTTGCAAAAGTTGCAGACAAATATCCACATGTCAAGTTTAATCTTGTTGGAACTGGACCAGAAAAACATAATTTGAAGGCTTTGGCAAAGTCTCTTGGTTTGGAAAAGCGTGTTGTTTTTCATGGAGTGAAACCACGTGAGGAAGCAATAGACTTGATGCAACAGTCTGCTATTATTGTACATCCGAGTGTATATGAAGGTGGATGTTGGTCTTTGTTTGAGGCGATGATGAGTGAGAAAGCTATTGTGTGCTTCGATGTGAGTGGCAATCATGTGCTGATGAGCGATGATTGTGCAGAGCTAGTTCCTATGATGGGACATGATGAAGCTGTTAATATCTTTGCTCAGAAACTTGATTTGTTGCTTGGGGATATAGTCTTGAGAGAGAAACTAGGCAAAGCTGCTCATGAACGAATATTGAATCATTTCTTGTGGGAAAACAAAGGTGAATTCTTTGAAAAAATAATTGGAAATGAATAGAAAATATCTCAAAATAACAAATAAAGATGGTAAGGTGTGGCTGATGCCTAAGCGACACATGAAGACAGGCTTGGAACTCTATCAGCCAAGTTCCAAGAAGGGCTTATTATTGAAGCGATGGCTGCCTTGGGTGTATTGGCTGAAACCATTGATGGGAAAATTGGGGATGTCAGACATTGAATATGTCATGGATCCCCAGATTCACCATATCATAGAAAGGGAATTCAACCAGAATGCTGTGGAATATTCTGTATTTGAGGGTACACCTTGTGTTCATCAGAAGACCACCATTCAGATATTCAAGGGTGAAAATATTCTTGGTTATTGTAAGGTGACAAAAAAAATGGAACTTTATGGCATCTTTCAGCATGAACAGAAGTTACTTGGTTGGTTGCATGAAAAGGGGGTTGACCAGATACCCGAATGTCCTTATTGCGGTAAGACCGAAGATGGAAATATTGTCTTTTTGCAAACAACAACCAAGACACTTAATTCACTTGTTGGGCATGAACTTGGGATAAAGCAACTGGAATTTCTTTCCATGCTGAAAGTCAAAACTGGTGTGGAAATGCTTTATCATGAATCAGACCAATACCAAACAATTTGCTCACTGAAGGCTCATGAAAATCTTCTTACGGTATCTCAACAGAAAATCATGAGTTGGGCGGTTGATGCTATCGAGACTTATTATGGTGCCCAAAAACAGCTGTTCTGCGCTTATCATGCCGACTTTACTCCTTGGAACATGTTTGAGGATGCTGGAAGGTTGTTTGTCTTCGATTTTGAGTATGGTAGGTATTCTTATATGCCTTATCTCGATATGTTCCATTTCTTGACTCAGACGGCTATTTTTGAAAGGGAACTCTCTGCTAAGCAGATTTATGAAGAAATGCTTGGTCGAGAAACTGAATTGAAAGAGTTCTTTGACAATCCTTGGATGGCTTATCTCATCTATTTGGTGGACGTGACGGCAAGATTTGTGGTTCGTGACGGACTTTCTAGAACAAGCGATGTTGATAAGCTGATTAAAATATGGTTTGAGTTGATGGAGTTGGTCATGAACAAATTAAAATAGAATAGGTTATGCACATTCTTCATTATACCCTTGGCTTCTCTCCCTATCGCAGTGGTGGGTTGGTGAAGTATGCCAAGGATTTGATGCAAGCCCAGATTAAACTGGGGCATTTGGTTGTGGCTTTATATCCTGGTGGCACTTCGCTATTTGAAAAGTCTTGTCATGTGCATTGTGATAAAACATACGATGGCATTCGGAGCTTTGAAATGACGAACCCATTGCCAGTGCCATTGATGTATGGAATAAAGGACATAGAAAGTGCTACTAACTCGCAGAATCTGGCCCCCCGTTCTTTCGAGTGTTTGCTGGATGATGTAAAACCTGAAGTTTTCCACGTTCATACTTTGATGGGCTTGCCTTTGGAATATCTACAGATAGTGCATGACCGAGGAATACGAATCGTCTATACTTCGCATGATTATTTCGGCCTGTGTCTAAAGGTGAACTTCATCAATCAAGATGGTGAGGTCTGTTTGGGGGCTTCGGCTGAAAGATGTGCGGTATGTAACGCACAAGCTAAGTCTGCGATGTTCTTGAAAGTAAGAAATGCCAAATGGGTAGTTCCGTTTAAAACGATAGCAAGGAGGTTGAAGCGATGAGTAATTATCAGAAGTTGTTGGATTATTATAAGGAGTGCCTCGACTTGGTGGATTGTTTCCACTTCAATAGTGAGACGGCAGGGTTGGTTTATAAGCGGTATCTTCTGACTTGTAAGGGAAAGGTTGTTCCCATCACTCATAATGGTATCAAGGATCATCGTCAGCATAAGGACCTTCACCAAAATGTTTTGCATGTTGGATTTATTGGAAACAGTACTCCTTATAAGGGCCTGCCATTGCTGATTTCTACTTTGGAGTCTATTGGTAAATCAGATTCTTGGGATTTGGCAATTTGGGGCGGTGGTGTCGGTAAGCATTCTTCATTGCCTATTTATTATAAGGGTAAGTTTGATGCCTCGAATATCGCTGATGTCTATCAGACGATGGATGTTTTGGTGGTTCCTTCTATATGGAAAGAGACTTTCTCATTGGTCACACTTGAAGCCTTGTCGTATGGTGTTCCTGTGATAGTCTCTGACAATGTCGGGGCGCAGGATATTGTTAAGGAGTATAATCCGAGATTTGTGTATCATTCGGAAGATGAGCTGAAATGCTTGCTGAAGGAAATCTTGAAGGACAGAAGCTTGTTGCAGGATTTCAACCAAAAGATTCTTGATAGGACTTGGAAGCATGGTATGGAGGAGCATGCCAAGGAGGTGATAGAAAAGATTTATAATGTTTGATATATGGATGTGAAAGACTTTGAAAAGTTTATCAATATAGAAAATATTGATGTTGCTAAAAAATACATTGAAATCTTCGCAGATTTTTATGCAGATGTTATATACAAGCATCATTATGATGTCGTGTCAACTCAGCGAGAAGCAGACGCTCGTATCATTTTCCAAATGTTCTTCTCTAAGGCTTTGCATTTTAAGCATATGTTGGAAGGGGTAGAATATAAAGGTGATCAATTTAAAATGAATCGTATTGTTGATCCAACCTTGCTTTTTACACTTGTGAGAAATCAATATGAATGCTTGTGTCTTTTTGAGTTGATAAATGTCATACCAGATTCAGACGACAAGAAAAATTTTCTTTCTTTGATGCATCAAATTTCAGGATTGAGGTACCGACAAAGATTTGTGGCCCATGCAACATTGCAAGATAATATCAAAAAGATGAAATTTGAGAATATCGAAATCAATCAAGATGTTAACTTGATTTTATCTTCTTCTGTATTTCATAAACTGAATCAGAAAAGTCAAGATAAGGTAAAGAAATGGATAAAGGATAACGATTACCAATTGTTTTTCAAAAGCGATGAAGAAATTCAAAAACTTGGTTGGAAGGATTTTGCAAACAAGTTTGGCATGAAGAAAGATATCGTTGATAATCTTTATACGTATTTTTGCATGAATGCTCATCCGTCTTATCCCTCTATAATGCAATTTAGGGATGCGTTTGCCAAGGTTAATCCTGAATTTCATAATCTTGCATTGTTTGCATCTCATACTTTTCTTATATTTTTGAGTGTTTTCCTTGTTGACCATATGAGGCTGTTTCCTTCCATTGTGAATGATTTCAAAAAGTTGGATGAGGAAAAGAGAATGTTGCTTACCGCATTTAATGATGTCTTTCGGGAAGAAGAATGGAATGCTAATTTTTAATTGATGAAAAATATAATACTTCAAAGTTCGCCTTCTGAATGGAAAGAAGCTTTACAAGAATGGGGGATAGATTTGCAAATGTGGCAAATCCTACTTCTATTTATTATTATTTTTATCCTTGGATGTGTAATAAAACACTATTGGGGTAAGTGGCAAGAGGCAAGGACCTGGCGTAAGAAGAAAATGAAAACAATTGCTAATACGGATTTTAGCGAATATTTGCCCTTCCGTAAGAAGCGTCTCTACATTCCTGCGATGTATCAGAGCAAAACCCCAAGTGACTATCCTGACCCGATAGATGCTACTATTGCCGAAGCTAGGCAAAATTTACTTGATAAGATGCTGGAGGTATTGGATGACAAACACGGACGTGACAACTTGTTCTGTATTCTTGCAGGTGCAGGCATGGGCAAGTCAAGCTTTATGGTTTATCTGTATGGTAAGTTGGTCAAAAAGCTTAATGGTAAAGGGCATGATGTAGAAATCCTCTCTTTGACACGTTCTGATGTCATCGAAAGAATCAATAAAATAGAAGATCAGGGAAATGTCATTCTCTTGTTGGATGCTTTGGATGAGAATGTTGAGGCAATGAAAAACTATGAAGTCTTTTGGAAAACGTTGTTAAATACAGTCAAGGACTTCAATAGGGTAGTTATAACCTGTAGGACTCAGTTTTTCTCTTCCTTTGATGAAGAACCAAACTATACAGAAATAGCAAATTATTCTTCCAAGAAAGGAACTAAATACTTCATTCGATATTATCTTTCACCTTTTACCAAAGAGGAAAGAACACGTTACATCAATAATAAGTATCCTTTTTGGCATTTTATAAAGAGAAGAAAAGCCATGAAGGTTATGGAGCAAAACGACTCATTGATGTCTCGCCCTTTACTCTTGGCTAATATTGACGATTTGATAAATTCAAAGGTGAAGTATGATTATGGCTTCCAAATTTATAAAGCTCTGATTCATGTCTGGGCTACAAGAGAGGCACAAAGACAAAAGTTGCATGGTGCGGCATTTGATGACTTGGTTGAAAAAATACCAGTAGTGTCAAAAGCTGCAGCCTATGAGTTGTATAAAAATTTAGCAAACAATGCAGCCTGCAATATGACCAAAGAACAATTGGATGAATTTGAAAAGAAACATCCGTTGAATATGGCTGAGCTGCGTATCAATTCCTTGTTTAATCGAGATGTTAGGGGGAATTGGAAGTTTTCTCATAAATCCTTCTTTGAATATTTCTTGTCTGAAATAGCTTTTGATAATTGGGATGCCGTGCCAAATATAGAAAAATTTGATATGGGTATGCAATTTTATAAGCAGAGATGTTTAGAGGAGTTTAATGTTTTTTCTCGTCTTACTCCACCTGCGTGGTATGTTACTAATGAACAGCTTTATAGTAATTTTATCATGATGGAGTGCCCTAATGGATTCAACCCAATGCACTTGATTACCATCTTTAAGGAAAAGAAGATTTCTTCTTTGACTATCATGGCTAATACAGTTCATAGAGAATTTTTTACAACGCAATTTATGAAGGCCTTGAATGGTACCCCGGTAGAACTATTAGAAGTAAGTGTTTCGGAAGATTTTGATTTGCCTATTGAGTTTATGCAAAATTGCCAATTGCAAATGTTTGTATTGGATAGTAGTAAGCGTCTTTCGTTCCAATTTAAAAAGGTAGCGTCTAATGCTGGTTTTAAGTGTAAGGAGAATGAGCATGACACGGTGTTCTATCGTAGAAATACTAAGGCATTAGCCAACCCATATATCATGAGGCATTATCCAAGTTTTGATTTATCGTCCTTTAATTATAGTAATTTTATAAGAATAAATTCTGTTTTAACTAAGAAGTGAATATGATGAATACAACCTATTTTTATGATTCTGACTTATATGGAGGTACAGTTGACCATATAGCTTCGTCAATTGTATTTTCTGGCGATATGAACGAATTGGATAGATTCTGTAAGCGTTGGTATAATCGTATAGTTAGTATAAGCGACAAAAAACAGCGTATGGATGTCTTTATTCATCTTCTTGTTGATTTAAGTCAGGGTTTGCGAGTTAAGAAGAATATTCAGATGAAATTGGTTATCTCTGATAATTTTTTCATGGATTTCTTGTTATTCCTCTCTATTTTTTCCACAAAAGAAGTTAATCTTGTTAAAGAGATAGACATTCAGCATGAGTATGTAAGATGGAACAAACAAAGTTTTCCCCAGCAATTAGTTAGGGCTGCAAACATTGGTGATTTAAAAATACTCGGTGATATGTTTGGGCATAGCTATGAAGGGAATGAAGTCGTTAGAAATGCCATTCTCGGACATGCATATCACTCAACCGAATTATCGATGCTTCAACAGTCTTATTCACCATTGATAAGTAAATATGTGGAAAATAGAATACCTATATTCTTTAAGATGTTTAAGTCTGTAAGAGAGAATATTGTAGTGCCAAGTTTGGATGGCGAAAGTGATTTCTATGACTTATATAATAGGATAGCTAAGGATGAGAAAGAGAAAGAACTTGTATTTTCTATAAATCCTAAAATTCCAAATTTATTTAAAGTTATAGAGTTCTTGATACAGAATATTAATGAAACGATGTATGTGTTTGTTTCGAAAGAAATAAAGGATTTGGAGAATTTCTGTAAGCAATCATTAGTGTTGATTTGGGGACTTTGGCTTGGAACGGCTCAAGAGATTTCTATGGTTCCACTTGAATGGTATGTGAAATATCGAAGTTTGTTGGATGATATGTTTGGAGAAAGAAGCTTTGAGAATACTCCTTCTTTGAGGTAAGAGAAAGAAATTTTAGATAATCATAGATATTCTCGAAAAACACAACTTAAGTAGAAGTAATTTGTAGATAGTATAATAGGTTGGCAAGAGCTTTCGGAAAAGGAAATTCTTGTTAACCCTTTAAACGTTTGAACTTTTTATGAAAATAGCATTTGTTAGCGTCCGTGGTATTCCTAATAACTACGGAGGTTTTGAGCAGTTTGCTGAGTATATCTCAGTGGGCTTGGTAAAGCGTGGCCATGAGGTTACGGTGTATTCTCCTTCTTATCACCCTTATAAGGATGATGAGTACAAGGGTGTGAAAATCAAACATATCTATAGTCCTGAGACTTGGATGGGTGGAAGTATCGGTTCGTTCTTCTACGACTTTATGTCGCTGAAGGATGCCTTGAAGCGTGAAAACTTTGATATCATATATGAGGCAGGATATACGAGTATCATTCCTGCTTTCATCTGGTTTGATGTGAAGAATGTTACCAAGAGCATTGTGGTTACCAACATGGATGGACTGGAATATAAGCGTACCAAGTTCAACAAATGGGTTCGCAAGTTCGTGTTCTGGGAGGAGAGAATGGCCGTGAAACATAGTCATTATCTGATTGCAGACAACATGGGTATTCATGATTACTACAAGGAAAAGTATGGCAAGGACAGTAAGTTCCTGGCATACGGTGCCGATATCCATGATGATTATAACGTAGAACATCTAAAGGAGTATGGCTTGAAACCTGAGGAATACTATATATTGGTAGCTAGACTGGAGCCGGAGAACAATATCGTGATGGCCATTGAGGGCTACTTGCATTCTAAGGAGAATGGCAAGCGTCCTCTGATTGTGGTTGGAAAGACCAATACTCCTCATGGTAAGGAATTGGTTGCCAAGTATGGCAAGGAGAAGAACGTGAAATTTGTAGGTGGTATCTATGACTTCAATAAATTAAATTCTATCCGTCACTTCTCTAAGGCTTATTTCCATGGTCATAGTGTAGGTGGTACTAACCCTTCTCTGTTGGAAGCGATGGCATCAGAATGTTTTATCCTTGCTCACGACAACATCTTTAATCGTGCTGTGTTGAAGAAGAACTCTTTGTATTATCCAAATGCAGAGAAGGTGACTGAGATGCTGAATAACATCGAAAGTATCTGCACACAGCATAAGAAAAATTTCACGGATGGAAATGTGGAGGAAATCAAGAATGAGTATTCTTGGGAGCACTTGGTGGATCAGCATGAGGAATACTTCAAATGGTTGCTGGCACAGAAAAGAGTTAATCAATAATAATCTTTTTTGCTTGTGAATCAATCACAAAAATTACTTTTTTTACTTCTCCGTGCAACACTTTTTGAGGAGAAGATTGATGCTTCGAAATTTGTTGAAGCAGATTGGAAACAAATTTTTAATCTTTCAGATATACAGACAGTATCATCTTTGGTATTGGATGGTATAGGTATGTTGCCACATTCTGTCTTGCAAATTACCTTTGATAAAAAGATGATGCTTTTTGCAAAGATGCAGAGAATGGAGCAGATGAATACTATTCATCGTTGTGCTATTGTCAAAATAGATAAGGCTTTGAAGGCTGAGGGTATTCAAGCAGTTTTTATGAAGGGGCAGACGGTGGCTTTGCGCTATCCGAATCCTTTGCATAGAACGCCAGGAGACATAGACTTTGTCGTTGCTTCAGAAGACTTTGACCGAACTATGGCAGTGATGGAGAAGATAGGAAAAGTGGATCATGGATTGGTGCATGAGCATCATGGCATGGCGTGGGTGGACGGTGTAGTAGTGGAGCCTCACTATAAGGTTCACAACTATCAGCGTCCATCCACTGATCAAGCCATGCAAGAGATGTTTTCTTCTGTATTCCCAACAGAGTTATCTTCTGCAGATATTGATGGATATGAGGTTCCTGTTTTTCCTCCAACATTTGAGAGTGTCTTTTTGATATCACACATGGTGAATCATGTGTATGAAGAAGGACTTGGCTTGCGTCAGGTCATAGATTATGCTATGTTCTTGCATCACTGTGCTGACAAGATAGACTGGATGCTGCATCATGAATGGCTGTATCGTATGCGCATGGAGAGAGCATGGAGGATTTTTACCTGTATCTGTGTAGATTATTTAGGTTTGCCTTTACCTTCACAAGTGGAACCATTTTCTTATAACGAAAGGAAAAGGGCTGCTGCACTATTGGAAGACATCATGAGAGTGGGTAATTTTGGCAGAGGAGAATATGTGTTTCAGCATCAGGGGATGATGGATGCTTGGAAGAATTACTGTTGGGTAGCTAAAAGATGTATTCGTCTTGAATTTGTTTGTCCAAGCGAGGCAAGATGGTGGATGATTTCAAAACTGAAACGTTTCTTTTGGAAAAAGAAAATAGAGAAAGGAAAAAAAAGATGAAAAAGATAATTGTAACGGTAAAGGAGATTTTGCAATACGTTGGAATAATTGTGATAGCCTTGCTTTCTGGATTGTTCTTGGTCATCAAAATGGCTGTGACAGAGGCTAAAGAAGAAACAAGGGATATAGAAAGAGCAAGTAAAAAGTAACAGATATATTTGGCGAACGGATGCCTCTACCATTTTTATCATGAGCTACTTTTCGGGAATGGGGCTAAGTAGCCCGTTTTTAAACCTAATCATAGCATATGTTTAATGATAGTATAAACTATGAAACTTTCCTCAGCATTAAACGTTTAATGGATGGAAATTCTTGGCTTGGAGCAAACAATAGTATTCTTGTTTCAGGGTTTAGAATGCAAAGAGGAAAGATATTTGTCTTGCAATACTGTAATCCTCAGGCAGATATACTTACAGGGTATTCTCGTACTTTGGGTGTAGATGTTTGAATAGAAAGACAACAAGTAAGACCTTTACTTTATAGTAAAACAGTTGAAGGTTATATAGTAATTGAGTCGCAAAAAGACCGCAATTATTTGATTCTCTTGATTCAAGAAAATACAACATACAGGTTGTTTTTGAAAATTCAAACAAGAAGTTGATTATAACTGTAACCTTGAGGAATGTGACAGGAAGTCCTGGACATGAATGGGAGATGCTGATAGACAAAGCATTGAGTAAATTTACAATTGAGGACTTGAAGGAACTATATAAGGAATATCTCAAAGAGATTTTGCTGGTTTCAAATTTTTATCAATTCAATGGTAGTGATGGTCGTAGGATTGACAGTCGACTTTCCACTGATAGAACTAAGGTCATTTGCACGGCAGAGAATGATTATCCTTGGATTCTTGCATCTTGGCAACGTGAGAACCCATAAATAAAGTTACTCGCCACACAATTTGATATTGCATGACGAGCCAAGAGGAGTTTGGCAAAAGCCCAATACTTTTCCACTAGGTTAACCGTCGATGCAGTTGGTTCTTCCCCCTGCGATAAGTTCTGGTCCTCAGCCCTTGGTGACGTTTACCCGAGTTTGATGGAGTACTTTGTTTATAGTCGCTACCTCCCATAGCCGACTAACTTGCAAAAATAATAAAAATAATGGCAACAACCCCAAAAGCACAAAATAATTATAAGAAAATAACAAAATTGGACTTGTCAAATCAAAATTTGACATCATTTCCTGATTATGTCTTCAAAATGACTAATCTGAGAAAGTTGATATTGCATAACAATCATATAAGTAAAATACCACCTCAAATTAAGGCTTTGAGTAAGTTGATGGTATTGGATTTGTCGAACAATGAGCTATCTACCATTGGATATCAAGTTCTGAAGTTGCCAAAATTGAAGATACTGAATCTTTGTTATAATCAAATTGTGTGTCTTCCAAACGGCATTAAAGAAGTCGGCATAAAACAATTATTGTTATCCAACAATAGATTGTCGAGGTTAAATATTGGAGGATTCAGAAAACTCGAACGCTTGACTATCAACAACAATGAGTTGAATATTGTTGCTTTAGAAGGGGTATATCCATTTCTAAAAGATATTTGGATGGGTAATAATCCTATCAAGAGAATAGCTATAACGAAGACTAATGCGCCTACCTTAAGGGGTGTTTATACATATACGTATTCTTGTAATATCAAAAATGTGGCAGAAAATTACAAGCCCTTAATGTTAACAAAAGGCAATGCCATAGATATATTTTTAGGAAAATTGAAAACAGATAATAAAAACGTGAAAATTAAAATGAGAATAGATATGAATGAGACGATAAAAAGCAGATTGGAAAAACTCGACCAGTTGCTCCAAGATTACATATATAAAAAGAAACAACAGGCTAATTCTTATGAAGCCATTGATGCTTTTCAAGAATGGTATGGAGAAGCATGTGCAGTCTTTGTCAAGTATTTTGGAAAATCAGACGAATATATTGACAAGTTTTGCAAGATGGATGTAACAGGTAACGGATATTCATTAGAAGACTCCTATCAAAAAGCTTATCCAATTTACAAAATCTATATTGAAAAATTAAATGATATGTCAACTGGTAAAAATGATATTCAAATGAGCAAGACTTCTAATAACAAGGTGTTTATCGTACATGGACACAATAGCTTGAAAACAGAAGTAGAACTATTCTTGACGAAATTAGGTTTGGAGCCTATTATATTACATAAACAGGCTAACATGGGTAAGACCATCATTGAAAAGATTGAAAAATATACAGATGTAGGCTTTGGAATAGTTCTATATACTCCAGATGATGAAGGATGCGTGAAAGGAAACTCTGAACTATCATCAAGAGCAAGACAGAATGTCGTATTTGAACATGGCTATCTAATTGGAAAGTTAGGTAGAGACAGAGTGTGTGCTCTTGTTGTGGATAATGTTGAAAAACCTGGAGATATAGATGGCATCGTATATGTGAATGTTGATGACAACGGCTATTGGAAAGTAGCTGTAGCAAATGACATGAAAGCTGTGGGCTTCAACATAGACTTGAATAAGGTATTTTAGTTATAGTCCCTGCATATTTTAGCCTATGGAACCAAACAACCCACAACACAAATCCTTTCTCTGGCATCTCGACTTTGAGCCCTTCACATGGCACACTCTTTATGGTGAGCAATGTCCGACATTCGTTACCAAAGAGAACAAGGAGGCATGACGACGGTATCTGACAAAAGTCATCAAGAAGCATCTGAAGGCAGAGTGATGAATACACCTGAGTTCAGGGAGATAGAACTCCAGATAAGGGAAGAAAAACTGTTGCGCATAAAATGGGACGAGAAGAGAAGACGATCTATGGAGAAGCAACGGTATCGTGCCAAGATGGAGCGACCGAGAATCAACTATATTCCGAAAGGGCTGAGCGTGGACTATAAAGAGGAATACTCCAAATATCTGATGCAGGAAGTAAGCTTTGAACCGAGAGACAATGATGACTTCACGTCTCTGCTACGTCTGCTGGAACGATGGCACAAATATCTCCTCCATCGGTTTTGAGGGTAATCCAAAAGAGTGGTTTATCTCCATGCGCATCAATGGAGATAAGTTCGATGATCTGCTGCATGGTAATCTGCTGATGAACGTGGCGTTTGCCTCTGCTTTGGGTATGTCAGAAAATTGATTTGGTGCAATTGGGACACCAACTACTTGGAGGAACTTGTAGAGCAAATATTATGACATGAAGTTCTTGCAATGATATTCAGCTATTTGATTATCAAGAGAACATTGTGACAGCAGCGTTTCTCGTATTCGGGCGTTTCGGATGGTTTGGCAATGATGCTCGTATCGGTCGGTGCAGATGTCCGTATCGGTCGGCGCGGATGTCCGCATCGGTCGGCGCGGATGTCCGTATCGGTCGACGCAGATGTCCGTATCGGTCGGTGCAGATGTCCGTATCGACCGACGCGGATGGTTTTAGCAGTGCTTCAACTCAATATCCCTTCGCGATTTTGACTTGATCACGAGCCATACGCCACTGAAGACGAGCACTACAGCCACGGCTTGCTTCCACGTGAAGAGGCACATGCCGCAGGCGATGCTCACCGATACTGCCACCACGGGCTGCATATAGTTGTAGATGCTCACCACGGTGGGGCGCAGCGTGCGTTGCGCCGTCTGCATACACAGGTAGGCGATGTAGGTGCCGAAGAATACCACGAAGCCTGTTTCGAGCCATGTCTTGAGGCTGACAGCCTGCCAATCGGTAGCTGCGGCATGACCGCCGAGGAACGGCGTGAGCAGCAGCGTAGCCCACGTGAACATCCACTTGCTCATGGTTATCGGACTGTAGCGTTTCAGAATGCTGCGATAGAGCGAGAGGTAGAGCGCAAACGACATCTGCGCAGCCACGCACAGCAGGTCGCCACGTATGTCGCCGATGCGCGAGTCGTTGGCTACGGCGGTGCTGGCTATCAGAATTACTGCGCCCGAGCAGCCTACGCCCACGCCCAACGCCTTGCGCCCCGTGATGGGTTCCTTCAGAATGAGCGCTGCGAATATCATTGCGAAGATAGGCAGCGATGTGGTTACGATGGCGGCGTTGGACGGGGTGGTGATGCTCAGACCGATGGTGAAGCAACACTGGTTGCACACGAGTCCGAACACGCCGGCTCCGCAGAGCACGAAGATGTCCTTAAGTGGCACATGCTCGTGCTTGGTGAAGAGCGATGTTATCCAAAAGAACACCGCTCCGCCCAAGGCACGCAGATATACCATGTTCAGATTGTCCACCCCACTGAGCATCGCGTCCTTGCCGATTGGAGCCATGAGACCCCAGATGGCGCAGGCGGAGAGAATGGCGAGGTGGGCAATCAGTACGCGTTTGTTCTGCATTGCGTCTATACGAGGTGAGCGATGAGGTCCTCACGCTCGCCGGCGAGCATGTCAATAACCGGAATTTCAACCATAGTGTAGCAGCCCGGCTGCTGGCGCATTGTGGCGCGAGCCACGTTCACGAGCACCTGACCGGTGAGTGCAGGGTTGTTGATGCTCATGCTGAACTCCATGTGCTGGTTCTGTGTCTTGCCGCTCACGCCCTTGCGTGTGAGATGTACGCCGTGACCCATGTCGCGCACGGCATCAACCGACGGTACGGCGAACACGTGAGTCTCGTCGTTAGAGAAGTAGGGGTCTGCCTTGATAGCTGCCGTAACGTCTTCGAGCTTCGCTCCCTCCTCAAGTTCTACGTACACCATGCGGCGGTGCAGTCCCTCGCCCTTCGGTATGGTCATAGACAGAGCATCCTTCACGCCCTCCTTGGAGCGCACGCATACGCTGTGGCCCATCGACATACCTGGTCCGAAGTTGGTGTAGCTGAGGCCCTTCGGTGCGAGGCTCTGCATCAGAGTGCGCACGATAGAGTCGGAACCCGGGTCCCAACCAGCAGCGATGATGCTCACCGTGCCGTTCTTCTTGCACTCCTCAGAGAGAGTGCGACGGTAGTCGACGATAGAAGTATGTATGTCGAAGCTGTCTACGGTGTTGATGCCGAGTGCAGATATCTGCTTTGCGTACTCCTCGCACGAGCGTGTCGGAGTAGCGAGGATAGCCACGTCCACGTCTTTCAGCTCGCGGATGTCCTTCACTACCTCATACTGTGCCAGTTCGGCAGGTTTGTTCTCGGCACCGTGACGGCGCACCACACCTGCAATCTCAAAGTCGTCGGCAGCCTCAAGCGCCTGAATCGCATACTGACCGATGTTGCCGTATCCCACTACGGCTGCTCTAATCTTTTTCATGTCTTTCACTTTATTATAATTAATAATATACGTAACACATCGTATTGTGGATGTGTTGCATCGTTCTTGATGAGTGCAAAGTTATAGAAAATCATTAAAACAACTTCCTCCTGTATGGCGTTTTTTTATGTATTTTACTGTCTGTTAGGCAAAATCATCAAAAATAGGTATTTCATAATTCGCTGATTATGCTTAATTTTGCAACCGTAAAATAAAAATACTCAACGACAATGAAAAAGAAATATCTTGGCAAGACCATCGGGTCGTTGCTTATAGTACTTCTTATGATGCCGTTAGGGCACGCACTTATGATTCTGATGGAGCACTTCCTCGAGCCGACAACGCTTCACTATTCGGCGTTCTTGATGGGCTTCGTAGGACTCATAATCACCATAGCCGGTGTGTTCGTGAAGGGCGACACACGCCAGACTTGCTTCGGACTCACCGGAGCCTTGCTCTTTTGGACAGGTTGGGTGGAGTTTCTTTTCGCTTACTTCGCTCAGCGCTTCGGTGTTCATTGCGATCTTGTAGGCAACGGCGTTGTGCAGACCATGACCGAATATGTCAACGGTGTCGGCGTAAACCATACGTTCACGATAGACGGAACGCCACTCGAAGAGTTCTCGCGTGCCGACCTTAAAGAGCTGCGCGGCTCGCGTCCTGAATATCTCATCATGCCCGCCACGTTCGGCATGTGGATGATGTTCGTAGTGATGTACACCTTCTGCACCCGCACCGGCTGTCTGTTCATCCGCTGGGTACAGCGGCATTGCGGAATAAACGAAAAGGTGGAGTTGCGACCTATGGCGTATCATCCGAGCATAGTGATGTTCATGGAGTGGAACATCATGATGTGGGGACTCTACATGCTGCTTATGTTCTGCTACGACCCAGTATTCCTCGGCGACCATCACCCAGTGACCTATGCCATTGCAGCCATCTGCCTCTTCGGTTCGGTGTTGATGTTCAAGAAGCAGCTCTACATAAAGCAGTGGGGACGCAATCTGCGCATGGCTTACGCCACGGTTATCGTGTTCTGGACCTTCGTGGAGGTGGTTGCACGCAACGGACTCTTCAAGGAGATATGGGTCGACCCGATGAATCATGTGGTGGAGATGAGCGCAGTGCTCGCCATCTTCGTAGTGCTCATAGGGGGTGCACTTGTCTCAAGTGCACCAACAGCTCGGCTGGTGCAGCAGAGACTGCTGCACCCCCTAAGAACAAAACCAACAGCTCGGTTAGTGCACTTGAGACAAGTGCACCCCCCTAAGCTGCACCAATAAACAAATAATATAAACAATAAAAACACAACTCTTTTTATGAAAAGAATTTTTACTCTCTTGTTCGCTGTTCTCACAGCAACAACAATCATGGCACAAATGCACGGACCGATGAAGTTCGTTGGTGCATCGAATATGACAGTCTCAACAATGAGCAACGATAACCCCAGTGATACAATCTTGTTCGCAATGAACGGCATGGAGTCGGGCAACATCACTCTGCCTGCCATGAAGGGTATGCAGACAATACCATCGTTCACCATCAGCGGTGCTAAATTCACGTTGGGCGAGAACCATGTCGTTACGTTTGCCGACCAGACTTTCAGCACAAAGGTGACAGTGGACGGAGAAGAGAAAAATATCACCGGCTCATCGCTTTCGGGCACATACAACATGGCTGACAACTCGCTCATGCTTACGGTAGTGTTCCAGTATGGCAAGATGCCGTTCTCTATGACATACACCGTGAAAGGCTACTACGTAAAGGCGGTGTCTAACCCCATCGCTGTCACCGTAGGCGGACAGTTCACATACAACAACGACAACGTAACATACGAGTTGCGTAGATACAAGGACGGCGGAACAGACAAGCTCGATGTTACCGTTCCTTCCTATTCGCTCGCAAACACCGTCATGGGCGACCTCACACTCGGCACATACACCGTGAAGGGACTCGTTTACGATGAGGCGCAGGGCGGCTACTACCGCGACTATAAGAACGACGGACTCTCGTTCCACTTCAAAGCCGTGAAGAACGGCGCGACAGCAATGGACAAGGACTACGAGTTCGCTAAGGAGAAGGCTAACAACATCCTCGTGAAGTACGAAGGCAGCAACGTCAGCTCTATCGTCAACACCTTCCAGGTGGGAACCATGCCTTTCGGTATCGTGTCTGTGTTCAGCGGTGCAACAACCTCAATCAACGGCGTCACCACAACGCCGTCTCACGATTTCACCACCACATCGTCTCAGCAGTACAACCTCGCCGGTCAGCGTGTGGACAACAACTATAAAGGCATTGTTATTGTCAACGGTAAGAAGTATTTGAGAAAATAGTATAATGATTAAAAAAGCCATTTTACTTGCTGTTGCAACTGTGAGCATACACATGCTCACAGCCTGCAACGGCATTTTTGATGATATATACGACCAGCCGAAGCCGGTTGTGCCGGCGAAAGGACAGCTCGTTATCGACGCTACGAGCTGGACCGACTGGTATTATGTCTCTCTGCCACGCCTGCAGCGACTTGCAGAGGAGGGCGACGAGGACGCTCTGCTTAAGGCTCAGAGCGAGTTCGAGAAGCGTCCTATCCCGTTTGCGCTCAGCGAAGGCAGCGAGTGGGACGGACGTTCGGGGCAGTATCTGTACTGGTTCGACGTGTGGGGTGAAGGCATACAGAACAACGAGTTCCGCCAGCTCACCAAGACCGACGCTCAGCAAGACCCCGAGGAGTGGAGCTTCGCCGTACACCGCAACAACGTGCGCACAAACGGAGGCGCAGTCTACAAGACGCAGTACACCTCCTTCGACCAGCTGCCCGCGTCGAGTGCCGAATTCGCCAATAAGGAGTTCACCGCCGACGAGTGGAGCGAGAACGAAGTGTGGAGCAGTCAGGAACAGATGCTGCTTAGCCTCGTGCCCTCGCAAGGCATCAATGTTAATAAGGTGCTCTCGTCGTGGCTTGAGTTCAAGTTCAACGTGCCGCCCGACTACATCCACTACAAGAATGTCTTCATCCTGCGACTTGCCGACGGCACCTATGCCGCTCTGCAGCTCGCCAACTACATATCGCCCGAAGGCAAAAAGTGCTTTCTGACCATTAACTACAAGTATCCGTATTAGGGTGGTGAGGTGTTGGGGTGGTGAGGTGTTAAGATGTTAGGGTGTTGAGATGGTGAGATGTTGAGATGTTGAGATTTGCACATACGCAACCAGCTTCTGTGAATTCTGCGAATTCCGTGGGATAACAACGCGCCCTAACATCTGTGCAGATCTGTGACATCCGTGGGAGAACAAATGCATCCCGCCATCTGTGTAAATCCGTGAAATCTGTGGGAAACTCACAAGACTGCGTGGGTATGGCAAGATGCCATACCCTCCTATAATTTCAAATACAATAAGAATAATGATAAAGAAAATATTCCTTCCGCTCGCTCTCTTCGCAACATCGCAAGCAGCGATGGCGCAGGCTGACCCAGAACGGCTTGGCAGCTTGCCGGAGCAAGAACTCGAAGATGTGCAGCTCGACTCCATCTTCCGCCATTACGAACTGGAGGAAGTGGTGGTGACCGGCACGCGCACGCCGAAGTTTCTGAAGGACACACCTATACAGACACGTGTCATCACGTCGCGCGACATAGCCCGCACCGATGCCACGAACGTGCAGGATTTGCTGCAGCAGGAGTTGCCCGGCGTGGAGTTCTCCTACTCGATGAACCAGAAGACCCACCTCAACTTCGCCGGATTCGGCGGACAGGGCATCCTCTTCCTCGTAGACGGCGAGCGTCTCGCAGGCGAGTCGATGGACGATGTCGACTTCTCGCGTCTGCTTATGGCTGGCGTGGAGCGCATCGAGATAGTGAAAGGCGCATCGTCGGCGTTGTACGGCAGCAGTGCTGCGGGTGGCGTGGTGAACATCATCACGAAGAACGCCACCGAGCCGTGGACCCTGAACCTGAACGCACGCTACGCCAAGCACAACGACCAACGCTACGGTGGCGTGTTCGGACTCAGCTCGAAGCACTGGAGAAATGCGTTCAGTGCCAACTATCACAACAAGGACAACTACAACGTGACGAGCGCCGCCAACCCCGTGACACGTGTCATCTCCACCATCTACGGCGAGCGCACCGTCGACTTCAAGGACAAGCTGACATGGCGACCCTCCGACCGACTGAGCATCGGAGCACGTGCCGGCTACTTCTTCCGCGAGACAACACGCACCGTGAACCTGCCCGAACGCTATCGTGACTTCTCTGGCGGCTTGCGTCTCGACTGGCTGATTACCAAGGACGACGACCTGCAGGCGAGCTACGCTTTCGACCAGTACGACAAGTCGGACTATCAGCAGTTGCGCCACCTCGACATACGCGACTACAGCAACGTGCAGAACACGGTCCGACTGCTCTACAACCACTCGTTCGGCGAGACAGCGATGCTCACCGTCGGTGCCGACTATATGCACGACTATCTCTTTAACACTTATCTCGCCGGCGCAGCACGCGAGCAGGACTGCTACGACGTGTTCGCGCAGTACGACTGGAATATCACCGACAAACTCGAAGCCGTGGCTGCTGTGCGCTACGACTATTTCTCCGATCAGTCGAACTCGCAGCTTACGCCAAAACTCAACCTTCGCTATAAGCCCAACCACCGCCTCGTGCTGCGTGCAGGTTACGGCATGGGCTTCCGCGCACCGTCGCTGAAGGAACGCTATTACAACTTCGACATGGCTGGCATCTGGATTGTCGAGGGCAACGAGAATCTGAAAGCCGAAAAGAGCCACAACTTCACGCTCTCTGCCGAATACTCACGCGCCAACTGCAGCCTTGCCGTGTCGGCATATTACAATAATGTAATAAACAAGATTTCTACATCGGCGCCCTATTTCAAGTCGATAGAAGACAAGCTGCCCTATCTGCCATATACCAACCTCGCCAACTACAGAGTGTTCGGCGCAGACGTTAGCATGCAGGCACGCTGGCAGAACGGCATCTCGGCACGACTCAGCTACGCTCACACCAAGGAGCGCCTGCCGAAGGACAAGGACGGCAACACCATTAACAACCAGTACATACCGGCACGAGCCCATGCTCTGAACGCCAACGTCGACTACGACCATCAGTTCACGAAGCGCTACGGCATATACGCTTCGCTCAACGGACGCTTGCTTTCGGGTACGGAGAACGTGGAGTTCAAGAACTACTACGACGTGACCGAGGGCACGGTGCGTGTGAAGTATCCTGCCTACACCCTCTGGAAGCTCTCGCTCACGCAGCGTGTAGGCAAGGCGGTGAGTATAACCACCGCCCTTGATAACCTCTTCAACTATCGTCCGAAGCACTACTACCTCAATGCGCCGCTCACAGACGGCATCACGTTGCAGGTAGGAGTGTCAATCGACGTAGATAAGTTGTTCTGATAAGCATCGGAAGTTTATCTGATAAGAATCGGAAGTTCATCAGACAAGCATCGGAAGTTTAAGAAGTGATTGGTAAAAGCTAAAGTTTAGTTTAGACTAACACCTCTTAAACTTCTGTTTTTATATTATGAATACCCAATTATTATTAGTATATTTGCAGCGATAATTTAACGACTAAGCAAATATGGTACTTTCAAATCTACAGCACAGCGACCGCGTAGAGTCGCTACACCCGTTGTTCAAGACCGTGTTCGACTACGTGAAGTCGCACGACTTGCTCAATACTCCTTGCGGACGCATAGAGTTGCAGGGCGACGACCTCTTCATCAACAACGTCAACCCCGAGTGCGTAGCAGCCGACAAGCAAGTGCTTGAGGTGCACCGTCAGTATATCGACATCCACATCCTCCTCGAAGGCGAGGAGACCATCGGCTGGAAAGCTATCGAGGACTGCACGAACGAGACGAAACCTTACGATGCCGAAGCCGATTGCGCTCTCTATGCCGAACCGGCTTCCGCTTACGTGAAGATGCATCCGGGCGAGTTCCTCATCGTGTGGCCCGAAGACCCACACGCACCGGTGATTGGCGAGGGAAAGATTCGCAAACTGATTGTTAAGGTTAAGCTTTAAGAGTTTTGAATTTTGAATTTTGAGTTTTGAATTGTTGCCTACGGCAATTTTGAATTTTGAGTTTTGAATTTTGAATTATGCGCTTTGCGCATTTTGAATTTATGAGTTAGGAGTTGTGAGTTGCGAGTTCTTAATTCAAAATTGACTAACTCAAAATCGGCGCAGCCGATAATTCAAAACTCAAAACTCACAATTCAAAACTCAATATCGGTTATGCCGATATTGCTCCAATCGAACCCTGCCACCAGTTCTTCAGCCGTCACCCTATTGGGCGACTTCTGCAGTCCTGCCTTATAAGCCAACAAGCCTATAATATCCTCTGCTTCGAAGCGCGATCGTAAAGCCTCCATGTCGAGACTGCGGTCGCGCTTCGACAGTCTCTGCCCCTCGGTGTTGCAGAGCAGCGGCAGATGAGTGAAGCGCGGTGGAGCAAATCCCAATTCCTTTGCCAGATAAATCTGTTGCGGCGACGAGAGCAGCAAGTCGCGACCGCGCACTACCTCCGTGATGCCCATCAGTGCATCGTCCACCACCACCGCCAGCTGGTAAGCCCACGCCCCGTCCTTGCGTCGCACGATGAAGTCGCCGCATTGCGTCGTCAGGTCTACGGTCTGCTCGCCGTAGTGTCCGTCGACGAACGACACGATTCCCTCGCCCTCCTCCGGCACACGCATACGTATAGCCGCCTTAGGAGGGTATGGCATCCCTGCCATACCCACGCAATCAGCAGTAGTGTATGGCATCCCTGCCGTTTTCAAGTTGCGGCACGTACCCTTATACACCACGCGTCCGTCGCTTTCGTGCGGAGCCTGCGTAGCCAATATGTCCGCACGCGTGCAGTAGCACGGATACGTCATACCACGGTCAGCAAGTTTCTGCAGCTCCGCCTCATATATCTCGCCACGCTCGCTCTGATAGAACGGACCCTCGTCCCACGTCAGGCCGAGCCATTCGAGGTCGCTCATAATCAAGTCGGCATACTCCATACGCGACCGCTGCGGATCAATATCCTCAATGCGCAGCACCCATTTGCCACCCTGCGCCTTTATCGAAAGCCACGACAGCAACGCACTGAACACATTGCCCAGATGCATACGTCCCGTCGGCGACGGCGCAAAGCGACCCCTCTCTATATATTCCTTATTGCTCATCTTTGTTTTATTAGGAGGGTAGTACATCTTGCCCTACCCACGCACCCTTCTTTAGTATTAGGAGGGTAGTACATCTTGCCCTACCCACGCACCCTCGCACTGCTATATAATGACAACTTAAAGGCTGCGTGGGAGGTGTGTCAAAACTCCCTTATTCTAAAAAAATCACAA
>ULTW01057646.1_pt1 | contig 43760 bp, 36 predicted proteins | sample 1957961 | NCBI WGS metagenome assembly ULTW01 (sample SAMEA4835744, study PRJEB28245) | human gut metagenome | biome: gut microbiome; material: fecal sample | place: Denmark | collected 2008 | reverse complement strand
ACTATTTACATTCTACAAGATTGTTGCTCTATTCTATTGTATCATATCCATAGCAATAAATATATCATTTTCGCATCCTTAACCAACACAAACTAAACTGTAAACTCCAGCCAAATTTACTCAAATAATATTTTCATTGTCCTTTATTCTTAATAAACCCTCCCACTCTTTCGGATAACTTTCCCTTTGTAAATTCAACATATCAACAAATCTTTGATAGTCAATTAATTCAAAACTATCTAATATATTTTTCTCTACTACCTTTTTTGCTGCATCCTGTGCAGGCTTAGAGAAATGATTTGCTGTTGTTACAAAAACACATGCTTTCGCATCTCCAATGATAGATGCTCCTATTAAATCTCTTATACAAGACACACCTTCTACTTTATTAGCTTGCGTTCTTCTCTTCACTTGAACAAAGGTTTGATTTTCTCCATTTAGTAATATTAAGTCTTTTCCACCATCATGTGATTTTCCTACCAATTTTATCTCACAATCCATAAAATCCTTAAATACACTTGCAACTAACTCCTCCATTTTTTTATCATTAATTCCATATATTTTTTCAGGATTTTGGGCTATATATCTATTTAAAACTTCAATCGGAACATTCTTAGAAGCAATATCGTAAGACCTCAAAATTGCTTGCGTTAATTCTGTTGATGTTGCCCTTAACCCTTCATCTATATCATCACTCGAAAAAGTATATGAATGTTCCCACCATCCACATCTTGTACATTGCACAACAGTTTCATACTCTACCGCCGAACACCAAGTAATTTTATTGTTTTGTTTATAATAAATCCTATTCTCTATTTTTTCTTTACAAAATGGACAAATCCCCTTTATCTCTTTTAATTTGTCTAACGTATTATTTACATATTCAAAATTAACAATTCCATCTTCACCCTTATATTTATTATATTGACTATAATCTAAAATCATTTTCCTTCCTCCAAAAGTAACTTCCCCCAAATGCCTTTTTTCAATGTCCCACTTTTACAACTTCTTCTCTAATGCTAAATCACTCAAAAACAGAGCAAAATCCCTCATGACATTTTGTTTTATCAAATAATTCCGCATTTATAAATTGTCCACACTTAGGGCATTTATAGACAGTTGTGTCATTATCACAATTAAGACAGTAGCCTCTTATATAATTGTTGTTATACTCAATATTAACAGCATCACAAATCACCATTTCTTCTCCACAATAACCACAATTTACATATCCAAAAAAATGTCTATCTGAAAATACATTAAAACATCTTGCACACTTATAATCAATTGTCATTGTTCTAGTGGAGCAATATGGGCATGTATATAAGTCTTCATATTCTTTTTTCAAGAAATTATACAATTCTTGATTATAAATTGGATTCTTTAATAAAAGAGCATACTGACTATCATTTAAATATTCTTGCATAAATTGTCTATCCGCTGTATTCTCTCCACTCATCAAGATACCCAAAATATGAATCAGTGCATACATAATATCCTTTTCAGCATCTCTTCTTTCCTGCTCACTAAAAACATAAGCTGAATGTAAAACACAATTTCTATACTTCTGAAACAACTCCATATACTGATATTCTTTACGTTCAAAATTATATAAATGCTTTTTTCCTTTTGTAAAATTCTTAATATCATCAAATTCTCGTACTTTCAACTTATTAGCACTATATAAATCCTCAATTTCTGAATCTGATAAATTGCTCTGCTTGCTTACTAAAACAGTTCTTATTCCACAATATGATACAACAGATGATTTTAGGGCTAACTCCATAGCAAACTGTAAATTCACAATAGCCTGTAGCATATTTACATAGCTATCCAATCCTTTGTTAATATAACCTATTGCAGAGTCAATGAATATAACTGCATTTCTAAATAATAATTGGGCAAATTCCTTCTCAAACTTCATCTTATTTCTCCAAACTGTTTTTTTATTATATCACAAGACTTACAAACATTTGATTTATTTTTTCCATATCATACAAAAAAGAGCCAAGCATCATCATGCTCAGCCCTTCATCCGTATTACATCTTACTGAATAGCAAGCCTATATGAGAAAAACGGTCGATGACATGTGTCAAAGACCGTTTTCCTTACGATTTTATTCAGTTTAAAAGAACCGATATTATTCAGAAAAATCAGTAAAATCAAGGCTTCTAGGCATCTTTTTCCATGCGGCTTAACTTCTTTGCCTGATCAGCGGCGATGCAGGCATCTATGATCTCCTGGATATCTCCGTCCATGATCTTATCCAGCTTGTACAGTGTCAGGTTGATACGATGATCGGTTACACGTCCCTGTGGGAAGTTGTAAGTACGGATCTTTTCGGAACGGTCTCCTGTTCCGACCTGGCTCTTACGAAGCTCTGCTTCCGCATCATGTGCCTTCTGCTGCTCTAAATCATACAATTTGGTACGCAGCAGCTGGAATGCCTTTGCTTTATTCTGGATCTGTGATTTTTCTGTCTGGCTGTAGATCACAATACCGGTCGGGATATGTGTCAAACGAACCGCCGAGTCAGTTGTATTGACACACTGTCCACCTGCTCCCGAAGAACGGCAGACATCAATTCTGATATCTTTATCATCAATGACAACATCTACATCCTCTGCTTCCGGCATTACTGCAACCGTGATCGTGGATGTATGGATACGTCCGCCGGATTCCGTTTCCGGAACACGCTGTACACGATGTACGCCGGATTCATATTTCAGTACGGAATAAGCACCCTGTCCTGTTACCATGAATGTAACGGACTTCATACCTCCGATACCGATTTCCTCCATTTCCATCGTCTCGACCTTCCAGTGCTTGCTTTCCGCATAATGCACATACATACGGTAGATCTCTGCTGCAAACAACGCTGCTTCATCGCCGCCTGCACCCGCACGGATCTCTACGATAACGTTTTTATCATCATTCGGATCCTTTGGAAGCAACAGGATCTTCAGTTCATGCTCTAATTCTTCAATACGCTTCTTTGCCGTATTCATTTCTTCTTTCAGCATTTCACGCATTTCTTCATCGCTTTCTCCCTCCAGCATGGAAAGAGAATCTGCAACAGTTTCCTTACATTCTTTATATTCTTTATAGGCGTTGACGATAGGTGTCAGATCACTCTGCTCCTTCATCAGTTTGCGGAATCTTGCCTGGTTATCCGCAATCCCCGGAGAACTAAGCTCTCCCATGATCTCTTCATATCGGATCAATAAATCCTCTAACTTGTCAAACATTTGAACTTCCTCCAAGAAATGTGCCATATACGACTCTGTCGAGCCCGGCATAATCTTTTACTACTGCTATCTCTGTATATCCGTTTGCCGCAAGAAGTGCTTGTACAGCCTCTCCCTGGTCATAACCGATTTCAAAAAAGAGCTGACCGCCTCGTTTCAGATGAAACATTGCCCCCTTTATGATCTCTCTGTAAAAATGCAGACCATCATTCTTGCCATCCAGTGCCAGATGCGGTTCATGCTCACGCACCTCAGGCATCAGCCCAGCAATCTCCTGTGATCTGATATAGGGTGGATTGGAAACAATCAAATCAAAGCTGCCCTCTACCTTCTCAAAAAGATCACTCTGTATAAATACCGCCTGCTTTTCCGCAAGCCTGTCTGCATTCTGTCTGGCAACTGCAAGTGCATCCTCAGATACATCCACACCAACGCCGCTGCAATCATTGGAATAATGCAGAAGACTCAGCAAAATACAGCCGGAACCTGTACACATATCCAAAATCCGGACCCCATCATGCAGATCACGCATGATCTCTTCCACCAGAATCTCCGTATCCTGTCTGGGGATCAGCACATGCTCATTGACCAGAAAATCCAGCCCCATAAAATTCTGCTCCCCCGTCAGATGCTGCAACGGGATATGCACTGCCCGTTTCTCGATCAGCTGCAGGAAATCCTGCATTTTCTCATCTTCTATTTCCTGATCTCCATGCGCATATAAGGCATTTCGATCCGTATGACATATAAATTCCAGTAAAAGTCTGGCATCGAGCTCTGCATCCGTGATGCCTGCTTTTTGTAATTGTTCTTTTCCGATTTGATAGAGCTTGGCATACTGCATCTCGTCACCCTATCCTTACTCTGCTTTCCCGTTTTCTGTATCGGGTTCTACATCATCTGCAGCTGCATCCTGCATAGCTCCATCTGCGTTTTCAGCCGCAAGCTCTTCCGTGATCTTCTCTGACTCAGCTTCTACTTCCATGGCATCGTCCACATCATAGCCAAACTCAGTCTTAAAATAAGCCTTCCAGTCAAATACAGCCTCTACTGATGCGATCGCCACTTCGATCATATCTTCATCCGGCTCTTTCGTTGTCAGCTTCTGCAGCCAGAGCCCCGGAGCCGAAATGATCCGTACAATGATATTGTTGCTTCTGCCTGCAAGACGGATGATTTCAAAAGAGATACCCGCGATCACAGGGATCAATAAAATACGGAGAGCCACACGTAAAACCGGCTGTTCCACACGAATGAAGAAAAACAGAATAATACTGACCAGCATAACAAATAGCAGAAAACTTGTACCGCAGCGTTTATGCTGTCTGGAGCTTTTCTTGACATTCTCTACATTCAGGATTCTTCCCTTTTCAATACAATTAATGCATTTATGCTCTGCACCATGATACTGGTAAACTCTTCTGATATCTTTCATCAGAGAGATCAAAGATACATACAAAAGAAAAATGATCAGTCGGATCAGTCCTTCAAATAATGCCAGCAAGGTCTCATTGGCAACTACTTTTGTCAGAAAGCCCGCCAGGAAATACGGAAGCAGCATAAACAGTGCAACCGCGATCACAAGCGATAATACAACGGTAATGCCCATCAGCACATTTTCTGCTTTCTCGCCAAAGAGCTTATCTCCTAATTTATCCAGTGCAGTATCTTCCTCCTCTTCTTCCTCATAAAAAGAAGCGGAATAGGTCATGCATTTCATGCCAAGTACAAGAGAATCCCAGAAGCCGAACACACCACGGATGAACGGAAGCTTTGTCCATTTGGCTGTTCTTGGCTTGTATTCCTCTGTCTTGACTTCTATCTTTCCATCCGGCTTACGGACTGCGACTGCATAGGTATCCTGATTTTTCATCATAACACCTTCCAAAACCGCCTGCCCACCAATGCCGGAGTAATGATCGATCGTTTTTTTCTTAGTCATTTCTATATCTCCTCTCGAAAATCCCGCTGCGCTGCAGCGACACGGCTTCGCCATACTTGATTTTCTTTCCGGAAACCCTTCGCACAAAATCACTCCGCCATGCTCAGGGCTGCATTATGTATCTCTGATGCATAACACATTATGCGCAGATATTTACTTCTACAACCTGCTGCACAGCTTAATAAATAGGGCATAAATGCACCGCATAAATGCGTGCATTTTCCTCGTCGCCATAACAAAAAAAGGTTGAGATAAGAAATCTCAACCTTTTACGTCAAACTATTTACTAACAACGCCGTATTTCTTATTAAACTTATCAATACGTCCATCAGTTCTAGCTGATTTCTGCTGGCCTGTATAGAATGAATGGCACTTGGAACAAATTTCAACGTGGATATCTTCTTTTGTTGAACCTGTTACAAATGTATTGCCACAGTTACAGGTTACAGTTGCCTGATAGTAGTTTGGATGGATTCCTTCTTTCATCTTTTTCACCTCTCTATATGAATTTACTTTCGTTTCTACATAAACAGCTTTATTATTGTATCATAGGCTTTCCGCTATGGCAAGCCTTTTTTATTAAATAAATTTAATTTTCTGTATCATCTTGACAAATTCATCGTTATTTCTCGTTCTGACAAACATATCGATGACCTTTTCCACCGCTTCATCCGGCTTCATGCTGTTAAGTGCTTTACGGATCACATTGATCGCCTGCAGTTCTTCATCCGAAAGGAGCAGATCCTCACGTCTTGTACCGGACTTCGGAATGCTGATCGCCGGAAATACACGTTTTTCGGAAAGCTTACGATCAAGCACCATTTCCATATTACCGGTTCCTTTGAATTCCTCGTATACTACATCATCCATCTTGGAACCAGTCTCTACAAGTGCTGTTGCCAGTATGGTAAGGCTTCCGCCCTCTCTCATATTTCTGGCTGCACCAAAGAAACGCTTTGGCATATGCAAAGCTGCCGGATCCAGACCGCCTGATAAAGTTCTGCCGCTCGGTGGAACGGTCAGGTTGTAAGCACGTGTCAGTCTGGTAATGCTGTCGAGCAGGATCGTGACATCCTTTTTCAGTTCTACCAGTCTCTTTGCACGCTCAATTACCATTTCGGATACACGCTTATGATGCTCCGGCAATTCGTCAAATGTAGAGTAGATCACTTCTACATTCGGTCCTTCGATCGCTTCCCTGATATCTGTCACTTCCTCCGGTCTTTCATCGATCAGAAGAATGATCAGATGCATATCCGGATTATTTGCCTTAATGGATTTTGCAACCTCTTTTAAGAGGGTTGTCTTACCTGCCTTTGGCGGTGATACGATCATACCACGCTGTCCTTTACCGACCGGACTGATCAGATCCATGATGCGCATGGCAATGGAAGATCCTTTTGTTTCCATCTTCAGTCTTTCATCCGGAAAGATCGGCGTCAGATCTTCAAAGCTGATCCTGTGCTCCAGTTCCGCCGGATGCAGTCCATTGATCTTTTTGACATATAACAATGCACTGAACTTTTCTCCCTGCGTCTTCACTCTTGTATTGCCGGTAACAATATCACCGGTCTTCAGCCCGAATTTACGAATCTGGCTCGGTGCCACATACACATCATTTTCACCCGGCAGATAATTTGCACTTCTGATAAATCCATATCCGTCCGGCATTACCTCCAGGATTCCGCCAACTTCCATTCCGCTGTCCAGATCCGAACTGAGCTTTTCCGGATTTATTTTGCTTTTTTCATCTTCTGCAAGCATTGCTTCCACAACATCCGCTTTTTTCATCGTGGACACGCCTTTGATTCCTCTGGATTTTGCAATTTCTTTTAAATCCGCTAATGCCAGAGATTCATACTTTTCTCTCATTAACTTTATTACCTCCTGTTCCAGCCAGATTTTATCCCACCATCTGCTCCGTTATTTGCATATTATATTCGATTCTAAACTCATTGGGGATTTCGTCTGCATATAACTGCACACATCTACAATATGAAATAAGAAAGAACATTCCGCATTACGATTTGCTTCTATAGTATAACAAATAACTTTAAATAGTAAAGTACTTTTTACATTTTCTTGTGGTAAAGGATTGCAGACCTCAAAAAGATGTTATATCATTATAGGTAATTGTAAATCAATCAATTATCACATTACAGCAAAGAAAGAGGATAATAAAATGGCATCAAAAGAGCTGGCGTTAAAGCTGCATGAACAATGGAACGGTAAACTGGAAACTACTGCAAAGGCATCTGTCAAATCAAGAGAAGATCTTGCACTTGCCTATACCCCCGGTGTTGCAGAACCATGTAAAGTGATCGCAGAAGATCCGGAAGCTGCCTATAAATATACAATGAAGGCAAACACGGTCGCCGTTATCTCAGACGGCAGCGCAGTTCTCGGTCTTGGTAATATAGGCCCGCTCGCCGCCATGCCTGTTATGGAAGGAAAATGCGTTCTGTTCAAGGAATTTGGCAATGTCAATGCCGTACCGATCTGTCTGGATACACAGGATACGGAAGAGTTGATCAAAACCATCACTTACCTTGCGCCAAACTATGGCGGTATCAATCTGGAGGATATCAGTGCTCCCAGATGTTTTGAGATTGAAGAACGTCTGAAACAGACGTTGAACATCCCTGTTTTCCATGATGACCAGCACGGAACAGCAATTGTCGTACTTGCTGGTATTATCAATGCTTTAAAGGTTGTAAATAAGAAGAAAGAGGATTGCAAGGTTGTTATCAACGGTGCGGGAAGTGCCGGTGTCGCAATCACGAAACTGCTCCTTACTTATGGTTTCCCGAATGTGATCATGTGTGATAAGGCAGGTATCATTTCAAAGGATTCCGAAAACCTCAACTGGATGCAGCAGAAAATGACAGAGGTAACCAATCCAAATAATGAAACAGGCTCTCTTGCTGATGCTTTAAAGGGTGCAGATATCTTTGTCGGTGTTTCCGCTCCGAATATTGTGACGCCCGAAATGGTAAAATCCATGAATCAGGATTCCATCTTATTTGCCATGGCAAATCCGGTTCCTGAGATCATGCCTGATGTTGCAAAAGCAGCCGGAGCCAGAGTTGTTGGTACAGGCAGATCCGATTTCCCGAATCAGGTCAATAATGTTGTTGCATTCCCGGGTATTTTCAAGGGTGCTTTAGAAGGTCGTGCCACACAGATCACAGAAGATATGAAGCTTGCTGCCGCACTTGCCATTGCTTCTCTTGTTTCCGATGATGAACTCAGTGATGACAATATTATGCCACAGGCTTTTGATCCGCGTGTTGCGGAGGTTGTTGCAAATGCTGTCAAATCACACATCTGATTCGATAGAAAGCCAGCTCCGGGAGGAGGCTTTGTATAAGCCGTACCAGAGCCTGAATGCCTATTTAAAAAAGAAATACGGCGAAAAAATATATAAGATTGCACTGGATGGCGGATTTACCTGCCCCAACAGAGACGGAACGTGTGGCACGCGTGGCTGCATCTTCTGCTCTGCAGGCGGCAGTGGTGAATTCGCCACTGCTATTCGTCAGAACAGTTCGATCGATGCGCAGATCACACAGGCACTTGCCCGTTTTGGCAACAAGCAGACCGGGCAGCGTTTTATTGCCTATTTTCAGGCATACACCGGTACGTATGCAGCACCTGAACGGCTGTATGCCTTGTATCATATGGCGCTCTCCCATCCGAAGATCATCGGGATCTCTATTGCCACAAGACCGGACTGTCTGCCTGCTCCTGTCCTCGATGTGATAAAACGATGCCAGATGGAATTTCCGGATAAATTTGTCTGGATAGAGCTGGGGCTGCAATCTGTCCATGAAAAAACAGCTCTTTATATCCGCCGCGGCTATCCGCTCTCTTGTTTTGAAGATGCGCTTGAGACGCTGCAGACAATGTCCGTTCCCGTGATCGTCCATGTCATTCTGGGACTTCCGGGAGAGACACGGGCGGATATGCTCGCCACCATTGACTACTTAAGTCATAAAAATATCTTTGGGATCAAGCTGCAGCTTTTACATGTCCTGCGCGGTACAGATCTGGCGGCAGAATATGAGCGCGGCGTTTTTTCCTGTCTTTCAAAAGAAGCTTATATCGATCTGCTCTGCAGCTGCATTGACCATTTAAACCCTGCAATTGTTCTGCACAGAGTCACCGGCGATGGGCCAAAAGATCTGTTGATCGCACCTATCTGGAGTCTGCAGAAACGTGATGTTTTAAACAGCCTGCATAAAGCACTGCGGGACGGCGAGCATTTTCAGGGGAAAGATTTCGGGAACCACCGCCCATTATAAATCTGCTTCACAGATGGGGCGGGGCTACATCATGCATCTTTGATGCATGACATTTATAGAAAGGAAGGGTATCCATGACACAGGATCCGTTGACACTTTATAAATTGATCGTGCTTTATATGCTGAACCGCGTAGATTTTCCGCTGACCAAAGCACAGATCACGGACTTTATATTAGAAAAAGAATATACGACATATATGAACCTGCAATCCGTTCTGGCACAGCTGCGGGACAGCAATATGATCATGGAACGCACGATCCGTAACCGGACACAGCTTTTGATCACCGAAGAAGGGAAAACAACGCTGGGATTTTTTGAAAACAGAATTTCACCGGAGATCAAAAAAGATATCGAGACTTACCTGCAGGAAAAATCCATTTCTTTAAAAGAAGAAGCTTCTTTAAGCAGCGAGTTCTTCAAAGGCACCGACGGCGAATACAAAGCCCATCTGATTGCCAGAGAAAAGCATGTGACGCTGCTTGATCTGACGATCTCTGTTCCGACAGAAACGATTGCCCAGTCTATCTGTGAAAAATGGGAACGCAAAAGCCAGGATGTATATCAGTTTTTGATAGAGCAGCTATTTTAAAAGCTGCTCTATTATTTTGCCATCCGTATCAGGCAGGTCTACACCAAGAACTGATGCAAGTGTCGGTCCTTCATCCCATAAATACATTTTAGGGATTTCTCCCTGACTGACACCATATCCGCTCATCATAAAGAAGGTTTCATATTCCGGTAATGCCGGCAGATACCCATGGGTTGCCAGCATTCGTTCCCCCTGCATCTGACCGACGGCTTCCTGTGGTTTTTCCATGCCATTCTGGAAGTAATATCCCGGCTCTGCTTCTAACATACAGATGCAGTCACCGTCCGCCCCCAGAGCAGCTGCATGCTTTCTGGAAAATATCTCATGCAGATGCGGTATTTTCTGCAGGCAGCTTCTCAGATGCTTCATAACAGCTTCCTTTTCGTCCTCTGACATAAGTGTCATTTGTTTTTTCAATTTCTTTCCGGCATAAATATAACAACTGCCGTCACAGTGCTGCGCGATAAAATCATAGTCTTTGATCTTTCCGTCTGCTGTCGCCCGGATCAGCCCCGCTTTTTTCAGATAATAATTCGGATATAATACTGTATGGGTATCCATCTGGCAATGATCTCCGAGCACAACGATTGTCGTTTTCTCCATGTCTCCTGTTTCAGCAAGTGCCCGGCAAATGCCACCCAGTCTTTCATCGTGACGGTCCAATGCTTCCTTGATCTGTGGTGCATCCAGTCCGTACAAATGTCTGTTGGTATCTACATCCGTCAGATGGATTAGAAACAGTTGCGGGTCGTATTTGCGGATCGTATAATCTGCTGCTGCATAAACAAAGTTATCAAGCTGTGGCTGTTTGATACCATCCATCAGATGTCCGAACTTCTTTAACAGCTCGATCTGATACAGCACCGGTCCATTTGTTGCCGATACCATGACCTGGCTCTGCCACCAGTGATTGGCAAAGATTTCCGGTACGCAATACCGGATCCCGCTTTTTCCTGTCACCGGCCATAGGATAGATGCTGTGACGTATCCTTTTTCTGCCGCAGCTTCATATAAAGTCTTCCCATGGATAAAATGCTTCTGCCACATCCAGTCCGGGCTCTTTCTGCCGGGCTGCAGCCGCAGATTGTTGACAACACCATGATGCAGCGGTTTTTTCCCTGTCACGATCGACGTATGCGCCGGATACGTAATGGATGGATAGACACTTTCCACATGGTCACAATACCCGCTCTGCGTGTGCAGCTTCTGAAAATTCGGTAATGTTTTTAAATAAGCAAGATCTCTCGCTCCGACTGCATCCAGCGAAATGATGACCATCCGCCGGTCTACTTTTCTTCTTTTAACCATTTCATATGCTCCTGTACTTTACTTTCATAGCCCATTGTTGACGGTTCATAAAAAACAGAATCTGTCAGCTCATCCGGCAGATATTGCTGCTGTACATAATGCTTATCAAAATCATGTGCATACTGATAACCCAGCCCATGTCCCAGCTTTGCAGCGCCCTTATAATGGGAATCCTGCAGATGCGTCGGCACTTTCAGATTTCCGGTCTTTCTGACACAATCCATAGCTGCAGCGATTGCATTGTTGGCACTGTTGCTCTTTGGTGCGGTCGCAATATAGATCCCTGCTTCCGATAAGATGATCTGCGCTTCAGGCATACCGACACGTTCTACCGCAAGTGCTGCACTGGTTGCAACCTGAATGGCATTCGGATCCGCCATTCCCACATCTTCCGCCGCACAAATCATCATACGGCGCGCTATAAACGTAACGCTTTCTCCCGCATACAGCATCTTTGCCAGATAATAAACTGCTGCATCCGGATCGGAACCACGCATACTCTTGATAAATGCGGATATCGTATCGTAATGATTATCACCTGTCTTGTCATATTTCACAACACGCTTCTGGATACATTCGGAAGCCACCGGCAATGTAATGTGGATCTTTCCGTCCTCACTGCGCTGCGTCGTCAGAACACCGATCTCGACCGCATTCAGCGCATGTCTTGCATCACCGCCTGCCATATCCGCCAAAAAATCCAGTGCGTCCGCATCAATCTCTGCCCGATAACTGCCAAGCCCCTTTTTTTCATCCGTAAGTGCCCGCATGATCAGATCCTTGATATCCTCCTGCTCCAACGGCTTCAGTTCAAAAATGATAGAACGCGACAACAAAGCTCCATTTACCTCAAAATATGGATTTTCCGTTGTCGCACCGATCAGAATGATTGTGCCATCCTCTACAAATGGGAGCAGATAATCCTGCTGCCCTTTGTTAAAACGGTGGATCTCATCGATAAAGAGGATTGTCTTTTTCTGATACATCCCCATTGTATCCTTCGCCTTTGCAACAACCTCCTCCATATCCTTTTTGCCTGCCACGGTCGCATTGATCTGCGTGAATTCCGCACTTGTCGTATTGGCAATGACTTTGGCAATCGTCGTCTTTCCTGTTCCCGGCGGGCCGTAAAAGATCAGGGAACTGAGCTTGTCCGCCTTGATCGCACGATATAACAGCTTGTCTTCTCCCAAGATATGGCGCTGTCCCACAATTTCCGACAGTGTTGTCGGCCGCATACGCGCTGCCAGCGGCGACTCCTTTTCCATTGTATTCTGTCTCATATATTCAAACAAATCCATTTTATGCCTTCTTTCTGCTTTGCCTGCTCTGATACTCCGGCTCGTATTCTGTGCAATGATCATATGACCTGCTATGCTATTTATTTTCAGGGCACTACTCCAACAGCAGTTCGTCTACTGTGACAAATTCATAACCCTGTGCCTGCAGGCTGTCTACGATCAAAAGTGCAGCAGTCACAGATGTCTCATAACAGTCATGCAACAATATAATATCATTTTCCTTCACAGTCGTCACTACTCTTTGATAAACACATTGACTGCTGTTACAGCACCAGTCAAGCGGATCCACCGTCCACAAAACAGGAAAAAGATTTAATTCTTCCTCGTACTTTTTATTCCAGCTCCCGTACGGCGGTCTGATAAAGGCCGGGGTCTCTCCGGTGATCTCAGAAAGCACCGCATTTGTCATACGGATCTCTTCTTTAAACTTCTCTTCTCCGACCTCAGTCAGTTGTACATGGTGATAGGTATGATTCCCGATCAGATGTCCGTCCTCATACATCGTTTCGATCACATCCGGATATGTCTTGGCATTTTCACCCACCACAAAAAAACTGGCTTTTACGCCGCGTTCCCGCAGTCCGTCCAAAAGCTGTCTCGTCAGATTCGGATAAGGGCCGTCGTCAAAAGTAAGTGCCACGCGCTTTGGCACCGTATCTTCTGCCCATGCAACAGTTCTTTCGGGCAGACGCCAAAGTGCGAGCCGACAGACAAGTATTGCTGCTGCCAGAGTACCTGCCCAGAAATAATTTTTCCATTTTGTGTTTTTTCCCATAGCAGGCTTCTCTATGCATTGTGTTCTTCCTATATCTTATGACTCCCCATCTGTTTTGTGCCTGTCCCCATTGATTCTGTTCTGTTTTCCACAATCTGTAACCTGCCGCCAGCCATCTGCATTTCCTCATCCGCCTTTCTCCCGGAAAACTCCACCATATAATCCCTGTAGCGGATTGGGCACATCGTCCTCTGGCAGACATAGTTTTCCCGCTCCTTGATGGCAATGCTGCGAAAGAACGTCTGAAACAGTTCCTCATACGCCGTATCACGCTGCCCCTGCCACAGTCTGTCTATCTGCGCCATATCCACCTTGGAGAGAAAAGCCGTCTCTCCATGAAAATATCCCATTGCCCTTTCATCATCTATGATCGCAAAATTTTCCTGCCCAAACCGGTCTGCGAAGTGTTGTCCCAAAAGCGGCAGAAGCTGATTCTTCGGGCGGATCCTGGCAAGCAGTATCTTACGCCCCTGCCTGCCAATCTCCGCAAACCTTACAAAGCCTCTGTATTTCTGATTTTCATTGCTTACCGACCGATACAGCTCATATACTCTGCATACCTGCACAAGACCATGCATATCCAGAACGCGCGCTCCATACCGGAAGCCCTGTTTTAAAAAATGGTAGATTGCATCCACCTTGTCTTCTTCGTTTGACAAGGATGCATAATACACCTGTATATATGCCTCATTTGCGATCTTCTGCCGGATGGAACGTGCCACCTTGACTGCTTTTTCCTGATCCGTCTCCACCTGCCGGTATTCCGTAAACAGACTGAAATTCATTTCCTGCTCCGTCATCAGATGAAGCCTGTCATCCGGGATCTTTGCCGCCCATGCATCATAGACCGCCGTAAAAATGCCTTCCGGCGTATCCTCACAAAGATAAGTGATCATCCCGTCAACCCTTCCTTCCGGTCATCGAAAAGAGAAAGCTGCCGATAAGTCATCTGATAGTCCATCTGCCAGTTTTTGGCATGATCGAGCTCCAAGATCCTTCTGGTAATATAATCTTCCTCAATCTTTGTATGATAGAGCATTTTCCCGTTGCAGGTAATAAAATAATGTGCCCGCTTGAGTACCACACCGATCCGTTTCAACTGGTCAAAATCCAGTTTTGCCGATCTGCGCGCCCGCATGATCCGCTGCGCTGATTTCACCCCGATCCCCGGAACGCGGAGCAGCATTTCATAACCTGCACGGTTGATCTCAACAGGAAAATATTCCAGATGCCGGATCGCCCAGTCACACTTCGGATCCAGATACACATTAAAATTCGGCTTTTCTTCTGACAAGAGCTCCTTTGCCGCAAACCCGTAAAAGCGCAGTAAAAAATCCGCCTGATACAGACGGTGCTCACGGAGCAAAGGAGGCTTTGTGCCTACCTGCGGCAGATCTTTATCTTCATTCAATGCCACATAAGCAGAGTAAAAGACACGCTTCAGTTCAAACTTCCGATATAAAGACTCCGCGATCGTCAAAATCTGGTAATCATTCTCCTGCGTTGCGCCAACGATCATCTGCGTACTCTGTCCCGCCGGCACAAAACGCTCCTGCTTTCCACTTCTTGTGCTGACACTGTAGCTACTCTTTTCGCGCAATATCTGCCCATCCCCGGGCAGATACAGACTGCTGCCATTGTCCGGCTTTTTTGCTATCCGGCCGCCATCCGTCATCAGCAGCTTCTGCTCCCTGATACCATTCTGTATCTGACGCATCGGTGTCAGGATCTTTTCCCGCGTCTTGCCCGGTGCCAGCTTTTGCAGCCCCTGTGCGGTCGGCAGCTCGAGATTCAGGCTCATGCGGTCTGCCAGATACCCGACTGCCTGCACAAGCTCTGCAGATGCGCCCGGAATGCCCTTCACATGAATATAGCCGTTGAAATGATACTGCCTGCGCAACAAAAAAAGAACCCGGTAGATCTGCTCCATCGTTTCATCCGGCGAACGCCTGATCCCCGAGCTCAAAAAGAGCCCCTCGATATAGTTGCGCCGATAAAACTGGATCGTCAGCCCGCAAAGCTCCTGCGGCGTAAACGATGTACGGACTGTATCATTAGAGCGGCGGTTGATGCAATATTTGCAGTCATAGATGCATTCATTGGTCATCAGAACCTTCAATAGAGAAATACACCTGCCATCAGCCGCAAAGCTGTGACAGATGCCACAATGCGTCGCATTTCCCATGCCTTCCTGACTGCCTTTACGCTCTACGCCGCTTGAAGTACAAGCCACATCATATTTCGCCGCATCGGATAAGATCTCCAGCTTCTTTTCAATTTCCAAATCTTCCAAAACGATCATAATCTTCCCACCTGTTTATATAAAGAACATTTGTTCGAGTTATATTCTTATTATAAACATGTGTTCGAAAATTACAAGCCCTTTTTCACCAAAAATATTCTGGCAGAAAACGGTGCGATATCTGTGCTGATGCGATATGGCATTCCATCATACACCTGCTCCTGCACAAGCACCTTCATATCTGAATGTTTTGTTTTTCCACTGTACTCTTCCCAGTCACTGTTAATCAGTTCTTTCAGTGTGACATTTCTGTCATATCCAAAGGAAAAACTGCTCCAGTACTGATCCGAGAAGTTTAACATGACAATCACCGACTGGCCCTCGGCGCGTCTTTCATATACATAGGTGGAAAACTGTGCTGCATGCACCTGTAACCAGCGGAAACAGTCCGGATTGTATTCTCCGTTATATAAAGCAGGACAGGTGGTGTAAATCCCGCTAAGTTCTCTGTAATAGTGATAAAAGCTGTCGTGCATCGGATACCCGAGCATATCCCAGTCCTGCTGCCGGTTTTCATCCCATTCCCGAAGCTGGCCGATCTCATTGCCCATAAAATTCAGTTTCTTGCCCGGATGGGTATAAAAATAGGCATATAAGGCTCTTGCCTGTGGGAATTTCTGCTCATAATCGCCCCACATTTTCTGGACGATCGTTGCTTTTCCATGGACAACTTCATCATGTGAAAAAGCAAGCAGATACAATTCATTGTAAAAATACTGCATGGAGAAAGCAAGCTTATCATAATTTGCCGGTCTGTATACCGGCTCCAGGCGGAAATAATCCAGTGTATCATTCATAAAGCCCATATCCCACTTATAATCAAAGCCCAATCCGTCATATTCCACAGGTGCTGTTACCTTCAGGAAATTGGTTGAATCCTCTGCCACTAAAATTGCAGTCGGATTTAAGCTGTGAAGCCCCGCATTCATCTCCTTTATAAATGCGACACTTCTGTCGTTTACCCCTCTCTTCGGGTCTCCCATCCAGTAAATGGCGCGGCTGATCGCATCCATGCGGATTCCGTCAAAATGAAACTCCTGCAGCCAGTAATTGGCATTGGACTGTAAGAAGCTTGCAACCTCTCCGCGGGAATGATTAAAGTTGCATGTCCCCCACTCGCTTTCACCGACATCCTTGTTATCATATTCATAAAGTGCCGTTCCGTCAAAACGTCTCAGTCCATAATCATCCATTGCAAAATGAATTGGCACAAAATCAAGTATGACGCCTATGTCATTTTGATGGCAGCTGTCAATCAGCTTTTTCAGTCCGTCCGGAGCACCATATCTTGCCGTCGGCGCATAAAATCCGGTATCCTGATAACCCCAGGAGCAATCCGCCGGATGCTCTGCAAGCGGTAACACTTCGATATAATTAAAATGGTTTTCTTTCAGATATGGGATCAGCTCACCTGCAATTTCCTCATACGTCGGGAAGCACATTTCTTCTCCCTCTTTGCGTTCCCTGACTGCTTTTTTGTTTTTCCAGGACGCCAGATGCAGTTCATATATATTCATTGGTTTGTCATAGCATTTGTCCCGTTTTGCCATCCATTCCTCATCCGCAAACCGGTACTTGTACAGATCAGTAATGATCGATGCAAATGCCGGACGCTTTTCCATTGCAAAGCCGTATGGATCACAATGTTCGCGTACCGCTCCACTTTGTTCTTCCACCAGATATTTATACATTTGTCCTGCTTTTGCACCCTCTACATATGCGGTAAAAACGCCACCGTCGTAGCCGTGATCCATCCGGATCCTATTCCAGCCTGAAAAATCGCCGATCACATAAACAGCTTTTGCCGCCGGTGCATAAACACGGAACCAGACACCCGTTCCCTCTATATGTGCACCAAAATATGTATATGCGTCAAATGCCCGTCCTTTGTAAAAATCCTGAAATAACATAACCTTTCTCCAACTCTGTATTTCTCTTTATTCTGCCATTTCCGTCAATGACATTGCCTGCAGATAGCATGTCTGGAAAGCATCCTGCTCCGCCAAGTTGATACTTTCTGTCTGCTTCTTGATCATGGCCGTTTCCTGCTCTGCACGTCCGTTCATAAGCAGCCTGCCATACTCATAAGCACCGGAAAGCGCTGTATTGCCGACCGCCGTGATCTTTCCGCGCAGCTGCACAGGCAATAGTCCGATCCGGATCGCACTTTCTCCGTCCAGCAGATATCCAAAACCGCCTGCGAGATAAACCCGCTCCAGCTCCTCTATTCTGCAGCCCGCTGTTTCAAGCAGTACATGAATACCTGCATAAACAGCAGCTTTGGCGATCTGCAGCCCCCGGACATCCTCCTGCCTGATGCAGACATGATCCACGGTTACCCCATTATGGAAGTATTCCTCGCAGATCAGCCCTGTTTCATCAATAATACCACAGGATAACATACGCGCTACCAGTGCGATCATATCCGTTCCCGGTACATTGGCACTTGCGCCTCCCTCAAAAGCCGGGCCTGCAGCAGTCGCCGTACATACCGTCCTATCCTTGTCGATCAGTGCCATCTCTCCGTTTGTTCCCAGATCGATCAAAAGTGCTTTCTCTGCCTTCTCTTTCCGCATCTGCTCCCGTACGGAAAGCATGCCCGCCATGATATCACCACCGACAAACGCGGAAATGCCGGGCATCACGTAGCATTTCAGCATTGCAATGTCTGTGACAACCTGCTCGGTCGTCACAGGTGTAAACGGTGCATGGGAAAGCCCGCTCACATCCATATGCAGCAGCAGATGATCCATGACTGTATTTCCCGCAAGCACTACAAACAAAGGAGAAAATCCTGCCTTCAGCCACTTTTCCACTGCGCCCTCCAGCAGATAATGGACACAGTCAGCCAGCAGATGATCCATTCCGGCAAGTGCATGTTCCATACGGCTGACCACATCACTTCCGTATTGCCGCTGCGGATTCAGTGCCCGATACGTATCGATCACGCGCCCGCTTTCCGCCTCCACAAGCTGCAGAACGATCGTCGTAGTTCCCAGATCTGCAATAACGAAGGTATCTCCATACAGCTCCGGATTTTCCCGCAGAAGCACCTGTGACTTCATCTGTGAAGAAAGTGCATCCGACGGAAGCGCTGAGGAAGTCAGAATAAATTCCTTCTCCTTTTCAAATGCCATTTCCACGATGCAATCCTGCGCAGGCTTTGCCAGACATGCCAGCCTGTACCCTTCTCTGAGCTGCGACGGCGAAAACCGTTTCCGGTCCGCCGGCAGCGGAAGCGGCGCACCTTTCAAAAAGCGCACCGCACATTTTCCGCAGGTTCCATGCCCGCCACAATTGGAAAATGTCGCAAGATTCCTCTTTTTCAGCACAGAAAGAACGCTTTCCCCTGCATTCAGAGAAAACGTTCCTCCGTTTTTCACTACCATCTGCATTTTTTTCTCTCCCATAACTCACCCTATACATCAAATCCATTTCACATTAACAGAACTGATTTCTGCCTGCGTCATAATGATAATCGATCTGCGCCAGCTTTTCTGTAATCTCCTGCTTGCTGACATCCAGTCCGTCACACATATCGTCCAGACTGCTGTAATAATCACGCAGCTTCAGATTCACAAAGCTCAGCAGCATAACCGGATCTTTTGGTATCATCGTCTCACCCCTGTTCATCTTCCGGCTCATTTTGTATAACAAAAAAATTTTTTTGTTATACAAAATGAGCCTTAGCCATAACGCTTCCGCATAAATAGCTAAGGCTCTCTTATAGATTACCATGAAACCATTGATTTTAAAAGATAATCAGGTGATTTTCTTCCCGTTTTTTTGCTCAGGCAAAGCTCTCGCAATAAGCTGTCAGCTCGCCGTCTTTTTCATCGATCACGATCGTGTCCTTCGGCTTTACTTTATCCTCCAGAATCAGCTTTGCAGACAGTGTTTCCACATATTTCTGCATATAACGCTTGAGCGGTCTTGCCCCGTAAACAGGATCATATCCGTTTTCCACAATATGCTGCTTGGCTGCATCTGTCAGCCTGATGGAGATCTCCTTATCAGCAAGCCGTTTGTTCAGATCATCTACGAGCAGATTGATGATGCCACTGATGTTGCTCTTAGTCAGTGGTTTAAACAGGATCGTCTCATCCAGACGGTTTAAAAATTCCGGTCTGAAATGATTACGCAGGTCATTCATGACTGCTGCCTCTGCCTCCGGCTTGATCGTACCATCCTCATTGATGCCATCCAGCAGATAGGATGCACCGATATTGGATGTCATGATCAGAATGGTATTTTTGAAATCTACCGTTCTGCCCTGTGAATCTGTGATACGGCCATCATCCAGTACCTGCAAAAGCACATTAAATACATCCGGATGCGCCTTCTCGATCTCATCAAACAAAACAACGCTGTACGGTCTGCGGCGGACTGCTTCTGTCAGCTGACCACCTTCCTCATAACCAACATATCCGGGAGGTGCTCCGATCAGACGTGACACAGAGTATTTCTCCATGTACTCACTCATATCGATACGCACCATATTATTCTCATTATCAAACAGGCTGGCAGCAAGCGCTTTTGCAAGCTCCGTCTTACCAACACCGGTAGGTCCTAAGAACAGGAACGAACCGATCGGCTTTGTCGGATCCTTGATGCCTGCTTTGGAACGGATAATAGCTTCTGACACCTTTGTCACACCTTCATCCTGTCCGATGACTCTCTTATGAAGCTCGTCATCCAGATGCAGTGTCTTATTCCGTTCTCCTTCCGTCAGCTTTGCAACCGGAATGCCTGTCCAGCGGGATACGATCTTTGCGATTTCTTCCTCATTGACATTTTCATGCACAAGAGAAAGATCCTCTGATTTTACCTGTTCTTCTTCTATTTCCAGCTGTTTTTTCAGGCTTGGCAGCTTACCATAGGAAAGCTCTGCGGCTTTCTCCAGATTGCCTTCCCGTTGTGCGATCTGAATCTCGTTGTTGACAGACTCGATCTCCTCACGCATTTTCTGCAGCCTCTGTACGGAATTCTTTTCGTTTTCCCAGGTTGCTTTCTGGCTGTTAAATTTCTCTTTCAGTTCTGCCAGTTCCTTCTGCAGGTTGGCAAGTCGTTCTTTGGAAAGACTGTCATCTTCCTTCTTCAGCGCAGCTTCCTCAATCTCCATCTGCATCACCTTACGGCGCATTTCATCCAGCTCCGTCGGCATGGAATCCAGCTCTGTCTTGATCAGGGCACATGCCTCATCGACAAGATCGATCGCTTTATCCGGCAGAAATCTGTCCGTAATATAACGGTTCGATAAAACTGCTGCGCTGACAAGTGCATTATCCATGATCTTCACACCATGGAATACTTCATAACGCTCTTTTAAACCACGCAGGATGGATATCGTATCTTCCACCGTAGGCTCTTCGACCATAACGGTCTGGAAACGACGTTCCAGTGCTGCATCCTTCTCAATATACTGTCTGTATTCATCCAGTGTCGTCGCACCGATACAATGCAGCTCACCACGCGCCAGCATCGGCTTTAACATATTGCCGGCATCAAGTGCACCGTCTGTCTTGCCTGCACCGACGATCGTATGCAGCTCATCAATAAACAGAATGATCTGTCCCTCGCTCTTTCTGACATCCTCCAGCACAGCTTTCAGACGCTCTTCAAACTCACCACGATATTTGGCACCTGCAACAAGTGCGCCCATATCCAGCGCAAAGATCTTTTTATCCTTTAAGGTCTGCGGTACATCGCCTCTGACGATACGCTGTGCCAGACCTTCTACAACCGCCGTTTTGCCGACACCCGGTTCACCGATCAGTACCGGATTGTTTTTCGTCTTACGGGACAAAATACGGATCACATTACGGATCTCGTTATCACGTCCGATGACCGGATCAAGCTTCTGCGATCTTGCGCGCTCTACCAGATCCTGTCCGTATTTCTCCAGTGTATCATAGGTAGCTTCCGGGTTATCGCTTGTCACGCGCTGGTTGCCACGTACTGTGGACAGAGCCTGCAAAAAGCGCTCCCGCGTCAGTCCGTATTCCGCAAACAGCTTTTTGATCTCAGCATTCGGATGCTTTAACAGTGATAAGAACAAATGCTCTACAGAAACATATTCGTCTCCCATTGCCTTTGCCTCATCCTCTGCCATAAGAAGAACTTCATTCAAAGCCTTGCTCATATAAATCTGTCCGCCACTGACCTTTGTCTTTTTCTCGATCGCGGCTTTACTTCTATCTAAAAAGTGCTCTTTATTAATCTCCATTTTCTCGATGAGCTTTAAGATCAGGCTGTCATCGATTGTAAGCAGACTATAAAGAAGATGCTCCTGATCCACCTCCTGATTGCCAAACTCATAAGCAAGCTTTTCACAACCATTGACAGCTTCCAGGGATTTCTGTGTAAATTTTTGAATATTCATACTAGACACCTCCTCGTTGTATCTGTTCTATTTCAACTATAACACAGAATGTTATATTGTCAACATCTATTTTTTATTTTTTTGAAATTTTTATTTTATCTTTTTCCTCGTCGCCATAAAAATAAAGAATGTAATAGAAACAAAGTTTCCTATTACACAGAGACGAGATACGCTCCGCGAATCTCGCTCTGATTAGCGGTCGTCAAATGCACCGCATAAATGCGTGCATTTTCCTCGTCGCCATAACATAAAACAGAGTACAGCAGCTCATGCCGCCATACTCTGTCTGAAAAATTCCTATATTTATTTCAGTTTTAATGCTCTCATGGCGTTCAGAATCGCAATAAATGCAACACCGACATCGGCAAATACTGCCCACCACATGGATGCTACACCAAGTGCTGCCAGAATCAGTACCAGAACCTTTACACCGATCGCAAAGATAATGTTCTGTTTTACAATCTTCAGAGTTTCCTTGGAAATATGCATTGCTGTCGTGATCTTAGCCGGTTCATCCGTCATGATAACGATGTCCGCTGCTTCGATCGCCGCATCGGAGCCGAGACCGCCCATTGCGATACCGATATCTGCTCTTGCAAGCACCGGTGCATCATTGATACCGTCTCCGACAAAGATCAGCTTGCCTTTTTCCGACTTTTCCGCCAGCAGCTTTTCTACATGATCTACTTTATCGCCCGGCAGAAGCTCTGCATAATACTCTGTAATACCAAGCTGCCCTGCCACCTTATCTGCAACACCCTTCTGGTCTCCTGTCAGCATAACAAGCCGCATACCTGCTTTTTTCAGCCCTGTTACACAGTCTGCTGCATCTTCTTTGAGCTGATCCTCGATCAGTAAGAAGCCCCAGTATGTATCATTGTATGCGACATGACAGATCGTTCCTTCGGATAATGCCTTTTCACCTGCCAGATATTTTTCCTTGCAGGCAGCCCATGCATCTGCACCAAGTACATGTGCCATAAGCTTTTCATTACCGACCGCGATCTTACCGCCGTCTTTGCGCGCGATCACACCGAATCCGGCTTTTTCTTCTACCGCTTCATTCGATGACATGATTGTCATATCACCATTCTTCTGCTGGTAGGCAGCCATAATGGATTTGGAGATCGGATGTGTGGATAAACGCTCAGCGAACGCACCGTATGCGAGGACGCGCTGCTCGGATTCGTTCACTGCCATGATCTTTGTCACAGCAAACTGTCCTTTTGTCAATGTGCCTGTCTTATCCATAACGATCGTCTCTGCATTGGCAAGTGCCTCTAAGTAGTTGCTTCCCTTTACTAAAATACCGGCTTTACTTGCTGCGCCGATACCACCGAAGAAGCTGAGCGGAATAGAAATAACAAGGGCACAAGGGCAGGAAATAACCAAGAAACAAAGGGCACGATAAACCCATTTGCCCCACGCGCCTGTGATAACAGATGGGATGATCGCCAGTGCAACAGCTAAAAATACGACGATCGGGGTATAGTATTTTGCAAATTTGGAAATAAAGTTTTCTGCTTCTGCTTTCTTTGCGGTCGCATTTTCTACCAGATTCAGAATCTTCGCTACTGTTGATTCACCGAATTCTTTGCTTGTCTTCACCTCGATCACACCGGATAAGTTGATACAGCCACTAATGACTTCGTCTCCTGTATGGATCTCTCTTGGCAGGCTTTCCCCGGTCAGTGCCATCGTATCTAAGGAAGTTTCTCCCTTGATGACCTCTCCATCCAGCGGAATCTTCTCGCCCGGCTTTACTACGATAGTCGTACCAATGCTGACTTCATCCGGGTCTACACTGACAAGCTCTCCTGCTTCATTATATACATTTGCATAATCCGGTCTGATATCCATCAGATCCTTGATCGATCTTCTAGACTTATTGACCGCATATGACTGGAACCATTCACCGATCTGATAAAACAGCATTACCGCTACCGCCTCCGGATACTGGCTGCTTAAAAATGCACCGATCGTTGCAATCACCATCAGGAATTTTTCGTCAAAGATCTGTCCCTTTATGATATTTTGTGCTGCACCTTTCAGTACATCGCCGCCTATAATAAAATAGGTGACCAGAAACGCGATCAGTAATACGTTGTTACTGACAGGTACCAGTTTTTCCAATGCCATGCAGGCTGCATAACATACCGCGCCTGCTATAATCCTATAGAGTCTTTTTTTCAGTTTCTTTGTCATACTTCGTCCTCACTTACCAGACATACTTGCACATTCTCTGCATATCTGATACTGCTTCTGCCTCACCATTGTCATTTACTTTACAGTAAATGTAACATCCGGCTCAATTTTCTTTACGATTTTCTTAGCTTCTTTTAAAATGCCATCCATAGCAGCTTCATCTGCATCGATGATCATCTTCTGTGTCAGGAAGTTTACGCTGCATTTTTCAACGTCTTTCAGTTCATTTACCGCTTCCTCGATTTTACCTGCGCAGTGTGCACAATCCAGATCCTCTAAAATAACTGTTTTTTTCATGTTCCTTACCTCCGTTTGATTTGATTTTGTTTTATTATTCATTGATATGTTCAATTCCCTGACTCAGGATTGTCTTAATATGTCCATCTGCCAGAGAATAGAATACGGTTTTGCCTTCTCTTCTGTTCTTCACAAGATCCATCTGCTTCAGCACCCTGAGCTGATGGGAGATTGCGGATTGCGTCATTCCCAGAAGTGTGGCAATATCGCAGACACACATTTCAGAACACATCAGCACATATAAGATACGGATCCTTGTCGCATCTCCGAAGATGCGGAAGAACTCAGCCAGATCTGCGAGCTGTTCATCCTGCGGCATTTTCTCTTCTACCTTTTCCACGATATCCTCATGTACGTGAATGCAATCACATTTTTCAGCATCGCCTTCTATTTTCTTCATAGTGCCCTCCTTTGTATGAGTATATGTTCATATGAATATCTGTTCATATGTTCATTATAGCATTCGTTATCTGTCTGTCAATATTATTTTCCATTATTTATCATATTTTTTTCACAATTATTCTTTACAATAAGAACAGATTTTCATAAAATACCATTATATCTAACAGAAAAGAGGATTTTACCATGAGCCAGAAAAAAATGGAGGCTTACAAAAACGCCAAAAAGAATAAAAAAGAACTGGAAAAGAAAGCCAAGAAAAAACGCATCATCAGCTGGATCTGCGGTATTGTGATCGCCCTTCTGATCGTTGGCGGATGTGGCTATCTGGTTTACTATACTAATGTTGTATTACCAAAGAAGCAGTCCGAGCAAAGCACAACTTCCGAAAATTCAACAGAAGATATTGCAAATAATATCATGAATATTTTAAACAACAGCGAAGCAACTGACAGCACGGATGCTACAGATAGTACAGATACTGTAAGCGACACAGCTTCTGATGAAAGCACTACAGATACTGCAAGTGACACAGCTTCTGATGAGAATGCTGCTGATGCTGCAAGTGATTCGGCAGAATAATTACATATAGGAGAAAATTTTGCAAAGACAACGAACAGGGCAGATTTCATATCCGTCCTGTTCGTTTTTTATTTTGTTATCCTATTCTCTTTTTATTTTCTAACAAGATATCAGCCGATTACATATCATATAATCAAATAACAGTTGCTACATAATCAGCATATTCTTCTCCAACTGTCTTCGCCGCATATCTGCCGGGCAGATCTGTACATTTTCGGATCGTCAGATGCTGGCTCCGTCCGTATACTGTATTGACACTGTCCTCTTTTTCCGACAGATCCAGGATCACCGTATCTGGCTGCATGAGATTGAGCAGCTTTCGTCCCAGTTTCATTTCACCTGTTATTTGAAACACATAATTCCATCTCATACCGGATTCTGAAAGCTGTGCTTCGTCCATTCCAATGCAGCCATATGCCTCTGCCTCCAGCCTGCGCCGCCCGATCGTTGACGCAACCGTCACATATGCGCCAAATGCCTTCAGATACTGGACAAGCAGTCTTGCTTCCAGCGTATAGCCTATGAGCAGGCAATTACTTCCCTGCAGCATTTCATCACTCAGCAGCTTCGCTTCCAGTAAAGCTGCTTCTGCAATAAGAGCTGCATTTTTGATCTGCAGTCTCTCATTTTGCATGAAATCATGCAACCGGCAGTTATTTTTTGCCGCAGCCGCCACCATATCGACCGGGAATCTGCCGCCAAAAAGCTGCTGTCCATCTACATGCGCCATCACCTCTGCTAAAAGCACAGGCGTCTCCAGCATATTTTCCCGGACCGTCATGCCATCCCGGCTGACCGGATCCGGTAATATGAGTGCGTCCGCTTCCCGCAGGGCAGACCACAGAGCGCCCTTATCCCTGCACTGATGCGCTCCCTGCTCCGCCTGTGGGAAATTCAGTCCATAATAAGAAATGGCAAAATCCTTACGAATAAGAGATTTTGCCATATAATACTGTCTGAGATCTCCTCCCAGTAGCACGATTCTTTTCTTCATAGCCGCTCCCCCTATACATAATTTACTATATGAGGGAGACGGTTGTTTTGCTATTGTTTTCTGCTTCCTATTTAAAGTAAGCTACACCGGATTCAAAGATCTTCAGATCCTGTTCACCGTAAATGTTGATCGCTACCGCATTGTCACGTCTTTCCGCATGTGCCATCTTACCGAAGCATCTGCCATCCGGGGAAGTGATACCTTCGATGGATGCATAAGAACCGTTGACGTTCCACTCTTCATCCATAGAAACATTGCCATTGAAGTCTGCATACTGTGTTGCAACCTGTCCGTTTGCAAACAGCTTGTCGATCCATTCCTTCGGTGCTACGAAACGACCTTCACCGTGAGAAGCAGGCGATACATAAGTCTTGCCGACCTCTGCCTGTGCAAGCCATGGAGATTTATTGGAAACAACCTTTGTATAAACCATCTTGGAAATATGGCGGTTGATCGTGTTGTAAGTCAGTGTCGGAGAATCTTCCTTCTGTCCGCAGATCTCACCATATGGTACAAGACCGAGTTTGATCAGCGCCTGGAAACCGTTACAAATACCAAGTGCAAGACCGTCACGCTCATTCAGCAGTTTTGTTACAGCTTCTTTGATCTTCGCATTCTGGAATGCGGTTGCAAAGAACTTCGCGCTTCCGTCCGGTTCATCACCTGCTGAGAAACCGCCCGGGAACATGATGATCTGTGCCTGGCCGATCGCTTTTTCAAAAGCATCTACGCTTTCTCTGATGTCTTCTGCAGACATATTTTTAAATACCTTTGTGATGACATCCGCACCGGCTCTTTCAAACGCCTTGGCTGAATCGTATTCGCAGTTTGTACCCGGGAATACCGGAATAAATACGGTCGGTTTTGCCACTTTATGCTTGCATACATATACTTCTTTTGCTTCATATAAAGGAGAAGCAACCGGCTCTGTGCCTTTTTCTGCCTTTGTCGGGAAGACACGCTCCAGTGTAGAACTCCAGCTCTTCAATGCATCATCTTCCGTTACGACCGCATCCTTATAAGCAAATCCGCTCTCTGCTACGCTGCCGACCAGTTTATAAGCCGGAAGCTTTGCAAGATCTTCCTGTGCCACTTCTGCAACGATCGCACCGATCTGATTACCGAATAACTCTTTTTCTGTCAGGCTGTCTGCATAGCTTACACCCAGCTTATTACCGAATGCCATCTTGGCTGTTGCAGCCATCACACCTGTTCCGTCTACTGTATAAGCAGCCTTCAAAGTACCGTCTACAACAAGAGCATGCAGCTTCTCATATAAAGCCATTACCTTATCGTATTCCGGCAGATCATAAGCATCCTTCGGAATCTCAAATAATACAAGCGCGTCGCCTGTCTTTTTCAGCTCCGGTGTCAGGATTTCCTGTTGCAGTGCGGTATCTACTGCAAATGACACAAGTGTCGGAGGCACATCGATATCATTAAATGTACCGGACATACTGTCCTTTCCACCGATACTTGGCAGACCGAAACCGATCTGTGCATTATAAGCACCTAAAAGTGCTGCAAACGGCTGGCTCCATCTTTCCGGATCTTCTGTCATGCGGCGGAAGTATTCCTGGAATGTGAAACGAACCTTCTTATAATCACCACCCGTTGCAACGATCTTGGATAAAGATTCGAGGACTGCATAAATCGCACCATGGTATGGGCTCCAGCTGGAAAGATATGGATCAAAGCCATAGCTCATCATTGTAACAGTATCTGTCTTACCATGCAGAACCGGAAGTTTCGCTACCATGGACTGTGTTTCTGTCAGCTGATACTGTCCACCGTATGGCATAAATACGCTGCCAGCACCGATGGAGGCATCAAACATTTCCACAAGACCTTTCTGGCTGCAGACATTGAGGTCATGCAGGGTATCCAGCATAGCAGCCTTGACATCCTTCTGCTCCAGGTCCTTTTCTACTTTATCTATTGCTATCTTTTCTAAATAGTTATCTTCTTTCTTCGGTACATCCACCTTTACGCTTGTTTCCTGATGTGCACCGTTTGTATCCAGAAATGCTCTGGAAAGATTTACGATACTCTTGCCTCTCCAGTTCAGCACCAGTCTCGGCTCTTTTGTTACGGTTGCAACTTTGACAGCTTCCAGATTTTCCTCTGCCGCATAGCCTAAGAATTCATCCACATCCTTTGGTGCTACGACAACTGCCATTCTTTCCTGGGATTCGGAAATGGCAAGCTCTGTACCGTCCAGACCTGCATATTTCTTCGGTACTTTGTCAAGATCAACAACCAGTCCGTCTGCCAGCTCACCGATTGCTACCGATACACCGCCTGCACCAAAGTCATTACATTTCTTGATCAGCTTGCTGACCTGGGCTCTGCGGAACAGTCTCTGGATCTTACGTTCTGTCGGTGCATTACCTTTCTGCACTTCCGCACCGCATGTCTCGATGGAAGTTGTCGTATGCACCTTAGATGAACCTGTTGCGCCGCCGCAGCCGTCACGTCCGGTTCTGCCGCCAAGCAGGATGATGATATCGCCCGGATCGGAGTTTTCACGAATGACGTTCTTTCTCGGAGCAGCACCCATGACAGCACCGATCTCCATTCTCTTTGCCACATAATCAGGATGATAAATCTCCTTTACATAGCCTGTCGCAAGACCGATCTGATTACCATAGGAGGAGTAACCGCTTGCTGCGCCTCTGACAAGCTTTTTCTGGGAAAGCTTTCCTTTTAAAGTTTCTGTGACAGGAACTGTCGGATCTGCAGCACCTGTAATACGCATTGCCTGGTATACATAACCACGACCTGAAAGCGGATCACGGATCGCACCGCCAAGACAGGTAGCAGCACCACCGAACGGCTCGATCTCTGTCGGATGGTTATGCGTTTCATTTTTAAAGAAGATCAGCCATTCTTCTGTCTTACCGTCAATCTCTACCGGAACAACGATCGAGCAGGCATTGATCTCATCTGATTTTTCCATGTCATCCAGCTTGCCTTCTTTTTTCAGCTTGCGCATTGCCATGAGTGCAAGATCCATCAGGCAGACAAACTTGTCATCTCTGCCCTTGAAGATCTCTTCTCTGGCAGCCAGATAGTCTTTATATGTTTTTTCAATCGGAGTCTTATAATAACCGTCTTCGAATGTTACATCCTTCAGCTCTGTAGAGAAAGTAGTATGGCGGCAATGATCAGACCAATACGTATCGAGTACACGGATCTCTGTCATGGACGGATCACGTTTTTCGTCCTTCTTGAAGTAATTCTGAATATGAAGAAAATCCTTAAATGTCATCGCAAGTCCCAGAGAATCATATAACTTCTTCAGCTCGTCCTCTGCCATATCCTGAAAACCGGTAAAAATCTTGACATCATCCGGCTCTTTATATTCAGAAACAAGTGTTTCCGGCTTTTTCATACCGGTCTCTCTGGAATCCACAGGGTTGATACAATATGCTTTGATCTTTTCCAGATCTTCATCTGAAACTGTACCCTCCAGTACATAAGTAACAGCAGTTTTGATGATCGGCTGTTCATCTTCCTTTAAAAACTGGATACACTGCAGCGCGGAATCCGCACGCTGGTCGAACTGTCCCGGTAAAAACTCTACGGAAAAACATTTTGCATTTTCCGGCATTGGGAACTGCTCCTCGTACAGCATATCAACCGGCGGTTCACTGAAAACAGTCTTACAAGCTTTCTGAAAGGTTTCTTCTGAGATATTTTCCACATCATAGCGGATCAGTACTCTGACCTTATCGATGCCTGTCATCCCCAGATAGTTTTTCAGATCCTCCTGCAGCTCCTTCGCTTTGACTGCAAAAGCATCTTTTTTCTCAACATAAATCCGTCTTACGTCTGCCATTTGATGACTCCTCCATTTGTAATCTTTTCCTATGTTAATGACACATCATTTTCATTATACAAGAAATATCCCTTTTTTCAACCTATGACCATACATGACAGCTGTTTTTTATTCGTTTCTGATACCTTTCCCTGTCCTTTTCTAATTTTACGCCAACGGCCTGCGGCTGTATTTTCCATATTGTATTTTCTGTGCTGTTCTCTCTTTCTTCTGTTTATTCATGAAATACACATGTCATTTATAGGTATACATAATATTTATATCATTTTTCTGATTGTGGCGTTATGAAATGCAGTTTTATCGCATTTTAAAATATTATCATTGTTATTTTAATCGTTCGTATAACTTTATGTAAACTGGTATAATTAAATATTTGTGTTATTTTTTCTGATTTTATATTGACTATTTCAGTCACCATTTTGCTGACAATCTAATCATTTTCTTTATTTTTTCTTCTTTTCTGAATTATAATAAATGCTATTTTATTTTTTCAAATTTTTTATGACCTAGGTATCAGTTTTGTATCTTCGATTTTCTAGTCATTTTGTTGCAACATAATATAGTATATTTTTTGACTAAACCAAACAAGATATGGTGTATTACTGCCTCTTTTATTGTAATGAAAAGGATTGTTATTTTATCTTATGTTATTGATGTTATGTAAATTAAATAAAGAAAATTATTTTATCCCATGTGTTACATTACGGACGATATACTAACTGAAATTTCAAAACAAACTACAGATCAAAAAAACATAGATCAGAGAAAAAAATAATCGAAAAAGAAAAAACTATGAATTGAAAAAAGGGAGAAAGCCGATAGGAACAGGTAGAAGACTAAAAACACCAAACGAATAGAAAAGAGTGAGATAAAGTTTCTCACTTCATCTCACTCAGTTTTTGTTCCATGTGGTATAACTCTTTTGCAAATTCTTTAAAAGTTTCTTTCTTTGGAGAATCTTTTCCGATCTTCTCCTCGTTTTTGTAGCAGATCCGATGTTCCATGCTTGCCCAGAGATCCATTGCCATCGTCCGCATCTGAATTTCTACCGGATAATAATCCATTCCATCGATATGATAAACCGGAATTCCTACGATGATATGCAGGCTCCTGTAGCCATTTTCCTTCTCCTGCCTGATATAATCCTTCTCCTGCAGGATCAGAATGTCTGTCTGCCTCTTGATCCTTTCCAGTACATGATATATATCTTCTTCAAAATAGCAGATGATCCGGATCCCTGCAATATCCGTCAGATTTTCCCTTGCTTCCTCTGCGCTCACCCTGCAGCCCTTTCTGCGCAGCTTTTCTTCGATACTTTCCTTCTTTTTGATTCGTTCCTGCATATGATGGATCGGATAATTCTTGTATTTACGCCTGTAATCGTTATTCAGGCTGTCCAGCCTCGTCATCAGGTTTGCCATGGCATCCTGATACGGAATGATAAGACTGTCATAATCCGCTTCCTCTATATACTCCATGTCTTACTCCCTTTTCCTTCAATCGTACAGCATCTGCCTGCTGCCCGTTCTTTGCTTTTTATTTTCTATATATTACCAGATATATTTGAATGAATTGTGTAAGATCTATGAAATCTACATAAAAAAGCTGAACAAAATCTAAATTCTGCCCAGCTCTTTATATTTCATACGTATCTTATATGGCTTGTGTGCAAACCATACTACAGCAGTTTGATCAGTTCCTTCTTAACGGAAGCTACATGCTCCTGTGTCAGGCCGAAATCCATTTCTTTATAAGTCCATGCTGCACGTCCGATGCCATGCTTTTCAAAGGCTGCATGGATATCCTTGTACCAGTTTACCGTACCGTCGGCCGGAGCCTGGTCTATCACGCCGTATTCGCCGCAATACAGCGGTGCATTCATCTTTTTGGCATATTCGATCGCCGGAGCGAAAATCGCATCAAAAAAGCCGATTCCCATGTCTGCAACGCCTGCCCGTCTGAAGATCTCTGTTGTATGATCCGGCATATGATTATCCTTTGCTGTTTTTTCATACTCTGCCACCGTCATCGGATACTCCGTATGGAAGCCCTTTGGCATAAAATCCTGCCAGTATGCGGACTGGTGTGTGAAAAGCTGCGGATCATAGCAGTGGAAATTATATACGATCTTATCATCCATCGGCGGATCAAGCTGCGGAACGGAAAGCACACTGTTATAATTGATACCGCCTACCAGAATATAAGCATCCTTACTATACTTACGGATCGTCTCCATGGCGCGTTTTGCCAGTGCATTCCATTTCAGCGCCACGCCCGGATCCACGATCTCATTCAACAGCTCAAATGCCATCCTGTCGCTGTATTTTGCGTATTTTGCAGCCAGCTTGTCCCATAATGCAATAAAGCGGTCTTTCAGCTTGTCATTGTCAAAAAAGCCTTCACTGCCCTCTATATCATCGAATACATAGCCTGCTGTCTTATGCAGATCCAGGATCAGATTCAGGTTGTATTTGCCACACCACTCGATACAATTGTCTATATACTTGTAATTCTCCTCGATCGGTGTGCCATCTTCCTCTTCGATCACATTATAATCAAGCGGAAGTCTGATGTGATCCACGCCCCAGGACGCGATTTCCCTGATATCCTCCTCCTTGATGAAGCTGTCATAATGCTGTGTTTCATACGCTCTGCACTGTGAGATCCAGCCGCCTAAATTCATCCCTTTCTGATACCCTTCAAAAGTTCTCATAACCTTCTCCTTTCGTGTCCACACAGAAAATTTCATCCAAATTTCCTATAAATACAGAAAACTATATCCCCGTTTCCAAGGATATAGCTTATGATACCATATAATCTGCTCTCATGGCAGATGTATTCTGAAATACTTTTTTCTTTTAGCCGGTTATTCTGTCTCCCTGATCGCTTTTCTGACAGACAGTACTGCGCCCGGTGAAACGGAAAGTTCATCCACTCCCATGTGAATAAAATCAGCTGTCAGAGAAGTATCTGCTCCAAGCTCGCCACAGATTCCTGTCCAGATGCCTTCCTTATGTCCGTTTTCGGCTACCATTCTGATCAAGCGCAGAAGTGCCGGATGATGTGCATCGTAAAATGGATCCAGCTTTGCATTCTGCCTGTCAATCGCGAGCGTATACTGCGTCAGGTCATTTGTTCCGATGCTGAAAAAGTCAACATACTTTGCCAGTTCATCTGACATGATCGCTGCAGCAGGTGTTTCGATCATGATACCTTCTTCCACATTTCCGATCTTCATGCCTTCTGTCACAAGCTCCTCACGGACTGCCTGCGAGATTTTTTTGATCTCCAATACTTCTTTTACCGATGTGATCATCGGATACATAATAGAAAGATTGCCGTATGCACTGGCACGAAACAGTGCACGAAGCTGTGTTTTGAAGATTTCCGGTCTGGTAAGGCAGATACGGATCGCGCGATAGCCAAGTGCCGGATTTTCTTCTTTTTCCAGCCCGAAATAATCGATCTGCTTGTCAGCCCCGATATCCAGTGTACGGATGATCACTTTCTTGCCACCCATTGTCTCCACAACTTTCCTGTAAACAGCAAACTGTTCTTCCTCTGTCGGGAAATCACTGTTTTCCAGATACAGAAATTCTGACCGGAACAAACCGATTCCGCCTGCATCATTTTCAATTACCGCAGCCAGATCACCATAACTGCCTATATTGGCATACAGATTAATCTTTTTCCCGGATTTTGTGACATTCTCTTTTCCGCGAAGCTGCTGCAGAAGCTTTTTCTTTTCATCATCCTGCTGTTTTTTTTCTGTATAAGCGACCAGCACTTCACTGTCCGGATCTACAATGCATTTTCCCTCATATCCGTCAACGATTGCAAGTTTTCCTTCATATTTTTGATCAATATCCACACCAACAAGAGCCGGAATGCCCATTGTTCTGGCAAGAATGGCAGTATGCGAATTGGCAGAGCCAAGTCTCGTTACAAAGGAAAGTAATTTTGTCTTATCCATCTGTACTGTTTCTGATGGTGCAATATCCTCAGCCATCAGAATAACAGGCTCCTCTCCAAGTACACTGCTTTCCTGCCCGCCACTCATCACACGGATCAGTCTTTCCGAAATATCCCTGACGTCCACGCTGCGCGCCTTAAAATATTCGTCATCCATTCCGGCAAACATCTCCGAAAAATTGTCTCCGGTCGTTGCAACTGCGTACTCGGCACATACCTGCTGCCCGGTAATGATATTGACAACAGAATCATTGTAATCTTCATCATCCAGCATCATCGCATGTACATTGAAGATTTCTGCATTGTCCTCTCCGACCTCAATGACAGCTTTTTCATACAGAGCCTCCAGCTCTTTTAACGCCTTCTCCTTTGCATCTTCATATCGTCTGATCTCTGCTTCTGTATCTGCAATCTTATTTCTTAAGATCTGATTTTCATTTTTGGAATACATTTTAATTTTTCCGATTGCAATCCCTCTGCAAACCGTTTTTCCTGTTAATTCCATCATAACAATCTCCTTCTATGTCGGCTTTCAGAAATCTTTCAAAATTCCAAGCTCTTTCAGTGCATACGCGATTCCATCCTGTTCTACATCGCGCGTGATAAAATCTGCATTTGCTTTTACTGTATCTCTTGCATTTCCCATTGCTACACCGATTCCGGCAAAGGAAAGCATATCCAGATCATTGGGTCCATCTCCAAATGCGATTGTATCCTCTTTTGAGAAGCCCTGCCTTTGTATATAAAGCTGCATCCCGTATGATTTATTGATTCCTTTGCAGGTTATCTCACCACTGTCACACGCATCTTTCAGAAAGCTGGAAGCCTCCACTGTAAAAATATCGCCCAGCTCATTTTCCAGCTGCTCTACTGTTTTTTCCGATCTGTGATAAAAAAACTTCTTTATGTTGTCATACGCTTCCATTTGCGGGCTTATGACTGCATTTCCCAGCAGTCGTTCGATCCGCTTCTGACTTCTGCCCATTTTGACCAGATAGTCTTTCATAAACGAATAGCTTTCCTGTGAAAGGATCGTGCATTCCTCTGTCTGTGCCACCAGAACGCCGTTTGCCGCCTCCAGCACCTCTCTTGCTCTTTTGACATCTTCCCGGGGTACAAAATGCTCATATATCACATTCTGCTTAAAAATCACTCTTGCACCGGTACAGTTGATAATACCGTCAAAATCCGTAAACATCCAGTCAGACAGCTGATGCCCCGACCTGCCGGAGCAGATCACAAGCTGGTGTCCCGCCAGGCGTGCCTGCCGCAGCGCTTCCTTCGCTGAGGCAGGCATTTTTCCTGTATAATCAAGCAGTGTTCCATCGATATCAAAGAACAGTACTTTAGGAGTCATTTTACAGGTTTTCCCGGAAGAATTTTTCCAGATCGGCAGCTGCTGTTTCTTCGTCATCACCTTCTACGGTAACTGTAACAGTCTCGCCTTTTTTCACACCGAGGCTCATAACTGCCATCAGCTTCTGTGCCTGTGCGCTCTTCTCGCCTTTCGCGATCACAACTGTTGATGCATATTCCTTTACCTTTTTTGCAAGTGTTCCTGCAGGACGTGCATGAATTCCTACTTCATCTGTAATTGTGTAATTGAATGATTTCATTTTCTTTTCCTCCTTATTTCTCAAAACTGATAATTACATCTTTTTCTGTTACCTTGCCGGATTTTACCGGGGAAACAGATTGCAGATCATCTGTATTTGTCAATACAACCGGTGTGATCGTCTCAAGCCCATGTGCCTTGATCACATTCATATCAAATTTCAAAAGAAGCTGTCCCTTCTTTACTCTGTCTCCTTCTTTTACCTGTGGCGCAAAACCTTCGCCATCCAGAGAAACGGTATCCATTCCGACATGGATCAGGATTTCCGCCCCATTATCAGCTTCCATGCCGATGGCATGTCCTGTCGGAAAGAACGTTGTGATAATACCATCAAACGGTGCTTTGACTTCGCCTTTTACAGGGCTGATGGCAACGCCATTACCCATTGCCAGAGAAGAGAAAACCTCATCCTTTATTGTTGTCAGATCTACCAGCTCACCTTCTACAGGTGCATAAATAACAGTTTCATTGTCTTTTGTTTCTTCTTCTTTTGTTTCTTCTACAATTGTACCTGCGGACTCTACTACCCGGCCAAGCTCTTTTGGATCCAGTTTTCCTTTTTTAGCCCAGATGCCGAACATGATCCAGCATGCAATAAAGGATACAAGCATTGCGATCACTACACCGATCAGGGCGCATACAAAGTTACTCATTGTAAAGCCAAGTGCTGCAGCTTCTGCTGTCGGGAGATAAACAGGAAGTACTAAAAGTCCCGGTGAACCTGCGCCAAATCTTTCTACACCTGTCAGTCCTAAGAAAAGACCACCGACACCACCACCGATCATGGCTGCATAAAGTGGGAAGGTATATCTTAAGTTAACACCATATAATACAGGCTCTGTGATACCAAGAACACCTGTGAAACCGGCTGATGAAGCAAGCTGCTTTGTTTCCGGATTTTTAGATCTGAATGCAACTGCAAGACCGGCTGCACCCTGCGCTGTATTGGAAACAAGCATACCAGGACCAACGACTGCATCATGACCGGCTGTTGTCAGGTTGTTTGTACCGATCGGGATCAATCCATAATGTGTACCTGTCATAACAAGCAGTGGTGAGAAAATACCAACGACAGTAGGTACGATCCATGGAGCTGTTCCCTTTAACCATGTAAAGAAGATCTGGATCAGGTCGGATGCCCATGTCCCAAGAGGTCCGAGAATCGTCAGTGTCAGAATACCTGCTATTGTCAGACTAAAGAATGGTACAAAGAAGAACTTGAATGCCTTCGGGCAGATCTTCTGCACCAGTTTTTCTACATAAGACATCAGGATAACACCTAAAATAATCGGAATAACGGAGGATGCATAGCTTGTTACTACCTGCACCGGAATGATGTCAAACAGCTTGATCGAGGTTGCTGCGCCTTCTGCAACTGTTCCTGCTGCTACAGCAGCTTCTGCAGAGCCGGTAGCGGCAATCGCACTTCCGTTTGCAGCGACTGTCTTCATCAGATCATTCAGTCCCGGATATACTAAAATACCGCCCAGTGCCATTGCTGTTCCCTGATTGCATTTAAACTTCTTGGCACAGGATGCTGCTAAAAGGATCGGCAGAAAATAGAACGCTGCATCTGCCATCGCATTTAAGATAACATAAGTCTGGGAACCATTTTCCAGCCAGCCGAAGGTCGTACATAATGCCATGACAGCCTTTAATAAACCGGCGCCTGTGATAGCCGGGATGATTGGCTGGAAGATGCTTGCGATTGCTTCAAGCACTCTTGATAACGGAGATCTTGTATCTTCCTTTTCAGCCTCATCATCAGCAACTGCCTCTGCTGCTTCAAAATGACCGATTGAAATGATCTGCTGGTAAACCTGCGGTACATCAGGACCGATTACGATCTGATACTGTCCTCCCGCATTCACTACCTTTAATACACCTTTTAATTTGCTGATCTTATCTGTATCAGCAAGAGAAGCATCGTTTAATGTAAAACGAAGCCTTGTTGCGCAGTGCACAACTGATTTTACATTTGATCTGCCACCGATATTATCGATAATGGCCTGTGCAAGTTGTTTGTAATCCATGTCTCTTCCTCCTCTTTTCTCTTATGATTACAGCTACATTTATTTAATCCAGGTCTTCTCCACCTGAAGCAATGACTTTCTGATACCAGTAAAAGCTGTCTTTTTTCAGTCGTTTCAGATCACCGGAACCATCATTTTGTTTATCTACATAGATCATTCCATAACGTTTTTTCATCTCGCCTGTAGAAGCAGAAACAAGATCGATACAGCCCCAGCTTGTATAGCCGAGAAGTGGAATGCCATCTTCATTCACTGCCTCCAGCATTGCTTTGATATGCTCTCTCATATAGTCAATTCTGTATGTGTCATGGATGCTGCCATCCTCTACCACATCAACTGCGCCAAGACCGTTCTCCACGATGAACAGCGGCTTTCTGTATCTGTCATACAGTGTATTCAGTGTAATCCTGAGACCAAGCGGATCGATCTGCCAGCCCCATTCACTTGCTTTCAAATATGGATTTATGACTGCATTTATCACTGCATTTCCGCGGCTCTTGTTCTTTAAAATCTCCGGATCACTTGACATACATCTGCTGCAATAATAACTCAGACTGACAAAATCAACAGTGCCTTCCTGCAGCACCTTTGTATCCTCCGGCTCTGTTACCAGATTTACACCAAGTCTTTCCATTCTCTTATATGCCCATACCGGATAAGCGCCTCTTGTCTGTACATCAATAAAGAAATAATTATCACGGTCACATTCCATGGCGGCATACACATCACCCGGTGCACAGGAGTATGGATAAAACTGTCCTGCTGCCAGCATACAGCCGATCATCGAACCCGGCATCATTTCATGTGCCATTTGCACTGCTTTGGCACTTGCCAGAAGCTCATGATGCGCTGCCTGATATTTTACCTGTTCCTGATTCTCGCCTTCTTCAAAAACAATGCCGGCTCCCATAAATGGCATATGAAGCAGCATATTGATCTCATTAAAGGTGATCCAGTACTTTACCTTTGAACCAAAGTTTTCAAAAAGGATCTTACAGTATTTTAGGAACGCATCAACCATTCTTCTGTCTTTCCATCCCCCGTACTTTTGGATCAGCGCGATCGGTGTATCGAAATGACATATCGTTACAAGCGGCTCGATTCCATATTTCAGGCATTCGTCAAACAGATTGCTGTAAAAACGGATGCCAGCCTCATTCGGGATATCATCATCCCCATTCGGAAGAATTCTCGTCCAGGAAATGGAAAGTCTGTAGCATTTGAAGCCCATCTGTGCGAATAAAGCGATATCCTCTTTATAATGATGATACATATCTATCGCATCATGTGCCGGATAGCTGTGCGCATCATCGCATGCAAGCATTTTCATCTGTCCCCTGGCTACAGGCATCCGGTCAGGACCAAACGGTATGACATCCACACTCGACAAACCGCGGCCATCCTGATCGTAGGCGCCTTCACACTGATTCGCAGCGGTTGCGCCTCCCCAAAGGAAATCTTCTTTCATTTTCATGTATTTTACCTCCACAACGATTATAGCATTATAATATCACATGTTTAAACAAGTTCAAGCATAATTTGCCATTTCCAGGTGCTTTCTCTGTTTTGCATAATGTATTTCACAAAAATTTGTCGAAAATGCACAACTTGTTTGAACAAGTTGTGCATTGTATTTTTTATTTCCTGTGGTACAATTTATAGCAGATACTGATATGTGTAGTATCTGTAAAGAAAGGAAAACCTATGCCAAAATCAAAATACGAACTGATCTATAAAGATCTGAAAGATAAAATTGACAGAAAAGAATATAAGGAGGGTACATTTCTCCCACCGGAAAATACACTGGTGCAGCAATACGACTGCTCACGGAATACAATACGCCGCGCCATTTCCCACCTTGTTATGGAGGGCTATGTACAGCCGCGTCACGGAAAAGGCGTGCGCGTCATACAGACAGCCCCACAGCCACAGCAAAAGTATGATTTTCGTGCAATGGGCATGGAAGGTCTGACAACAACAGTTACCAAATATGGGTACCATGTCAGGACAAAGGTCATTACCTTTACAGAACTTATTGTGGATGAAAAGCTTTCCCAAAAGACAGATTTCCCAGTTGGTACTGAGGTTTATTTTATTCAGAGGGTACGTTATCTGGATGATATTGCGAAAATGGTAGATACAAACCTGTTAAGAAAAGATATTATCAAAGATCTGACAAAAGAAATTGCGCAGAAATCACTGTTTGAATATTATACAAAGGTGCTCGGTATTGAGCTTACCACGATCAAGCGTACGGTTACAGTAGAGCGCACCACGCCATTTGATGAGCATTATCTGACACTTGGCGATTACAACTGTATGGCTGTTATGACATCCAAGTGTTATAATCAGTACGGAATCCAATTTGAATACTCTGAATCCCGTAACCGTCCCGATCTGTTCTCATTTCACTCTGTGATCAGCAAGAGCATGCAGCCTAATTTATAGGCTGCTTATGTCAGCCGATCAGAAGCTTTACAAAATACGCTGCGTAGGCGGCCAGCATAATGATGCCGCCTGAGCGTTTTAATTTACCTTCTTTATTGCAGACACACACAAGAAGTAAAATGGCAACTGCCGTTGCAACAATCGTATCAAACAGGAATTTACTCTCAAATACAACCGGAGTGATCAGAGCTGATGTACCGGCTACAAATAAAATATTAAAGACATTGCTGCCGACAATATTTCCGATCGCAATATCGGCATTTCCCCTTCTGGCGGCTGTCACAGAAGTAACAAGCTCCGGCAGTGATGTTCCAAAAGCAACGATTGTGAGGCCGATGATTCTTTCGCTGATACCGATCACCTTTGCGATCTCGGTTGCTCCATCGACTACAAAATCACTTCCAAGCACGATACATACAAGGCCGACCAGAATCGTCAGAAGCTGCACAGGCAGGCTTTTCTGTTTTTCATCCGGTTCATTTTCTTCTTTCCCTTTTTTTGCCATCCAGAGCAGATATCCAAGATAGATCAGGAAGGCGATCCATAATATACCGCCCTCTATTCTTGTAATCATTTCCCCTGTATAACCAAGCACGCCAAACAGTATCGTGATAGCGATCATATAAGGAATCTCTATCATTCTGGTCGACTTCTGTACTGCCAGCGGAACGATCACAGATGCGATTCCGAGAATCAGCAGGATATTCATAATATTACTGCCGACCACATTGCCGACTGTAATGCCTTCATTTCCCTTCAGGGCTGATGTGATACTGACTGCTGCCTCCGGTGCACTTGTTCCCATGGCAACGATCGTCAGACCGATCACAAGCTGCGGTATGCCGAGCCGGAAGGCAAGTGCGGAAGATCCGTCCACAAACCAGTCTGCTCCTTTGGTCAACATCACAAATCCCAGTACCAATAAGATGATTGCAATTAAAATATTCATGTTTCCTTCCTCTTTCATACTCGAAAATTTCGCTATTTCATAGCGTCGCAGCTTCGCTGCTCATAATTTTCTCGTCTGCGCTTGGTTTCCTTCCTCGCTACAAAAGACTCATGGATAGAGTATATCCATGAGTCCTTATTTTAAAACTATACTGCCTTATGCCATTGCCGCTGCAGTAAAAACTGAATCACTGCCAAAAAGGCGCATCGCATTCTGCATTCCCATATGCATCTGCTGATCCAGAATACCTGCAAAATCTGATGTCTCGCCGTAAGAAAGAGAATTCTCCGCCTCTGTCACATAAGGGGATTTCTTTTCTATATGATCTGTCGATACATCGTTATCTACAGCCTGTATCTTCTGCATGCTTTTTGCGCTGATCGTATTCGTATTGTAAATATATGGCTGATAAGCCGAAACAGCACCGATTCCCATGCTTTTTCCTTCTTTCTGAAAAGTTATTATCAGTATAGCCTACCTGCTTTTATTTTGCAATGTTTTTCCGCTTTTTATACAGGCCGGATAAACAGAATTTTCAATTTCCATTCAACCAGTTTATAATTTCGCTTTCAGATTTTTCAAACGCATCCATAATCAATGGTATCAGTCGATATAACCTCTTTCCCCGCTCTTTATTTGGCATCATTCCTGTTAAATGGCTCATATGCGGATACATGATTGTTTTAACATCATGGTGATAATTCATACGCTCAAGGTACTTCTGAATGGCATGTACAGAATAACAGCTTTTATTTGATGAGAAATGGCATCAGATAAAACGGTTTTAACAATAAATTCTCTTCCTTCCCAACATCCTTCTGAGACAACAAATATATAGTATTCACATTTTGGGAAAACTTTTTATAAAATGTCTTTATTGACTCATGTTTTCCCGTTCCAGATGATTTAACTTCAAAAGCATTTATTTTGCTTCCTTCTGAAACAAGAAAATCAATTTCATAATAATGCGTACTATTTGCTTTTTCCCATGTGTGATAAAACAGTTCCCGGCCTGATGCCGCGATCATTTGCGCGATCAGATTTTCATATAGAAATCCAAGGTTTGCAGGCAGTTTATCTGAAAGCAGCTTTGCATATATATCATTTTCTGTTATCGGGCGATCTATAAACATCAGCGTAACAAACAGCCCGGTATCCGACAGATAGAGTTTGTAACTGTCAAAATCTTTTGTATCTGCCAGGCTCACTCGTGGATCTGTTGAATTGTAGCACGTCAAAATAGTTTTTGAATCAATCAGCTCATATAATAGTTCTTCTGTTTTTGTATTATTTTTCTTTCCAGTTGCAGTTGTGATTCTATATTTTCTTGCATCTTTTGAAAGCTGTGCCGGAATCGAATGATATAATGCCGATATTCTTCCGGATGCATCGATTTTTTTAAAATCATCCTCATATAATGATATAATCTGCCTTTTCACCATATCAATTTCCGAGAAATTTTTACCTTCCCTATACGCCTCTACCGCCTGAGGCATTCCACCCACAGCCATATATATACGCAAATCTCTCATCAATTTGCGATTCGTTGCCTGCCCGATAGCCGTATCCAGCTCATAAATCTGGTGTAAGAGCTCATAGTTGTTACCTGTTGCATTGCAAAACTCTTCGTAATCCATCGGATATACTTGCATTTTCATTTCTTCCGATGGAATTAAAATATCTTTTACATTTTCCTTTATCGAAATCAAAGATCCCGTTTCCAGGTAACTGTACCTTCCATCAGACACTAAATGTTTGATCGCCTGTCTTGCTTTCGGAAAAAGTTGTACCTCATCAAATATAATCAACGATTCCCGATCATATAATGTTACTCCTGTTTCTGCCTGAAGTCGCAAAAAAAACATATTCAGATTATCTATGTCGTCAAAGCAATTGCGTATATTGTCATTTGTTTTTGAAAAATCTATTAAAATATATGACTTATACTCATTTTGAGCAAAAGCTTCTGCAATCGTTGATTTTCCTACTCGTCTGGCTCCTTCGAGTAAAGCGGCGTATTTACTTGAATACTTCTTTTTCCATTCCAGCAATTGATCATATACTTTTCTTTTAAAATACATAACTGCCTCCATTTATAGTAATGTTATATCATGAAATGTCCATTTCTTCAATATTTGTATTCTTCATTATGTTACTTTCTTCAATGTTTTAATGATATTTGTATACCAATCGAAATAAATTCAAAAATAGATGGAAGCATCTGCTCCCACCTATACATTTATTCTTGTTAGCACTACAAACTTGAATTTAT